>Ga0193753_10001340_pt1 | contig 21237 bp, 13 predicted proteins | sample H1c2metaG_FD_144925 | JGI IMG/M metagenome (GOLD analysis project Ga0193753, IMG submission 144925) | Soil microbial communities from a riparian zone of the East river system, Colorado, United States - H1c2 | ecosystem: Environmental > Terrestrial > Soil > Riparian zone | place: USA: East...
AACGATCGATCAGCGCCACGCCGAGATTTTCCTCGATGGTCTGCACCGCTTGGCTTGCGCTCGATTGCAAAACATCGTTCTCTTCGGCGCCACGCGAGAAGCTGTGGAACCGAACGACGTCGCAATAAATTTTTAACGCTTCGACCTGCATCAGAATTACCGATACTGGAGCGGCTCAGGTTTGTTATCTGTGATGCAGCACAAATCCAGCGTCAACCCTTTATTTCGGGATCTTGTTCACAGCCCCGAAGGGTTGATTTTTGTGGCGGAGCGCGCGGTCCCGCCGCTAAGTTGCGCACCGAGATGGCGCTCACGGAGGCGCCGCATTACAAGGACGACATGCACATCACGACACAGCTCGCACTTTTCCTGGAAAATCGGCCCGGCACGCTCGCTCGCGTTTGCGACGCGTTGCGCGAAGCCAAGATCAACATCTTCGCCTTCACCACCAGCGACACGGTGGACCACAGCGTCGTGCGCATGGTCGTGAGCGATACGCGCAAAGCGCTTTTGCTCTTCGAAGAGCACGGCACTCTCGTCGTGGAGAGCGAGGTGCTGATGATCGAAGGCGACAACAAACCCGGCTCGCTCGCCCTCATCGCGCACAAGCTTTCCGATGCGAAGATCAATATCGAGTACGCCTATTGCGCGACGGCCCCCGATGCCAGGAAGGGCTTGCTAATCCTGCGCCCGAGCAACTGCAAAAAGGCGTTGAAGGTGCTGAACATGTGAGGAATTCCAAATCCCCAATTCCAAAATTCAAATAAGCTCCAAACTCCAACCTTCAAAACAGGGGTCCTCGTGGAGGTTTCGACTTGGTGTTTGGGAACTTGGAAATTGTTTGGGATTCGGATTTTAGATTTTGGAATTTGAATCATCCACTCCTCTACGAAATCAACGCGCGCTGGTGGCTGGCTGAACTCTCCGAACGCACTGGCCAGCGCGTCACACTGTTAAATGTTCCCGAGAGCGAGTTTGAATTTTGGCGGCAACGTGGCTTTACCCACATTTGGTTGATGGGCGTTTGGGCGACCGGCCCGCGCAGCCGCGAAGTCAGTCGTGAGTTGTTTCGAGGCGAGCACGCCTATCGTGACGACGACATCGCTGGTTCTTCTTACGCCATTCAGCAATACACGGTGCCACCTGTGTTCGGCGGGGATGAAGCTCTTGCCGCGTTCCGTAGCAGACTGCATCAACATGGGCTGAAACTGATCCTCGATTTCGTGCCGAACCATGTCGCGCTCGATCATCCGTGGGCGGAAACAAAGTCAGAGTTCTTTGTCACTGGTTCGTGCGCAGGCGGTTTCGCCGCAGGCTGTTGTGGTCGCAACGCGACTTGGAAGGACACACTCCAATTGGACTATCGCAATCCCGAATTGCGAGCGGCAATGGTTCGCGAACTCATCAAAGTGTCGGCGCGCTGCGATGGCGTTCGATGCGACATGGCGATGCTGGTGCTGAACGAAGTTTTTGCGCGGACATGGCGCGACGTTCCATCGGCGCACGTTGCACCCCCCACTGAATTCTGGGCCGAAGCGATCGCCGCCACGCGCCAGCGACATCAGAATTTCATTTTCCTCGCGGAAGTTTATTGGGCTTCGAAGCGCGCTTGCAGGAACTCGGCTTTGATTACACCTACGACAAGCGGCTTTACGACAAAGCGGCATCCCGCGATGCGCGAGCCGCAGTTGAATACCTGGAAGAACTTTCTCCCCAGTTCATTTTCCGCAGCGTTCATTTTCTGGAGAACCACGATGAGCCGCGCATCGCCCCGCTGCTGCCGTTCGCGAAACATCGCGCCGCGTTGCTTTTGACACTCGCCTTGCCGGGGATGCGTCTGCTCCATCAAGGTCAACTCGATGGAGCGAGCGCCCAAACCTCTGTGCATCTGCGGCGTCGGCTGAGCGAGCCGGCCAATCCTCAGACCGCCGTAGGCAATGGACGGTCCTTAATTGTGCGACCCCAACCCGCGTGGGCCGGAAACGAAAGTCATCGAAACTTCGTACTGGTGCAGTGGCAGCGCGAAGCTGGCACGTTTGATCTCGCCGTCGTCAATCTCAGCGCGGATCGCAGCCAATGCCATGCGCCGCTGGCCATCGACGATCTTGCCTCACATCATTGGCGGTTGGCCGATCTGCTCGGGACGGAGATTCACGAACGCAGCGGCCCCGACTTGCTGAAACTGGGTTTGTTCCTCGACGTGCCGCCGCACGCCGCTCATTTATTTCACTTTTCTTCCATCGGAAAATTGTGAGGCAACTCGTCACGTCCCGCAGTTTCAGCAAGTCGGGGCCCAATTGGTCAGAATAATTGCCCACAACTCGCGTCCGTTATTGGCGAGACAGGATTGCCTGCGTGCATGTGCGCGCGTTTGTGCTAAACTCGCAGGCTCACGATGAAGAAGCTTTGGCTCAGCATTTTTTTGATTGGCGGCGCGCTGCTGCTCGGTTGCGCGCTGCTCGTGCCTGCGCATTTTCGCGCCGTGGATGCCGCAGCCGTGGAGCGTGCTGGGCGAGGAAGCCCTGGCGCTGCGACATCAACGTTGGTGGAAGAAGGCGTGACCTTCCTGAGCGTGGAAAAATTGGGGCCGGCGCGAATGCTTTTGGTGGCGGCCCAAACAGAGGGCGTGCCGCGCAGCGAATTGCTGGCGGCCGGCGTCGCGCAGTTCACGCGGGACAATCCTTCGCTGGTTGCGATCGGCGGCGCGGCACCGATCGCGGAGAAGGTTGATTTCGGCAAAGATCCAACGGGAACTCCGAAGCCCATCATCGATTTGCTGGCGCGGCGAACAGTGCGCGAAAAGGTCCTGGAATTTTTGCAGCAATCGCGCCGGCCCGGCGTGCAACAGATTCTGAAGAATCGATCGCTGACGAACACGGTTCACTTTCCTTCGGCGAGCACATCCTCCGGCCAGGCGCTGGATGCGGCCATCGTCACCGCCGCTTTGCTTTACCAGGGCGATTATCTCACGGCTTCCTTTCGCGATGCGTTCGAGTGGCTCTCGATGCGCGCGAACCGCGGTGACGATCCTGGCTCGCTCGAATTGGTTTATCTCGATCTGCTCTCGATCGGCCGTCGCATGGATTGGGTGTCGCTGACGGAATTCATCAAGCACGTCGAGGACCTCGGCACGCTCCGCGATCTGGCGGAGGCCACGCGCGCACACGAGGAAGCCGCGCCGCAGATTTTCTCCGCCGTCGTCGTCTCAGAAAATCCCGCCGGCGTCGCGAAGTATCTCTCCAAGTTCAGCCAAACCGGTTTGGCGGACGTGAATTTTGCGCTGCGCTATGGGCGTGGCTCCGTCGAACTGCTGGCGAAGCAACAGCAGCGCATTTATTACGGCGGCGCCTTTCGCAAGACGGTCGTGGGATACAATCCCTTCGGTGCGTTCTTTTATGGCATGGCGCCGTCCGCCGTGGTCTCGCACGTGGGCGCGCTGGCGATCAAATACGCGTTTCTCCTGCTCGCCACTTTTTGCATCGCGCGGGCCATTGGAACCATCACGGCGCCGCTCGGTCACAAATTCGGCCTTCGCCTCGGCGGAGATTCCGTGTTCATGCTGGCGCTGGCTTTCGTCATCGCCATCGCGGCCGAGCCGTTCCTGGGCTTGCCCAGCCAAGTGAGTCCGCTTCCGATCAAATTCGAAATTCCGAACCTTGCGGCTGCCGCGGGGATCAAAGTGCAACAAGTCACCCCAGATGTTATGAACAAACTGAGCCTCCTGTCCTTAATCGTGTTCTTCGCCATCCAGGCGCTGATCTATGTTTGGTGCCTGACCCGGCTGGCGCGCATCCGCCGCGAGCCGGTTTCAGTGCCGATGAAACTTCGCCTCATCGAGAATGAAGACCTGCTGTTCGACGCGGGACTCTACGTCGGTTTCGTCGGCTCGGTCCTCTCGCTCATTCTCATGTCCGTTGGCGTCGGCAAGATATCGATGATGGCCTACGCCTCGACGGCCTTCGGCATTATCTTCGTCTCCGTGCTGAAGATTTTTCATGTTCGGCCGTTGCGCCGGCAATTGATTCTTGAAAGCGAAGCTGTGCCGTCATGAACCGCTCCATTCTCATCGTCATCTGCGACTTTCTGCTCGTCACGCTGGTGGCTTTCTCGAACTTCGAAGCCGACAAGCCACCGGAAGCGGAGACTCGCACAGTCATCGCGCCGAGAACCATCGGCGGGAACCAGGACATGCTCGGCACGCTGAAACTCGCGCTCGAAGATGAAAAGCAGACGCGCGAAAAATTGACGACGGATCTGCAGACCCAGGAGCGGGCGCTGGCGGAGCGCGAGCAACGGATCAAGGAGTTCCAAACCAATCTGCGAAAGACCGAAGAGCAGGCCACGCGAATCGAGCGCGAGCGCGCGGCGCTGGCGCAGCAATTCGCCACCGCGCAGACCAGCTTGCAGGACGTGCAAGGCAAGCTCTCTTCCGCCAGCACCGAGAATCTTCTGTCGAAAGAAAAGTTGGAGCAAGCGGCCCTCGCTGAGAAACAACAGATCAACGCCCAGCTTCAGGTGTCCGAAGCCGAGAAGCGGCTGACGCGGGAACAAGTCGCGGAATTGCGCGGCACGGTGGCCACAGAGCGCGAGGAGAAGGCCAAGATCCAGGCGCACGCGACCTTGCTCGCCACGAATATCGGCACGCTGGCGCAGAAGTCAGGTGAGCTCACGCAGGAGATTCGCGAGAATCGCCCGCTCGCACCGAATACGATCTTCAATCAGTTCCTGACCAACACGATTACCGCGCGGTTCGAAGCGGCGCGCAGCGGCGTTTTCGGCCGTGACGTGACCAAGGCCAAGAGCAGCCAGTGCATTTTGTTCACCGAGGGCACGCAGACTTTTGCGCTCTTCCACGTGGATGACACGCCGCTCACAATTTGGAACCCCGGCACCGACTGGACCAAGATCACCACGGTGCTCGCACATGGATCGGTCGCGTTTTCCGGCGTGCGCTTGTCGTTCCTCGCGCAAGACCCGCGCGTGGTGGTCATTCCCATCGGCGAAGCGGCGGCGAAGCAATATGGCGTGAAGATTTACAAGGCGGCGGCTGACCCCTTCAAATTTCAGGACGCAGTGATCGTCGGCGCGAACGACAGCTATTACGGCGAGTGCAAATTCCAGATCGACGCGACGACACCCGGGCAATACGTGAAGGTGGATCGCAATCTTCTCAAAGGACTATTCGGCAAGTTCAATCCATCCCGCGGCGATCTGGTCTTCACGAAGACTGGTGACCTGTTGGGTATCATGGTGAATGGCGAATACTGTGCCGTGCTGAACAAGGTGACGCCGACGCGGACGATCAATCTGGGCAACGAAGTGGCCAGCCAGCAAACCGGCCAGATGCTCGCGCAGCTTTTCGATCGTGTTTATCAGATGCCGGAGAAGTTGCGGTAGAGAGCGGAATTACGGATCTCACGGTCAGGAGCCGGCGGCAACGGGAGCGGCGATCTCCACTGCTTCGAGCGGCACGGAGATGGTGAACAACGATCCTTTTTCCGGCGCACTCTCCAGGGCCAGACGGCCGCCCATGGCTTCGACCAGGCGCTTCGCAGTGGAAAGTCCCAAGCCCAATCCTTCATGCTGCCGCGCCAGTGTGTTGTCCAACTGAGCAAACGGATCGAAGAGGCGAAGCTGAGAATCGGAAGAGATGCCGCGACCGGTATCGCGAATCGCGAAGACGAGAGTGACGCTCTTGCTTTCGATCCGTTCGCACGCCACGCGCACGGTGACTTCTCCCACGTCCGTGAAGCGAACGGCATTCTCGAGCAAATTCCAGAGAGCGCGGCGCAACGCGGAACGATCGCCTCGGACCTGCGCGGGCAAATCATCGGCCAGCGCGAGCAAGATCGAAATGCTTTTGCCGTCCAAAATGCCTCCGCACTTTTTCACCAGATCTTTCGCCAGTTCGCGCACATTGAAATGCACATGGCTTGACGTGAAGGCACCGGCTTCCAGGCGTGAGAAATCCAGGATGCGATCGATCTGCGTCAGCAACCGTTCGGCGCTGGCGCGCACGGAATCAGCGCTGTCACGCTGGTCAGCGGTCAGATCTGTGGTGAGCAAGTAATCGGTCATGCCGATAACGCCGTTCATGGGCGTGCGCAATTCGTGGCTGACCTTCGCGAGGAATTCGGACTTCGCGTCACTGGCGGCTTCCGCGGCGGCTTTGGCCTGCGTCAGTTGCTCATTCTGAATCAATAAGAGCGCGCTTTGCTTTTGCAGACGCCCGTTGGCCTCGCTCAATTGTGCGTAGAGCCGCGCCTTCGCGATGGCCATGGTCGCGCGGTTCGCCAGTTCGTTAATGAAATCCAGTTCGTCGGACTTGAAGTGCCGTGGTTCTTCGGCTTCCAGCACGAATAAAACTCCCAGCAGCTTATCACCATCGAGCAACGGCACGCCGACGTAAGCGGTGACGAAAGCGACCGGACGGTTCACTTCGAATGGATCATCGCGCGTGATGTCGGACGCAACGAACGTCTCGCGGTTTTCGCGGACCCATTCCGCTACGCGCAGAAGCTGCACGGAGGGATCAAAAGTTTCCGCAACGCGAACCATGTGGGAGGCGGCGGGCGCGAATTGATCCTCCTCGTGAATCCAGACGGCGGCGCCGCCTCGCAGGGGCAGCACGCCGACGGCGGTTTCCGCAATGCAGTCGAGAATGCGTGCGACCTCGGTGGATTCGCCGGTCGTCACGGCCAGGCGCGCGAGCGCAAGCTGCCGGCGATACTGTTGCTGGAGGCGCTGCTGCTCGGCATTGAGCGCGGCGGCGGCGCGCTGGCGTTCCGTGATGTCGCGGAACGCCGTGACCATGACTTCCTTGCCGCCGAAGCCGATGCGCTTGGTGAACAGCTCGACATGCAACTCCGTTTTGTCCGGGCGGCGTGCCACGGCTTCGAACGGACGAAAATTTCCAAGGAGAATACTTTCCTCGATCACATCACGGGACGCGCGCGTGAACCAATCCAGCAGGTTCTGGCCGGTCAACGCATCTAGATCACAGCGGAGCAGGGTGGCCAGCGCCTGATTGGCTTCGAGGATCACGCCCTTCTCGTGAATCGCGATGCCTTCGAAGGTGGCTTCATACCAACGGCGAAAACGATCGTCGGTTTCAGGAACGCCGGATCTTGCCACGGCATCCGATCCATTCTTGGCCGGAGTAGTGCGCAGCATCTGCTTGATCGCTTGCAGATGAAGCCGTTGAAACAGAAGTGAGATCACGCACGCCGTTGCCAGCACTCCGCCGAAGTAAGGCCAGCCGGTGGAGAAACCCGATTGCCGCGCGAACCAACCCCAGCCGCCCAGCGCGATGATGATGACGATCACGAGCGAGCGTGTGGTGAAGAGAAAGCAGCCCGCACCAAACACGGTGAAAGCGAGCGGCACAGTTTTCTCCGGCGTGATGCCCAGCGTGAACCAGCCGAGAGCGTTGAGAACCACCAGCGTTGAGACGAAAGTGCCGAGCGGATGCGCCCATTGCAGCGGCAATCGTGGCAGCAGCAAGCGCAGGACGACGAGAAAGCAGGCTGATGCCATCGCGAGCGTCCAGGCCGGGAGGCGGCTCCACGATACGTCCTGAAACATCGTGAGCGGACTGTTGAGTTCCCAACCATACGGATTGAGCACATGACCGAAAGCTACGATGAAATGTAGAAAAGCGAGGCCGAGCGAGAGCCGCAGCAAGCGGTCGCGTGCGACACATTCCAGGGAGGGCGCGGGCGCAAACTCCGCGGCGGCGGCGCGAAGCGGATGCACGGCTGGCTCGGGTCCAGGGTTCATCGGGTGCGATGGAGAAAGGAAGACGAGAAACAGTTTGCCGATGCAAAACGGCCCGGTTCGTCCCTGTCCGGCATCGGATCGACACCCAAAGCGGGATGTGAAGAGTCTCTTTCCCGCCTCGCTATTTGTGTCTGTATGTGCTCATCCGTGATGTCCATTATCAACACCGTCAGATGATGAGTTCCGCATTCTCCGCCGGCTTGGTGCTGCGAGCGCTGGCCGTCGCAGTCGTCAGTGCTTCTCTTTGCGTAGTAATGCGGTGACGCAGCGCGAAGGTGAGCGCCTTGACCGTCAGTTCGATGAACATGAATGGCTTGGCGATGAGATCGCTCGCGCCGCGCAACGTCGATTGCGCGCGCACCTGAAAATCATTTGAGCCGGTGACGAACACGATGGGCGTGGTTTTGTTCACTCCGTTCTGGCGCAATTTATCGGCGAGTTGAAATCCGTCCATGCCCGGCATGTTCACGTCGAGGAACATCAGATCGAACTTCTTCGTGTGCGTCTGGGCCAGCGCGGCCTCGCTGTCTTCCACCGAAGTCGCCTTGAGGAACGCTTTCTCCAGCGCATAAACAATCGCGCGGCGCGAAAGCACTTCGTCATCGACGATCAAAATTTCAATCGGCGGATTGTCCGCCAGGTCTGCGCGCAAGCCGGCTTTGGAAAGCTCGGCAAAAGAATCAATCGCCTGCGCCGTGGTGCGCAGCGTCGAAGGGGTTACCGACTTCGGCTTGTCCATCATTTCCTTGACCAATGCTTCGGTGGCGCCGCCGATTTTGGCGAGGGCAGGGAGCCCGGCCATGCCGGCGCTGGAGGAAAAAGCGCGCACCTTGCGGAAGAGCACATTGACGTGGGCCACACGCGCGACTTCATCAGCACGGCTGGCTTCCTGAAGCATCTTGCGCATTTCGCTCACAGCGCTGCCGCTCGAGGCAAGGAAAGTCGTCATCAATTCCTTTTGGAAACTGGAATCATCCTTGCCATCGGCTGTCAGCGCGGCGCCCCCGTTTTTCGCGCCGTTCGCGCTATGGGATGCACTCGAGCCATTCGATCCATTGCTCGTCGCGTCCGCAGCGGCGTGTTCGGGCGAAAGAAGAGTATTCAGGACATCGATGATTTGGCGCGGCGTGATGGTGGACTTGTTGTAAACGCCGGAAGCTCCTGCCGTGAGCGCCTCGTGAATCATGTTCGCGACGTAAGCATTCGTGAAAACCACGACGGGCAATTTTTCGAACTCACGCGTGGCGCGAATCTTCTTCAACAAGTCGATGCCGTTGAGTTTAGGCAACATCAGGTCGAGCACGAGGGCGGAAGGCTTCATCTCGAAGAGCCGGTAGTAACCAGCCTGGCCGTCGGCGGCGACGTCCACTTCGAACCCATCATTCTCCAGCCGGCTGCGGTAAATATGAGAAACGATCGGGTCGTCTTCGATAATCAGGATTTTCTTCTTCATAGCCACGTTTTATGACAGCGGCAAATTCAGCCGCGAGTTTAGGAGGTACGCTTTGACACGTTCAAACTGAACCGCCAGTTCCCTCGCGACAGGAATGGCTTCGTCCACGCGATTTTCTTTTCCTAGACGCTCCGCCTGGCGGAACAAGTCTTCCATCGCGACGATGCCGCAGACACTGCTCGCGCCGGCGGAACTGTGCGCGAGACGCGACAGCGCCACGGCGTCCTTCTGCTCGACGGCGGTTTGCAGGCGTTCCAATTGCTCGCGTGTCTGGGTCAGGTAAAGGTCCGTGATCTCAATCAAGCTCGTGCGCGAACCGCCGGAGAATTCCACGAGACGATCGAGATCGATTATCGCCGGATCGACGACAAATGATTCCGGCGGAGCGGAAGGCGCGGGCGCGTTTGCCACGGACGAAACGGAAGCTTCCGTGTGCGTCGCGCTCGGGCGAACGGGTTCTGCCTTCCCATGTTTTTCGATGACTGCTTTCAACGCGTCGGGACGGACCGGCTTGGGCAGATAATCGTTCATGCCGGCGGCCAAACATTTGTCGCGGTCGCCGACCATGGCATTCGCCGTCATCGCAATGATCTTCACAGGCGGGCGCGAGGACGTGCGTTCCATTTCACGAATGCGGCGCGTCGCCTCCAACCCGTCCATGCCGGGCATTTGCACATCCATGAAGACGACGTTGTAATCACCGTTTTGCACGGCGGCGACCGCTTCGGCGCCCGTCGAGGCGATGTCCGCGGCGTAACCGAATTGCTGCAACAGACGCACGGCTACTTTCTGGTTAATCACGTTGTCGTCGGTCACGAGCATCTTGAGCGGCAACCGCGCGGCGAGATCGCCCTTGTTCGATGCAGCAGCAGCCGCGGCAGGCGGCAACGATGGCCGGCTGTCTGTGGAGGGCGTTCCGTGTAAATTCAGCAGCGCTGTTTTCAAAGTCATCTGTTTCAACGGTGCAACCACCGCGCAACAACGGCGAAGCGAACTGGACCAGTGATTCACCGGCTTGTCGCCGAGCGCACTGATCACGACGGTAGGCGTTTGGGCGGCCAGCAGGGCCTTGGTCAAGCTGGCCTCGGGATTCAAACGCGCATCCACCACGGCCACATCAAACTGGCTGATCTGCGACGGCGAAGCATCGTCGGCAATCTGACAACTCGTTTCCATGGTCTGGAGCGTGCGTTGCACGATGGCTGCGATTTTGGGATTGGGCAGCACAAGCAAGACTCTTGTCCCGCGCAACGATCCAGGCTTGGCGGTGGCTGCATCCACGAACGGTGCGACGACGGTTGGCAGTGGCAGCGTAAAATTAAATGTTGAACCCGCGTTCGGCGTGCTCTCCGCCCACAGGCGTCCGCCCATCGCTTCCACCAGGCCTTTACTGATGGCGAGGCCCAATCCTGTGCCGCCGTATTCCCGGCAGGTGGAACTGCTGGCTTGGACAAACGGTTGAAATAATTGCGCGAGCTTCTCCGGCGAAATTCCAATGCCGCTGTCGCGCACGGAAAACTGGATGAACTGCTTGGGCGCGTCGACCCCGGCGGCGGCAGGCGCTTCGCCGCGTCGCACCGTTAAAATGACTTCGCCAGTGTGCGTGAACTTCACGGCGTTGCTGAGCAGATTGATAATCACCTGACGGACGCGCGTCTCATCTCCGAGAACGCCATCCGGAATGTGCGGGGTGAGTTCGCCGGCCAGATCAATTTTTTTCTCGGCGGCCTTGGGCGCCAGTAGATCGAGCGCGCTCTCGACGCATTCACGCAAAGAAAACGGACGCTGCTCCAGTTCCAGTTTGCCAGACTCAATTTTCGAGATGTTGAGAATGTCGTTGATGATCGCGAGCAACGATTCGCCGCTGGTGCGAATGGTTTCCACATAGTCGCGCTGTTCCGCCGTCAGTTTCGTGTCGAGCAGAAAGCCGGTCATGCCAATGACACCGTTCATCGGCGTGCGGATCTCGTGACTCATGTTGGCGACGAATTCGGACTTGCCGCGCGCCGCGCGCTCGGCTGCGTCCCGCGCGCGTTCGAACTCGCGCGTGCGGGCCACGAGTGAATCGTGCAGGCGCTTGGCCCGGGCCGCGGCGCTGATGCGGGCTTTGAGTTCCGTCAGGATGAACGGCTTGGTGATGAAGTCATGGGCGCCGAGTTCAAACGCGCGCACTTTTTCTTCAATGGCGCCATGCGCGGTGAGCACGACCACGGGAATGTCCGCAATCGCGGCGTCCGCTTTCAGCGCTCGCAACACTTCGAATCCGTGCATGCCGGGAAGCCGCAAATCGAGCAGCACGAGATCGAAGATCCGATCGTGAATTTTTTCCAACGCCTTGCGGCCGTCTCCCACGACGGTGAAAGCGTGTTGAGGCAAGCCGCTGGTGATCGCGGCCGCGATTTCCGCTTCGTCTTCGATCAGCAGAATGGCGGCGGAGCTGTCGTCCAGTTTGGGACCGTCGTGGTGGGCGCGCAGGGCGGAGGGATCGTTCCTGTCAAGGTGCAGCGATTCAGTTTCTGTGAAAGTCACGCGAATAGATTCGGCACAAGGAGCGCACGGGTTAAGGAGAAGCGCGGATCTTTCGCCACGCGAGGCTGTGATAACCGCAGGCAACGATCGCCTTGGATTTGAATGGAGAATTCAACGCGCGCCGCACCGGGATTTTTTCGCTTCGCGCCGAATTCGTTTAAGTCTCAGTCCAAATTGGCCGAACAACGTTTGGAATCAATAAGCATTCTGCGATGAGCATCCTGAAGAGAATTAACGCATGGCCGATCATCTGCCGAACGACTTACACGGCGGCGCGCCGCGTGTGCTTCGTGTTGCTATTTGCTTTTTTTAGCGCCGCGCCGCTGACTTTCGCGGCTGACGCCCCGCCCGTCGAAGAAGCTCCCCAAGTGGAGAAGACGACGACCAGCTTTGATGATTTCATTGCGGACGCGAAATGGCGCGGCGCCGCGCTCCTGCAAAAAATTTCCGAGTCGGGCCTGTCCCGGACGCTGACCGGCGGAGCCGCGGGCCTGCTGTTGCTCGGCCTCTATCTGACCTTCAAGCCTAAAAAGTCTGAGCGCGCCAAAACCCCGCCGAGAAAACCGGACGCCACTTCGGAAGTGAACCTGGGCAAGCGCTACCGATCGCTCTTCGAAAATGCCAACGACCTGATCCTCGGCACGGGCTTGGATGGACGGCTCCTCTACGTGAACACGGCGTGGCAGGAAACCCTTGATTTCAATGAGCAGGAGATCACTTCGCTGTCGATCTTTCAACTGATTCACTCCGACGCGCTGGATGCGTTCACGCTCGGTTTTCGGCGCGCCGTCGCCGGCGTGAAGATCAAGCAACTGGAGACGACGCTCGTTTCTAAATTTGGCAAGAGAGTCATCGTCGAAGGCAGCCTGCACTGTGAGCTCGTCGATGATGAACCAGTTTCCATCCAGTGTATTTTCCGCGACATCACGGAGCGGAAACGTTCCGCGTCCGCGTTGAAGCAATCGGAAGATCGATTCTCGCGCGTGTTCGCCGCCAGTCCGATCGCCATTGGAATTTGTAATCTCGAAGAGAGCAAGCTGCAGGATGTGAACGACAGTTTCCTGAACATGCTTCGGTACGAACGTTACGAGGTGGTCGGGACCACAGACACGGATCTGGGCTTATGGGCCAACCCGGAAGACCGAACGCAAATTCTGCAGAAGCTTAGAGACGGCCAGACCGTGCGCGACGCGCAGTGCAAGCTCCGCTCCAAAAAGGGCGAAACCCGCGAAGCTTTGATCTCGGCGGAGTTGATCGAGATCAACACGCAGGAGTGCCTGTTGCTCATGATCCATGACAACACGGAACGGTTGAATCTCGAGGCGCAGTTGCGCCAGGCGCAGAAGATGGAAGGCATCGGCCAGCTCGCCGCCGGTGTCGCGCATGACTTCAATAACATTCTCACGATTATCCAGGGACACGCGGGCCGGCTGCGCCACGTGGAAGGTTTGCCGCAGCGCATTGGCGAATCAGTCGAACAAGTTTCCGTGGCTGCGGATCGGGCGGCGAACCTGACGCGCCAGTTGCTCACGTTCTGCCGCAAGCAGGCGATGTTGCCCGAAGTGATGGACATGAACGACACCGTGACGCACGTCAGCACGATGCTCGATCGTCTGCTGGGCGATGATATTGCGCTGGATGTGAAGACGGCGGCGGATGTGCCTCTCATCAACGCGGATTCTGGAATGATGGAATTGTCCATCATCAATCTGGCGTGCAATGCCCGCGATGCCATGCCCAAAGGCGGTAGCCTAATGATCACCACTTCCTCTGTTTCCGTTACCGCCTTTGGGCAGCAGCAGCGCCCGAAAGCGAAAGTCGGCCGGCATCTTTGTCTCACCGTCACAGACACCGGCTGCGGCATGAAGCCGGAGACCTTGCGTCGTATCTTTGAGCCGTTCTTTACGACCAAGGACGTGGGCAAAGGGACGGGCCTTGGTCTGGCGACGGTCTATGGAATCGTCGATCAACATTATGGCTGGATCGAAGTCACCAGCGAGGTGGGCAAAGGCACCACGTTCAAGATTTTCCTTCCCGAAGCGGACAAGGACAGTGTCAAAGCCGTCCACAATGCGCGTCAGGTGGAGATTCCCAATGGCAAGGAAACGATTCTCCTGGTTGAGGACGAGTCGGAGTTGCGGGAACTCGCGCGCACGGTGCTCGAAGACTACGACTACAAAGTTTTGGAGGCGGGTTCCGGTGTTCAAGCCCTCAAGGTTTGGGAGCAACACAAGGACGAGATTCACATGCTGCTGACCGACATGGTAATGCCCGAAGGCATGACCGGCCGTGATTTGGCGGAACGTCTTCAGGCTGAGAAGCCCGATATCAAAGTTCTGTATTCCAGCGGCTACAGCCCGGATGTCGTGGGTGGCTATTTCAAGTTGCCGGAGAATTCATTCTTCCTCGCCAAGCCGTACCATCCGCCGAAGCTGGCGCAGGCCGTTCGCGAATGCCTGGACAATGTCCGCCAGCAAAGCTCGGTGCAGCCTCGATTGAGCCAAGCGGCTTAGCCCGAACGATTTAGACTTTTACAGAAGCAAACGAAGGGAACAAAGATTCTGCGCAATTTCAGATTCCAAGCGCCGGATCGGATGCCGGCCTCTGGTTTCTTCCTCTTCGTTTCCTTTGTTCGCTTCTGTTGCTGCTGAATCGTTTCGGCTTACTGGATCGAGCAGGTAAGACCATCCCGGACTGGGACACGGTTCAGCTGAAAGCGGTGATGCCACGCGACAGAAGCATCCGCCGCTTTTCTCTTAACAACCTGATTTCCGCGCTCCTCGGCGACGATGTGGAGCCAGCGAACGAGGCCGATGTATCAATCCGGTGCGCACTGTCTGCTTTCGAGAGACTTTTTCCGTGCATGCGGCAATGCCCTGGAAAATGCGCGCCGCCCACATCCTGGTCGTTGGTTCTTCGATGCTCCAGCGCGCGTGCGCATTCTCGCTCCAGTGCATCCGACCGCGTGGCAAATGGATTGCTCAGCAACGGTGTGACAATTCGGCTGTTACGCAGCAGTCCAACGCACGTCAGAGCATTCACCTTGATGGAATCTCTGATCGCTCTCTCCATTCTGGGGATCATGGTCACCGGCGTTGTGAGCGGATTCATCCAGTCGCACCGGACGGCGGAGTGGTCCTCGACTTCTTTGGCCGCGCAGTCATTTGCCATGCAAGCCATGGAACAGGCGCGCGCGGCGAAGTGGGACCCGTTCGCGAAGGTTCCGGTGGATGAATTAGTGGCAACGAACTTTCCCGGAACAACAAACGTTCTCGATATTCCGATTTCGGGAACCAACGTCACCTACGCCACCAATCGTATTTGGATTCGTACCGCCTCGACCACTCCTCCCCTGAAGGAGATCTACGTCGAATGCACCTGGAGAGGCGGACACAACGGACGCACTTACACCAATTCGGTGCTGACCTACCGGGCCCCCGACCAATGAAAACGGTTCCCCTCGCTACATCCAGTTCGCGCCGCCGCCGCCGTGGCACTACCCTCGTGGAGTTGCTGATCACGATGATCACCACCGTCGTGGTCATTGGCGGAGCGATGGCGACCTATATTTACGGATTAAAGATGATGCAGTTCACGCAGCCGAAATTGACCGCCAGCGATGAGGCGCGAAAGGCGGTTTTTCTTCTGACCGAAGACGTCCGCGCGGCGTACAACGCGGAAGTCGGCAATCGTGTGAATAATAAATTCGTTCCGTTCGCCGCCAATAATGCGCGAAAGGGCAATGCTCTTCGTATCTTTCCCACCAGCAACACGAACCAATACGTCATTTATTTCTGCGATACGAACGCCGCGGCGTTGACGCGCACGACCAACAACACGCAGTTCACGGTGGTGGTGAATTACGTGACGAACAAGATCGCGTTTACGGCGGAAGATTTCAAAGGCACGATTCTTATGAACGATACCGCCAATTTCGTGATCGGCATGACGTTGCAGGTTTACCAGCTCAGTTACCCAACCGTGAGCGTGGGCGCGGGACAATACTACGACTGGTACCAGCTCCGCACCAAAGTGACCCGCCGAAATATCCTTTGATTTTATGAAACTCATTTTTGGTTCTGACTCTCGTCGCGGTTCGAGCATCGTCGTGGTGCTGGTGCTTTGCTCGATCACGCTGCTCATTCTTGGCTCGGCCCTCCAATGGTCTTCCACGAACACCACGCTTTCCCAGCGCAACAACGAATATTTCAAGACAATCGCGGTGGCGGAAGGGGCGACCGAGAAACTGCTTTCGCGCATCGTCGCTGACTATCGGAAGGACGGCGAAGTCACGGTCCTGGCGAATACGAACAGTTACAAAGATTTCGTGCCGACCAGTTCGGACAATGCGCTGCTGGCCAAGTACGAGTTCAGCGATGGGCAGGGCCATACGGACAAAATGTTCGTTCAGTACGATGGTCCCACCGTGTACAAGGTTCTGGATGGGCACTATAAGGACCTGCACGGCTACGCGACGCCGTTTCGGATCATCTCGAACGCGAAGCAACTCGACAGCTTGTTTCAGGTGGTGGGCGCGGTGCGCCAGGATTTCGAGTTGAGCACGATCCCGCTATTTCAGTTCGCCATCTTTTACAACCTGGACCTCGAGATTGCGCCGGGTGCGGACATGGAAATCACCGGCCCGGTCCATTCCAACGAAGACGTTTACATCGATCCGGGAGAGGCCCTGACTTTTCGCAGCGATGTCACAGCCGCGGGCAACATCTACGAATCTAGCAAATATGGTTCGACCAGCAACGATGGAACGGTCGATTGGGGGCCGACGCACAAGAGCAAAGCCAGTTCGCTGAACTTGCCCATCGGCACGACCAACACCGCGGCGGCCGTTCGCGAAGTCGTGGAAGTGCCGCCGAGTGGAGAATCGGCCACGTCTGATCTCGGCAAGCAGCGCTTCTACAACAGGGCAGATATGATCATCAGGATAAAGGCCAATAAGCAGGTTCAGGTTACGTCTGGACTGGCTAACAACTTTGCGACCATTATTCCGCGGTCGTCATGGGACAAGGCCTCAAACGCCAACACGGGTTTTCTGACCACGAATGCTTCCTTTTTCAACAAACGCGAGGGCAAGACGGTGACGCCCATCGAAATCAATGTCGCCAAGCTGGCGCTTTGGAATGTGAGCACCAACAACACCCTGAAGTCTTATCTCACGAATGAAGGCGGGGCCGGTAACCTCAGAATGGTTTACGTCGTGGATGAGCGCGCCCACGGCGTCAACACGGAATCAGGAGTCCGCCTGGTTGAGGGCAAAGTGCTCCTGCCGAAGGGCCTGACAGTCGCGACTCCCAATCCGCTTTACGTCCAGGGTGATTACAACACCGGGACAAACTTATCGCCGGCGTCCCATGCAACCCTGTCAAAGGGGACAACCAACACCGCTTACACGCGTCCCGCCGCCCTGATTGGAGACGCCATCACAATTCTTTCCGGCAAATGGAAAGATTCGGATTCAACCAAAGAATTAACCCAGCGAAAACCCGAGGACACCACCGTGAATGCGGCCTTCCTCGCGGGCATCGTCGAGACCACGAATAGCCTTTACAGCGGCGGGGTCGAGAATTTCCCGCGGTTCCTGGAAGATTGGGGCGGCACTTTCACCTACAACGGTTCGATGGTCGTCATGTATCCCAGCAAGTACGCCATCGGCGATTGGGGCGGAACGGGTGAGGACATCGGAATCTACAACGCTCCGGTGCGCAAATGGGCCTTCGACAAAAACTTTTCCTCGTATGACAAGCTCCCTCCCGGCACGCCGATGATCCGTGGAGTGATTCGTGGCAAATGGTCGGCGATCGCGGCGAACACGGGGCCGTGATTCATGCGACTCCCCTCGCTGATTCTAATCACGTGTTGTCTCCTGTCAGCGCTCGCGACCGGGGTGCGGGCCTTCAACCTGAACGTCGGCGAAATCCATCATCCGGAAAACGGCGTCCTTGTTGCGGCTGAGATCGAAGCCAACGGAGAAAAGTTCTCTCTCCTGGTGCCACGAGGCTGGCGGGCCGCGTTAGCCGCCGACGCGAATGGTGTGTCGCTGGAATCGCGCTCGGGAAAGACGCCATTCTCCATCCATTTCTCGACGGGCGATGCGGGGGCCGTCCTGCGCAGCGCCGACACTCTTCGCCAAGCCACTATCCCCCTCTTGGAAGGAGCGCAGGTGATCGAGGAATTTCCCGCCTACAGTGGATACGGGGCGGGGCGTGGCGTGGATTTTTCCTTTCTCCTGCACGGGAACCGCATGCGCGCGCGCGTCGCGGTCATTCCGCTGGCGCAAAGTTATGCCCGATTCGTTCTGACCAGCGACCCGGAGGATTGGCCCGCGGCCCAGCAGACTTTCGGCCGCACTTTGACCTCGTTCCGGCGCGCAACTGTCACGCTGGCCAGCCAGCAGAGAAACCGCAGCCAGGAACGGCGACCTCAGGACAGGCGGGCGCTTGTCCAAGCCGAGGCCGCCGGGCCTGTCGTGGATGATCTGCCTCCGCCGCTCCAGCCCGGGATGCTCGTCCCGCTCGGCTCGCTGGAAGTCAGGAAGCCATCGATGTTCGAAGGGAAATGGGATTACATTTTGCTGGGTCTAATTTTCACGCTGGCGCTGGCGCTCGTCGCCAGAACGTTGGTGCGGCACAAACGCGAGGCGGAAATCCGTGTGCTGACCGGGAAGTATCTGATGGACGGAATCGAAGCAGCCCAGTTCAAAATGCCGGCGCTCTTTCTGTCTCCCTTCTCGAATTCAAATCTTGAAGCGAAACCCGATGCCGATGGGCGTGCCAAGGATACCAGCGATGAGACGAACGCCGCGAAAGGACCGCTGGCGGAATTCTTCGCGCAGGCGCCCGAAGATCTCGCGGCCATTCGCAAGATCATTCCTGAACTGGGCCGGCCCGCTGAAGACGCTGAACGCCGGGAAACATTTCTCAAACTGTTCGATCTCATCACCGCGCTCAAGACGAAGGCCAACTGCTGGGATTTGCGCCCGGTCTGGCAATTGACTTCAGCCCTGGAGCTGTTGGTGAAGCGCCTCGCGGACAAGTCCAAAGAGGCGACACCTTCCACGATCCGCACGATTGCCAGCGCGGTGGATTTGCTCGGTGAATTATGCGTGCCCGGCGTGCGGCCCGATCTGATTATCAATCCGCCCATCTCCGTCCTGGCGGTGGATGACGATCCGTTGTGCCTGCGCGCCGTGACGTTCGCTCTCCAGAAAGCCGAGATGATTCCAGACACGGCGGCGACGGGCGAGCGGGCCTTGGAACTGGCCGCGGAAAAATATTACGACGTGGTCTTCATGGACATCCAGATGCCCGGCATCGACGGCCTGGACGCGTGCGCGCAGATTCACAAGGGTGAAAAGAACATGACCACGCCGGTGGTCTTCGTCACCGTTCGTTCGGACTTCCACACGCGCGCGAAATCCACGCTGGTGGGCGGAACGGACTTGCTGGCCAAACCGTTTTTGATGTTTGAGATCACGGTCAAAGCCCTGACCTTCGCGATGCGTAAACGCCTCTCCTTGGCGGCATCGCTCCAGCGTGAAGTGGTTTCCCAAAGCGGCGCGAGCCAGATCGAACCAGCGGGGGTCCCGGCGCCACCCGCAGCCGTGCGCAAGCCCTCTGAAAGTGCGGCGGCGCCCACTCGGGATGCTTCGCCTGCTCCAACGCACACCGTCATGGTCGCCAGCACCGTGACCAGTTCTCAAAAGGCGGAGTCTACCTCGCTCGTGGCTTCACCAGTTGCGCCTGAACGAGATCTTCACGAAGAACGGATGGAGAAAAAACGCGGCAAGCGCGGCAAGCGGCGCGACCAGGACAAGAAAGCGTTGGTTGCGGATGGAAGTGCTCGCGAAGATCGGAACGCCGCCCTGTTCATCCCCTGACTTCTGCCTGCAAGCTTTCGCGCACGCGCGCGAGTTCTGATTTGAGATCCACGATCTGGCCCGTCAGCGCCGACCAATCCTCATTTTTGGCATTCTGTTCCATCGTCGCGCAGAGCGCCGCCAGCCGGTGCGCGCCCAGGTTGCTCGAGCTGCCTTTCAGCGAGTGCGCGGCGCGTGTGGCGACGGACGTGGCGCGCTGGGCCACGGCTTCCTCCATGCGCTGCACGCACAATTCGGATTCGCGGCCGAACAGCTCGCTCAACTCCACTAGCGGATCGGGCTGGCCCGGCTCGCGCAATTCCTTGAGTCCAGCGATGCAAACCGGATCGAGCACCACCGCGGAAAAGTCGGGCGCGGGCCGGCGTCGAATGGCGCGGTTCAGCGCGGCATCGAGCTGCGCGATGTGCAGCGGTTTCGTCAGGTAATCATTCATCCCGGCGCTGAGGCAATTCTCGCGATCGCCTTCCAGCGCGTGCGCCGTCACGGCGATGATGTAAAGCGGCGGGCGGCGCCCGGCATTTTGCTTTTCGAATTCACGAATGCGCCGCGTGACTTCGTAGCCGTCCAGTTCCGGCATCTGACAATCCATCAGCACCACGTCGTAAGAGACGCGTTCCACTTCCTGCAATACTTCCGCGCCGTTGCCCACGGGGTGCGCGCCGTAGCCGAGCTTCTGCAATTGTCTCAGCGCGAGCTTCTGGTTCACCGCATTGTCCTCGGCGAGCAGGATTCGCAGCGGCTGCGTCGCGCGTTTTTTTCCCGTCACCGGCGCGTCCGTTCGCGTCGCCGCTTGCGGGGCCGTGGTGAAAGTGGTGTGAGTGCTCGTCAGCAGCGCGTCGAGCAAACGCGATTGTTTCACCGGCTTGATCACGCAATGACTCACCCCGGATTCCTCCATGAGTTCGTGATCAAGCCGCTGGCCGAAAGGCGCAAGGATCAGCACGCGCGTGCTGGCGAGCGCGGGATCGTTCTTGATCGCGCGGGACAACGTTAGCCCATCCATGCCGGGCATCTGCATATCGAGGAGGACCAGCGCATAAGGATCGTTCTCCGCAGCGGCGGCGCGCAATTGGTTCAAAGCATCAGCCGCGTCGCGCGCACTCCCACTGCGGAAGCGCCAGCGTTCGAGCTGATGCCGCAGCGTGTCGCAATTGGTCGCGTTGTCGTCCACCACGAGGACGCGCAGGTTATGAAAATCCGGGATGTTCTCCTGATTGGCGAGCGAAGGCGGTTGCTTCTCCAAGGTCAGCTCGAACCAGAACTTCGAGCCTTTGCCCAAGGCGCTCTCCACGCCGATTTGGCCCTGCATCAAGTCCACGAGCTGTTTGGAAATAGCGAGGCCCAGTCCGGTGCCGCCGTATTTGCGCGTGGTCGAACCATCCGCTTGCGTGAAGGAGCGAAAGATCAGCGGAATCGTTTTCTCGGCCATGCCAATGCCCGTGTCATTCACGGACACGCGAAAGTGAACGTCCTTCTCCGTCTCTCGCAGCCGGGACACGCGAATGATCACTTCCCCGCGCTCGGTGAATTTCACAGCGTTCGCCACCAGGTTCGCCACCACCTGCCGCAATCGGCGCGGGTC
>Ga0193753_10001341_pt1 | contig 21232 bp, 20 predicted proteins | sample H1c2metaG_FD_144925 | JGI IMG/M metagenome (GOLD analysis project Ga0193753, IMG submission 144925) | Soil microbial communities from a riparian zone of the East river system, Colorado, United States - H1c2 | ecosystem: Environmental > Terrestrial > Soil > Riparian zone | place: USA: East...
TGGAATATCGCGAACTCTCCTTCCCGCAGGGCGCATCCATCGTGCAGCAACCCGAACCCACGCTGCTGACGCTGGGCATCCATCAAAGCGTGACGTTCTCGAACCTCATCACCGCGGGGGACAATGTTCAATATCAATGGCGCCGCGACGGTGTGGCAGTGGCGAACGGGACTTCCGCCAGCCTGATCATCAATAATCTCGGGGTCGCCGATTCTGGTTTCTACACTGTGGCTGTATTCAACAGCGGCGGCGGCCAGATCAGCATCCCATTGCAACTCATCGTCACCAACGCGCTCCCGTTCACGACCAATGACACGCTCGCGGCCAACCAGGACACGCCGCTCACCGTCGCGACCACGGTCTTGACCGCGAACGACTTCGATCCGGAAGGCGATCCGCTGTCGATCCTGGCGGTTTATTTCCCGCACACGATCGCGACGAACTTCGACGCAGGCGCACTCGCCGGATCCACAACCTACGGCACAGCGCATTGGACGAACGGGGCCGGCACGGCAGGCGTGACTAGCGGAGCTTTGGCTATCACCGATGCGACCGCCAGTGCGTCTGGCTCGACTATCATCAATGAAATCACTGCCGGCGCGCGAGTGCTTGCGTTTACGGCGAATTTCAATCTCCGCATTGGCGACAGCACCACGCCTGCTCAACCTGCGGACGGCTTCAGCTTCAACTTCGCCAATGATTTGCCGAATGCGGCCGTGGGTTTGACTGCGGCTGAGGACGGTGTCGGCGGCGGCTTCTCATTCTGTTTAGATAACTATCAATTCCTTCCTCCTGCCGGTTCGACAGCGCTGGCGCCGAGCACTCCGCGGACTGCTTATACTGGAACGGTTAACACGTCGGGTCTGAAGGTTCTTTATCGCGGCACCAACATCGCCGCCGTGCAGATCCCGACGTGGGCGAGCACTGCATTCATCCCTGTGTCGATCACGCTGACACTCGATGGGCAACTGACCGTTCTTGTGGATGGCACCAACATTTTTGGTGGCACTCGAACCATTCCCTGGGTGCCGGCTGCCGGCCGGTTCGGCCTATTTGCTCGCACCGGCGGAGCGACCGAAGCGCACTGGATTGATGACCTTAACATCAATTTCATCTCGGAAGACACGGCGCTTGGCGGCGGGGTTGTCCTTTCCAACGGCAATGTCGTTTACACACCTCCGGCGGGAGTTTCCGGCACCGACACTTTCTACTATCTGGCCAGCGACGGCCAGTTGGGTGGAACGAATGTTGGCACGGTCACGGTGGACATCACGGCGATTGTCATCTCGCAGCCGATCTACAACGGCGCGACGTTCTCGGCGTCGTTTTCGACCACGGCTGGAACGACCTACGTCATTGAGTACAAGAACAACTTGATCGATGCGTGGACGTTCCTGACCACGGTGGTGGGTGATGGAGGACTGAAGCAGTTCATCGACATGGGGCCGCTGCCGGCGGCGCAGCGCTTCTACCACATCCGCGTGCAGTAGGCGGGTTACAAGTTCGACAGCAAGGCCGGGGATAAACTCCCCGGCCTTTTTGCGCATGGAAGGCGCACCGTCAGTGTTGAATCCACGGCAGTAGGGCAGTTTGGTTGTAGCGGCTGTCTGCGACCGCGGAAGACGGCGCTCACAGAGCGCCGCTGCAGACAGGAATGATTTCCAAGCTGCCCCATTCCGAACCCACGTCCTGCTCGACAGGAAAGTTTCGCCGGTGTATCAGTCCGCCCATGCGTTTCCCGAACTTGATCGTTTGTCTGCTCGTGCTCTCTTCTGCCGTTGGGTCCGTCGCGGCCGAGATCAAACCGTTGCGTGTCCTGTTGATTGCGGGCGGTTGCTGCCATGATTACGGGAAGCAAAAGGATGTGCTGAAGAGCGGCATTGAGGAGCGCGCTTACGCGAAGGTGGATCTGGCTTACACGAACGACAGCAGCACCAAGGCGCGTTTCGAAGTGTATGCCGATCCGAACTGGGCCAAGGGCTACGACGTCGTCATTCACGATGAGTGTTCCTCCGATGTGAAGGAGATGTCTTACGTCCAAAACATCCTCGCCGCGCACAAAAACATTCCCGCCGTGAACCTGCACTGCGCGATGCACAGCTATCGCACGGGCACGCCGGACTGGTTCAAGTTTGTCGGCATCCAATCGAGCAGCCACGGTCCGCAGGAACCGATCGCGCTGCGCTTTCTGGAAGCGAAGCATCCGATCACTTCGGGCCTGAGCGACTGGACCACGATCAAAGAGGAGCTTTATAACAATGTGAAAATTTTCGACACCGCCGTGCCGCTCATCCGTGGCACGCAGATGGTGAAGCAAAAAGATGGAACGGAGAAAGCCGTCGAGTCCGTCGTCGCGTGGGCCAACCAGTATGAGAACACCCGCGTGTTCAGCACCACGCTCGGGCACAACACACAGACAGTGGGCGATGCGCGCTATCTCGATCTGATCACGCGCGGCCTGCTCTGGTCGTGCGGCAAAATGGATCGAGGTTATCTGAAGCCGTCATTGGAAAAGTAAGTTGCTCCGACACATGCGCCCGCGTTTTGACTCGGCGCCTTTCACTCCAAAGTCAGCCCAAATTTTCCGCCGAAAATCTGATTGCAAATTTTATTCAAGAGTTCACGGTGCGCTCAGTCTGTTAGATAGCTTGTCACTTCCAAGGCATGGAAAATCATCAGGTGAACTCAGTTCAGTGAAGGTTTGAAACCCGGTGGTCGGGAACAGTCTCGTGAAGGCAGAGGTCGTCTGGACAGCAAACTGGCAATGAGTAACAAACTGTTTGTTGGAAATCTTTCCTTCAACACAACCGAGAACGATCTGCACGACGCCTTTGCGGCGCACGGCACGGTCGTCGAAGCCAACCTCATGATGGACCGAATGAGCGGTCGTCCCCGTGGTTTCGGCTTCGTGACAATGGGAACACCCGAAGAAGCGCAGAAAGCAATTGAAGCGCTCAACGGCAAGGAAATCGACGGTCGTGCGTTGACCGTGAACGTGGCGCGTCCGCGCGAAGATCGCCCGGGCGGCGGTGGCGGTGGCGGCCGTGGACCGCGTCGCGAATATGGCGGCGGCGGTGGTGGCGGCGGCGGTGGCCGTGGTGGCGGTGGCGGCGGTCGAGATCGCTACTAGGAGCGTTCCGATTTCATCAAGCGAGACTCGGTCACCGAGTCTCGCTTTTTCTTTGGGCCTGCGCGTTGCGTTACGTCGCGTTGCGTTGCCTTTGGAGAACCGTTACTTTCGGCGCTCTGAAATTCACGGCCGCACATTCTTGTCTGCTGGCGTTGTGTGTTCTCGCGTTCGCTGCTTGCCGCAAATCGAACGAGGTGAACGCCGATGTCTATGTGGCGCGTCCGAAGGGGAGCATCACTTTCAGCAAGGAGATCGCGCCGATCATCTTCGGCAACTGTTCGGGCTGTCATCATCCCGGCGGTTCCGCGCCATTCGATCTGCTCGCTTACGCGGACGTGAAGAAGCGCGCGAAGCACGTGGTGGACGTCACGCAGCGCCGCTCCATGCCGCCGTGGCTTCCCGATCGAAATGTGGTTCATCTTGTGGGGGAACGCGGACTCACGGCGCAGCAGGTGGGTCTAATCAAACAGTGGGCGGAAGAAGGCGCGGCCGAAGGAAGCACAGCCGATTTGCCGCCCGCGCCAACATGGAATGAACGCTGGCAGTTGGGGCAGCCGGACCTCGTCGTGAAACCGGCGCGAGCGTTTCTGCTTCCGGCGGATGGCGGTGATGTCTATCGCAACCTGGTCATTCCCGTTCCGATCTCTGCGCGGCGCTACGTGCGTGGAATAGAATTCCGACCCAACAGCCGCGCCGTGCATCACGCTTTCCTGAAGTTCGATCGCGCCGGACAGGCTCGCGCTCTCGACGGCAAAGATGGCCAGCCCGGCTTTGGCGGCATCCACGCTCCACGCTCGTGCGAAAGCCCGATCACGTTTGCAAGCTGGCAGCCGGGCAAGACGCCGCGCTTTTACGCCGATGATTTGGCCTGGCCCATCGAGACCAACACCGATCTGGTGGTGCAGATGCACTTGCAGCCGATCGGGAAGGAAGAAAGCGTCGCGCCGGAAATCGCTTTTTATTTCACGGACAAGCCCGGCACGGCCATCGCCTATAAGGTGCCGCTGAATTCTTTCACGATCGATATTCCTGCGGGCGCGAGCAACTACGTCGCGACCGACTCCTTCACGCTGCCCATCGATGTGGAACTGCGTGGCGTGCTCCCGCACGCGCATTACCTGGGCAAGCAAATGCGCGGCTACGCGGAACTGCCAGGCGGCCAACGCCAGTGGCTCATATCGATCAATGATTGGGATTTCAACTGGCAGGGCGATTACCAATATGTGACTCCGCTCTCGCTGCCGAAAGGCACGAAGCTCGTCATGGAATATTCCTACGACAACTCGACAAACAACGCGCGAAATCCCAACCGGCCGCCGCAGCGCGTGACTTACGGCATGCAGACCACCGATGAGATGGGCGAACTGTGGCTGCAAGTGGTGATGAAAACGCAGCAGGACTTCGCGGCCTTGAACCGCGCGTTGCAGCCACGGTTTTTGCAGGATCAAATCACGGCCAACGAAGCGATCCTGAGACGCACGCCAAACGATGCGCGCGCTTACGCGGAGATTGGTACGGCCCGGGTGTTGTTGGGCCAGGGCCAAACCGGCCTGGAGCAGTTGCGCAAATCGATCGAGTTGAATTCGGATTACGACGAGGCGCACTATTTCGCGGGCCTCGCACTGCGAGAAGCAAAAGAACTCGACGCGGCGCAGCAGGAATTCGAAATCACGCTGCAACTCAATCCGAGACACGCGCGCGCCCGCGGGAATCTGGGATTGGTTCTGGCGCAACAGGGAAACCTGGGCGGCGCGGCGCAACAGTTCCGCCTGGCGTTGGAATTGAATCCCCAGGACGCCATCGCCCTCGACATGCTGAAGCAGATTGAACAGGCGACGAAGGATCCGTTACTACGATAGGAGCGTGTCAGGTTTCGGACGGATCTTGGCAGTTCACGACCCGCGACGGGATTCCTTTTGACTCGAAAGTCGTGTTCGCTATCCTCTGCGCCCTGTTTCTTATGGCGAAACTCACGGTCAACGACTTGAACAATTTGAACGGCCAGCGCGTGTTTTTGCGCGTGGACTATAACGTCCCGATGGCCGAGCAGGATGGCCAGATGGTCATCAACGACGCCACGCGCATTAAGGAAACGCTGCCGACGTTGCGTTTGCTGACGGGCAAAGGCGCGAAGCTCATCCTCGCGGCGCACCTCGGCCGTCCGAAGGGGCAGCGTGAACCTTCGATGTCGTTACGTCCGGTGGCGACGAAGCTTTCCGAAATGCTCGGCCAGCCGGTCGAGTTCGTGGACGATTGCATTGGCGAAAAAGTGGAAACGGCGGCGAACAAATTGCCTGCCGGCGGGATTCTGTTGCTGGAGAACGTCCGCTACTACAACGAAGAAGAGGCGAACGATCCTGCGTTTGCCGAGAAGCTGGCCAAAGTCGCGGATGTCTATGTGAACGACGCTTTCGGCGCAGCGCATCGTGCCCACGCGAGCACGGAAGGTGTGCCGCGCATCGTGGCGAAACGCGGCGGGAAGTGCGCGGCGGGTTTGCTCATGGAGCGCGAGTTGAAATTCCTCGGTGATGAATTGGAGAAACCCGCGAAGCCCTTCGTGGTCATTCTCGGCGGAGCCAAAGTTTCCGACAAAATCAAAGTAATCGATCGCTTGCTGGAGAAGGCGAACACAGTGCTCATCGGCGGCGCCATGGCTTACACGTTCCAACTCGCGCGGGGCGGGAAGATTGGGAAATCACTCGTGGAGAAAGACCACACGGGCACCGCACTGGCGGCGGAGGAGAAGGCAAAGAAGCGCGGCGTTCGTTTCGAACTTCCCAGCGATACCGTCATCGCAACGTCCGTTGATACCGGCAAATTGAACAAGAAGGGCAAGCCGGTGTTCGAGTTTCAGAATCCGCGCGTGCTCAGCGGAAACATCCCCGATGACGCCGAAGGATTCGACATTGGTCCCGAGACCGCCAAGCGCTACGCCGAAATCATTCGCGGTGCGAAGACCATTTTGTGGAATGGCCCGATGGGCATGTTCGAGGACAAACGTTTCGCCGAAGGCACGAACGCCGTGGCCAAGGCGGTCGTGGAAGCGACGCAGCAGAACGGCGCCAAAAGCATCATCGGCGGCGGTGACAGCGTGAAAGCGCTCAATCAGGCCGGCCTCGGCGATAAGGTGACGTTCATGAGCACGGGCGGCGGCGCGAGCCTGGAATTTCTCGAAGGCAAGGAATTGCCCGGCGTCGCGGCCTTGAGCGACAAGTGATTCAAAGAAGGCAATTTTCAACCTCAACCAGCAACCAACCCCGTGGACAAAGAACGCAAACTGATCATCGCCGGTAATTGGAAGATGAATAAAACCGTGGCCGAGAGCCTCGACCTGTTGAACGGGTTGAAGCGCGAACTCGCCAGCGTGAAGGACATCGATATCGTCGTGTGCCCGCCTTACACGGCTCTCTGCGAGATTTCGAAAGAGATTCTCTCCTCCAAGAACATTGCCCTCGGCGCGCAGAACATGAGCGAGCACAACGTCGGCGCTTACACGGGCGAAATTGCCGCCGTCATGTTGAAGGAATTTTCCGTGCGCTACGTGATCCTCGGGCACTCCGAGCGGCGCATGTATCAGAACGAGAGCGACGAGTTGATTTCGAAGAAGGCCCGTGCGGCGCATGCGGCGTCGTTGAAGCCGATTGTGTGCGTGGGCGAAACGTTGACGCAGCGCGATGCGGGAAAGATGGAATTCGTTTTGGAAACGCAGATTAATGATAGCCTCGCCGGGCTGACCAAGGAGCAAATGACGGAGACCGTCGTCGCTTACGAACCGGTCTGGGCGATTGGCACAGGCAAGACCGCGACTGCGCAGCAGGCCCAGGAGGCGCACGCTTTCATTCGCCAGCTGCTGGCAAAAATGTTCGATGAAGCGGTTGCCCGCAAGGTGCGCATCCAATATGGTGGCAGCGTCAAGCCGGCCAATGCTCGCGAGTTGATGTCTCTCCCCGATGTGGACGGCGCGCTCGTGGGCGGCGCTGCACTGGAGGTCCGCAGTTTCGCGGACATTGTGAAGAATTCGATTTAGGGAAAACTATGCTGATATTTTTTATCTACTTTTTTACGGCGGTGCTGGTGTTGGATTGCTTGCTGCTCGTGCTGCTCGTGCTCGTGCAATTGCCGAAGAAGGAGGCCGGCATGGGCCAGGCCTTCGGCGGCGCTGCGACGGACGCCTTGTTCGGTGCCGGCTCGGGCAACGTGCTGACGAAGCTGACCAAGTGGTGTGCGGGAATTTTCTTCGGATTGGCCATCCTGCTCACGGTCATGGGCACGTACAAAACGACGAGTGGCAACACCGGGCGGTATCAGAAGCTGATGAATGAGACGAAATCGACGACGCCCACTTTGCCGCCGCCTCCGGCGGCGTCCACCTCGGCGCCTGCCCCAGCTCCAAATCAACCGATTGATCTGAAGGTGCCCGCCCCGGCGCCGGTCCAACCGAATATTCCCGCCGCGCCAGATCAAAAGTAAGCCGTTTGCCAATGAACGTTTTCGCGAGCGCCCTCTTTCAATGGAAGAGGGCGTTTCGCTTTTTCGCTCTCTGCTTTTCAGTTTCCGCGCCTCTGTTCGCATTGGCGCTCACGGGTTGTATGCGCAACGAACCGCGTGCTGACGTCGTCATTGTTAATGCCGCCGAACCTGAGTCGATCGACCCGGCCATTGTAACCGGCCAGCCCGATGGACGCGTCGCCGCGTCGATGTTCGAAGGTCTCACGCGGCAAAGTCCGGTGGATGGCGCGGCAATTCCTGGATTGGCGGAGCGCTGGGACATTTCGCCGGACGGAACCATTTACACCTTTCACCTGCGCTCGAATCTCATGTGGTCCACGGGCGAACCTATCACCGCCGATGAGATTGTTTACTCATGGCGGCGCGTCGCTGATCCTGCCACGGCCTCGGATTATGCGGGACAGCTTTTTTTCGTGAAGAATGCGGAGGGGATTAACGCCGGGAAGATCAAAGACCTCACGCAACTCGGTGTCCAGGCTCTTGATACCCGCACGGTTAGGGTCGAATTGATCGGACCAACTCCTTTCTTCGTCGATCTCTGCGCGTTCCGAACGCTCGCCGTGGTGCCGCGGCACTGGATTGAGAAGCACGGCGATCGCTGGGTCAAAATGCAGCCCCTGCCGACGAGCGGCGCCTACACATTGGTCGATTGGCGCATTCAGGAAAAGATTCGCGTGCGGCGCAACCCGCGTTATTGGGACGTCGCCCACGTGCGCAACGAACTGGTGGATTTTCTTCCCATCGAAAGCCCTTCCGCGTCGCTCAATCTCTACACGACGGGGCAGGCCGACTTCATTATCGACAAACAATTGGTCCCATCCGAGTTGATGGACGTGCTGAAAACACGGCCTGACTGCCACGTGTTTGATTACCTCGGCACTTACTTTTTCCGCTTCAACGTCACCCGGAAACCATTCGACGATCCGCGCGTGCGCCGTGCGCTGGCCTTATGCGTCGATCGGCGTCGTATCGTGGATCGCATCGCGCGCGCCGGGAACGTCGCCTTTACTCTTGTGCCACCCCAGACCACCAATTACGTCCCGGTGCAGGGACTCAAGCCCGACCCGGAGCTTGCGCGGAAGTTGCTTGCCGAAGCGGGTTATCCCGGCGGCCAGGGATTTCCTACCTTTGAGTATTTGTTCAACACATCGGAGTTGCACAAACAGATCGCCGTCGAGCTGCGCCAGATGTGGAAGCAGGAACTCGGAATCACGATGGAGCTGAAACAAACCGAGTGGAAAGTGTATCTCGCCAGCCAGTCTGCTCTGAACTTCGATCTCACTCGCAGCAGTTGGATCGGTGATTACAACGACGCCAACACGTTCCTCGACATGTTCATGAGCAACAACGGAAACAATCGCACTGGTTGGAAAAATGCGCGCTACGATGATTTGATGCGGCGCGGCAACGCCCAAGTGAACAAGCAGAAGCGCGCGGAGCTGCTCGCGCAGGCCGAGACACTCTTGGTCGCCGAGGAGTTGCCGATGGTGCCGCTCTATTTTTATCAGGGCGTGATTTTCTACGACACGAACAAGCTGGGCGGTATCTGGGGCAACGTGCTGGACGAACATCCGGTCTGGTCGATCTACCGGAAGGACAAGCCGATGCGTACCGCGCAACGTTGATCTATGGAGGGCAGGATTTTCCACTTGAACAGACGTGATACCGCGGCCAATACGGCGCGTCTTTCTCCCTCTCCCCTCAACGGGGAGAGGGCAGGGGTGAGGGGTGGGAATAGGAAAGGATCTTTTTCGCGACGCAAGCGGTTTGGCTGTTCTCACCCCTCACCCTCAATCCCTCTCCCCGTTGAGAGGAGAGGGAAGCCGGAGCGGGTGCGTCCATGCGAAAGATTCATCCGCCCACTGCGAGGCTCCTGATGTTTTTCCTCAAACGCATCCTCTCCTTCATACCGCTGCTGCTCGTGATCACGTTTCTCGCCTTCGTGCTCGCGCGCTCAATGCCGGGCAGCCCGTTCGACAAGGAGCGCGCTCCCGCTTCGCCTGAAATCGAACGCGCCCTCCGCGCGAAATACTACCTCGATGAGCCGCTCATCAAACAATACCTGCGCTATATCGGGGTCGGCTGGGAGCGTAATGCTGACGGCAAGTTACAACCGTTCAAAGGAGGTTTGATTCGTGGCGATTTCGGACTCTCGACCAAGTACCGCAATCACACCGTCAACGACATCATCGTTCAAGCGCTGCCTGTGTCGCTCACACTTGGGGCGCTGGCGTTTCTCTTCGCGCAAGGCGTCGGCATTCCGCTCGGCTTCTATACGGCGGTGAAGCGTGGGCAATGGGGCGATTACATCGGAAGCTTTTTCGCGCTGCTCGCATTTTGTATTCCGGCCCTCGTCGTGGCGCCGATGTTGATCGTGGTGCTCTCCATCAAGGCCCGGCTCTTTCCCGCAGGCATGTGGGAAACCCCTTTGCACGCAGTGCTGCCATCGGTCGCTCTCGGACTTTATTTCTCCGGCCGCGTCTCGCGACTGATGCGGGAAGGAATGAGCACCGTTTTGCATGAAGGTTTCATCACCACAGCGCGAGCGAAGGGCCTCAGCGAATCGAAAGTTCTCTTGAAACACGGCTTTCGCCTCGCCGTGTTGCCGGTGGTTTCCTTCTCCGGGCCGCTGCTCGCCGATCTACTCACCGGCTCGTTCATCGTCGAAAGCATGTTTCGCATTCCCGGCATTGGTCCGTTCCTCGTAAACAGTTTGCAAAATCGCGACGCGTTGATGGTCGTCGGTCTCGTGTTGCTCTATGCGATTCTTTTGCTGGTGCTGAACCTCATCGTCGATCTCAGCTATAGCTGGCTCGACAAGCGCGTGAAGTATGAGTGACAACAGCGCGCCAGCAGAATATCTAAGCCCCAACCAACGGGCGTGGCTTCGTTTTAAGCGCCACAAGCCTGCGGTCATCAGTTCCGTGTTCCTGATCGTTGTTACGCTTCTTGTTGTGGCCTGGCCTCTCTTGCAGCGCCCTGCCGTGGCCAAGCGGATGCCTGCGCCGCTGAAAGTGATCACTGACGCGCCGGAAAAAGGATCGGACGCTCAGTATCAGTCGCCAAGCGCGCGTTACTGGTTCGGCACGGACGTCCATGGCCGCAATGTTCTCGCCCGCATTATGTCGGGCGCCCGCATCTCGCTGCTCGTTGGAGTAGTCGGCGCAGTGGTGGCGTTGATCATCGGCGTCACGTGGGGCTCTGTGGCCGGTTACGTCGGTGGACGCTGGGACAACATCATGATGCGCGTGGTGGACGTGATGTATTCGTTGCCTTCAATCCTCTTCGTTATCGTGCTCGTGGCGACGTTTAACGAATTCCTGCGAAGTTGGTTGACCAAACACTTCGGGCCGCTGGCGGGCATTTACGCGCCCATGCTCTTTCTCTTCGTCGGCCTCGGCGCGGTTTCATGGCTTACGATGGCGCGCATCGTTCGCGGACAAGTGCTGTCCCTGCGCCATCGGCAATTCGTGGACGCCAGTCGCAGTCTGGGCGCGAGCCACGCCCGGATTCTTACGCGTCACATCCTGCCGAATGTTTATGGCATCATCATCGTGTACCTCACGCTGACGGTGCCGGCGATTATCCTCTACGAATCTTTTTTGAGCTTTCTCGGCCTGGGCATCCAGCCGCCGATGGCAAGTTGGGGAACTCTCATCGCGGAGGGGGCGGGGCAAATTAATCCGATTCGCATCTACTGGTGGCTGCTTGTTTTTCCCTGCGCAATGCTCATCAGCACGCTGCTTGCGCTGAACTTCGTCGGCGACGGTTTGCGGGACGCTTACGATCCTCGCGGCGAACGGGCGTGAGCGGGCGGGAAAGCGGACTACCGGCGTGGCTCATCGGAAGATCGGCCGGGAAGAGTCGAACAGCGAAGATGGGAAGGCGCGAAAAGCACCGGCTAACCAAGCGCCGACGGGTAGGGCGTCGCTATCCTCAGCGCGCCGGGCCACGCGAAGACAGAACGCGCACGAATTTGCTGACGCCTCACCCCGGCGCGCTGAGGACAGCGTCCCCTGCCGTTCTGCCGCATTTTTACTGTTTGGTCTTTGCTGATTGATGTTTACCCTCCGCCCATGGCATTTGCTCAACTCGGATTGTCGCAACAGGTGCTCGAAGGCATTAAGGCGATGGGATACATCGACCCCACGCCCATTCAACTCCGCGCCATTCCCATCATCATGAACGGCGGCGACGTTATCGGTTCCGCGCAGACAGGCACGGGCAAGACTGCCGCGTTTGCATTACCGATGCTGACCAAGCTCGGGCAACGAGGAACACGCACCCGCGCACTGATCTTGGAACCCACGCGCGAACTCGCGGCCCAGGTTGAGACCGCTATTCGCGACTTCGCGCGGTTCACCAATCTGCAAGTGGCTGTGGTCTTCGGCGGCGTCGGCTATGGCGCGCAGAACCAGGCGCTCACCTCTGGCGTGGACATCATCGTCGCCACACCGGGACGCTTGCTCGATCACATGGACGAAGGTCGGGCGCGACTCGATGCCGTGGAATTCCTCGTGCTCGACGAAGCCGATCGCATGCTCGACATGGGTTTCCTGCCAGACGTGAAACGTATTGTGCAGAAGTGCCCGGCCAAACGGCAGTCCATGCTCTTTTCGGCGACCATCCCGCCCGAGATTCAAACGCTTATTTCCTGGGCGATGACAAATCCCGAGACCGTGGAGATCGGCGCGCGCCGCACTCCTGCGGAGACCGTCAAGCACGTCATCTATCCTGTGGCCGAGCGGCAGAAACTCGATCTCACGCTCGCGCTGCTGGACGAAGTTCACTACGACTCGGTGATCATGTTTTGCCGTACGAAGGATCGCGCCGATCACGTCGCGCGCCTGCTCAAGAAGAGTAACCACGCCGTCGCGGTGCTGCATTCGAACCGCACGCAACGCGAACGCGAGGAAGCGTTGAAAGGTTTTCGTGACGGCAAGTTCGAAGTGCTCGTGGCCACCGATATCGCCTCGCGCGGCCTCGACATAGCCGACGTGAGCCACGTGGTGAACTACGACGTGCCGCAACATCCGGAGGTCTACGTGCAAGGCATCGGACGCACGGGCCGTGCCGAAGCCCGCGGCGACGCCTTCACCATCATGTGCGCCGAGGACCAACCTTATGTCGAACGCATCGAGCGATTCATCGGGAAAAAAGTCGAACGCGTGAAGCTCGACAAGTTCCCTTACGAATACACCGCGCTTTTCGACGTGGAGAAAAAAGGCTCCGCTCCCGTAGGCAGCGCGCGCGGCGTGCGCTTGAGTGGCGGTTACTTCTTCGGGCCGGCGAAGAGGCGCAGGAAGTAAGCGCATCGTCATTGCACGACGATGCGGAAGCGATGTTTGTCTCCCCGAAGAAATATCTGACCGCCGAATGCCACGCCGCGCCGGCCGATGGGGCATCTGCACCGAAGTATTGATGTCTGCGCCATTGTTTTATGAAAACTCTGGTCATCGTTCTAGCCGTGGTGTTCGTCGCAGTTGTCGCGTGGTTATTGGTGTCGAGCGGCGGGAGAACGGCTTGGCAACCGAAGACGACCATCACTTTTATCGGGTTCACCAACACGGTCCCGCAAGCACCGGCAACGAACGCGTGGTTTGGGTTGTGAAAATTTCCTTCGGGAAAAACCGATTGGCAAACGGTGGAGGTCAGCTTCAAAGAGGGAGAAAGTTGGAAGAAATGGGAGCCGTTGCCAACGCGAGCGTTCGCCTGGGTGCGTCCTCGCACAACTAACTATGGCCTCACGGCGACCGTGCCTTTGCCCACGACGAATGGGCCTTTGCGAGTGGTGTTCGAACTGAAGACGTCGTCGAAGACGGAATTCTGGCAATTCGTGGAACACTTTGGCCCGGATTGGATGGTTCCCAAGCGCACCTACCGCATGAGCGCTGAATTCAATTTTGAAGCCGAGACAAATGCGCTGCCGCGCTGACGCAGGGCTGTTCTCAGCGTGCGCCGATGCAGAAGAGATGTTTGTCTCCCCGAAGAAATATCTGGCCGCTGCTGATCGCCGGTGATGCGAACATCTTTTCGCCTATGGCATTCTGCGCCACGCGTTCGAACTGCGGCCCAGGCTTCACGACATTCATCACCCCGTTGTCGTTGAGGAAATAAACCAGTCCGTTCGCGGAAACGAGCGAGGCGTGGTGCGTGCCCATGCGTTCCTGCCAAAGAATTTTCCCGCTCTTCGTCTCGAAGCAATGCGCTACACCGCTTTCCGAGATGATCAGGAAATAGTCGCCTTCGATGATCGGGGACGGCACATACACCGCGCCTTTGGTGGTGCGCCACGCGACCTTCTCCGCGCCGACTTTGTCTTGGCCATCCGCCTTGATCGCGAGCGTATGATACTCGGGATAGCCGGAGGTGATGACAACCAGATCATCCTTCTCGCTGAAGACCGGCGACGCCACGAACTGTTCGGTGGGACCATCCATGATCCAGTGGAGCTTGCCGTTGTTGGGATCGTAACTCGCCGTACACTTGCTGCCGGTCAGCACCATTTGCGGACGCCCATCGATCTCGCGGATGAGCGGCACGCAATAGCTCCGCGTCTTATTCGGACGGTCGATGCGCCAGGCTTCTTTGCCCGTCTTACGGTCCAGCGCGACGATGTAGCCGTTGCCGTCATGATCGCCATTCACGATCACTTTGTCCTTGTAGAGAATGGGCGAACTGCAAAAGCCGTGCATGGAAGAGAACTTGCCGGGACGCACGAGCCATTCCCGTTTCCCGTTGACGTACGCGGCGACGAGCATTTGCGCCATATCGAGAAACGCGACGAACACGCGTTCGCCATCGCAGGCCGGAGTGCTGGAGGCGTGACTGTTCAACGAGTGTTTCTTCTCGAACGGGGACTGAAGCACGGTCTGCCGCCAAATGATTCCGCCGGTTTTCCGGTCGAGGCATAGCAGCACACGCTCCTGTGTTTCCCGCACCGCGCTGACGGTGAAAACTTTGTCGTCGTAAACAATCGGCGAAGCGTGGCCTGCGCCTGGCAGTTCAGTTTTCCAAACCACATTGCTCGTGGCGCTCCAATGGATGGGAACATTCTTCTCCGCACTGGTGCCATCGAGCCGTGGCCCGCGCCACTGCGGCCAGTTTTCGGCGTGCGCGCATAAGGCCACGCCGCACAGGAAAATCCAGAGAGCCTTCACAGGCTTACCCAATGAACGAACACACGTATTCGCAAATGCCGCTCTTCACTTCGATGTCGAATCCCGAATTGGCCGGGACATCGAACGCGGTTCCTGCACCGTAATCCTTCTCGCTGTTCTGGATGTCGAGAATCACGGTGCATGTGCCTGCGATGATTTCCATGTGCTCCGCCTTCTCGGTGCCGAAATGAAACTTGCCGGGATAAATCAGCCCGAGGGTTTTCTTCGATCCATCCGGAAAAAGGATGCTGTGGCTCACCACCTTGCCTTCGAAATAGATGTTGGCTTTGGCGAGGGCGGTAACGCTTTTGAACATCGCTGGTGCTGACATGCGCGTGAGTTTCCAAGTGCGCGGCCGCAAGTCAATCCGGCAGGAGGTCGCGCGAAGCGGCGAAGTCTGCGAAGCAACGGAAAAAGATTGCTTCGACTTTACTTCGCGTGCTTCGCCGCTTCGCGCGACTCCCAACAACTTGACCCCTGCGCGCACCGCCGCTAAGCATTTGCGCATGAAACTGACGTGGAAAGATCACGAGGAAATCGCCTGGGCGTTGATGGATAAGTTCCCCGATCAAGATCCGCTCAAGCTCAGTTTCCCCAAGCTGCACAAGATGGTCGCCGAACTGGAGGAATTCGGCGACAACCCCGAGGGCTCCAACGAGAAGATTTTGGAGAACATCCAAATGACGTGGCTGGACGAGAAGAAATGAAAACCATCATCAAACCGAAGAATTCGCCCACGCCGGTCGGGCCTTACAATCACGCCGTCCGCGTCGGTAACTTTCTGTTCTGTTCGGGGCAGATTCCGCTCGATGCCACGGGCACTCTCGTGCCCGGCGACATTCGCGCCCAGACCGAACGGGTGTTGGAGAATGTGAAGGCGATTCTCGCTGACCAGCAACTCACGTTCGCCCACGTGGTGAAGTCCGCCGTGTTCATGACGAATCTCGGCGACTTCGCGGCGATGAATGAGATCTACGCGCGTTATTTCACTGCGGATTTTCCGGCGCGTTCCACGGTGCAGGTCGCCGCGCTGCCGCGCGGCGCGAGTGTGGAGATTGAAGTGATAGCGCACTATTGACTGCGCGCATTGGGCCTCAGATTACAAGCCGCCGGCATCTTCGCCCGCTCGCCGTTAGGATGTTGAGGGATTCTTGAACCGTTTCAGGAAATCTTCGTAGGCGAGCGCGATACCTTTCTCAAAATCCACTTGCGGCTTCCAGCCCAGCGCGAGCAGACGTGAGGAATCCATCCACTTGCGCGGCGTCCCGTCGGGTTTCGAAGTGTCCCAGACGATTTCGCCGTTGAATCCGACGATGCGTTTAATCGTCTCGGCAAGTTCGCGAATCGTCACGTCGCTGCCGTATCCGACGTTGATGAACTGTTCATCGCTGTAATCCTGCATCAGGAACACGCAGGCGCGGCCGAGGTCATCGGCGAACAGAAACTCGCGGCGCGGTGAACCGCTGCCCCAGCACGTCATAGTTGGGGCGCCCGCAGTCTTTGCTTCGTGAAATTTTCGGATAAGCGCCGGCAGCACGTGCGAATGTTGCAGGTCGTAGCTGTCATTCGGTCCGTACATGTTCGTGGGCATGGCGCTGATGAAATCGCAGCCATACTGCCGACGGTACGCCTGGCACATTTTGACGCCGGCGATTTTGGCGATGGCATACCACTCGTTCGTCGGCTCCAGCGGGCCAGTGAGAAGGTATTCCTCCTTGAGCGGCTGTGGCGCGTGCTTCGGATAAATGCAGGAGCTACCAAGGAACAATAATTTGCTCACACGCGCTTCGTAGGCGCCATGGATCAAATTGTTCTGCACATGCAAGTTTTCGTAGAGGAACTGCGCCGGATGATTGTTGTTCGCCAAAATGCCGCCGACGCGCGCCGCAGCCACGAAAACAAACTCCGGTTTTTCCGCGGCGTAAAACGCGCGCACAGCCTGAGTATCGAGCAACTCCAGTTCGGCGTGCGTCCGCGCGATCAGGTTCGTGAAGCCCTGCCGTTGCAGCTCCCTCCAAATCGCGCTGCCCACGAGGCCGCGATGGCCGGCGACGTAGATGCGTGAACTTTTCTCCATCTTCATGCGCGCCGAATATGAGGAAGCAGAGCGCAAAACAAAATCGAATTTCACTTCGCGACGAAACGCAGCGGCGATTGCGTTCTTGCGGCTGCGCACTGACTGCGCTCTACACTCGCGACATGCCGCGCAAGCTGAGTTCGATCGCGCCCGATTGGTGGGACTACACGACTTTGGAGAACGACGTCATTTCCGATGCGGCGAGGCTCACGCCGGCGGACATGCTGGCGCTGTCGCGTCCGGGATTTCGCGTCGTATTCTACGACACGTTAGAGGAATTTTATTTGGCGGAAGCCCTCGAATATATCATCGCGTGGAGGCAGGCAACCGCGGACAATCCGGTCGGCATCTGTGGACCCATTGGACCGACGGAGCAATTGCCGCTCGTAGCTCGCATCGTGAATGAACTCGGCTTGTCGCTGAAGCACGCGCACTTCTGGGGCATGGACGAATGGGTGGTGGATGGCAAAGAGGTTTCATCATCGCATCCGCTCTCGTTCGAGAAAGCCGATCGCGAGATGTGTTTCGATCGTGTCCGCGCGGATTTGAGAATGCCCGACTCGAATCTTCATTTCCCAAAAGCCGACACGACGGCGTATCGGAAAAGTTGGGACACAGGCGTGCGTTGCGCCGTGATGCAAGGAGGGCAGGGGGACATCAAGCATTGGGCTTTCAACGATCCGCCGCGCCGAGAAGGTAAAAACAAGGACGCGCCGACGCTGTCCGCCGAGTATCGCGCGCTCCCGACGCGCATGGTGGAACTGCATCCCATTACCATTGCGCAGAACGCGCGCACCAGCGGCGGCGGAAACATCACCCTCGTGCCGACGCAGGCAATGACGGTGGGGCCGGTGGAAACATGGAAGGCGGAGAAAGTTTCAATCTGGCATGCGGGCAAGCACGACAATCCATTCGGACAGCGGCTCACGACGTTAATGATTTCAAAACGTCTGGCGGATTCCGCGGTGCCGATGTCGCTGCTGGCCGATCACCCGAACGTGCAGTTCAATTTCTATCGCGGCGGCATCGGCACGTGCGACGTGGAAATGCACTGAAGGGTGCCCCCGCTCATCTTGCCGCGTCTTCGGTTTGCCGAGACCCGGCGAGATGCCGGGGGCACGTTACTTAATGCGCTTCGCTCGTTGCCGGCATTTGCGCATGGCTTCGCATCTCTCGCCATTTGCGAGCCATCACGTAATCGAGCGAAAACCGACCTGCGCCGAAGACGCCCAGCAGCGCCAACAGAAACGCCACCAGCCCGGCGTACTCGAGATACTGACGCGGCTCGACGCTCGCGAAACGCGGCAGGTAGAGCGAGAAGACGGCGCCGAGGAGAACCGGCAATTGAGCAAAGGCCGCCACCCGCGTCGCGAGTCCGAGCGCCAGCATCGCGCCGCCAAAGAGATGCGCGAGAATGACGTATTGGGCGATGAGCGCCGGTGTGAACCAGTTGTTCCCCGAATCGGCGATCATTTGCATGAGATAATCACGGTGGGTCATCAAAAAGATGGCCTTCACGAAGAGACCACACCCGAGGTAAATGCGCACGACGTCCATGAATAGATCTTCATGCGCCCGCAGCCACGTTTTGCAGCTTTGAATTTTGGTCATAATTAAATTAACTCCTTTCAACCGGATGACGCATCCGGCGCTTCGTCCCCTTGAACAAAGAAAAGGTAGGAGTGTTCGCCGCGAAAGCAATCGGGAGATGCGGCGTTTATCGCTCTTGGCTGATTCAGCAGTTCGTAATCCAAATCATGATCTTAATCTTAATCTTTCGGCTCACGTCCTGAGAGGACGAGATTAAGATTACGAGTAGGACTAGGATTTAGAAGGAACCAGTTTCCACCTAGTCACATGCCCATGATCTGGTACCCGGCATCCACGTAAATCACCTGGCCGGTAATTGCCGCCGCGCCGTCGCTCGCGAGGAAGGTGCCGGTCGCACCCAGTTCTTCCGGCAGCACATTGCGCTTGAGCGGCGCGTGCGCCTCGTAGTGCTTCAACATTTCGGTAAAGCCGGAAATGCCGCGCGCGGCAAGCGTGTTCATCGGGCCGGCGCTGATGCAGTTCACGCGAATCTTTTTCGGACCAAGATCGTAAGCGAGGTAACGCGTGCTGGCTTCGAGCGAAGCTTTAGCCACGCCCATCACGTTGTAGTGGGGCACAACTTTCTCCGCGCCGTAATAGCTCATGGCCACGATGCTGCCGCTTTCCGTCATGAGCGGCGCAGCGGCGCGCGACAACGCGACGAGGGAGTACGCACTGACATCGTGCGACACGCGGAAGGCTTCGCGGGTCGTGTTCACGAACTCGCCTTCGAGTGCGTCCTTGGGGGCAAACGCCACCGAGTGCAGGAGCAGATGCAGCTTGCCAAATTTTTCGCCCACCGTTTTGAAAACCGTCGCGATGTCTTCGTCTTTCGTCACGTCGCAAGGCATGAGCAAAGTGTCCGCGCCAAAAGTGCCGGCGAGTTCTTCGACGTTCTCTTTCAGACGCTCGCCTTGGTATGTGAAGGCGAGTGTTGCGCCCGCTTTGTGCCACGCTTGGGCGATGGCCCACGCGATAGAGCGTTTGTTGGCGACACCGAACACGATTCCTAATTTTCCTGCAAGTGATGACATAGTTTTTGCCGCCCTCGCGGTCACCAAAGTGGTAGGTGAATTGCCGAGGAGTGGCAAGTTTCCTCACGGGCCGTTACCGCCGCCAGCGCAGCCAGGTTAATCCGGCGAAACCGCAACTCAGCAAAACCATCACCGCCCACGTGCTGCTCGCGGGATGATTGGGCAGAAGATAAAGTGCCGTTGCTCCGATCGCCGGGCCAGCGCAACTGCCCGATCATCGCTTCGTGCAGGCCGCCGTGTTCGCCTTTGGTTTCTCCGACATCCATCGAGTAATAAAGTGATGAATAGTAAATGAGCCCGAGCGCGAACCCAAGACCGACCTGCGCGGCAATAACAATCCAAACGTTCGCCGCGAGAAGCATCGCGACGAAGCTGACCGTCATCATCACGTAAGCGCCGATGAGCCAGCGGAAGCGGTAATGCCAGCCCGGCCACAACCACAGCCAGAGAAACGAAGCCGTGCGTGTGAAGAGCCAGATCGAGCCAATGATTCCCGCCTGCACCACGGTCAGTTGCAGACGGGCGGCGAGAGCAGGCGCGAGAGCGATGACGGTGTTGATGGCGAGATAAGCAAATGGATTGGCGAGCCACGCCATGCGCAGGAAAGTTTGCGGGCTGATGGGAGAACGCAGGCGTTCCGAGACGTGCATCACCATCTTGTCGTCGTCGTTTGCCTCGGCTGTGGCAGCGGACGTGTCGCGTTTCACGGAGCGTTCAATCCAGGTCGCCCCGATGAATTGAAGAACGTGAATCGCGGCGGGGACAAAAAACATAGCGCGGAAAGTCGCCGCTTCGAAAATCGCGCCGCCGCAGAAATACGCCACCGCGCCGAGGCCGCCCCAGACGAGGTTGTAGATTCCCACATTGCGCTGAAGCTGACCCCGCGGCGCCCCTTCACTGACGAGCGCCTCGAGTGCCGGCCACGTCAGCGCCATGCCGAACGTGCTGACAAACATGATCGCCAGATGAATCGACAGGGATTGGATGAACGCTCCCGCGCCAATGGCCACGGCCATGATCGCGTATCCGACTTTGAGCGCGGTGAAGTAGCCACGCTTCTGCGCAAAGCACCCGCCGATGATGGATGAAATTCCGTAAGTCAGGCCCAGCGCTGCAGCGAGCAGCAGGTTCTCAAGCTTGCTGAACCCAAACTGCTTCTCGGTGAAGAAGTAGAGGTAATAAAAGTAGAGCGTCGTGCCGAACGAGTTGACTCCTTCCAGCACGAAGATGGCGGTGGTGTGTTTGCGTGAGAGCATGTGCGACGTAGAAAAGTAATCAGTCAGGGCGCCGCTGAATCACTGATGACTGACCTACTGATTACTTTCCACCTCCTCCATCGCCTTCCGGCAATACCACTTCACGGCGTTGCTCATCGGGGGTTGTAACGCATCGAGTTGCTCGCTCGCGAACCAGCCGATGTCGTGGTGCTCCGCCGCCGCCAGCGCGAGCGCGCCGGATTTCGGACGCGCCCAGTAAATCATTCCGATGTGCTCATGCACGTCGTTGATCCGATGAATGTCTAGAAAGCGCGGCGCGATCAACGCGCGCGTGCCGGTCTCCGTCGTGGGCGGGCGCTCGCCAATCAGTTCCACGTCGAAGCCGCTTTCCTCACGGGCTTCGCGCAACGCGGCCTGCTCTGGTTCTTCATCCAGTTCGACGTGACCGCCGAGCGGCAGCCATTTGTTGAGTTTGCGATGATGGACGAGCAACACCTTGCGCTCGTGGACGACAA
>Ga0193753_10001342_pt1 | contig 21222 bp, 21 predicted proteins | sample H1c2metaG_FD_144925 | JGI IMG/M metagenome (GOLD analysis project Ga0193753, IMG submission 144925) | Soil microbial communities from a riparian zone of the East river system, Colorado, United States - H1c2 | ecosystem: Environmental > Terrestrial > Soil > Riparian zone | place: USA: East...
CGCGCGCGGCGAACCCAGATGCCCGGAGGGCGGACGCCGCGCCCGCCGGTTCACCGTCCGGGGCTCCGACGGGGAGAACAGCGCTCGTCTCGCCGGTCCGCACCGGTCGTCGCCGGTCGAAGGGCGAACCTCGATCCGCGTGCGCCGGATCGCTCGTGGCTGGCCACGCCGTGTCAATACGCCCCACACAGCGCTGCCAGGCGCGGGGCTTTGCTGGTTCGCCCGGCCAGTGCCCTGGGCACGTGACCTGCACCTTGACCCGTCGAGAGGGCCCAACGAGATGCAGCTCATCCATCACACGTTCGCCGCAGTGCTGTGCGCTGTTCTCGCCGCCGGATGCAGCGACAGAACCCGCCAGAAGACCGAGGAAGCGGCCGAGTCCGCCGGTCAGGACATCGAGCGCGGGGCAGACAAGCTGGTCACGAAGACCAAGAAGGTCGGGAACGAGGCCAGCCGCGCGCTCGAGAACGCGGGCCACAAGATCCGGGGCAAGACCGAGGAGGGCAAGGACAGGCTCCGCCGGGCCGGGGACGAGGTTCGGGAGGACGCCCACGAGGTGAAGGAGACGACCAAGCGCGCAGCTCAGGAGGCGCGCCGCGAGATCAGAGACTGAGCCCGCCGTCAGTCGGGGACCCGGGTCACCTGGGTGTGCGTGAGCTGCCACCGGCCACCGCGCCGGGCCCAGACGTGCACCATGCGCACGCGCCGAGCGTGTCTCTTCCCGTCCTGCACCCAGTGGAGATGGATCAGCCCGGCGATGACCGCGGCGTCGCCCCACACCTTGCGCACCGGGCGCTCCAGGACATACGGCTCGATCCGGAAGCCGGGCAGGTGGAAGTCGGCCAGGTACCGCGCCTTGTCCTCCACCGATCCGTCCGAGTTGACCAGCAGGTAGTCGTCGCTGACCAGCCGCCGCAGCGTGGCGACGTCGTTTCGCACCGTGGCCCGGTCGAGCAGGCTCACCGCCGCGCTCAGGTCGGGCGGCAGCTCGGCGGCCATGGCCGGCCTCACGCCGAGGAGGACGACCATGAGGAGCAGCGTGAGCCTCATGCGCGTGATTCTCGCGCCGCCGGCCGGAGCGACAAAGAGGCAGAACCCTGGCGCCTGAGCGGCACAGCGCGACCTACCCATCAGTGGCCGGTCGGTCGCGTTTCGCGCCACCGCGCGGTCACCGCTCACCACGGTGTCCGCTGACAGGAAGAAGCGGGTGACCATTCTGCTGGAAGACGACCCGGAACTTCTCGCCGTCCTGCCGGGGCGAGGCCGGTCGGCAACGTTCAGGGAGGCGCGTCCCCTCGGAACGTCATGACGCGGTCCTCGTCCAGGAAGTAGAGCTGGCTCCCGAACCGGAACGCGCGGCCGTCGGCCGAGAGGTGATCGCGCGAGAGGGCGACACGTCCGCCCTCCTCGCGGAGGAGCCCCGCCACCGGGCCGCGCCGCGCCACTCGATAGAATCGAGTGTGACAGACATTTCAGCGCGCCGTCGCGACGGGCAACTCGACGAAGCTCGCCTGCCCGGGTGCGTGATGGAGCCTCTGCACGGCCTTGCGGTAGTCCGACGGCCGGGCCCAGAAGATGTCGCGCACGAAGGTCTGTGGGTTGCGATCGTAGAGCGGGAACCAGGTCGACTGGACCTGCACCATGATCCGGTGGCCGGGCTGGAACACGTGGTTGGTGGTCGGCAGGGAGAAGCGGTAGCGCAGCGCCTTGCCGGCCGCGACTGGCTTCGGCCTGTCGAACCCTTCGCGGAATCGCCCGCGGAAGATATCGGCCGCGATCATGACCTGGTACCCGCCCATCTCCGGCTGGCTGGCCACCTCGTCGGGATAGACATCGATGAGCTTCACGACCCAGTCGGAATCGGTGCCGCTGGTCGAGGCGATGAGGTTCGCGACCGGCTCGCCGGTGATCTTCAGCGGAGCGGTGAGAGGCTGCGACACGAACTCCGCGACGTCGGGTCGGCTGGAGACATGTCGCTGATCCTCCACCAGCCATTTCCTCCACCCCGCGCCGTCGTCGTGGACCGAGGGCGGGATGGGACGCGCCCGGTAGGGGACCGGCTTGGCGGGGTCGGAGACATACTCGGTGAACCCGGCCTCGCCGGCCGCGGGTGGCGAGAAGCTAAGCCGGGAGCCAGGACGCAGGTAGTAGGGCCTGGGCCGGATGGCGCAACCGCTGGCGCAGGCGCGTGGCCAGGCCGGCAAGCTACGCCACTCGTTCGTCCCGGTCTCGTACGCCATGACCGGCGCGATCCTGGCCCTGGCCCCGCCGTCCTTGAGATAGCGGTCCAGGAAGGGCCGCAGGATGTGCTGCCGGAACTGCCGCGACGTATCGGCGCCGAAGTGGATCGCGCCCAGGTTGCTGCCGTCCCGGATCTGCTGCCCGTGATTCCACGGGCCCATGACCAGGAACACCTTGTCGTTGCGGGCGTCCTTCGGCTCCATCGCCTTGTAGACCGCGATGGCGCCGTAGATGTCCTCCTGGTCCCAGAGGCCGTGCACGAGCATTGTCGGGACGCTGAGCGGCTTGTTCGCGAGGATCTTGTCCACCGCCTGCTCGCGCCAGAACGCGTCGTAGTTCGGGTGCGCAATGATCTTCCGCCAGAACCCGAGCTGCTCGAGCCCGGTGCGCTTCCCCATCTGGCCCGCCGATCCCGCCAGGAGGAACCGCTCGTACTCGTCCCAGTGCGTCGACCACCACTTGATGATGTTGTCGCGACTCGCCTCCTGCTCGTAGATGTAGCCGAGGCTGACGAGCCGGAACGCGCCATTGTGGAACCAGTCGTCGCCCATCCAGCCGTCGACCATCGGATTCATCGGCACCGCCACCTTGAGCGCCGGGTGCGGCTCGACGAGCGCCATGAGCGGCAGGAACCCGTCGTAGGAGATCCCCAGGATCCCCACCTTGCCGTTTGTCTCGGGCACGTTCTTCACCAGCCACTCGATCGTGTCGTAGGTATCGGTCGAGTGGTCGACCGGCGTCCGGTTCTGCGGCCCGCGCAGCGGCCGGTTCATCACGTAGTCGCCCTCCGACTTGTACTTGCCGCGCACATCCTGGACCACGCGGATGTACCCACCTTCGACGATCACGTCGGTCACGTTGTCGTACCCCTGCAGCATGGGTCCGAGGTGTGCGCTCTCGCTGTGCGCCGTGAGCTCGTCCGCGCTGTACGGCGTGCGGGTGAGGAGGATGGGCGCTCGCCTGGCCCGCTTCGGCACCAGAATGACCGTGTGGAGCTTGACCCCGTCGCGCATGCGGATCATCGCCGTGCGCCTGACATAGTCGAAGGTATCGGTCACCGGACGGAACCTGGCCGGCATCTCGCTCGGCAGGCCCGGGTAGGTGGCCGGTCTGGCGGCTGACGTCCTTGCCGGTTGGCCCCACGCCGCTCCGACCCACAGAATCGAGATGAGCCACGCGACCTGCAGGAGGCGTTTCATGTGCCGCAGAATAGCCCAGGCGCGCGCCGGCCACAGGGCGAGGCGGAAGTGGGCAGTGGCCAGCCAGCGGCGAGAGCGCGCACAGCTTCCTCGCCGGTCAATTGCAGGGCGGTCCGGGTGCCGGACGTGGTCGATCCGTCACCGCCGGTGGGGCTGGCCGTATGTCCACCCTGCCGCTCCTCATGACCGCGTCTTGCTATGGTCCGCGGTCATGAGGATCCATGTACTGGTGGCGGCGACGCTCTCGACGGCGATCGCCTCCCTCGTGGCCGGCTGCGGCGACGACGACGGCGGCGACGACGACGACGGTGACTCCGCGGTCGACGCCGCGCCCATCGGCGGCGACCTCGAGGGCCTCGGCGCGCTGTGCGGCCCGAACGAGGAGGTCTGTCCGGAGGAGACCCCGCGCTGCGTGCTCATCGAGGAAGAGGCCTCGCTGACCGGCTTCTGCAGCGCACTCTGCGTGATCGAGGGGAACTTCCAGACCAACGCGCAGAGCCAGATCGAGCAGATCGACCCGGCGCTCACCACCGGCGACGCGAGCTGCACGGCCGTGTACACGGGGGTGTTCAACGCCCGCTGCGGGGCGGTGCTCGACATCGTGCCGGCGCTGCCGCTCCAGCCGAGCACGCTCTACACGTTCAACGCGGGGTGCGTCCTCGACTGCGGCCCGGGCGGGCTGTGCCCCGGCGACCTCACCTGCGACGCCACGCGCGGGTACTGCGTCGCGCCCTGAGGCGGCGCGGTCAGCGCGCGGGGAGCTCGCGCGTCAGAAGCTCCAGAAACGCCCGGGTGGCCTGGGTTTGTTCGCGAGTGCGGGCGCTGCGGAAGAGCACACCGATCGGTCGTTCGATGGGGCTCTCGGCGAGCCTGCGTGCACGGAGCGTTCCGGCCCGAACCTCCGCGGTGAGTGCGGGCGCAGGGAGCAAGGACACGCCGATGCCCGCTTCCACGCAGCGCTTGATGGTCTCGATGTTGTCGAGCTCCATGGCGTACACGACGCTGCTGCCGGCGCGGGCGAGCAATCGGTCCGAAAGCTTGCGGGTCGGAATGTCGCGATCGAAGGCGATGAACGGGAGGCCGTCGAGGTCCGCAAGGCCTGGGCGCCGCCGCTTCGCGAGCGGGTGGTCCGGCGCCGTCACCAGCACGAGCTCGTCGTGGCCGAGCGACACGACCTCCAGCTGCGGGCGCTTCGACGGCAGCGCGACGATGCCGAGGTCCACCTCGCCGCGCAAGCATGCCTCGTACACCTGATCGGTCCGCCGGTACTCGAGGCGCAGGCTGAGGGACGGGTACGCCGCCAGCGACGCCTTCATCACCCTCGGCAACGTGTGGAGGCCGACGCTGTACACCGTCGCGAGGCGCACGTTGCCTGCCACCACATTGGACCGCGCGCGGAGCCGCTGCTCCAGATCGTCGAGGCGCCCCAGCAGCGGCTTGAGCTGGTCGTAGAAGGCCTTGCCGGCCTCGGTGGGGCGCGCGCCGACGCGGGGGGCTCGATCGACGAGCCTTCTGCCGTAGCGTTCCTCCAGCGCGCGGAGCTGCTGACTGACGGCCGACTGCGTCACGTGATTCAGCCTGGCGGCGCGCGAGAGGGAACCGGTCTCGACCAGGTCGCAGAAGGTCTTCAGAGTCTCGACGTGCATCGCTTGATAAGTTTATCTACTTATTAGAGAGATTCGAATAAATATGACTAATTTTTGAGCGACCGCCAAGATCTCCTCCATGACGACGAAGTGGCTCGCGGCGCTCACCGGCCTGTTCCTGGCCGGATGGCTGGTCCTGCACGTCCTGGGGAACCTCACGGCCTTCTCCGGTGCCGCGGCGCTGGACGGGTACGCCGCGGCGCTGCGCCGGCTGGGGCCGCTCCTGTGGCTGGTGCGGGCGGCGCTGGTCGCCGCGGCGGTGGTGCACATCGCGGCGACGGTATCGCTGGCGAGGCGCGCGCGGGCGGCGCGCCCGATCCGCCACGTGCACCGATGGCCCCGCGGCAGCTACTCCTCGCGGCTCATGGTCGTCGGCGGGCCGCTCCTGCTGTTCTTCGTCGTGTATCACCTGCTGCACATCACCTTCGGCGTCGTTCACCCGAGCTTCGAGCCGGGCCATGTGTATGCGAACCTGATCGGCGGGCTCGCGCCGCCCCTGATCGGCGCGCTCTACGTGGTGGCCGCCGTGCTGGTCGGCCTGCACCTGCACCACGGTCTGGCCAGCTCGCTGGTGAGCTTCGGCGTGCACCGGGCGGGCACCGGTGTTCTTCGCCATCTTCTCCGCGGCCTGGCCGTCGCCATCGCCGTCGGCTTCGCGACCATTCCGGTCGCCGTCCTTGCCGGAGCTTTGCGATGAGCGCCGAGCTCCAGCCAGGGGTGCCTTCCGGGCCCATCGCCGGCAAGTGGACCAGACGCCGCGCCGAGCTCGCGCTCGTCGGGCCAGTGCAGAAGCGACGGCACCGCGTGGTGGTCGTCGGCTCGGGCCTCGCCGGCGCATCCGCGGCCGCGTCGCTGTCCGAGCTCGGATACGAGACACTCTGCCTCTGCTTTCAGGACTCGCCGCGGCGCGCGCACAGCGTGGCGGCGCAGGGAGGGATCAACGCCGCGAAGAACTACCAGAACGACGGCGACAGCGTCGAGCGTCTCTTTCGCGACACGCTGAAGGGGGGAGATTTTCGCTCCCGCGAGGCGAACGTGTACCGCCTGGCCGAGCTGTCGAACGGCATCGTCGACCAGGCCGTCGCGCAAGGGGTCCCGTTCGCGCGCGAGTACGGCGGCGCGCTCGCCAATCGTTCCTTCGGGGGCGCGCTCGTCTCACGGACCTTCTACTCGCGGGGACAGACCGGGCAGCAGCTGCTGCTCGGGGCGTATCAGGCGGTCGCCAAGGAAGCCGCTCGGGGCGGGCTCACCCTGCTCGCCCGCAGGGAGATGCTCGATCTCATCGTGGTCGACGGTCGCGCGCGCGGCGTCGTGGCGCGCAACCTGGTCAGCGGAGCGCTCGAGACCCACCTCGCCGACGCGGTCGTGCTCGCGACCGGCGGGTACGCCAACGTCTACCACCTGTCCACGAACGCGCGGGGCTCGAACGCGACGGCGATCTGGCGCGCGTACCGGCGCGGCGCCGCCTTCGCGAACCCCTGCTTCGTCCAGTTTCATCCGACCTGCCTGCCGGTCAGCGGAGAGCATCAAGCAAAGCTCACGCTGATGTCCGAGTCGCTGCGCAACGACGGGCGCGTGTGGGTCCCCGGACAGGCAGGCGACGGCCGGCGGCCCGAGGACATCCCGGAGGACGAGCGCGACTACTACCTCGAGCGCCTGTATCCGCGCTACGGCAATCTGGCCGCGCGCGACGTCGCCTCGCGCGCGGCGAAGGTCGTGTGCGACGAGGGGCGTGGCGTCGCTCCCGGCGGACGCGCCGTGTTCCTGGATCTTCGCGACGCGGTCGATCGCGTCGGTGCCGGCGCGCTCCGCGAACGCTACGGGAACCTCTTCGAGATGTACGAGCGCATCGTTGGCGACGACCCGCTCCGCACGCCGCTCAGGATCTATCCCGCTGCCCACTACACGATGGGAGGCCTGTGGGTCGACTACGACCTGATGACCACCATCCCCGGCCTCTTCGCGGCGGGCGAGGCGAACTTCTCGGATCACGGCGCGAACCGGCTCGGCGCGAGCGCGCTGATGCAGACGCTCGCCGACGGGTACTTCATCGTGCCGCCTTCGGTGGGCAACTACCTCGCCACCGCGCGGCTCTCGCCCGTCTCGGAGGCGACGAGCGAAGTGCGCGACGCTGTGGCGAGCGCCGAGAGTCGCATCGGCGCGCTCGTCGGATCCCGCGGCGGGCTGCCGGCGGCGCAGTTTCATCGCGCGCTCGGTGACCTCCTGTGGAACCACTGCGGGCTCGCCCGGAGCGAGGCGGGCCTGGTCGCGGCGCTGCGCCAGATAGACGAGCTCCGTGGCCGCTTCTGGCGGGACGTGCGCGTCCCCGGCAGCGGCGCGTCGTTCAATCAAGAGCTGGAACGGGCGGGGCGAGTGGCGGACTTTCTCGAGCTGGCCGAGCTGATGTGCATCGACGCGGTCGCTCGCGACGAGTCGGCGGGGTGCCACCTGCGCGAAGAGCACCAGACCCAGGACGGAGAGCCCCGGCGCGACGACGCGCACTTCGCCCACGTCGCTGCCTGGATGCACACGGCCGGTGGCGCACCACCGCGACGCCTCATCGAGCCGCTCGTCTTCGAGGCCGCGCCGCTGGAGGTCAGGAGCTACCGATGAACATCGTGTTGAGGGTATGGCGGCAGGAAAGCCCCGGCAGTGGTGGCGGCTTCGTCGACCATCCGCTGAGCGACGTCGACCCGGGCTGGATGTTGCTCGAGGCGCTCGACGTGCTGAACGAGAAGCTGGTGGCGCGCGACCGGCGGCCCATCGCGTTCGACAGTGACTGCCGCGAAGGGATCTGCGGCGCGTGCGGAGTCGTGGTGAACGGCCGCCCTCACGGAGGGATGCCGCACGCCACCACGTGCGAGCTCTCGGTCGGCGCGGCGCTCGCAAGCGCCCCGCGCCCCACGAACGGCGCGGGTGTGATCACCCTGGAGCCGTTTCGCACGGGCGCGTTCCCCGTCGTGTGCGATCTGGTGGTGGATCGCGGCGCGCTCGATCGCGTGATCATGGCCGGTGGGTTCGTCACCGTGCGCACCGGCAGCGCCCCCGAGGCGAACACGATACCCATCCCGAAGGCCGACGCCGACCCCGCCCTCGACGCCGCGGCCTGCATCGGTTGCGGCGCATGCGTGGCGGCCTGCCCCAACGGCTCCGCCGCCCTCTTCGCCGGCGCCAAGGCGTCGCATCTCGGCCGCCTGCCGCAGGGCAAACCCGAGCAAGGCCGGCGCGCGCTCTCCCTGGTCCGCGCGCTCGACGACGCAGGCTTCGGGGCGTGCAGCCTCCACGGCGAATGCGAGGCCGTGTGCCCCAAGGACATCCGTACCGACGTCATCGCGCGGCTGAACCGCGACGCCCTGCGCGCGCGGATCCGCGGCCGGTGAGCCACAACTCGGGGATACTGGTGCGGTGGCGTATGACCCCACCATCTACCTCGGCTCTGCTGCCCACTATCGCCACGGTCGCCCCGCGTACTCACCGGAGCTCGAGGCCGTCCTGACGCAGGAGATGGGTCTGGACGGGAACGGACAGCTTCTGGATGTCGGCTGCGGCCCAGGCGTGCTTGCCGTCCGCCTTGCTCACCTGTTCGAGCAGGTGGTCGGTCTGGACCCTGACGCCGACATGCTTGCGGAGGCCTGCCGCGCGGCCGAGGCAGAGACAGTCATGAACATCCGGTGGGTCCAGGGTCTGGCCGAGGACCTGCCCGCGGTCGCACCAGGGCCGTACCGGCTGGTGACATTCGGCCAGTCTTTTCACTGGACCGACGAACGCCCGGTGGCGGAGACCGTCTACGACATGCTGGAGCCCGGGGGTGCGCTGGCACTCATCGTCCACACGGTTGCAGGACGGACCCAGCCACCAGGCCCAGGGGTGCCTGCGATCCCTCACGAGGAGATCAAGGCGCTGGTGGGGAAGTACCTCGGATCGACCCGGCGCGCCGGCCAGGGCACTGCCCCGGAACGAGCTCACCGCTTCGAGGATGTGCTGGCCCGGACTCGCTTCGGTGTTCCGCAGCAGTTCTTCGCCCCAGGGATCCCCGACCTCCTGCGAGACAGCGAGAGTGTCCTGTCCGGCTACCTGTCCCTCTCATCCTCGGCGCCGCACCTGTTTGGTGATCGTCTCGACGACTTCGCAGGGGAGGTGCGGGCGCTGCTCGCGAACCGTTCCCCCGAAGGGATCTTCTGGGACTGGCCAGGCGACACCGAGGTGGTGGTGGCCCGCAAGCCCGACTGAGGTCCTCGGGCAGGGTGTTCAGCAGCGCGAGCGGCTCCACCCGACGGTGTCGGCCCTCCGCCGACCACGTCGAGCTCCGGGCGCGGCATCAGGTAGCAGGCGAGGACGAGCTTGGCGGATCAGCCGTGCCCGAGCAGGTCGATACGGATGACGTGAGAGAACCTCGCCAACATCGGAACCACCCCCGAACGTGGACTATGGCAACAGCAACTCCCTGGCTCTCAACTTCGTCGGACCGGGCCACGGATGCAGTGGCGCCCGGCTCTGGCCTGGCTGGCGGGTAGCCCGCGCGCGTGCGCCGATCTCGACTCGGTCGAGTACACCCTGTGATCGGCGTCAACTACTTGTGCCGGCCGTGTTGCCTCACGAAGAACTGCTACCAGCTTGCCTCATCGGGATCGCACCCGACAAGCCGGCGGCGATCGCTTCGATGGCGGCATCGTGGCCATCGGCCGTCTCCACGCCGGCGCCGAACACGAACTTCTTGGCGGCCGCCACCCGCCATTCACGGACACGGCGTCCCATCGTGCGCAGCATGCCGTCCGGAAAGGCGCCGGGCTGCTGCGCCTGGAGGCGCTCCAGGAGCTCTCTCGCGGTGCGATCAGGTTCAGCTTCGAGCCACGATCGGACCAACGGCCACACCGTCTCGAACGGATCCTTTCGCGTTCGCCAGTGACGCGGTGGTCGCGGCTTCTTCGCGTGGGTTGGGCGGACCTCTCCAGTTCTCCAGGCCGTGCCCAAGCCAGCGAGGAAGCCTTCCAGATCAGCATTGCTGGTTCGTGGAACGTGGATCGTCGTGCCCGCCACCAGCGCCGCGACCTGATGCTGCGCAGCGCGGATCTCATCGAGTAGGCGGAGCGGATCAAGGGCTGCCTGCGCCGCCTTGAGGCGCTCCTTCGTTGCCTCCGTGATCACCGCCGACGCCAGCAGCCGAGCGCACGGCGTCGCGGGCGGATGGTAGCGTTTGATGACGCGTGCCCCTTCTCGGATCTTCTCCGCAAGCTTGAACGATGGCTGGAAGAAGTTCACGAACAGCCTCGAGGCGGTGTACAAGCGCGCGAGCACCTCGGCCGCTGCGATCCCCTCGAGACGGCCGTAGCCGACGAGGCGTCGGACGATCGCTCCGTTCTTCTGCTCGACCCAGGCCTGATCGTTCTTGTGGTAGGGACGCGACCGCGTGAACTCGATCCCGTGCTTGCTGCAGAACGCGATCACTTTCTCGTTGATGAACTCTGAGCCGTTGTCCGTATCGAAGCTGCGCAGCGGGAATGGCATCGATTCGCGAAGTCGTTCGAGCGCCTCGACGACCAGCGCACCCTCGCGCACCACGATCGGCACGCACTCCGTCCACGTCGTCGCCACATCGGTGAGCACCAGCGTGTGCACGAAGCTGCCTTCGACGGTGCTCCCGGAGTGAGAGACGAGGTCGGCCTCCATGCAACCGGGCAAGGGGTCCTTCCAGTCCGCGAACGTGCGCACGGGGACTCTCCGCCGGACCGAGGGGACAGCTCTCCGACGACCGACCATGCGCCCGCGCGCCGCCGCGCGAGGCTCGGCGAGTAGACGATCGATCGTCGCGGCACTCACAGCGAGCACGCGCGTCCGCACGCTTTCCGCAAGCTGCAGATGGCCGTGTTGCTCGAGCGCGGTGACGAGTGTGGGAAGAAGGGGTCGGAGCCGCTTGCCGCAGACCCGATCTGATGCTTCCCAAAGGACCAGTAGCGCCAGCCGGATCGCGTCGTCATATACGCGGACCCGGCGCGTTCGCTGCGTGTCGCCGTGAGCGCCCGAAACGTTCAGCACGCGGATGGCGTGCTTTCGGTGCCACCTCGTCACGGCGACGAACTCGTCGAGGATCCGCTGCTTCTCCTCGCGGCTGCCGGCTCGGTACCGCGCTCCTACGGCCCGCACCAGTTCGCGCCGTGCCTTGCCACTGATCGCATCCATCGTTGCCTCCGATCTTCGGGTCTTCGGGTCCGCTCGGTAGCAGATCTCGTGAGGCAACGACCACCGCTCGGTAACAAAAGAGGTGCGGCAATGCGACCGGCAGAAGTAGTTGTCGCTCATCACTCTGACCCATAGGGCCAGAGCGAGCCGTTCTACGCCCCAGTGCTACCGGATGATGGGCACCCCGACGACGGGCCCCCGCCTTCATGCAGTTCGGCACACCAAGGACGGCACCGACTACGTCTACGTCCCCGGCGGGGCCGCCCGCCTCGCCGCCCGCCTCAGCCCGATCGTGGGCACCGACTCCTTCGACGTCATGCTGTGGTACGGCGTCGGCTACAGCAACCCGGATACCTGCGGCACCCACCCGCCTCCGACGGCTGCTCCTACGGAGTCACCCAGCTCCACGCCCGACTCCGGCGCCGGCCAGCTGGAGAGGGCAGTCGCCGGCATCTGCGTCGGCTTCTGCGGCGTCCAGCCAACCTCCGACCAGACCACGATTTACGGCGAGGGCTCGGCCGACATTGGCGAGTCTGCAACGCCCGCACCACCCTTTGCGTCGATGCCGCGGACCTCGAGACCCCGGCCACCTGCGATCCCCCGCCCCCTTCACTCTCCTCGCGATTGGCCGCCAGGCGACCACCGGCACCCACGACTCCGGCGTCACCGACTACCCCGACGTCCCCAACATCCTCCTGGACGGCACCGTCGCCGACACCCTGCACTTCGGTCCCGAAGCCCCGACCGAAGGCGTCGGCGAACTTCGAGATCGTCGCGCCCTGAGAGGAACGGGCCGCTCCTTTGCCAGGGGGGCGCGTGAGCGTTGGGTAGGGGGGCTCACTCAGTCAGGCCGCGGCGCCCGGTTGCTGGTGAACAGACGCCCATTGAGCGTCATCAGATCGGACCACCAAGGGCTCCGAATCTCCTCGCTCCTCGCTGATGTTCTGGAGCCACTCGATCGGGTATTCGCGGGCCGGCTCGAGTCGCTCAACGAGCACGCGCAGTAGCCGTTCGGCCGGAGCGCCCATAGGCTCGGTCGTCGTCCATCGCGAGGACTGCTCCGGGGTCACCCCCATCGTCTTGGCGAAGTCGCGGTTCGACAGGCCGAGGTACTTGCGAAGAAACTTCACCTCGTGCGCCTGTAGCCTCGAGGGCTTTCTGGCAACCGTGAAAGCAATGAGACGATGAAGTCCCTCGATGGCAGGGATTCGCAGCACATGCTCACCGCACTCTGGGCACCGGAAAACCGTCACGTTTTGCAACGTTACGTAGTCGAGCCCGCACTCAGCGTAGTTATAGTTCTCGACACTGGGGTGCATCTCGGCACCGCAGGACTGGCAATTCTTGGTCTTCATGGCTTGAACCTCCAGCCGGTGACCACCAGGCACTCTTCCTCACTCTCAAATTCGAAAACGATGCAAAAACGTCGGGTTTCGCATCGATGCCGCCACGAGCCGTTTTCCCATTCAGCTTCTCGAACGGTCCCTGCCCGGAGCACGTTCACCGCGTCGACCGTGGTCATTTCGTCCTTGGCCAGCTCTCGAAGTGACCACGGTAGAAACGCTACGAAGCCGTTTTGAAGAATTCGCCTGACTAGATCTTTGGCCTCACTCGCACGCAACGGCGGGTTGAAAGCCATCTCGATCCACGATACGGCCGATTGAGAAAACCTCAACCCAAGAGTTACCAAAACCGGAACTCCACCGCTCTCCCACTGACTGGGCAGCGAAAATTTTCGATTGAATTCATGATTTTAGTACGCTTGCGTGCTCGCGTGCGAACGGGGTGGTGGCGCGTGGCGCCACGCGATCAGGCACACGCCATCGCCGCACGCGACACTGTGTGCGTCCACCGGGATTGGGCGGCGGGCGATCGGGATGTCGGCGTCGAGGGCGGTGCCGTCGGGGCCATCCGGGCGGCGAACAGGTCGGGCCGCCCATCACACCTGGCCGGGCGGAACGACGGGGCTCGTGCTGCGGGTACCCACGGGTACGCTGGGCTGTGCATCCGCTGGATGCCCGCAGCGCGCGTCAGCCTCGTCCCGCGGTGATCGCCTGGATCGCGCGCGGCGTCGCGGCGCTTACGGCGACTGTTCGGCCGGGGGCTCGAAGTCGCGCGGATCGTCGGCGACCGGCGGCTCCGGGTCGGTCGGTTCGCGCGGCGGATCGGGCGGACGTGGAGCCCCGGCGCCTGGCGGAGGCGAGGGCGCGTCCTGGGCGCCGAGGAAGCGATCCTCGGCGAGCGGTGGATCCGGAAGCCCCGGCGCGGCGCTCCGGTCGACTGGCGCGGCGCCCGCGCTCTCTCGCGATCCGGTCGGCGCCGCGACGGCCGGCGTGGGCGTGCGCCCGGCCGGCGCGCCGCGATCCTCGGCCGCGGCGGGGCTGGCCGCCGGCGGAGCGCTCGCGCCCTTTGCCGGGGAGCGGACGTAGATGGCCAGCACGACGATGGCGATGACGACCACCACCGCCGCGATGGCCAGCACCACCCGCGCCCGTCGACCTCCAGCTGGCGAGGAGCGATCCACCGGTTCTAGTCAGTAGCCGCCCAGGGCCGCGCGCATCAGCTTGACGAAGACGTCAGTGTTGCGCTGCACCCCGACGAACTGCCAGGCGGCGTCCTTGCGCGGCGAATAGGCCGAGATCGGGATGTCCGACGCGGTGTGCACGGCCTGATCGCGGCCGATGGCCTGGCCGCGGATGAAGAAGCCCTCCACCTGCGACCGGTTGAACGGCTGCCCCGGATATCCCGCGGCGGCCAGCTCGTCGCGGATGACGGTGGGCAGCAGGCTGTCGATGATCGGCTTGGGCCTGGTGAGCCAGGTCTCCCAGCGGTCGCCGTTGGCCCCGAAGCCGAACAGGATCTTGCCGTCGATGTCGAGCGTCTCCGGGTAGCCGTCCTCGAGGATGTTGTAGCCGGGGAAGCCGGCCGCGTCGTACACGCCGACCACCGTCTGGCGCGCCGGGACCTGGTTCGGGTCGGTCACCGCGCCGTCGGGCGGAAGCGAGCGCAGCGCTTCGACGCCGCCGGTCAGCCCGCCGATGATGCTGAAGCCCGACGTCTCGTGATCCGACAGCACGATGACCAGCGTCCTGCGGTCCACGTGCCTGGCGAAGTCGCGGGCCACCGCCACCGCGCGGTCGAACTCGATCACCTCGTCGACCACGCGCTCGGCGTCCATCGCATGCGACTGCTTGTCGGTGTGCGCGGCCTCCACCATCAGGACGAAGCCGTTGTGGTTGTGGTGGTCGAGCACCTCGAGCGCGGCGGCGGTCATCTCGTCCAGCATCGGCTGATCGGGAGCGTGATAGTCGTCGACCGCGAAGGTGGTGGTCCCCGGCAAGAGCGTGTTGCGGCGCTTGGCGAGCCTGTCGAGCGCGACGTTCATGTTGCCGTAGGCGAACAGGCCGAGCAGCCGCTCCGGCGGCCCGTGGTGGGACTTCAGGCCGGACAGGCCGGTGGCGCTGTCGACGTAGGAGAAGCCGGAGTCGACGAAGTCGCCGATCAGGTCGCGCTCGGGATCGAGCCCGCCGTCGGCCTCCGGGTGGAGTCCCCACGCCTCCGCCAGGTCGGCGGGAACTTCGGGGTAGTCGTTGGCCGTGGCCCGGCTCGAACCGAACTGCGAGGCCGGGAGGAACCAGCGCCGTCCGCCTCCCATCAGCACGCGCAGCCCGGTGCCGGACTCGCCGGTGCCGGCGAAGTCGCTCTCGTCGAGGAACTGATCGATGATGCCGGTGCCGTTGTTGCGGTTGCCGGTGTGGACCGCGGTGGCGGCCGGTGTCGCGTCCTCGAGGTCGGCGGTGCTGATGATGCCGAGCGACTTGCCGCGGGTGCGGTGCAGGTACTCGGCCAGGTACTCGACCCGCGGGTAGAAGAACGGGTTCACGATGTTTGCCGGGTACACGCCCTCCTGTCCGTTCTTGGCGTGGGCGCCGGACGTGTAGCCGGCCATCCCCGGGGCCGAGTCGGTGACGAAGCTGTTGAGGGAGTGCGTGGTGACCACGCCGGTGGCCGGGAAGCTGTCCATCGCGAGGAAGTCGTTCGGGTCGCCGGCGGTCACCCCGTAGCGCACCAGGCGGGCGGCCGTGCGATGCGCCGTGCCCATGCCGTCGCCGAGCATGATGATGATGTTGCGCACTGGCTCGCGCCCGCCGCGCACGTCGATGACCTCGAAGTGCGACTCCAGCTCGACCGTCCCGGTGGAGTCGGTGAAGGACGCGGTGATGGTGTGGCGGCCCTTCCTGAAGCTCTTGTAGCCGCGCAGGTTGAAGCCGCCGAATCCGGACGAGCTGATGCCGTCGGTCGTGGTGGTGTTCTGCTCGCCCGAGGTGAACTCCTGCTCGACCCCGTCGATGGCGAGGGTCGCCGAGAACGGACCGGTCCCCTGGCCCTCGACGCGCAGGTCGAAGCGCTGGCCGTCCGCGAACCGCGCGTTGTTCGGCGGTGTGATCGACACCAGCGTGGGTGCCGCGTGGGCGGCGGACATCGAGCCGAGAATCAAGCCCGCAATGCAACAACCGGTGAAGCCTCGCTTCCAGTTCATGGTTCCTCCCTCGTCTTGGAGAGTGGCGGGCCGTCGAGAATGAGACGGATGGCGGACACTCTGCCGTCCTCGTCGGCGCGATTACCGAGCTCCAGGGTTCCGGTGACCTCCACCGCACCTTGGATGTAGGGCAGCTGCTGGCCTGCGGCCGATCGGGACACCACCAGCACGCTCTCGGGCGGAAGGTCCGCCGTTCCGCCGCCGGCCTCGTCGGCGAGCACCGGATGGGGCACCAGGTAGAAGGCTCCCCTGGGCGAGAGCTCCATGCGCGCCATGAAGCCCACCATGCGCACCCGCTTGCCGACGAGGCGCGTGGCCCTGGCAGTGGGCTCGAGCACCGGGCCCGGCTTGAAAATCTCGCGCAGATCGAGGTGTTCCGCCGCGGGAGCATGTCCGGCCGGCTCGGTGGCCTGCGCGGCCGGCACTCGCTCGGCGGATCGACGGGGCCAGAGTGCGTAAGCGCCGCCACCGACAAGGGCCGCACCGGCGATGATCGCGACGAGCGAACGCCTCATTGCGTGCGCAGACTAACCCCCTCGCTGGGCCCGGCAAAGGGGTTCACGGGCGGAAGTGGCGGCTGGCTGATCGTCGGCAGCTCGAGGCTCACCGAATCCGTCGCGGCTCCGCCCCGGCCAGCACCGCCTCATCTGCCATTGGCCAGGCACGCCCCGTAGGTCGCCTCGGCCGCGCGGAAGGCGACCTCCTCCTCGACGCACACGTCGTCGCCGCCGAGGGTGTTGTCGCAGGACGCCGTGCGGCACGCCATGAAGGCCCCCGCAGCGTCGCGCAGGGCGCGGCCGTCGTCGCAGAGCTCGTCGACGAACGCCCAGGTGTTGCGGAACGACGCCTTGCACGACTTGACCATCGCCGGTGGGTAGCTGCCCTCGCCCTCGCGCTGGTTGACGCACACCGCGGTTGCCTCGCAGAGGGCGTCGGACGCGGCGGTGTCGTCGCTGTCGGCCAGGGCGTGGCCGACGCCGTGATCCGGCGCGACCACGTTGGCGAGCAGGCCGAGCGGCGGCCCGCCGTTGACAAAGGTCCCCGGGACGCACTGGAGGTCGACCGTGTTCCACACGGTGCCCTCCTTCGAGCCGGTCATCGTGTAGTCGCCGGGCGGTACGCGCACGAACACGACGCCGCCGTCGATGCTGGTCGTCGTCTGCTCGGCGTCGGGGATGACGGCCTCGCTGAAGTAGAGCGGGCCGCTCTCGGCCTCGAGCGCGGGGGTGGTCGTCGCGATCGCCCCTGGCATGCCCTGGCGCATGGTCGTGTAGAGCGAGCCGCCCATGCGCGCGGCGGTGGTCGCGACCACGCAGAACCGGTCGAGCTCGGGATCGACCTGGACGACCGACGCGAGCGCCTGGAAGAGCGCCGTCGACACGATCTGGACCGGGAACGGCTCGATGCCGTCGGGCCCGAGCGTGAGCGTGGCGCTGCGGGTCGGCATGAAGTCCGGGTGCTCGACGACCAGCGTGACCGGCGAGCCGACCTCGAGGCCGTCGAAGCGGAAGTGGGCGTCGTCACCGGTCACCACCGTGAGCTCGGGGCGCTCGAGGACCGAGACCGTCGCGCCGACCACTCGCGGACCGCTCACCTCGGTGAGAAAGGCCAGGACGTCGCCCTCGACCGAGGCCAGCTCGGCGAGGCCAGCGTCGACGCCGGCCTCGGCACCAGCGTCGCTGGCGTCGGGGGCGACAGCGAGGTCATCGCCGCACCCGGCGACGGACACCAGGAGCGCGAGCGCGACGGGGGATACGGGCCGGAGCATGGCACCGATTGCATCACAGCTCGGGCCGCGACGTGGTCGAGAACAGTCCCTTACTCCCCATCCAGCGTTCCGCGCGGCTCGCGGACCCTCGGAAAGCGGGCATTCTTCTTCTTTCCGCTCACGGGCGGGCAGGGGGTGAGAGAGTCACGTGCGAGGAAGCCCCACTCTTCGATGACGGCGCGGCGCTGGAACACGGTGAGGAAGTTCGCGCTGAGCCTCCCGGCGGCGGCGGAGGACTTCCCATGGGGTGAATCCATCATCAAGGTCGAGAGGCGTGGCGTTGCTCCCCCGTCATGGCGGCGGGGCCTGATACACGGGCCCATGTTCCTCTGGCTCGGGCGCCGCGATGTCGAATTGCACGCGGTGCACGTCAAGCTGGCGGGTTGCCATGACCAGGCGGTGGAGATCGCGGGCGCGGTCCCGACCGCCGCCAGTGGGCTCGGTCAATGGGGCTGGCTCACGGTGCCCCTGGGCGCGGTCCACGTGGACCTCCTGTGCGACTGGGTGGAAGAGAGCTACCGCAACGTCGCGCCCAGGAAGCTGGTCGCCCAGCTCGACAGGCAGCGGCGACCAGGAGCGCGTCGCTCCAGGCAACGGTGATGTGACGGCGCAGCGGCGCGAGCTGTCGCGGCCGCCGCTCGCCGACTCCTGGCGCCGCTCGCAGATGCGTGCTGGAGCGCGCGGCGGGGCTCGCTACCGTTGGCGCGATGAAGATGGACGAACGAGGTGATGGACTCGACCGGCGGGTGTTCCTCGGTGCGGCAGCGGGTGCGCTGGCGTGGGGCTGCGGCCGCGAGGCGGTGCGCGACAGCGGTGCCGCACCCGCCGCGGCGACGGCTGGGAGCGGCGCCGGCACTGCCGCGCGGCCGGCACAGATCCGCATCGGCCAGAACGAGAACCCGTACGGACCGAGCCCGGCGGCGCTGGCGGCGGTCCGCGACGCGGTCGCCGAGACCTATCGGTACACGGACTTCGAGGGCGAGTTGCTCGCGAAGATCGCGGCGCGCCACGGTGTCACTGCCGAGCACGTGATCCTGGGGACCGGCTCGTACGGGGTCCTCATCGCCGCGGTCGCCGCGGTGGTCGAGCGCGGCACCGAGACAATCGTGCCGCATCCGGTGTACGCCGCCGTCGAGCGGCACGCGAAGACGCTCGGTCCGGTCGCGCGCGTCTCGCTGGATCGCGCCTTGCGGCACGACCTCGATGCCACGGCGGCCGCGATCAGGCCAGCGACGCGGCTCGTTTACGTGTGCAACCCGAACAACCCGACGGGCACGGTCGTCCCGTCCGCGGATCTCCGCGCGTTCTGCCGCCGCCACGCGGAGCGGGTGACGATCATCGTCGATGAAGCGTACGCCGAATATGTCCCGGACTTCTCGTCGATGGACGCGCTCGTGCGCGACGGCGCGCCGATCCTGGTCACGCGCACGTTCTCGAAGCTGTACGGGCTGGCCGGGCTCCGCATCGGATACGCGATCGCGCCGCCGAAGCTCGCCGCGGCCGTCCGCTCGGCGCGCGGGGTCGACGATCTCTGCTGGGTGAGCCGTGCCGGTACGCGCGCCGCGATCGCGAGCCTCGACGACGGGAGCTATGTGGCGTCGATCCAGCGCGAGGTCGGCCGCGAGCGTGCGCGACTCGTGTCCGCGCTCGAGCGGCATGGCCTCACGGTGCCCGCGCCGGCTGCCAACTTCGTGTTCTTCAAGCACCGTCGGCCCGAGGCGGTCAAGGCAGCGCTCGCCGCGCGCGGCGTCTTGATCTCCGCGCACGATCCCAGCGGCGGCTGCCGGATCTCGATCGGCCTCCCATCGGACATGTCCGCTGCGATCGAGGCGCTCGGCGCGGTGCTCCCCTCGCTCGCGTGAAAGGAGCTCCATGCGCATCGCGATCTCGCTCTGTTCATCGGATGCCGCCGGCGCAAGGTGCGGTACGGTCGCGCTGACACCGTGACCCGGCGCGGCTTCTGGATCGCACAGCTCTCGTGGTGGGGCTCCTACTTCGTGCTGTTTCACCTCGCCTCGCTGCCGGGGCTCGCCGACACGTCGTTTCACGGCCAGCTCATCCTCGTCGGGCAGAAGGCGGCGAAGGCCGGCGTCGGATTCGCGGCGTCGCTCGTGCTGTACGCGATCTACGTGCGGTACACGACGCACTGGCCGGCGCCGGTGCTGGGCGCGGTCGCGTTCGCCGTGTCGTTCGCGCTCGGCGTCGCGTGGGAGCTGGGGATGCGCGCGTTCTACATGCAGCGGATGGTCGACGGAGCGCTACTGCGCGCGTCGCTGCAGCCGACGTTCGTGCTCGTCGCGTGGAGCGCGCTCTATTTCACATTCCTGTATCGAGAGCGCGCGAACACCGAGGCGGCGCGGGCGCTGCGCTGCGCGGCGCGGATGCGCAGCGCGGGGTAGCGAAGGGGTGCCCGCCCGTCTGAGGGAGATCTGGGGTGCAGCGCGCGCTGGTCAGCCCGCCAGCTCGCCTGGTTGACAACGTACCAACCGGTCGGTAGGTTTCATCGATGTCGAGGCGTTCTCCCTATGGATCGGGTCGCGAGCGCCTGCTCGATGCGGCGACCACGAGCATCCGGCGGAAGGGATACGCCGCCTCGGGCATCGACGAGCTGTGCGCGCAGGCCGGGGTAACCAAGGGAGCATTCTTCCACCACTTCCCGTCGAAGGAGGCCCTGGGCATCGCGGTGGCCGAGCGCTGGGGTGAGATCGGCAAGGGCCTGGCGAAGGAGGTCGGCGGCCGCACCGCGCGCGCACGCGTGCTCGCCTATATCGACCTGCGCGAGGCGCTGATCGAGGGCGGCACCGACGAATTCACGTGCCTCGCGGGCACGCTGGCGCAGGAGGTGCACCAGACGCACCCGCGCCTGCGAGACGCTGCGGCGAACGCGATCGAGGCGACCGCGGCGTCAATCGAACAGGATATTGCCTCGGCGCTCCGCGATGCCGGGCGGCGCCATGTCTCGCCCGCCAGCCTCGCGCTGTACATCCAGACCGTGCTGCAAGGCGCGTTCGTCGTCGCCAAGGCCAAGGGCGACCCGGCCCCCGCGCGCGACGCCCTGACGCATCTCAAACGCTATGTTGCCATGCTGCTGACCGGGGAGAGGTAATGACCCGACCACCGTTCGTCCATCGTCTCGCACTCGCCGCGACAGCGCTGGCGTTGTCGAGCTGCGGCGCGCCGACATCGGGAGCGGATGGTCCGGTCGCGTCGGTGAAGGCGCCATCGGTGGCGAGCCGGACGGGCTTCGCCGATGTCGACGGCGTGCGGATCGCCTACCAGCTCCATGGTGACCTGAGGTCGGGCAAGACGCCGCTGCTGGTCCTGCACGGATCGCTCATGTCGGGCGAGGCGATGGCGCCCCTCGTCCAGCAGCTCGTCATGACCCGACCGGTGATCGCCGTCGACGCGCGCGGTCATGGCCGCACGGGCGACGTGCCCGGACCGATCACGCACGAGCGAATGGCCGATGACGCGGCGGCCGTGCTGCGCGCGCTCCACGTGCGCAGCGCCGACGTGCTGGGCTATTCCATGGGCGGCACCACGGCGATCGTCATGGCCGTCCGGCATCCCGGCCTGGTGGGCAAGCAGGTCATCGTGTCCGCGGTCGCCGAGCGCGCGGGCTGGATTCCGCAAGTGCTCGCGAGCTTCGCC
>Ga0193753_10001343_pt1 | contig 21222 bp, 16 predicted proteins | sample H1c2metaG_FD_144925 | JGI IMG/M metagenome (GOLD analysis project Ga0193753, IMG submission 144925) | Soil microbial communities from a riparian zone of the East river system, Colorado, United States - H1c2 | ecosystem: Environmental > Terrestrial > Soil > Riparian zone | place: USA: East...
CCTGCGCGATGCCGTGCTGGTGGTCGACGCCCGCCCTAGACATTTCCCCATCGTTCTATTAAATGCTGCTGCGCGCCAATGCTTGGAAGTCGATACGACTCCTCTCTTGGAGGTGCCGCTCCCCAACGTCTTGGGTGCCGCATCGGCCGCAAAGCTCGAGAGTTTTCTGGTAGCTGCGGCGGATCCTAGGGCGACATGCAGTCGGGTGCTGAGCTGGCGGTTCGCCGCCGGTGAGCAACCCGTCATGACCGACTTCAAGGCACTGGAGTCGGCACCGGGCCAGCGCCTGGTGATGCTGAGTTTTGCGCCGCCCACGCCGCAGCCTGATTTGGTGGCGGCCGTGGATCAACTGCCGTACGACCTGCTCATATTGGATGCGGACCTCAAGGTCACGTATGCCAATGCCGGGGCCATTCGGGCCGCCGGGTCCATTCCCGGGGGCGCCGTGGGCTGCTCGGCGTTGATGCTGATGCCCACGCTGCTCTTAAAACCCGAGGTCTTTGAACGGGCGTTGCAGGGTCAGCCGTTTCACGATGAGTCGCTGGTGTTTTCCGAGCCCGGCCGCCCCGTACGCCGTTTCGAGATTGACGTGCAACCGCTCAAAAGCGCCTCCGGTATCGGCGGTCTCGTCGTGATGTATCTGGAGGTGACCGAACGGCGTGTAAACAATCGCGCGCAGGGTAGTGCCGAACGGCGCTTGCTCGCGCTCACGGAGCATGCGCAGGACATCATTACCGTCGCCGCCGCCGATGGCCGCTTGCACTACGTGAGCGCCGGCGTGCAAAACTCCCTGGGCTACACCTCCGAAGAACGCGAGTCGAACTATGTGTTCGAGCACGTGCATCCGGATGACCGCGAGGATTTGCTCGCCAAGTACCGGCAATTGGCGGCCGGCGAGATCAAGAGCTTCTCACGTGAGTTTCGTACCCGCCACAAGGACGGTTCGTACCGCTGGCTGGAATCGCGCTGTGTCTCGGCGCTGGATAATCCCTTGATCGGCGGCATCGTCATCAACTCCCGCGACATCACCGAGCGCAAGCAGGCGGAGTTCCGCCTGGCGCAGCGCGAAGAGGTTTTTCGCCTGGCCGCCGAGGCCGTGGACGGGATCATTTTCGAGTGGGACATCGTCAAAGGTGTGGTGCACCGATCGCGCGGGGTCCAAGAAGTCTTGGGCATCTTCCCCGAGGAGCTGGAGTCTTCTGCGGAAGCCTGGTTTGAACGGATCCATCCGCGCGACTTCCATGCCGTCAAGAAGGCGATCAGCGTCGCGCTCCTAAACGGCCGCGGGTGGGCCACCACGTACCGCATTCGCGATGCCAAGGGCCGCTACAAGGCGATTCTCGATCGTGCACTCGTTCAGCGCAATGCGGCGGGCGATCCGGTGCGCGTGATCGGCTGCAGCGTCGACATCTCGGAAATCAAACGCCTCACCGACATCCTCGGAGAAACGCAGCGCATTGCCAAAATCGGCGGCTGGGAATACAGCTACGCCACGCAGGAGCTGACCTGGACCGATGAGATGTTCCGCATCTTCGGCGCCAACCCCAAGGAATTCCGGCTGACGTGGGAGTCGATGCTGGAACAGTGCGTACCGGAGTCGAGAGAACAATTTCGCGAGGCGTGCCAGCGGGCCGAATCAGGCGCCGGTCACATTGACCTCGAACTCGAAATCAACACGCTCAAGAACCAACGCATCTGGGTCAGGGTCATTGGGCATCTCGAGATGCTGGGCGGCCACCCGTTTCGCGCCTACGGCTCGGTACAGAACATTCAGGCCAAGAAACTCGCGCAGATCGCGCTGGAAAACAGCACCGGATGGCTGAAGCTGTCCATGAACATGGCGAACATGCATGCGTGGCGCTGGGATCGTGCGCAAAACGCGTTCGAATTCGCGAATCTGGAAGATCCGCAGGCGCACTTGCCCAGCATCTTCCCGGATATGGAAACCATGCTGAAGCGCGTGCATCCGAAGGATCAAGGCGCGGTCAAGCGCGCGGTCGAAAGCGCATTTTCCGGCCAGGTCGAGGTGCGCCAGGAATTCGAGCTGCTCGGCAACGACGGCCGTTATCGTTCCTATGCAACGACGGCGAGGCCCTTGCACGAAGGCACTGCCGTGCGCGGCCTGGTGGGCGTCATCCAGGATGTCACGGCGCGGCGGGACTCCGAGCGGCGCCTGCGGCGCTCCGAGGAACTGTTGCGGGCGACCACCGCCAATACGGCGGACACGCTGTTTTTGCTCGACACCGCCATGCGGGTGCGTTTCGTGAGTAAATCCGTCAACGGCTTGTCATCCGAACAGATCATCGGCCTCGGGATCGACACGCTGCTGCCGGGCGCCGCCCGGGCCGGCGTGCTGCGCAAACTGGGTGGCTTGCTGGAGACCGGCGAGCCCATCACCTTCGAGTTCGAATCCTTCCAGACAGGGCGGGCGCAATACTTCGAAAACAGTGCCGTGCTGGTTCGCGACGATGGCGTTGCCACGGGCATTTCGATCTCCATGCGCGATATCACCGAACGCAAGGGTCTCGAGCAGGAAATTCTCGATGTCTCGGGGCGCGAGCGCCAGAGCATCGGGCGCGATCTGCATGACGGCCTGGGCCAGGAACTCACCGGCGCGGCGCTCATGCTGCGCGGGTTGGCCGGCCGAATCCAAGAGCGCTGTCCGGATGTGGTTGAGCATGTCAATGAGATCGTCGGCCACCTGAATCAATCCATCGAGACCGCCCGATCGCTGGCGCGAGGACTGTTGCCGGTGCGAACCGAAACCGGCGGTCTCACCGCAGCGCTGCGCGCGCTCGCCGCACGCAGCCGCGATGTGTACGGCTTGGAAGTCACTTTCAGTTCGGCGGTGTCCCCGGAATTCAACTTCTCGGAAACCCACGCCAGCCATCTCTATCGGATCACCCAGGAGGCGCTCACGAACGCCGCGCGGCACGGGCGGGCGATGCAGGTGGACATAGCCCTCATTGCGAGGGAGGGCGGCTTTCGACTGCGCATCACCGACAACGGCGTGGGATTTGTGCGCACCGCGCCTTCCCCCTCGGGGATGGGGCTTAAAATCATGAAATACCGCGCCGACATGATCGGTGCTAAGTTCGAAATCGCCTCGAATAAGCCACAGGGCGCCACCGTGACGGTCACAGGTTAGGCCGCGGGGCGTAAGATACAATGCAATCAGGCCATTTAAGGAGAAGGGAACATGGCAGCCAGCAGCACCTGGATTCGGTCTTCAGTGTCATCCTCGGGAGCTAGTACCGGTAAGCGCCGCGTGCGGCGCGTACTGATCGTCGATGATCACCCCATCGTGCGCCAGGGACTGCGGCGCATCATGGAGAACGAAGAGGATTTGCTTGTCTGCGGCGAAGCGGAAACCGCCCGCGATGCCCGCACGGCGATCAAGGAGCTGAACCCCGACGTCATGATCGCCGATATCAGCCTGAAGCAAAGCGACGGCATCGAGCTGGTGCGCGATGTGCGCGCCCATTACCCGCAATTGCCGATTTTGGTGCTGTCGATGCACGATGAGACCATCTATGCCGAGCGCATGCTCTCAGCCGGCGCCAATGGCTACATCATGAAGCAGGCCGCCAGCGAACAATTTCTGGTGTCGCTGCGCCGGGTTTTGGACGGAGGCATCTATGTCTCCGAGGCCGTCGGCAACAACATGATTCAGAAATTCGCCGCGGGCGGCTCCTACATCTCGGCCAATCCGATCGACCGCCTGAGCAATCGCGAACTGCAAATCCTGCACATGATCGGCAAGGGCATGAGCACGCGGGAGACCGCCGAGTCCTTGAACCTGAGCATCAAGACGGTCGAATCGCACCGTCAGCGGATCAAGCGCAAGCTGAACCTCAATACCGGCACGCAGTTGGTGCAGTACGCGGTGAATTGGTTCACGGGCCGCGAGGGCAGCACCAACGTGCCGTCGGACAGCCCGAATGCCTAGGCGCTCTTAGCCGCGCCGGGGCGGATGGCGGTCACGTCGCGCACGCAGCCGGCAAAGTGAGTGGGATGGCCGGCGTCGTTGCGCTGCGCGGAGCCGCGCAGCTGCCACCATTCGGTCTGGCCTTTCGCAAGCTGCACCTGAAATTCGGTGTCGAGCGGCGTGCGCTCTTCGAGATGCGAGCGCAGCTTGCGCAGCAGCGCTTCCCAGGTCTCGGGCGACATGAGCGGCCGCAAATCGGTCAAGGCCGGGCGCTTCACGGGTTCGGTCGACCCGAGGCGCAGGCAAAACCAGTCGCTGAACCAGGCAGAGCCGTCGGCCAAGTCCAATTCCCAGAATCCGTCGCCGCTCGCGCGCATGGCGCGCGCACCGGGCGCCGGTGAGTGGGGGCTAGAGGGACGCGAATCGCACATTCCGCGCTATCGGTCCGTTGTGCTCCTGTCTGAAGGCTGTGAAGCCCTGCAAATGCACGAATTGGGCTCGAATTCAGGCATTCTCTTAGCGCCAGTGAGTGCTAGTGCCGAGATTTACAACCTGGTTCTCACCCATGATTCAGTCACTGAGAACTACGCCGATATCTCGATACACGAGAAGCGGAAGGCTGCGGGGTTGCTTAAAGTGTCTGAGACGGAATCTGTGACGCCGATCACGGTCGATGCATCACCGGCGATTTTGCTGGCCGAGGATGACCCGGTCACGCGCATGCTCATGACCCGCTTTCTCAAGAACGCCGGCTACGAGGTCGACGCCGTGGCCAATGGTTCCGAAGCGCTCGACAAGATGACGAAGCGCTATTACCCGATGCTGGTCACCGATTGGGAGATGCCCGAAATGGACGGCATCGCGCTCTGCAAGGCGGTGCGCAACATGCAGCTCGACGGCTATGTGTATGCGCTGCTGCTGACGGCACGCGACGCCAAGGAACACATCATCGCGGGGCTCGAGGCCGGCGCCGATGATTACCTGGTCAAGCCCGTGCATGAGGCGGAGCTCATCGCCCGCTTGAATGCCGGACGTCGCATTCTCGCGCTGGAACACTCGCTGCGTGTGGCGAACCAGCGCAACCGCATTCTCTCCATCACCGACGCTTTGACGGGTGCCTACAATCGGCGCTACCTGATGGAGCAGCTGCCGCGTGAGTTCGAGCGCTGCCGCCGCTACGCCTATCCGTTGTCGGTGCTGATGTGCGATCTCGATCATTTCAAACAGGTCAACGACCAACGCGGCCACGCGGCGGGCGATGACGTACTGCAGCAATTCGCCTGCCGCGCGCAGAAATACATTCGCGCCAACAGCGATTGGATTGCACGCTACGGCGGCGAGGAATTTCTGATCGTGCTGCCGGAAACCGCGTACGCCGACGGCGTTTTGGTCGCCGAGAAAATTCGCAACCTGGTGGCCGCCTCGCCGTTCGCCACCCGCGCCGGCGACACTCAAGTCACGGCCAGCTTCGGCATCGCTTCGACCGGGCCCAGTGGGCCGGATCTGACCTTGAAGGCGGAGGCGTTGATCCGCGCGGCCGATGAGAGCCTGTACAAGAGCAAGCTCGCGGGGCGCAATTGTTCGAGCGGCCAGGAACTGGCTGTGCCGCTGCCGCTCGCGGCGCACGCCTGAAGGAAACCCGTCACCCGACTTGGCGCAATTCCGCGTTGACCGCGGCCAGCTTCTCACCCAGGTCTGCGACCAAGTCCCCGATGGCCGGAATGGAATTCTCGCGCACCGCCGTTTCGAGACTCGAGGCGGCCTGACTTAAGACCAGTGCATGAATATTCGCGCTGGCCCCTTTCAAGGAATGCGCACGCTTACGCACCGTGTCGAAGTCGCTCACTTCCAGAGCGGCAATGATCTCGGCCAGGCATTGATCGCCGCTGCTGACGAAGGTTTCCGCCAGTTCCCGCTCGAATTCCACATCGCCGCCGGTGAGCTCACGCAGCGCATTGCGATCGATGGCCGGCGTGGCGGAAGGCGGCCTCACGAAACGCCCCAATGTCTCGATCAGCTGCGCCGGCTCAATCGGCTTGCCCAGATGCGCGTCCATGCCGGCCGCAATGCAGTTCTCGCGATCCTCGCTCATGACATTGGCGGTGAGCGCAATGATGGGCAGGCGCTTGCCGCCGCGGCCGGATTCCAATTCGCGGATGCGGCGCGTCGCCGTAAAACCATCCATGACGGGCATTTGGCAGTCCATGAGCACCGCGTCGAATCGCGCGGCGCCGATGCGCTCCAAGGCTTCAGCGCCATTGTTGGCGATGATCACCTCGGCCGCCAGATTCTCCAGCAGGCGCTGCGCGACGCGCTGGTTCACCGGATTGTCCTCGACCAGCAAAATCTTGTTGCCGCGGAAGGTGGGCAGCGCTTGCGGCGCGGACTTGACGTTGGGCGCATGCGGGGTCTTGCCGGTCAGCACCTGGTCCAGGAGGCTGGTCAGCAGCGCGGCCCGAATGGGCTTCAGGCCAATGGCATCCGGTCGGTATTCGCGTTCGGCCGTGTCGTGCTCGGCGCCGAACAAGGACATCAGGATAAAGGGCAGTCGCGCATAGCGTGCATCGGTGCGCAGCGCATTGAGCAGGTCGAAGCCGCCGCGCATCGGCATCAATTCATCGGCCAACACCAGATCGAAGTGTTCCTTGGCGAGCTGTTGCAGCGCCTCATCCACGCTGCCGACGGAGACCGTGGTAAAGCTGTAGAGCTCGAGCTTTGAGGCCAGGCTTGAGCGGGCGGCGGGAATGTCGTCCACGATCAAGATCTTGCGTCCCAGCCCGATCGGCTGGCGCACCGGCTGATCCTTGACGACGTCCAGCTCGACGCGGACCCAAAAGGTCGAGCCTTGGCCCGTTTCGCTGCGCACGCCGACTTCACCGCGCATGAGTTCCGCCAGGCGCTTGACGATCGATAAACCCAAGCCCGTGCCGCCGTAGTGCCGGGTGGTGGACGAATCGACCTGCGAGAAGGACTTGAACAGCCGGTCGAGGCGATCCGCGGGAATGCCGATGCCGGTGTCGGTGACGTCGATGGTCAGCGAGGAGCGATCGTTCGCACCCAGCTGGTTGGCGACTTTGAGGGTGATGTGACCCTCGTGCGTGAATTTCACCGCGTTGCCCAAGAGATTGAGCACCACCTGGCGCAGGCGCACGGGGTCGGCACGCACCATGACCGGCACTTCCGCATCGATGGTGACGATGAGTTCAATCCCCTTGGACGCGGTCTGCAGTGCCGTCGCGGCCACCGTCTCGTACAGCAGGTGAATCAGATCGAACTCGACGTTCTCGAGTTCCAGCCGGTCGGCCTCGATCTTGGACAGATCCAGCACGCCGTTGATCAAGGAGAGCAGCGCCTTGGCGCTGCCGCGGATGATGTCCAGATATTCGCGCTGCGTGGCATCGAGCGGCGTTTCCGCCAGGATCTGCGACATGCCGAGGACGCCGTTCATCGGCGTGCGAATCTCGTGGCTCAAGTTCGCGAGGAAGCTGCTCTTGGCGCGATTGGCCGCTTCCGCGGCGAGCTTGGCATCGAGCGAGGCTTGTTCGGCGACTTTGCGGTCGGTCACCAGCTGCATCGCACCGGCGAGGCGTAGCGGCGTGCCGTCGGCGGCCCGCTCGGCCTGGCCGCGTGCCCGCATCCATTCGTAGTGTCCCGCCTTGTGGCGCACCCGAAATTCCAGGTCGTACACGGCACGATGCTCGAGGTGATTGTCGAGCGCCATCCCGACGCGTTCGCGGTCCTCCGGATGGATCAGGGTCACGAACTGCTCATGCGAGGAACCCAATTCCTCCACGCTGTAGCCCAAAATCTCGTTGAAACGCAAGCCGTACCAGGACACGTTGGTGAGCAGGTCGATTTCCCACAGGCCGTCCTGCGTGCCGCGCAGCGCCCGTTCCAGGCGAATTTCCACCGAGCCCAAGGCGGCCTTGGTGCGCTTCAAGTCGCTGATGTCGATGAGCGCGCCGGTGATGCGTTCCACATCCCCCGCGGGTCCCCGCCCGACCTTTGCCTTCTCGCCGATCCAGCGCTCGGCGCCGTTGTCGAGCAGCACGCGGTACTCGCAGCGATAGTACGGATCCGTGGGTGTGGTCTCCAAGGGTGCGCCGCGTACGCGCGCAAAGTCATCCGGATGCACCCGGGACAGCGCCCGGTTGAGGTCATCGAGCGGCGTGCTGGGCGGGATCCCGAGGAGTTCACGGAAGTTGTCGGAGCAGAAACGGCTGTTGCGGCGGAAATCGAAGTCGAACGTGGCGACGCCCGCCGCGGTCTGCGCAATGTTCAAGGATTCGGTGGCGTAGTGGAGTTTGTCCTCCAGCTCCTTGCGTTCGGTGATGTCGGTGATGGTGCCGATGGCACGCGAGTCGTAGCCTTCGCCGCCCAGGAGCACCTGGCCGCGCCCGGCCAGCCAGCGCACCTCGCCGTTCGCCGACAAGGTGCGATATTCGGTTTCATAGCCGCCCCCTGAGGCGACCGCGTCGCTCAAGGCATGGACGACGCCTTCGAGATCTTCCGGATGAATGGAGGCCAGCCACTCCTCGCGGCTCAAGGACATGTCGCGGCATTCCAGCCCAATGAGTTCAAAGAACAGCGAGGTGCCCTTGATGGTCCCGGTCACCAGGTTCAGTTCAAAGACGCCAAAGCCGCCCGCCGACTGCGCAAATTCCAAAAACTCCGCCGAACGGCGCGAGGAGGTGTCGGGGTCACCCAAAACCGGCGCGATCGCGTTCACGGCCTGCGGGGTCGGAGACGCGGTGTTCGGCCTGTCGGAGCGCCGGCGGAATTTATTGAGTAATTTGTGACTCGACCAGCTATACATGCGGTTTCCGTACCCGGTGGGCCTTCACCCATCATCTTAAGGGTATCGGCCGGTAGGGTCAGCGCTTGAGCTATGATCGACCTCTCAATCCCGAGCGAAAGGCATGACGCGCTTACGATTTTTAGGGTTTTTGGCGGCGGGCATAGTCGCGCTCCTGGGCGTGGCGCTCGTCGTCGTCTGGCTCACCGTCAACCCCAACAACTACAAGGGCCGGATTGCGGCTGCGGTCAAGGAATCCACCGGGCGGGAATTGAAGCTCACCGGCGATATCAAGCTGTCGGTCTTCCCTTGGGTGGCGCTGGAATTGGGGCCCGCCAGCCTCGGCAATCCGCCCGGATTCGGCGACGAGCCCTTTTTATCGCTCACCCACGCCAGCGTGCGGGTCAAGCTGCTGCCGCTGCTGAGCAAGCGCCTGGAAGTGGGCCGCATCGAAATCGATGGACTGGATTTGCGCCTGCGCAAGAACGCGCAAGGCAAGGGCAACTGGGAGGGCGCGGAATCGACCGCTTCCGCAAAAGCGGGCGTGGATCACACTGCGGATGAACCCGAGTGGCGGTTGCTGGCGAACATCCGCGTGCAACAGGGCCGCGCAAGCTATGAAGGCGCCAGCATCGAGAAGCTCAATTTGGAAACCGGCTCGCTCAGCGGTCAGCGTATCCCCGCGAGCTTGAGCCTCGATGCCCGCACGGCGTCGGGCGAGCAGCTCTCGCTCAAGGCCAAGTTCGACTTAGGATTGGATGTTGCGCAGCAGCTGTCGATCAACGCCCTGAACTTAAACGGCACGCGTAGCACCGCCGGCGAGCGGCCGGTCGAGTGGGGCCTGTCGAGTCCCGCCATCACGCTGAACCTTTCGCGTCAGACCTTGAGCATCCCCGCGTTCTCGGTGGCCTACTCGAGCGCGCACCTGACCGGCAGCGCTCAGGCGACCCAAATTCTCGATGCTTTGAGCGCCACCGGCTCCTTCACGCTCGCGCCCGTGGTGCCGCGCGAGCTGGCGCCGCGGCTAGGGATAGCGCTGCCGCCAATGCGAGATCCGAAAACGCTGACGCAGTTGTCGGCGAGCACGGACTACAGTTACGGCGCCAAAGCCTTGGGACTCACCAACTTGCAAGTGCATCTCGATGACACGCAGCTTAAGGGAAGCATCAAGCTGCTCACGGCCGAGAACAATGCGTTGCGGTTTGATCTTGCCGTGGACCAGATCGATTTGGATCGGTATCGCGCGCCCGATGCGCCGGCCGCTCCCGCATCCCGTGCCGCGCAGAAACCGAGCAAGGACGACAAGCCGCTCGATGCCAGCGGTACGCTGACGCTGAAGGCCGTGCAGGTTGCGCGCTTGAATCCTACCAACTTGCGCGTGACACTGGCGGCAAAGGATCAGGTGATGCGCCTCTTTCCCATCGAGGCGCAGCTTGATGGCGGCCGCTACTCGGGCGACATCACCTTGGATTCGCACAGCGCCATTCCGACATTGAGCCTGGATGAGCATTTGAGCGGTGTCGACATGGCGCGACTGCTGGCCAACACGGCGCAGAAGGGCCGCCTGTCCGGTCGCGCCAATGTGAATCTCAAAGCGACGGCGCGCGGCGATACGGCGGACGCCATGCTGAAAACGCTGAGCGGACACCTCGATGCCAATCTGGCGGATGGTGCGCTGGAAGGCATCGATGTGGGGTACGAGATCAATCTGGCGCAGGCCTTGATCAACCGCTCCCCCGCGCCCTCGGGCCAGAGCACGGGAAAGACGCCCTTTCAGGCCTTCAAGCTCTCGGCGCAGATCACCAACGGCATCGCCGAGACCCGTGATCTGACCATCACCTCGCAGGCGCTTAAAGTAGCGGGGCAGGGGAATGCCAACCTATCCAGCAAGACCATCGATTTCAAGCTGCTGACCAGCGTCATGACGGCCCCGGCCCGGAATACCGACATTCCACTGAAAGTCACCGGAACCTATACCGATCCCACGGTGAGACCCGATATCGAGGCGGTCGCCAAGGATCAATTAAAGCAAAAGCTGCAGGACGTGCTCAAAAAGAACGGGCTGCAAGGCTTGTTCAGCAAGTGAGGCTGCAAGACGAAGAATTTTCGCAGCGACTGCTCGCCTGGTTTGCGGTTCACGGGCGGCACACGCTGCCGTGGCAGATCAATCCGACGCCATATCGCGTGTGGATCTCCGAGGTGATGCTGCAGCAGACGCAAGTCGCCACGGTAATCCCCTACTACGAGCGCTTCTTGGCGCGCTTCCCGGACGTTCAATCACTGGCCTCAGCGCCGCTGGATGAAGTGCTGCATCTGTGGACCGGGCTGGGCTATTACGCCCGCGCGCGCAACCTCCGTGCCTGCGCGCAAATGCTCACTGCGCGGTTCGGCGGCGAATTCCCCGAGCGGATCGACGCGGTGATGGAATTGCCCGGCATCGGGAGATCCACCGCCGGAGCGATTCTTGCCCTGTCACGCGGCAAGCGCCATCCGATACTGGATGGCAATGTGAAGCGCGTGCTCGCGCGGGTGTTCGGTATCGCCGGCGATCCGGGTTCGAAGGCCCTGGTGGAATTGTTGTGGGCGCGATCTGATGCCTGTACGCCGGGAGAAAATATCGCTGCGTATACGCAGGCCATCATGGATCTGGGCGCCACGGTGTGCACGCGCGCTCGACCTGCCTGCACGGTATGCCCCATGAACGCGGTCTGCGTGGCGGGCCTTGAAGGTCGTCAAGCGGAATTGCCGGGCACGAAACAAAGGCGAACTCGCCCATCGAGAGAGACGACGCTGTTGATTGCTCAGACCGGCACCCACAATTCCACCGCGATTTTAGTTGAACGCCGGCCCGCTTCGGGGCTGTGGGGTGGACTGTGGTCGCCGCCGCAATTCGAGAACGAGAGTGACGCGCTGGCGTGGTGCGAGAGAGAACTCGGCGAGGCGGTGCGGGATCCGAGGGCGCTGGCGCCCATTGACCACGCGTTTACGCATTTTGATCTGCGACTGAATCCGTTGGTGGTTCGATGTGAGCTGAATTTAAGCGTTCAAGATGCGGCCGATCGCCTTTGGTACCCGTTGGAGACGCCGCCGCGAATTGGTTTGCCGCAGCCCATCAATCAGCTCTTCGAGCGGTTGCGCACGAGTTTGAGTACTTAGCGTAAGATTCGATTCATGGCGCGCAAAGTTCACTGCTTACTACTCAAACGCGAGGCGGACGGCCTCGACTATTTGCCGTACCCGGGAGAGCTCGGGAAAAGAATCTACGACAACATTTCCAAGGAAGCCTGGGCGCAATGGGTGGCGCATCAGACCATGCTGATCAACGAGAATCGATTGACGCCGATCGAGCCGAAAGCGCGTGCGTTCCTGGTGGCGGAAATGGAGAAGTTCTTATTCGGCGGCGGATCCGAGAAACCCAAGGAATTCGTACCCAAGTAGTCACGATCGCAGGAGCTCATCGGACGTGACAGTTGCAGACCTCCCAACCCTCGAATTCTTGAGCGGCCTTGCGGACACTTTGGCGGCTGGGACGGTGGATCTGCCTGTCTTTCCGCAGGTCGTGATCAAGGTTCAAGAGGCCTTCAAGGATCCGGACTATACGCCGCAGAAGGTTGCGCGCGTGATATCGACCGAACGTACGCTCGCCGACCGGCTGCTGCAGATGGCTAACTCGACTGCCTTCAACGCAACGGGCCGGGTGATCATCGACCTGGGCGTCGCCATCAATCGCCTGGGCGCCCAAAAGGTCTACAGTGTCGCTCTCGGGCATGCCGTTGCACATATCCGGCACACTGAATCTCTGCGATCCATCGCACCGCGGCTGGATGAGCTGTGGTCCGAATGCGTCACGGTCGCTCATTTTTCCGAAGCAGTCGCCAAACGAGGTTCGCTGCCGTTTCCAGGTGCCTTTGCGGCAGGTCTGCTGCACGGCATAGGACGCTTCTACATTTTGGTGCAAAGTGCGAGCCGGGGAGCGTCGCATTTTCCTTTGAATGCTGGGCTTGTCGACGCATGGCATCCTGCGATTGCCAAGGGCGTGCTCAAAAACTGGCAGATGGATGAGGCGGTGTGTGAAGCGGTCGGCGCCCAGGCGGAGGTCAACATCGTACGAGTCGGCCCCCCGACACTGACTGACGTCTTGATCGCAAGTATTCGTCTCGCAACCCGAATGCAAAACAGCTACGACACGTCGACCCTCAACGCAGGCGGCGCTTTCGTGCGGCTTGACCTGACAATTGAGGCCTGCAAGAGCCTCATCGCTCAAGCCAGTGAAGAAACCAGATCGCTGCAGCGCGCCCTACGCCCTTAGAGAATCAAGGCGATTCGCTCCGTTTGGCGGCATGGTAGGCACGGTCAGTAGATCGCGGCGAATCGGAACAGCTCAGTTTCGGATTGGGAGATCTTCACTGCTAAGGTTATGCTGGTCGCACTTAAATGGTCCGCCGCGCCGCAATGGATACTCTGGACACAATTGTATTGGCAGCAAGACGACTGAGATGGACTCTCGGCCAATGCGCTGCCGCCCTGATGTTGAGCGCGTGCGCGAGCCAGCCGAGCATTACGATGAAAACATTGGATGGCAATCCGCCATTGATAATCGCACATCGGGGTTTGCCGGGTCTTTATCCGGAAGAGGTCATTGCCGGGTATCGGGCGGCGATAGCGGCGGGTACCGATGCGCTTGAACTTGATCTTCAATCCTCAAGCGATGGAGTGCTGTTTGCCTGCCACAACGTCTACTTGAGCGATACCACCGACGTTGCCGAACATCCGGAATTCGCATCGCGAAAGAAGTCGCGACTAGTGGACGGTGTGAGCACCGGACCTGAGTGGTACATCAGTGATTTTAGCGCCGCCGAGCTGAAAACCCTGCGAGTGAAGCAGCCGATCGCCGCGCGCAGCAAACAGTATGACGGCCAGTATCCCATGGCAACCCTTCAGGAAATCCTTGATCTCGCCAAAAGCGCCATGGCCGCCGATTCCAGGCGCAGAATCAATGTCTATCCTGAAACAAAAAATCCGCTCTATCAGCGTCAGCTAGGTTTACCGCTGGAAGAAACGCTCGTGGCAATGCTGGTCAAGGCGGGATGGAATACCGCGGATTCACCGGTTTTTGTGCAGTCGTTTGAACCCGCCAGTTTGAAACTGATGCGCAAACTGGGTCTGAAAACCAAAGTAGTTCAACTGATCGACGGCGCGGCCATCGACTACAAGACCGGTTCGATCACGTATGATTCACCCGATAGCGCAAAGCCGTTTTCATGGTTGCAATCCCACGATCCACGTACTTTTGCCGTGATGATAACGCCGGCCGGTCTGGCAGAGATCAAGACCTATGCAGATGGTATCGGCCCATGGAAATTCTATATATTGCCCGCGCAAGGGCGGGACGCAGCCGGCAATGCGGTGATGTCATTGGATCAGGCCTCGAATATCGCGCCCTCTTCGTTGATCACCGATGCGCACAAGGCTGGTCTGTTCGTTCATCCGTATACTTTTCGTGATGAAACGGAGAATTTGACGAAAACCTATAACGGAGATCCTAAAGCGGAATACAAAGCGTATTTCGATTTAGGCACGGACGGCGTCTTCACCGATTTCTCGACGACCGGGCGTGTTGCATTGACGGAGTGGTTAAGGACAAACGCGCCAAAATAAAAAGTATCAGATAGCCGGCCCCTATGATTGCAGCTTGGTATCGAGACCTCTACAAGATTGGCTCCGCGGCCGGTGCTACGGCGGTGGTGTTCCGCGTCGCGCTCGCAGTCGGCATTCCCATGATCGGCGGTGTCTACTTAGGACACCCCCATGCAGGGGTCGCCGGCGGCGCCACGGCGCTGTTTGTCACGTTCAGCGACATCGGGCAAACACCGCGAATTCGCCTCGCGACCATGGTCGCCGGTTGGGCCGCAATCGTCGCCGGCGGAACGCTGGGTCATTTTGTAGGTGACACGCCGTACGGCAAGGAGATAGTGGTTTTGCTGTGCGCGCTGGTGGCGGGGTGGGCGAGCGGGTCACATCCGGGTGTGGCTGCCATCACGCGATTCTTCGCCGTGGCTGCGGCTGCGGGCACCGGCATGCACTTCGGCGATTCGGATGTGATGCTCAGTGTAGTGGTGGGTGGCGCGACTGCATTCGCGTCCGGCTTCCTCGTGTGGGGTTGGTTCCGAATTCCCTCGGACGATAACCTTATGGATTGGCATGCGGGTGTACGTCGAGCATGTCGTGGAACAGACGCCGGGATTCGATTCACGGCGTGTTACGGGGCCGCCGCCGCGGTGGCGTTGTTCGCGGCATCATCACTGCGGGTCAACGATTCGTTTTGGGCAACCCTGGTCGTGATCATGGTCATGCGCCGCGAAGGCATCGCGAGTCTGGAATTAACGATTCACTATGCCGTAGGGACGATTGTCGGCGTGCTGTTAGGTGCTGCGATCCTGCATCAAGGTGAAAGCGCCATTACCCTCGCCGTGCTGGCGACGCTGGTCGCGGCATTGGCTCGTGTGGGGATGGCCGTCAATCCGGCCCTGGGCTTCATGGCATTCACGATGTTCTTGCTGTTCGCAGTGCATGCGACCCTCGCCAGCGATGGAGGCTCAGCGCCGCACCTGCTGGAGACCCGACTCTATGACGTGACGGTGGGTTGCGTCATCGCGTTGGTCGGTACGCTCCTGGCCACTTACCCCAGGCTCACGCGAAGTCAAACCACCAAATGACTATTGAAGTTTCGAAAGACGAGTGACATTGGCGTGAGTTTTCGCCTGGTCATAGGCGGCGTCCGCTCGTTCCTTGCAGGACTTTTGCGCCTCCCCGGTCAGGGCAAGACACTGTTGGATCGCGACGTTATGATCGCCGTCTGCCTTCGCGACAGCCACGTCATATTCGGACTTGGCACCCACCTCTTTGACATCTTTGGACGAGCCGTCAGCGTTCGCGGCACTGTCGACATTTTTCGCGGCATCCTTCCGCGCGTCGGTCACTTCGGTAGAAGCTTGCTGCCGCGCTGCAGCCACATCGGTGGCGACTGCCGCCGGGGACTTCGCACTGTTGCAACCGCATGCCAATGCCGCGGTCAGTATTCCAAGCATCGGCAATAAAAGCTTCTGCACATCAATCTCCTTTGCGTTGGATGCCGGATGCGGCAGTGGGTGCCAAGCAAAGAGTATGACTCTTGACGTATGACTCGCGCGTAGGACGACTCCATCAGATAAGGTAGGTAATTGGCGCGCCCAATTTTCTACGTGGATGTCGCAACGGATTCGTAGGCGCCTTGGCATTAGAATCCGGAAGGCGAGTGCAGGGATGCACGAACGGCCCGGCCAGACGAAGCAGCCTCGTGCAACGCCTTGACGAACGCGGCTCTGGCGGCGCTGTACTCCTTGCCGGTTGCGACCGGCCATGCCGAATTGATGACAATGACCAAGCGATCGTCTTTGAACGTGGTGATGGATTGGCCAAAGATGCCCACCGCTTCATAGCTGCCATTGTCACGGATCCACCAGAAATAGCCGTAGCCACCGGCGCCGTTGTCGATCTCCTTGCTGGTGGCCTGCGGCACCCACCAGGAAGGAACTACTTGTCGACCTTGCGCCTTGCCGCCGTCTAAGATGAATTGACCGACGCGCGCATAGTCGCGCAGGGTCATGGAAATGCAGCAGCCGCCACGTTCCTGCTTGCCCGATGAATTCACCATCCACACTGCATCCTGTTCCATGCCATAAGTGGACCAGAGTTTCTCGGAGAGATATTGCGAAAGGGGTTCGCCGACGGCATTGGAGACCATGATGCCTACCATGTCCGTCTCGCCCGTATCGTAATGCCACTTCGTGCCGGGCTCGGCATCCCGCGGCAAATGGCGCATGTAGCTCACCAGAGGATCCGTGCCCGGCTCGATGCCGGTAAAGCCTGCCTGTGCCACGTCCGACTTAGGATCGGCGTAGTCCTCATTCCACTTCACGCCTGAGCTCATCATGAGCAGCTGCCTCACCGTGACACCGTCGTAGGCTGAGCCTTTCAGTTCAGGCACATAGTCAGTGACCATGTCATCCGGCCCCTTGATCTTGCCATCCTGAATGGCAGCACCGACCAGGGTTGAGGTCAGGGATTTGGCGACGGAAAACGAAGTCCAACGATCCTTTGGCGTGCGACTAAGGCCATAGCGCTCCAGCACGATCTTGCCGTCCTTCAGAACTAGGACACCGGACGTTCGGTTCGCGCTCATATAGCTCGCGACAGTCCATTGACGACCGTCGTAGTTCCAAGTCGGCGATAGTTGCTTGGGGGCTTTGGGCAATGGGTGCACCTTCGAGCCACGCTTTACCGTCGCGACCTGGTAGATCTTTTCGATGCTGCGATAGCCCGTGCTCTGCTGTTCCGGCGTCCAGAACAAGATGCTGGGTGTATCGGATTTCAGTGCCACCTGTGCAGTGCCAGGAAGGGCGAATAGTAGGGAACAAAACGCGAGTGCGACTTTTGAGTTTTTCATGGAGTTCCGCCAAGCGAAAGAAGCCAGTGAGTATAGACCCGGTATTGCAAGCGACAGGCAACTAACGATGCGAGGTATGCTGATGCCCATTCCGGCGACTGCCGAGATTTATCCCCTTTGAAGCGACCGCTTTCAGGCGGCGGCGACCCCGCCGCCGGCAAGCTCCGAGCGAGCCGGCCGTGGCACCAAAAATATGGCGACTGCGGCGAGGAGGCAAGCGAGCCCTGCTGCGTATACTGCTGGGCTATACGTCAGCAGCATTGTTCGGGTAAGACCTGCGCCGTAGGCAGCGGTAGCGCTGCCGAGCTGGTGGCACGCGAAAATCCAGCCAAAGATCATGGCCCCACGCTGCTTATCGAACGCCGCGCTGGCAAGCTTCACGGTGGGTGGCACGGTGGCCACCCAGTCCAAACCGTAGAACATCGCAAACAACGAGAGGCCATACAGCGAGAAGTCGGAGTGCGGCAGCCATAGGAGCGATAAGCCGCGCAGGCCGTAGTACCAGAAGAGCAGTTTGCGGTTGTCGAATCGATCGGACAGCCACCCGGACCCGATAGTGCCGACGAAGTCGAATGCGCCGATCATGGCAAGCACGGAAGCGGCTGGTACCGCGGCGAGGCCGTAATCGCCGCACAAGGATATGAAGTGAGTTTGAATCAGCCCGCTGGTGCTCAAGCCGCAGACAAAGAAGGTGCCGGACAATACCCAGAAAGTTAAATTTCGCGAAGCTTTGGCCAGAGCTCTGAGCGGTTCGATAAAGTCCGGCCGCCAAGGAGCAATGACCGGCGTACGCGCCGAATCGGCGCCGTATGGAGCCAGGCCCAATTGCTGCGGGCGATCGCGGAGGAAGCAAAATGCCAGCCCCGAAATCGTCAGACAACCCACGACGATCGGCGCGACGGCCACGCGCCAGCCGGAATGCTGAATCAACGTCGCGGCAAGCGGCAGAAAAATGAGCTGGCCCGTGGCTGAACTGGCCGTGAGTATCCCAAGCACGAGGCCGCGTCTTCGTTCGAACCAGCGGTTTGCAACCGTTGCTCCCAAAACCAGCGCGGTAAGCCCCGAACCGATGCCGAGCACCAAGCCCCAGAGAACGAAGAGCTGCCACAAGGAGCTCATTCGCGTGGCCAAAAGAAGTCCGGCGGCGATCAACACCAGCGCCATGCAGACAATGCGGCGCAGTCCGTAGCGCTCCATGAGTATGGCGGCGAAGGGACCGAGCAGGCCGAACAAAGCGAAACGTATGGCCAGCGCCGAGGATATCTGGCTCGTCGTCCATCCGAACTCGCGGCTCAATGGGCGCAAAAACGCGCCCGGCAATCCTAGTGCAGCAGAGGAAATCAGCATCGTCAGAAATCCTATGGCCATGACTACCCAGGCGTAGTGGATGCCTCTACGCTGAAGCCAGCCGGCGGCGGATTCGGCGAACACGTCAGATTACTGTTGAGGGCGCCGGTCTGCACGACTCAGACGGCGGCGCGCTGCGCTGAGGAATTCATCGGAAATCGGCTCACCCTGCGTCGCCTTGGCCAGCATCAATCCGCCGACCATGGTCGCGAGGTCGGCCAGCGCTGCCTCTCGATCACTGCGCGACGCTCCGGTGTCTTGCACACCGGCAAGGATCTTCAACAACTCCTCGAGACCTGCCACATAGGCCGCGCGAATCGGCGCGTCGGCGGCTTTGCGCGCCACGTCGCTGGCCAGGCTCGTTGCCGGACAGGAACCGTCGGGACCGCTGCGCGCTTGCGACGACAGATAGCTATCAGTCAGCGCGGCTCTTGCCACACTGGGATCATCCTTGTCGGCGATTCGCTTTTTCCATCGTTCCGCCGACCGCCCGAATGCCCAGCGGCAGGCCTCGCCCGCCAACTCTTCCTTTGACTCGAAATGACCGTAGAAACCTCCATGCGTAAGACCGGCCGCTGCCATCAGCTCGGCGACGCTGACATTGTCGACGCCGTGTTCGCGGAACAGACGCGCCGATGCCTCGGTAATCGCGGTTCTATTGTGATCGGCTTGTTCTCTCGAAACGCGTGGCATGAGACTTGGCTCCAGCGGATGGGTATATTGATGATAGGCATCATATATAATAGATGTCAATTATCATGTATAGATGCGAACCACATCAAAGATCTTTTGGGGCCGCTTACGGTTAAATGGCGCTATGACTAAAATGAGTGCCGTCCTCAGGATTAAAGCCGAGTTAGCTCTGAAGGAAGCGTCCAAGACACTATTGAGTCACCGGGCGTCCTTGTGGGCATCGCCTGATACAGGAGCGTACGGTGATACTGCTTCCGTTGTGCGCAAGGAACTCGATAAGCTGGTGGATATACTCGCAGACGACGCAAGCGAGAAACACTGGAAGGTAGCGGCTCGTGTGGCAAAATGTGCGGATTACCTCGCACCGATACCGAGTCCCGAAGTGCAGGATGCTCGCCTCGATATGATCGCCGCGCACAAGGTGTTACAGGACGTCGAGGAAATCACGTTCTGATAACTGCTGGACTTCCCGGGATCCTATCCTTAACACGGGAATTTTTGGCATGAAAACCCGGGTCACCGTTGAACGCGCTGAGCTGCGCCACATCGATGAGGTCGCGCCGCTGTTCGACGCCTATCGACGCTTCTACAGCCATACCGATGATCCGCGGGCGCGGTCATTTTTGGAAGAGCGGGTCGCGCGCCAAGAATCGGTGGTGTTTCTCGCACGACTGCAGGGCGCGGCGATCGGTTTCTGTCAGCTCTACCCGTGCTTTGCTTCGGTGTCCCTGACGCGCATGTTCGTGCTGTACGACCTGTTCGTCGCGCCGCACGCGCGACGCTGTGGAGCGGCCGCGGCATTGTTACGGGCTGGGGTGGACTTTGCGGCCAAGCAGGGCGCTGGTCAGCTCATGCTGCAGACTGGGGTCTCAAATCTCGCTGCGCAACGGCTGTATGAGCGCGAGGGGTGGATCCGCGACAATGACTTTTACGTCTACGAGTACCACTTGCCTGCGGGCGAGCACGCTTGACCCGGCGTCGGCGGGCGAGTGCCTGCCAAGGCCACACGGGTTGCGTAAAGGTCGCTCGCGATGAGCGTCGATCCGAGCGTATCATGCGAATTGCCGCATAGAGGAGTCGAACCGATGATCTATCTCGTGCTCGGTCTGGTTCTTTTCCTCGGAATTCATTCGATTTCGATCATCGCACCGGCTTGGCGCGACCGAATCGCTGTTCGCTTGGGCAATGCCTGGCGAGGCATGTATTCACTGATCTCGATAGCAGGTTTCATTGTCATTGTGTGGGGTTATGGCATCGCGCGTCAGCACCCCGTGGTGCTGTACGCGCCACCGGCCTGGACTCACTACATCACGGCCGTTCTCATGCTTCCGGTGTTTACGTTGTTTCTCGCCGCGTATCTTCCGGGTCGCATTAAAGCCGCTCTCAAGCATCCAATGCTGCTCAGCGTCATGCTCTGGGCAGTGGCACATCTCATCTCGGCCGGCACGCTCGCCAACGTCGTACTGTTTGGTAGCTTCTTCGCGTGGGCGATTGCCGACCGCATTTCGTTCAGGTGGCGCACGCAGCGGCCGATTGCCATGGCGCCCTCTATGAAGCTGAATGACGGCGTCGCCATTGTGGCCGGCCTTGCGGTTTACGTTGTATTTGAACATTGGCTGCACCTCCGATGGATCGGAGTCCAACCTCTGCCGATGTAGCAAGTTCTCGGCGAGCCTGCATTCCGGTCCGGCGGCGCGGCCAAGTGGAATCGTCGAGACGATGGCTGGGTGGATTACGGTTGTTGTCAATCGTCCAGCGGTTTTTACGCGCTGGCGCCGTCGGAACGGCGCGGGCGTGCCGCCGCCAGAATCTCGGGCGCCATCCGTCGCGCCCTTGATGCGCACATGCGCAGGAGAGTAGTAGGCCCACAAGGCACCATAGTACTGCGTCGCTCAGCGCAATACCCGCGCTCGTGACGCAGCCGACGTCGGCGCTCTCTTCTTGCTGGATTTCCAATCATCACTTGTCCGTGTG
>Ga0193753_10001344_pt1 | contig 21209 bp, 17 predicted proteins | sample H1c2metaG_FD_144925 | JGI IMG/M metagenome (GOLD analysis project Ga0193753, IMG submission 144925) | Soil microbial communities from a riparian zone of the East river system, Colorado, United States - H1c2 | ecosystem: Environmental > Terrestrial > Soil > Riparian zone | place: USA: East...
CGCGCCGTCCAGGTTCTCACGGAGCTTTACCACCCGAATCTCTCGCTGGTGCGTGACGTCGTCGTTTCGGCGGCGGACGTGCTGGTCGTCAGTGCGTTCGTCGATGGCGACAGCTACGAGCGGCTCATGCCGGGAGGCCGCGGCGAAAAGTCGTTCGACTCGTTTCCGTTCGGGCTCAAGCTGGCCATCGTCGCCGACGCGGTCGAAGGACTCGCCGCGCTGCACGAATTCGCGCGCGGCCGCGGGATCACGATCGTGCACGGGGGCGTCACGCCGCGCAATCTCATGGTGTGCTCGGACGGACGGGTGCGTCTCGTGCGCGTCTGCAACTTGTTTCCCGAGCAGGTGAGTCCAGCGAGTCCCACGCTCGGGTACATCGCGCCGGAGCTTCTCGGTCCGTCGCACCGTCCGGAGCCGAGCGTGGACGTATTCGGCGCGGGCGTGATGCTTTGGGAAGTGCTCGCCGGAAAGCGGCTCGCGGTGCAGACCAATGCGCCATTGCTCCTGTTGCCAAAGCGCTCGTCCCGATCGTGGAGCGTGCTCTCTCCCCGGCCGATCGCCGTTACGCGGACGCCGAGCAGATGGCGCGCGCGCTGCGCGCCGTGCTTGCCGGGACAGGTATGGGCGGCGGCGGGGAGGGCACGTCCGGCGCGCGAACGCGCGCCACCACGAGCGACGTGGCGGCCTTCGTCGAGGAGGTTGCGGGCGATCGCATTCGGGAGCGCCGCGCCGAGTTGGGCTTTAGCGCAGCGCTTTCCATCTCGTCGTCGCGCGCGACGATCGCGCCGATGCGATCGCGCCCGTCGATGCTGGACGTCGAGGCGTTGCCCGCGCCGCCGCGCGTCGCGCGCGTCAACCTGCCGACGATGGTCGACGAGGACGAATTCTCGTCGCGCAGCGCGCTCCGAGGCCCCGGTCTTTCCGGCCCTCCGTCTGGTCCGCTGTCTCGTCCATTGGGCGCGTCCGATCCGCCGATATCGAGTTCGCCCGGTGTGTCGAGTCCCACGGGCGCGTCCGACCCGGACGACGCTTCGGATCAGGACGAAAACCTCTCCGCGCTCGCGCCGATCGCGTTCCCCGCCGATACGCTGGTCATCGACGCGGCCTCCCGCGAATCGCTCTGGGTCGGTGGGGAGCCGACGGACGAACGCGAAGCGCTCAAGGCGAGTGCCGCGGAAAACGAACTTCGCCAGATTTCTTCCTTCCCGCCTGCGCTCGCACCGCGCAACCCGGAACCGTTGTTCGAAGATCGACGCGGGCGGCGCCCTGTTATCTGGGGCGCGGTGGCACTCGCCGTCGTCGTAGCGCTCGTCTTTGGCTACGGCCTCGGGCGCGGTCAAAAGCCAGTGCCGTCTTCGGGCCCGGTCGCCCCCGTCGTCGTCGGTGGGGGAACGTTGGCCAACGTGAAGGCGGAGCCCGCGAAGACGGTGGCGCCCGAAGTTTCGGGGGAACGACGGCAAGGAGCGAGCGCGGAGCCGGGTGGCAACATGGCGGAGGCCGCGCCGGTGCCCCAGGCTCCCCAGGCGAAAGCGCCCACCGAGATCGAGCTGGTTCCGGTCGCGCCGGATCCACCGAGGGAGGGGCCGAGGGCCGCCGCGCGAAGGACCCGGGGAGGGCACGCCGCTCCGCCGCGGACCGCGGAGGCGCCGCCATCGCCGCCATCGCCGCCGCCGGTTGCGCCACCGCCGCCTTCCTCGCCGCCGGCCTCCGAGGCGAGTGGGGCCGAAGGACGAGATAAGTTCAACCCCCAGGCGATCTGAGGATCTTAAGATGCGTTCTTGCTTCGTTTGCCTTCGCAGGCTTACTGCGATCACCTTCACGTTGGCATCACTTGCGGCGGTCGCGGTGCCCGCGTACGCCGACGGGGCTGCCCCCGCGACCGCATCGCCCCTCGAGCGTGAGCAGGCGCAGACCTTGTTCTTGCGCGGGAAGGAACGCTTCGATCAGAAGTCGTTTCGCGAGGCGCTCGAGTCGTTTCGTGCGTCGCTGGCGGCCGTTAATAGCCCCAACACGCGCCTGTACGTGGCGCGATGCTTGCGCGAGTCGGGCGATCCGGTCGGTGCGTACGTCGAATTCGGCCGCGTGGCCACGGAAGCGCGCGAAGCTGCCGCCACGGACGGTCGCTACAAGCTCACCGCCGAGGAAGCTAGCTCCGAGCGCGACGCCGTTCAGCCGGAGCTCGGGTTCGTTGCCATTCAGTTGAATGGCGCCGACGAATCGACGCATCTTCGCGTCGCAGGGCAGCCCGTGCGATCGCCGCTGTCTCGCGCGACGCAAGGCGCTGCGCCGGAGCCTTTTCCCGTTCTGCCGGGGAACGTCGAGATTGTCGTCGAGCGCGATGGCGCGGCGGTGGCACATCGCTCCGTCAAAGTGGCACGCGGCGCGCGCGAGAGCGTCCAGATTGACGTGCCGCCTCCGCCTCCCGCGCCTTTGGCGCCCCTTTCCCCAGAGCCCCACGACAACCGTCAGACCTTGCGCACGATTTCCTATGTGGCAGGCGGAGTCGGCGTCGCCGGCCTTGCGACCTTCGCCATCGCCGGGCTCATGGCAAAATCGACGTACGACGATCTCGACTCACGCTGCGGTGGTACGCACTGCACCCAAGACGTGAAAAACGACATCTCGCACGGAACGACGACGCAAACGATCGCCAACGTCGGCCTCGTCGTGGGCGCCGTCGGTCTGGCGACCGGAATCACGCTCTTCACCTTGTCCGTCGTCGGTCAGGGGAAAAAGGACTCGCAAACCGCGCTGACCGTCACGACCACGGGCAACGGCATCGCCCTTCGCGGTGCCCTATGAGCTCGCGTTCGCAGCGTCACCGCCGGCTCTCGTTCGCCCTCGCGGCGGTGGTGGCCAGCGTGCTCACCGCGGCGGCGTGCTCCTACGATTTTCACGCCTTCGACCCCGCGTCCGACACCGAGGGCGGCGGTTTCGACGCCAGCCTCGATCACCAAGGCCAGGGCGATACCTCACCGGATCCGCAAGACGGGGGTGCGGATGCGGGCGACGGCGCGACCTTGCCCACGTGCACCGAACCCCCACTGCAAAGTTGTTTGGGCGACGCGGGCGCATGCGGGACCAACTGCGTGAAGACGGGCGATAGTTGCCGACAAAGCTGCGGGATCATCAACCCTGCAGAGTGCAGAGCGAATTGCGACAACGGCGAAAACTCGTGCAAGGTCGGTTGCCGCAGCACGTGCACGGACTGCACGAAGGACGCGGGCTGCCCTGAGGGCGATTTGCGCCGGTGCGACGACGCGGTCAACGGTCGCGATTCGGGCGGCTGAAAATGCGCTAAAGTGCGCGCCCTCATGTCCGAGCGCCCGCCTGCGAAGTTCGAGAAGGTTCCCCAGGAGTTGAATTTTCCCCGCGAAGAGCGGGAGATTCTCGCGCTTTGGAAAGAGAAGCGAATCTTCGAGCGCTCGCTCGAGGAGAGCGCGCAGCGGCCGCCGTGGGTTTTTTACGAAGGGCCGCCGACCGCGAATGGCCTCCCCCACAACGGACACGTCCTCACGCGCGTCGTGAAGGATATTTTTCCGCGCTACAAGACCATGCGCGGGTACTACGTCGCGCGCAAAGCGGGGTGGGATACGCACGGGCTGCCCGTCGAAGTCGAGGTGGAAAAAGAGCTTCGCATCCACGGCAAGGCGGCCATCGAACAGTACGGCGTCGAGCCGTTCGTCAAGAAGTGCGTCGACTCCGTCTTCCGATACACCGACGAGTGGACCAAGATGACCGAGCGCGTCGGCTTCTGGGTGGATCTCGAGGACGCGTACGTGACCTACCACCGAAGCTACGTCGAGAGCGTCTGGTGGGCGCTGGCGGAGCTGTTCAAAAAAGGACTCCTTTATCGGGGGCACAAGGTCGTTTGGTGGTGGGCCCAGGGCGGAACCGCGCTTTCAGCGGGCGAGGTCGGTCTCGGATACCGCGAGGTCGACGATCCGAGCGTGCTCGTGCGCTTCCCGTTGACCGACGACGTGAGCGATCCGCGTGCCCCCAAGGGAGCGCCGCTGGTCCCCAAGGATGCGTCCTTGCTGGTGTGGACGACCACTCCGTGGACCCTCCCGTCGAACGCATACGCCGTCGTGCACCCCAAGCATCCGTACGTGTTGGCGCGCGCGGGCGAGGGGGGACCCCGCTACGTGATCGCGAAGGATCTCGCGCCGGCGATTGGCAAAAAGCTCAAGACCGAGCTGACCGTGGAACGCGAGTTCATCGGCGCGGATCTGGTCGGTGCACGCTACACGCCGCCGTTCGATTTGTACCTTCGCACCCTCGGCACGAACACGCCGTATTGGACCGTGATGGCGGCCGACTACGTCACGCTCGATACCGGAAGCGGCATCGTGCACACCGCGCCTGCCTTCGGCGAGGATGACTTTCAGACGCACCGGCGCGTGCTCGAGTCGCTTTCGCGCGAGCAGGCGGAGTCGCTCCCGCTCCTCTGCGCGGTCAAGCCCGACGGAACCTTCGTGGAGGAGCTATCGCGCTACGCCGGGCGCTGGGTGAAAGACTGCGACAAGGAGATTCAAGAAGAACTCCGCGAACGAGGCCTGCTCGCCCACGCGGAACTCTATCGGCACGATTATCCCTTCTGCTGGCGCGCCGACTCGGACCCGCTCATCCAGTATGCGCGGCCCGCTTGGTACATCCGCACGACGGCGAAGATCCAAGACGCCATCAAGAACAACCGCACCGTCGAATGGCTGCCCGAGCACATCAAGGAAGGCCGCTTCGGGGACTTTTTGGCCAACAACGTCGACTGGGCGCTTTCGCGGGAGCGTTACTGGGGAACGCCGCTCAACATCTGGATCAACGACGTGACCGGGCGCCTCGAAGCCCCCGATTCGGTCAACGCGATCTTGGCGAAGAACCCGCGCGCGTTCGACCACTTCGAAGAGGCACGAAAGAAAGACCCGTCGCTCAGCCCGCACCTCATCGTGCACAAGCCTTGGATCGACCACGTGACGTGGGAAAATCCAGGCGAAGAGGGGACCTACCGGCGGGTGTCGGAAGTCATCGATGCCTGGTTCGACTCGGGCTCGATGCCGTTCGCGCAGTGGGGATTTCCGCACACGGGGCGCGAAAAATTCGCCGGAAGCTTCCCGGCCGACTTCATCTCGGAAGCGATCGATCAGACGCGTGGCTGGTTTTACACGCTGCTCATGATTTCGACGTTGGTCTTCGACGAGGAGTGCCAGAAACGGCTCGGGCTCGAGCCGCACACGTTTCCGCGTCCGTTCAAGACGTGCATCGTGCTCGGGCACATCTCCGACAAGGAAGGGAAGAAGGAGAGCAAGTCAAAGGGGAACTACACGCCGCCGGAGGTCATCCTCGATTCCGTCAGCATGGACTTCGCCGTGCTCGATGCTTCGAGCGGGAAACTCGCGGTAACCCCGACGCAAGGGGTCGCCTACATCGCACGCGAAGATCTCGACGGGCTCGATCTAAACAACGGCGCGACGGTGTTCGCCTACCGCCGCGACACCCCCGGGCAGCGGCTCGAGCTGAAGATCGAGACGGCGAAGAAACTCCGGCGCCGCGTGGTCGTTCTCCATCCGGACGATCGCGCGAAGCTCGGCGCCAAGCCGACCGCGAAGACCGACGTGAAGCCGGTGGAGGTGCCGTGGCTGCCGGCAGAGGAGCGAATCTCCCTCGAGGACCCTTCGTCTTCGGCGCCGGGGGCCGATGCGTTTCGGTGGTTTTTCTACGCGTCGAACCCGCCGTGGAGCAACACGCGCCATTCGCTCTCCAACGTGCGCACCCTGCAGAAAGAGACGTTGATCAAACTGCGCAACGTGTACTCCTTTTTCACCATTTACGGGAGCATCGACCGGTTCGATCCCGCGGCGCCGCGGCCTGCGTTGTCCGAGAGGAGCGAGCTCGATCGGTGGATCTTGGACCTCGTTGGCTACACGACGAAGAACGTCCGCGACAAGCTCGACGCCTACCAGCTTTTCGAGGCGACGAAATACTTGGTGGAGCTCGTGGATGCGCTCTCCAACTGGTACGTGCGCCGGAGCCGGGACCGATTTTGGAAGAGCGGGTGGGACGCCGACAAGGGCGCAGCGTACGCGACGCTTTACGAGTGCCTCGTGCAGACGGCAGGGCTGCTCGCACCCTTCGTTCCTTTCATGACGGAAGCGATGTATCAGAATCTCGTGGTGCGCCCCGCGCAAGCGTCCGGCGCAGGCGATTCGGTGCCGCCGAGCGTGCACTTGACCGCGTACCCCGAGCCTCCGGCGACGTTCGACGACGACCTTCGCGCGACGATGTACGCCGTGCGCGACGTGGTGAGCCTCGGCCTGCAGGTGCGAACGCAGGCCAAGCTCAAGGTCCGGCAGCCGCTGCGGAGCGCCAAGGTCATCGTGAGCGACGTGGGCACGCGAAAGCGCCTCGCGCGCTACGAGGCGATGATCCGCGAAGAACTCAATGTGCTCGGTGTCGAATTCGTCGAGGACGCCGCAGTGCGGCAGTACGTGACGTACAAACTGAAACCGAACTTCCGGACCCTCGGACAGCGCGGGCTCGGCAAAGAGGCGCAGGCACTCAAGAAGGTTCTCGCCGAGACGTCGGCCGAGGATGCCGCGGGCATCCACGCGCAGGTCGTCGGCAGCGGAAGCGTCGTCGTCGCAGGTGTGACGCTCGGCATCGACGATCTCGAAGTCGCCTTTGCCACGCACGAGGGATTTTCCGCCGCGGGCGATCGCGTCGGAGTCGTCGTACTCGAGACGACGCTGGACGACGAGCTGCGCGATCTCGGGTTTTTGCGCGAGATCCAGAGCCGCGTGCAGGCCGCGCGAAAAGATCTGGGCCTCGAATACACCGACCGCATCGAGCTATGGCTGTCGGGCAGCCGGCGACTCGAAACGATCGTCGCGTCGTATGGCGCGAACCTGGCGAAGGAAGTATTGGCCGCGCATGTGACCTTCGACCCGAGTGGCAGCAAGGGAGACGAGGTGGACATCGATGGCGAGACGGTTCGAATTGCCGTCGAGAAAATCGTGTAGAGCGCCTTTTCCACGGAGCGGATGCGATCCCCTTCGCTCCAATGTGCGTCGCCGGAAAATCGCTCGAGGCGCGTAGGGATCGTGCAGCGGTCCGAAGGATCTCTCTGGTATCGTGCAGAGGTGGGGAAGGGGAGAGATCAGGTTGCCGAGGTGGCCGTCGTACGAAAGCCACAGCTTGCGCGTGCCGAAGTAATCGACAAGGCGACGCGCGTCCGCTTCGAGAGCGAGATCGAGGCTGCGCTCAAGAGGCGTCCGCCGAACGAGGGCAAGGTGGCCGGCGCACTGCGCGCCATCGCGCCCTACAGTGCGAGCGTGCGCAACGCGCTCGTCGAGGCGCTCGGCGTGATGGTGCGCCGGAGCTCGTTCAAACGCGAGCTCTACACGGTCTCACTGCGGTCTCTCGCAGACGCTGGCGACAAGCGCCTCGCGCCGCTTCTCCGGACCGCCCTCGCGGGTGAGGAGGCGGGGTCGAGTTCGGCCTTGAGTGCGGCTTGCTTCTGCACCGATGCTTCGCTTGCGCCCGCGCTCGCGAAGCTGGCGGCCAGCCGGCAATCGCATCTCGCATTCGGTGCGGAGATCGCCCGTGTCGTGCGCGGTGAGTCGAACGGCGCGCATCTCGGATCGCTGGCCCCGATGATCAAAGAGAGCCACCGCATCGCGCTCTGTACGGAAATGCTGGTGCCGCTCGCGCGTGCCCAGCCCGTATCGCGCGGGATCGCGCCGGCGTTGAAGGTGCTTCGCGGCGCCGAGCGGCATCTCGGTCGCTGGCTCGTCATGGCGGAAGTCGCGGCCAAATCGGGCGACGAGGGCCCGGCGGAGGAGGCGCGCGAGAAATCCAAGGTGGGTCCGTCGAGCGCGCGCGCGGCGTGGTCGCTCGTCTTGTGGGCGCTGGCCGATGCGACGCGGCCCGGCGTTTCGGCGCCCGAGACGCGGCCTACCGTGGAGCTCATTGCGCGCCGTCTGGCGCGGGCAAAGGCCACACTGTGCCGCCCGATGCTGGAGGCCTGTGTCAAAGCGCTCCCCTTGGCCGACGAAGTGGCGATTCGCGCGGCCCTTTACTTGGCGCGCGATCACGCGCGCGACGATCTGCGCCAGGCGCTGGTCGACGTGGCGCACGGCGACGGCGCGGGTCCACGTCGCGAAGAGCTTCGAGGCATCGCCACGGCCGCGCTGTGGGATCTCGGGATGGTGGACGTGTCGCTGCATCTCGCCGAGGAACTGACGGCCTCGAAGTCGATCGGAAACGTGGCGTGGGGCGGTCTCACCCGCGCCGCCGCGGCCGCCGCGAGCCGCGCGCGGGTAGCGACCCCAAGCAGCGGCGAAGTCGTTCGCGTCATCCAAGAGACCGATGGTCGAGCCGGTGCAGAAATCGGCGGCGCGCCGGTGTCGGCGCCCATGTTGGTTCACGAAACCGCGATGCGATGGATTCAGTGGGGGTGGCTCGAGTAGCGCCCGCGGGCTACCATCTTCTTGGATGGCATCGTCGCGTGGACTGGGCCTGCGAGCCGCGCTTCTTGGGATCGCAGTGTGCGCCCTCGCTACGTCCACACAGGTGCAGGCTGCCGTAGACGGCGACGACATGCAGGTCGGCTTTCGGGACGGCGCGGGCAAGGACATCGACGTTGCGCGCGAGCACGCCTCGCTGGAGCGCACCCCGCCCGAACGCGCGCCCGCCGCGGCCAGTGCTCGGTACGACGATCCCGACGCGCTGCGTGTGACGGTTACGGCTTCTGGCGCGTCCGCGCCGCCGTTGGCCATCGAGTCGATCGCGGCGTCAGGGACGAAGCTCGATCGGATCCCGGAGATCCCGCTGGAGGCCGTGCCGTGTGCGCCGTCGGCGTCGCCCCGCCTTCACTGCTTTGCCAGCGCACCCGTGCGGTTCGTCGTCGACGAGATCGACCGCGCGCATCCCGTTGCCGAGTCGCGTTCCGTTCGCGCGGAGGTCGGCGGCGCGGTCGTCGTGCTGTCGAAGGGGCGCAAATTGCAAACCTTGCGCGTTGCCGGCCCGCGAAATTCGCCGGTGGGGCCAATTCCGCGCCTTCGAGCGACCTTGCGTCCCTTCGTTTTGCGCAACGTTCCCGGCGGCGGGCCCGCGATCGGCGGCACCGACGCGGGCGCCATTGCGCAGCTCCGCACCGAGCTCGCCCTCGCATCGGCGGTATGGGGGCAGTGCGGCGTGACGTTCGGCCCTGCGCAGTCGCTCGACATTCATGTGATCGATCCGCCACCGCCGCACCTCGTAGCGTTCGGCGACGACATGGGGCTTCCGGCCAGCGGAGGCGAAGTGCGCGTGCGCGTCGAGGGACGCACGCTCGTCGTCGCGACGCGTCCGCGCGAGTCGGCCGATCGCGTCGCGCGCACGTTCGCCGAGGCGGCGGTCCGGTCCGGTTTCGTCGCCATCGTATCGCCGAATGCGCGCATCGGTCCCGGTGCCATGGGAAGCGTCGACGTCTCGCTGCGGCGAAAAGGCGGGCAGCTTGCCTCCGCCGAGCTTCTCGCCGCCACCGACGCAACCTTGAGTGTGCGCGTCGGCGCCGTCGATTTTTCCGATGGCCTGCAACACTTCGGCGACATGGACTCCATGGCTGGCACGCTCGAGGAGCGAACCCTGATCAAGGCCATCGACGACGGCGATCCGACGACGATCGAGCTGGTCGTGATCCCGCAGTTCGCCGGCGGCGGCCGCATCGGCGAATCGTTCATTCAGAGCGATCTCTCCAGCGTGCGAAACGTCGTCCTTCTCGACCGCGCCGGCGTTCGCGCGCGGCGCAGCAGTCTCACGTTGGCGCACGAGATGGGCCACGTGCTCATGAACATCCCGGGTCATCCCGACGATTACGGCATCGACACGCCGACCTTGCTCATGGACTCCGACGCATCCGACGCATCCCCTTTTGGCCCGCGAAGGCTCACCGTCGATGAATGCGCGCGCGTGGTGCGCGAATCGGGGCCGCGGGCAAAAATCCCGCTCTTGGTCGAGTGGCCGCTCGGCCCGCTGAAGTAAGCTCGCGTTGTGTCGGCGCAAGGGTTACGCGGTCGGTACGATGCGACGCAGAAGTTCGAGCGCGATGCTCTTGCGCGAGTGGGCGCCCTCTGAATCGGCAGGACCGACGCACGCCGGGCAACTGCGCTCGCACGGGCATCGTTCGATGAGGCGAAGCGCGCGCGCCAACAGCGTCTCGCGCTGTTCGAAGATGCGCTGCGAGAGGCCCGTGCCGCCAGGGATGTGTTCGTAGAGAAACAAGGTCGGGTTGTATCCCGCGGAGGGGCCTCCCCGGGTCTTTCGCGGAAGGGAGATACCCGGACTCTCGCCGCCGCCGTCTTCGTGGGCATCACCCAAGGTGGTTCCGAGATCGCGTGGATCGCACATGAGCGCCAGGGTGGCGACCGTTTCGAGCGCGATCCCGATGCCGCGAAGCGCATCGACGGCGGCCGCGCGGCCCGCGGAGACTTCCGCGCACACACGCTCGGGTAGGGTGAGCCAGAAGGCCGTCGTGTGCATTTGCATCTCGGGAAGGAAGACCTCGCCGTAGCCGGCGTTCTCGTGGGTGTAGAACTTGATCTTTTTGTACCCGACGACCTTTTCCACGACGCTCACTTCGCCCCACCCGCTGGGCCAATCGGATGCCGCCGTCGCCGGACCGAGCGCGGTCTCTTCGAGGATGGCGATATTCGTGTACGTCATCGCGTCGGTGAAGTAATCCGGCTCGACTTTGCGCACGAAGGCCTTGTGGTTCTCGTAGTCGAATTTCTCCACCTGCCAGCATTCTCCGTCATGCTGGTAGATGGCCTGCTCGTGAAGCATCGTGTGGGCGCCGCGCCAATCGAGCTCCGCGAGGGCGCGGTCGCGGGCCACGTCGACGATGATCACGTTGTCCCACCCGACGCTGCGAAGCGACACGTTGTTCGCCGGATACGCATCTGCCGCCCAATGAAACGTGCCGCGTGACTCGTGAAGCACACGTTGCTTGGCAAGAAACTCGAGCGCCTCGCCGGTCTCCTCGACCGAGAGCCCTCCGAACGCCTCTCCGCGCCCGAAGGGGAGCTCGAAGGCGCCGCACTTGAGATGCTGAATCAAGATCTCGACGTTGTCGGGATCGATCCGCGCTTCCTCGACCGGCGCCCCCAAGAGATAACCCGGCTCGCGCGCGAGGTACTGATCGACCGGCGCGCTCGACGTGATGAGCACCGCGATGGAGAGCCCGCCGCGGCGCCCCGCCCGCCCAAAGCGTTGCCACGTTGCCGCCACCGAGCCGGGGTAGCCCGCGCAAATCACGGCGTCGAGCTCGCCGACGTCGATCCCGAGCTCCAGGGCGTTGGTCGCGACGATGGCCAAAAGCTCACCTTTGCGCAGCGAGCGTTCGATCTCGCGCCGCGTCTCGGGCAAATATCCGCCTCGATATCCCATGATGCGCGACGTATCGACGCCCGGCGCAACGCGCTCTCGGAGGTAGCGCAGCATGATCTCGACGTTGTTTCGCGAGTGACCGAAAATGAGCGTAGGCACGCGGGCCCGCACCAGATCCGCCGCCAGCATCACCGCCTGTTTCACGTAGCTCGCACGGATGCCGAGCTCCGAATTGACGACCGGCGGATTGAAGAGAAAAAAGCGTCGATCGCCGCGCGGCGCGCCGCTCTCGGCCACGAGCTCGACGTCTTCTTCCGGAAGCCCGAACAGCCGTGCCGCGTGCTCGCGCGGGTTGCCGATGGTGGCCGTTGCGCCGATGAGAACGGGGTGCGATCCATGGAACGCCGCGATTCGCAGAAGCCGCCGAATCACATTCGCGACGTGCGAGCCGAAGACTCCCTTGTACGTGTGCATTTCGTCGACGACGACGTACGCGAGGTTCTGAAACGTCCGCGCGAAGCTCGCGTGATGCGGCAGGATCCCCGTGTGGATCATGTCCGGGTTGGTCAACAGAACCCGACCTCGCTCGCGCGCTGCGCGCCGTGCATCCGCGGGCGTGTCACCGTCGTAGACGATGGCGGCGCTGCCGAGGCCCGCGCTGGCCATCAGCTCCTGCAGGCTTGCTTCCTGATCGCGCGCCAGCGCCTTCGTGGGGAAAAGGTAGATGCCGCGCGCATCGGGATCGCCCTGGAGCTTCGCGAGCATCGGAAGATGAAAACAGAGGCTCTTACCGCTCGCCGTCGGCGTCGCGACGACGACGGCGTGCGTGCGCTCTCGCTCTGCCCGTGCCGACGAAAATGCGCGCGCTTGATGCGTGTAGAGCGCATCGATGCCTCGCTTGCGCAACGCGCCTGCCAGTGACGGGTCGAGCCCTTCGGGGAAGGGGACGACCGATGCATCGCGCCCCGCGAGGTGCTCGTCCGCGCAAAAGCACGGACGCACCATGTTGCTTTTCAGCCAACGATCGAGGACCGACTCGACCCCACGAAGCTCGGACCACGCGGCGGACCCCGAAAACGGCATGGCCTATACTAAACAAATGTATCGTATAAAAGAAGAGAAGATTCGGCTGGTACGCCCTCCTAGGAACGGCTGGGCAGCTTCTGCCCACGCATGACCACTTGATAGTCGCGCACGCCGAAGCCCTCGAGCGCTTCCACATCGGAAACGCGGATCGCGTCCCACGGAACATCGTGGATGCTGCCGGTGGTTTCATCGATGAAATGATGGTGCCGCTCCGTCTTTGGATCGTAAACGACACGCCCTTCGGCCAGGATGAACTCGCGGAGCAGTCCCTTTTCGACGAACAAGTTGAGGGTGTTGTAGACGGTCGCCCGGCTCACCATGGGAAAACCGCGGCGCACGCTGTGCCAAACTTGGTCGGCGGAGGGATGTTCGTCGGTCCGAAGCACGTATTTTGCGACCGCCACGCGCTGAGCCGACGGCTGGATGCCGCGATCGCGCAGAAGGTCGAGGACGTCGGGGAGCACGCCTTTAGACTGAGTCCAAAAGTCGACCGAGTCAACGAGATGCGCTCTCGGACCTCAGCGTCGAGGTACTAGTCGCGCGCATCGAAATTGCGTAATGAAACTCCCCTCTCCTCAGGCCTTCCGCCTCAACGGGCAAGCCGGGGAGGGAAGCCAAGAATTTCATGGGTAACGAAACCACCACCACCTCAGACAGCCACGTGGCCCCCGAGCCCGCGGCGAACCCGAGCGCACCGGCGGGCGATCTTGCCGGTCCGAACGTCTCGACCTCCCTCTTGCCGGAGGTGCCGCGCCTAGGCGTCCCTTTCGGTTCGTCGGGTGCCATCCCCGGGGCAGAAGGAAGCGGCTCACCGTCGTACGTTTTTCTCGCGGTCGTGTCGATCATCTCGCTCCTCGCGGATGTCACGACGAAACTGTGGGCCGAGCATACGCTGGACGGCTATCCGGGCATCATCCACGTCTGGGAAAATCACGTCGCGTTCATTCTCGCCAAGAATCGCGGCGGCGCGTGGGGGCTGCTCCAGTCGACCAGCGAGCACGTGCGTCGTCCGTTCTTTCTCTTGGTCTCGGCGGCGGCCATCGCGTTCATCGTCACGCTCTATCGCCGCCTTCAGCCGCGGCAGCGCGCGCTCAAGTGGGGTTTGCCACTGGTGCTCGGCGGCGCGCTCGGAAACGTGTTCGACCGGATCCGATACGGTCATGTCATCGATTTCATCGATGTGCATGCCGTCTACAAGGGGCAAGATCACCACTGGCCGACCTTCAACGTGGCCGACATCGCGATCTGCGTCGGCGTGGCGCTGATGGCGATCGACATGTTCTCCGCCCGCCGCCCGCCCCGCTTGCACGCCGTCCCGATCTACGTCGCGCCGCCTGCGCCGCCTGTCGCGGACCTGCCCGCGGATCTGCCGAGCCTCGCCGCCGAAGGCCAGCCTGCCGAAGCCTCGGAGCCGCAGCAGCCTGCGCCGCCGGCGAACGAGCACGAAGCTCCGAAGCCGGCCGACTGAGACGCCCGTGCGGCCCGAACTTTTCTCGCTTTTCGGCGTAGGGTTCCCCGCATATTTCACGCTTCTCACGACGGGCTTCCTGTTTGCCACGACGCTCGCGGTCCTGTGGGCGCGCCGCATTGGCGAAAATGCAGACGTCATGGTCGATCTCGGAATCGCCATGCTCATCGCGGGCGTGGCAGGCGGACGTCTCTTGCACGTGCTCGCCGACGGGTACTTTTGGGATTACGTCCACTTGTGCACCGACCCTTTGCGCGTCGACTGGCCGCTGCAAAAGGCGGAATGTGTCTCACCGGCGTACGGCGGCGTTTGGGATGACGCGCGGCACATTTGCCATCCCGGAACGGCCGACTGTTTCGCCTGGGCGAAGTTCTGGGCGGGCGGGCTTACCTACTACGGAGGCCTCATCGGCGCCTCGCTCGGGGCGTGGTTTCTCTTGAAACGCGATCGCTTTCCGTTCTGGAAGGCGGCCGACATGGCAGGTTTTGCGGTGCCGCTCGGGCTCGGTTTTGGGCGAATGGGGTGCCTTCTCGCCGGCTGCTGCTACGGCTCCCCGACGAGCCTACCGTGGGGGCTCTCGTTTCCGCCGCGCAGCCCGGCCAGCGAAGGGCAATTCAAGGCACACGTGCTCAGTAGCTACGCGTCGTGGAGCCATCCTGTGCACCCTACACAGATCTACGAATCGGCGGCCTCGCTCGCCATCGCCGCCTTCTGCCTCTACTACGTGCACCCGCGCAAGCGCTACGACGGCCAAGTCTTCGTCGCCTTCCTCGTGCTCTACGCGGTCGCCCGTTTCGTGATCGAATTTTGGCGGGACGACGATCGGGGCGGCATGCTCCATCTGTCGACGTCCCAGCTTCTCGGTATCGTTCTCGTTGGCGCCGCATTCGCGGTGCACCGGACGGCACGTCTCCGGCTTCGCCGGAGCGTGGTCAAATGAGACAGGCGCACGGCTTCGCCGGAGCCTGGTTACATGATGAGGAGGTCCACGTGGCTGCGCGAATCCTAGACGGAAAGAAGCTTGCGGAAACGGTGCGTGCGGAGGTTCGCGTCGGCGTCGATGCGTTCAAGGCGAAGTATGGCCGCGCGCCGGGGCTCGACGTCGTTCTCGTGGGCGACGATCCGGCTAGCCAGGTCTACACGCGCAACAAGGAAAAGGCGTCGAGCGAGGTGGGCATGCGCGGCCGCTTGCACGTTCTGCCCGCGTCGACGCCGGAGCGAGACGTGCTCTCTCTCGTGGCGAGCCTCAACGCCGACGACGCCATCGATGGCATTTTGGTGCAGCTACCGCTCCCATCGTCGGTCCGCGAGCAACACGTTCTCGATGCCGTACTGCCCTCGAAGGATGTCGACGGCTTTCATCCCGTCAACGCGGGTCTCCTCGCGTCGGGTCGTCCCGCGCTCGTCCCGTGCACGCCGCTCGGCTGCATGCGTCTACTCGCGCTCTCCGGCGTTGCACTAAAGGGAGCGCGCGCGGTCGTCGTCGGACGCAGCAACATCGTGGGCAAGCCCATCGCGCAGCTCCTTCTTGCCGAGCATGCGACGGTGACCCTCGCGCACTCACGCACGCGCGATCTGGCGGCGGTGTGCCGCGAGGCGGATGTGCTCGTGGCCGCCGTCGGCAAAGCGGAACTCGTTCGCGGCGACTTCATCAAACCTGGCGCCGTCGTCATCGACGTTGGCATCAACCGCATCGATGCGGGCAACGGCAAGACGAAACTCGTGGGCGACGTCGCGTTCGCCGAGGCCGTGGAAGTTGCGTCCGCGATCACGCCCGTGCCCGGTGGCGTGGGGCCGATGACCATCGCCTATCTATTGCAGAATACACTTACGGCCGCGACGGCGCGCCTCTCCTAGGCGCCCAGCAGCTTGTCCAAGATGCGATCGAGCGCGTCGAGATCGGCGTAAGGAATGACGACCTCGCCCTTGTTTCCTTGGTCGCGTACCTCGACCTTGGTTCCCAAACGACGCGTCAGGCGCGCTTCGAGATCGCGCACGGCGGTGCTCTTGGCCGGCGCGCCGTCTGCCCCCGCCTTTTTTCCTTCTTGCGCGCCCGCGCTTCCGGCCCCGTGGGCCGACTTTTCCTTGCGAACCAGCGCTTCGGTCGCACGCACGCTCAAGCGCCCGCGGATCACTTTTTCGGAGAGCCGCTCCATCGCGGGGACATCGACGACCCCGAGCAGCGCGCGCGCGTGGCCCTCGCTGAGGGCCCCTTCGATGACCTGATCGCGAACGCGCGTCGGCAGCTTCATCAGCCGCAGGCTGTTGGCGACGGTCGTGCGATCTTTGCCGAGCCGCTCGGCGAGCGACTCTTGCGTGTAGCCGTGTTCCTGCACCAAGCGCGCGAGCGCCTCGGCAAGCTCGATGGCGTTTAGATCCTCGCGCTGGACGTTTTCGATCAGCGCCAGTTCGAATGCGGCGGCCGGTGAGACGTCTTTGACGACCACGAGCACTTCGTGGAGGCCCGCCTTTTGTGACGCACGCCACCGCCGCTCGCCCGCGATGATTTCGAATCGGTCGCCGCCGTCGACCCGGCGGACCACGAGGGGCTCGAGCAGACCGTGTTCGCGAATCGACGAGGCCAGTTCGTCGAGGGCAGCTTTTTCGAAGACCTTCCGCGGCTGCCCCTTCTGGGGCGCAAGCTTCTCGAGGGCGCAAAGAAAGACACTCTTGTCGCCGTATCCGCGGGCCGGCGGCTGCGCGACGGGCAAGAGGGCGTCGAGCCCGCGTCCCAACGCGCGCTTCTTGGGTTCGACGGCGGCGTGTTTTTCACTCATGGCGAGTCGGCTTTTTCGCTGAGAATTTCACGGGCGAGGCCAAGATACCCTTGCGCCCCTTTCGATTGCACGTCGTAGAGGAGCGCGGGCTTGCCATGCGAGGGCGCTTCGGAGAGCCGAACGTTGCGCGGGATGACCGAGTCGAAAACGTGAAAGTGGCGCCGTACTTCCTCGGCCACCTGGTGCGCTAGGTTGTTTCGCGCATCGAACATGGTGAGCACGATCCCTTCGACCTCCAGGCCGGGGTTCGTCCCGCTCTTGACGCGATCGATCGTGGCCATCAAGTGCGTGAGCCCTTCGAGCGCATAGTACTCGCATTGAAGTGGAACGAGCACGCGGTTCGCGGCCGTGAGCGCGTTCACGGTGAGCAGACCGAGCGAGGGCGGGCAGTCGACGAAGACGTATTCGAACTTGTCGCGCAGAAGGAGCTCCGTGAGTGCCGACTTGAGGCGCGTGGCGCGGTTCGGATCGTCGACCAGTTCGAGTTCGGCGGCCACGAGATCTTGCGTGGCCGGCGCGACGAAAAGGCCCGGGACCTCCGTTTCGAGGATGACTTCGTGCAGGGTCGCGCGGCCGATGAGGCAATCGTAGACGCTGCGCTCGACGGTGCGTGGCCGCACGCCGACGCCGGAGCTCGCGTTCCCCTGCGGATCGAGATCGAGCAAGAGCGTCTTTCGTTCGGCCGCAGCCACACTTGCCGCGAGGTTGACGGCGGTCGTCGTTTTTCCGACGCCTCCTTTTTGGTTCACGACAGCGATGATTCGCGCCTCGCCGGGCTTGGCGGCGCGGGTCGAACGCTTCGTCGAGACGGTGGCAGAAGGGCGCGCGGGCATCGTGGCGGAGGTCTATCACGGAAACGCTCCGGCTTTTTTGACCTCCTCATCCGCCGTAGTATGTTGTGCCGAGATGTGGGGAAACGGAACACTAATAGGTGCCGTTTCGACCCCGGATCGATGAAGGAAGAGGGGAGAGCGTCATGCGGGCCAACCTCCAGAGAATATTCGTGTGCCTCGACGACGAGACGTCGAAGTCCGGCGCGCGGGTGATGCAGTCGGCCTTCTGGCGCTCGTCTCCACAAAAGAACTTAGCCAAGGTCGTTCGTTTGGACTGCGCCTCTTCTTCCCGCACCAACGCGCCCTCCCTCCCGACTCGCCGCGATGAGCGGCAGCCCCACTGAGCAAAGTAAGCACGCCAGGAGACCCCATGCCGGTACCGAAGAACTATCGAAGCATCGAGGACTTTACGCGCGAGGAGCTGCGCCCCGATTACCGCGTCGGATTTTCGCTCGAGGACTTGATGCAGGAGACGGTCTTCGAGGGCAGCGACATGCTCTTCGACGATCAGCACGACGAGTACGCAGAAACCGACGACGACGAGGACGACGATTGAGCCATTCCGGTCTCACCGCCGGGACTCCACGAACTTAGGGGTTTCTCCTCCCGGAAACCCTTTGCGCCCTCCGGTCACGCCTCGATCGGAGGGCGCTCTTTTTTTCGGCCCATGCAAGGAGGATCTGCTTGCGGGCCAGCTTGACGACAACCCCGGCCGCAGTATGGTGGCGAGCCCTCTGGAACCTAAGCTGGCCAATCGTCGTCAGGAACAATCATGCAAGTCACCGTCTCCCGCATCTCTCCCGTCATTCTGGAGCTTCAGATCGAAATCCCCGCCGACACGGTGAAGACCGAGGTCGACAAGGCGTATTTGAGCCTCGCCAAGAAGGCTCACGTCAAAGGGTTCCGCCCTGGCAAGGCGCCGCGCAGCGTGCTCTCCCACCTCTATGGTCCGCAGGTGCAGAGCGACGTGGCGAACTCCATCGTCAACACCACGCTTCCGCAGGTGCTGACGGAAAAGAACGTGACCCCGATTAACATGCCCGACGTCGAGGCGGGCAAGGTCGACCCGAAGGAAGCGTTTTCGTACAAGGCGCGCTTCGAGGTTTCGCCCGACATCGAGGAGGTCACCTACGAAGGTTTCGAGCTGACGCGCCCCGCGGCAGACGTCACCGATGCGATGGTCGACGAGCAGATCGAACGCCTCCGCGAGGGGTTCTCGACGTTGAAGGCTCCTGAGCCCGCGCGCCCCGCGCAGGCCGGCGACATCGTGGTGATCGACTTCACGCTCAGCGTCGACGGCAAAGAGGTGAAAGACGGCGGCGGGCAGGGCGTGCAGCTCGAGCTGGGGTCGAAGCAAGTGCTGCCGGAGCTCGATGCGGGGCTGACGGGGAAGAACGTAGCCGACAAGGTCGAGGTGACGGCGGACTTTCCCGATCGCCATCCGCGCGAGGATTTCCGCGGGAAAAAAGGGACCTTCGCGATCACGGTGGGCGAGATCAAAGAGAAGGTCCTTCCGACGCTCGACGACGAGTTCGCGAAGGACGTGGGTCAGTTCCAGACGTTGGTGGAGCTGCGTGCGGACGTGCACACGCGTTTGCAGAAGGCCGCCAAAGATCAGATCGACACGGCCATTGCGGAACAGATCGTCGAAAAGTTGAACGAGAGCAACCCGGTGGAGGTTCCGCCGTCCCTCGTGGGGCAGCAGTGCAAGCTGATGGAGCAGCAGATCCTTCAACAAGCGCGGCGCGCCGGACAGCCCATCACGCAAGAGCAGTGGGGGACACTTCACGGGGCGATCCACGCCGACGCGGAGAAGAAGGTGCGCGCGGGTTTGCTCATGGCGCACATCGCGCGCAAACTCGAGATCAAAGTCACCGACGAAGATCTGGAGAAGGGGATCGCGGAACTGGCGGAAGAAACGGGGAAGAATGTCGCCAAGGTTCGCGCTGAATATCGAGAGAAGAGCAAGCGCGACATCCTCATCGGGATGATTCTCGAGGATAAGATTTTGGACTTGCTGGAAGGCAAATCGAAGATTGTCGACGCGCCAGCCAAGTCCAGCAGCGAGGGCGAGTCTTTGCCTTTGCCCGGGGGTTCCTCCGGGGCTAAGGATTCTGAAGAAACGACGGAGAACGGCTAACACATGAGCAAACGTCCGGAGAGCCGAGCTCAAGCAGTCGAACTGCTCGAGCGCACGACGGCGGGAAACATCATTTATCCGACGGTGGTCGAGACGACGCATCGCGGGGAGCGCAACTGGGACATCTTCAGCCGCCTCCTCAAGGATCGCATCGTCTTTCTCGGCACCGAGATCAACGACGACGTGGCCAACATCGTGATCGCGCAGCTTCTCTTTTTGGAGAGCGAAGATCCCGATAAAGAGGTGATGCTCTACATCAACTCGCCCGGCGGCGTCGTCACCAGCATGCTGGCGATGTATGACACGATGCAGCACGTTCGTTCGCCCGTTTCCACCATGTGCTTGGGCATGGCGGCGTCGGCGGCGGCGGTGCTGCTGGCGGCAGGCACCAAGGGGCGTCGCGTCACGTTGCCCAATGCGCGCATCATGATTCACCAGCCCCTAGGCGGCGCGCGTGGGCAAGCGACCGACATCGAGATTCAGGCGCGCGAGATCCGGCATTTGAAGGACGTCGTGACCGACATCCTCACGCAGGCGACTGGCAAGTCGCGCGACCAGATCGAGAAGGACATCGATCGCGACTTTTATCTGAGCGGCGCGCAGGCGAAAGAGTACGGCATCATCGATGATGTGCTCGTTCCCAAGAAGAAGGGCGAAAAGTAAAGCGCGGGTGGAGAGACTCGGCTCCGGCCGAAGCGGAGGCGACGCGTGCTCTGTTTATTTCGGAAAGTCGCGAACAGAGCGCGCGCGCGCGCTTGCGATGAGCAAGTGACAAGTCTAAGCTTTGTTGCGTTGGCGACGCAGTCGTGAACGCGGTCATCTGGTATGTCGAGTGGTAGCGGGGCCTGAGGTCCGTTGCATTCGGCGAGAGTTTGGCGGGCATCGGGCCCGCCTGGTCTTCGTAGCGGGGTCACTGCCCCTATTTCGGACTTGAGCGAGGCGACACTTGGAGCGCAGGCGGGACGACCACACCAACGGCAATCTCAACTGCTCTTTTTGCGGAAAATCGCAGAAAGAAGTGAAGAAGCTCATTGCCGGGCCGACAGTTTACATTTGCGACGAGTGCATCGGACTCTGCAATGACATCATTGCCGAGGAGGTCGAGAAGGACGAGCCCTACGCGGGGTCCACGCCGGTTCCGAAGCCCGCCGAAATCAAGGCGATCCTCGACGACTACGTGATCGGGCAGGAGCGGGCGAAGAAGAATCTCGCCGTTGCCGTCCACAACCACTACAAGCGAATCGATTCGCGCCTCGCGAGCGACGATGTGGAGCTCTCGAAGAGCAACATTCTATTGCTCGGGCCCACCGGCAGCGGCAAGACCTTGCTCGCGCAGACCTTGGCGAAGATCCTGAGCGTCCCTTTTGCCATCGCAGACGCGACGACGTTGACCGAGGCCGGCTACGTCGGCGAAGACGTCGAGAACATCATCGTGCAGCTGCTGCAGAACGCCGACCACGACGTGGAGCGTGCGCAGCGGGGCATCGTGTACATCGACGAGATCGACAAGATTTCGCGAAAGAGCGACAACCCCTCGATCACGC
>Ga0193753_10001345_pt1 | contig 21203 bp, 21 predicted proteins | sample H1c2metaG_FD_144925 | JGI IMG/M metagenome (GOLD analysis project Ga0193753, IMG submission 144925) | Soil microbial communities from a riparian zone of the East river system, Colorado, United States - H1c2 | ecosystem: Environmental > Terrestrial > Soil > Riparian zone | place: USA: East...
CTTCACGGATTCATGGTCAGCGAGATCGCTGTTCGTGACCAGGCCACCTATGTGCAGGCCCGCCGTACTATCCCCGATCTGTTTGAGGGGAAGGGCATTGATATCGATCAGTCGCGTGGGAGCTGTTACGCCGCGCTTCATGAGATCGACGAGGTTAGTGCCGCCGGCAATGAACGAGCCGGTGGGGTTCTTCGCCAGGGATTCGATCGCGGACCTGACGGTGGACGACCGGGTGTATTCGAAGTTGATCATATGTTCTTTCCTCCTTTCTTTACGTCCATGATGGCATCGACGATATTCGGATAGGCTCCGCAACGGCAGATATTTCCGCTCATGTATTCGCGTATCTCGTCGTTTGTTCCGGCGTGTCCTTCCCTGACGCAGGCTATGGCCGACATGATCTGCCCGGGGGTACAATAACCGCATTGGAATCCATCAAAATGCATGAATGCCTCTTGCATGGGGTGCAGTTTGTCGCCATCCGCCAGTCCTTCGATGGTGGTGATCTTCCTGCCTTCATTCATTACCGCAAGCGAGAGGCATGAATTAATGCGTTTACCATCCACATGAACGGTACAGGCGCCGCATTGGCCGTGATCACAACCTTTCTTGGTGCCGGTCAATGATAGTTGCTCACGCAGGAAATCCAGCAGTGTCACGCGTGGCTCCACGTCCAGGGTATGGGGAGTTCCATTTACTTCGATGCTGAGCGGGATCTTTTCAAAATATGCGGCGATCTTCTCGTCGTGCTCGCCCGCTTTCAGCAGCAGGGGAGAGGCGGCTGTCAGTGCGGTAACCGCGGTGGCTTTCTTGAGGAAGTTGCGGCGGCTATCGTGAGATTGAGGGCTTTCATTTAATTCGTTCATGCAGGTGTGTTGGTTGGTACACTAATTTACTTCTTCCTGATCTAGGAGAAAAAAGATAATTGCGGGAACTAATTGGAGTGTTCAGCGTTGTTTAATATTGAACCTGCGGCAAAATGGCGGCTGCGAAAACGGGTATGATATTCGGTGGGGAGTGAGTGTTATTATTATTCGGGAAAAGATTTTCTTCCGGGTACGGGTAATTGCCGGTTTTTTGCCCTTCACACCGATTTTTACACCTCCCGGGCGGCAGTTCCTCCAGCTCGTTTGGAATCCCGTATAAATCTTCGCAGCCAGTACGGGATTAATTATCTTTGCGGCTCCAAAACAAGACAGGAACCTGATAGTACCCTGGCTTGTGAAAGTTCACATAGAATTGCAGATTATGGATCGTATTTATTTTGACAACGCCGCTACCACCGCTCTCGATAAGGAAGTCCTGGACTCGATGCTTCCCTACCTGACCACTCACTTTGGCAATCCCTCCTCGATCTATTCCTATGGAAGGGAATCGAGGCTGGCGATCGAGAGTGCGCGCAAAACGGTGGCGAAGCTGTTGAATGCGCATCCGGGAGAGATCTTCTTTACAAGCGGAGGTACGGAGAGTAACAATACCGCTATCCTTTCTTCGATACGGGATCTCGGTTGCAGGCATATTATCACATCGCCCATAGAACATCATGCCGTACTTCATACCGTAGAACACTATGGTGCGGGTGAGGGGGTGACCAGCAGTTTCGTGAAGCTATTGCCCACGGGGCATGTTGACCTCGAGGATCTCGAGCAACAGCTCGCTTCTCACAAGGAGAGATGCCTCGTCACGCTCATGCATGCGAACAATGAGATCGGGAACCTTCTCGATATCGATGCGGTGGGGAACCTCTGCAGGAAATACAATGCGATCTTCCATTCCGATTGCGTGCAAACGGTGGGTCATTATCCACTCGATCTGAGGAAGGCGGCGGTTCATTTCATTTCAGGTGCGGGTCATAAATTTCACGGACCTAAGGGAGTGGGAATACTTTATGTGAACGACAATGTGAAGATCAAGCCCACCATCTTCGGCGGGGGCCAGGAAAGGAATATGAGGGCGGGTACGGAAAACCTGTACGGCATCGTTGGCTTTGCAAAGGCTTTAACGCTTGCTATGCAGAACTACGAGGTCTACAGCAGTTATATCGCATCATTGAAGAGCTATATGAAAGAGGAGATCAGCAGGCATATTCCAGGCGCCTCTTTCAATGGCGATGTGGACGGCAGATCGCTATACACGGTGCTAAGTGTGGCATTTCCCAAGACGGAGAAATCGGAAATGATCCTTTTTAATCTCGATATCAACCATATCTGTGTTTCGGGCGGCAGCGCCTGTAGCAGCGGCGCCGATGTGGGGTCGCACGTGATACGGGCGCTCAATAATGATCCCAGCCTCGTTACGGTACGGTTCTCTTTCTCCAGGCACAATACGAAGGAGGAAGTGGATAAGGTGATAGCTAAAGTAAAGGAACTGATCTGATGCCCGAAGGGCGGATCAGAGATAATACCAGGGGTTTCTCTTGGCGGCGGAGACATACTTTCTCATATTCCGCCAGAACGCAAGCACCATATACACGATGATCGGCGAACCCATGGTGAGGAGGGAGGCATACATGAAATATTGGCGGATCTTACTCGTTGAAATGCCCATCCGGTTGCCGATGGCAGCACACACGCCGAAGGCGTTCCATTCCACAAAATCCTTGAACCGGCTCATATTATTTACTAAGGTATGCACAATTAGTGGATTTGTCAAGTCAGCCGTACGGCAACAACCGTGATCTGTGCAAAGTGATTTCCCGCTCATACTTCTTTCCGAAAAATCGATAACATTTTTCTATTCTTCTAATGAATAAATAGAAAACATTCTTGTTAATCATACATAAATTCTACTCAATCCCCTTGCTTTAAAAATCTTATTGCGTAAATTCGCATCACTTTGAAAAAGGTCCACTGTCGACAGTCAATAGTCGGCTTTATCTCCCCGAATCTGTGATCAGTTGCCTGTGGTCCCATCCATTCATCTCCTAAATCACGCACATGGTTTTTGACCTAGACCTCATTAAGAAAGTGTACGCAGACTTGCCCGCTAAAGTGTCAGTTGCCCGCCAGCTTATCGGGAAGCCACTTACGATGACTGAAAAGATATTGTATGCTCACTTATTCGGGACTGTTCCGAAAAACGTGTACAACAGGGGCAAGGACTATGTAGATTTTGCGCCGGACCGTGTAGCGATGCAGGATGCGACTGCCCAGATGGCTTTACTCCAGTTCAGCACTGCCGGAAGAACGAGGGTAGCTGTACCTAGTACCGTCCATTGCGATCACCTGATACAGGCTAAGACCGGCGCCGTAGCCGATCTGGCAACGGCCAATGAAGTGAACAAGGAGGTCTACGATTTCCTGGCCTCCATCTCCAATAAATATGGAATTGGTTTCTGGAAGCCGGGCGCCGGCATCATCCACCAGGTGGTGCTCGAGAATTACGCGTTTCCCGGTGGCATGATGATAGGAACGGATTCCCACACGCCTAATGCAGGCGGCCTGGGGATGTTGGCGATAGGAGTGGGCGGAGCGGACGCCGTGGATGTGATGGCGGGCCTGGCCTGGGAATTGAAGATGCCAAAGATCATCGGCATAAAGCTGACGGGGCGGTTGAACGGATGGACCTCCTGCAAGGACGTTATTCTTTGGGTGGCCGGTCAGCTTACCGTTAAGGGCGGCACTGGTGCGATCGTCGAATACTTCGGAGAAGGAGCAGATAGCATGAGTGCAACAGGGAAGGGAACTGTGTGTAATATGGGTGCCGAGATCGGGGCGACCTGTTCGGTATTTGCCTATGATCAGAAAATGAGCGACTATCTTTCTGTTACCGGTCGCGCAGAGGTGGCTAAACTCGCCGACGGCGTAAGGGAACACCTTCGGCCGGATGAGGAAGTTATAGCTGATCCCATTCCTATTACGACCAGGTATTGGAATTAGACCTGAATACGCTTGAGCCCTATGTCAATGGTCCCTTTACGCCGGACCTGGCAACTCCCATCTCGAAGATGGCGGCGGCTGTTGCGGAGAATAACTGGCCTTCCAAACTGGAAGTGGCTCTCATCGGTTCGTGCACCAATTCCTCCTATGAGGATATCAGCCGGTCTGCTTCAATTGTACAGGATGCGATGGATAAGGGGTTGAAAGCAAATTCAGAATTTACTATCACACCCGGTTCAGAACAAGTGCGTTATACTATCGAAAGAGACGGCTTTATCAAGACGTTCGAGAAGGTGGGCGGCGTGGTGCTGGCCAATGCCTGCGGACCTTGTATAGGACAATGGGCGAGGCATATAGACGACCCGAACCGCAAGAATACGATCATCACATCCTTCAACCGGAACTTCGCAAAAAGGAATGACGGGCTTGCGAGTACGCATGCCTTTGTAGCGTCGCCGGAGATAGTGACGGCCATGGCCATTGCTGGTACGATCGCGTTCAATCCTATTACGGATAAACTCAAAAATGATAAAGGTGAAGAGGTATTGCTGAAGGAGCCAATTGGATTTGAATTGCCTCCCAAGGGATTTGCGGTGGAAGATGCGGGTTACCAGGAACCGGCCGCCGATGGTAGCGATATCAAGATCATCATTAACGCGGATAGTACAAGACTACAGTTATTGGCTGCTTTTGCACCCTGGGAAGGCTCCGATCTGCAGGGGCTCAAGCTCCTGATCAAGGCGAAGGGTAAATGCACCACCGATCATATCTCGATGGCTGGTCCATGGTTGAAATTCCGTGGCCACCTGGACAATATCAGTAACAATATGCTGATCGGCGCGATCAACTATTTCAACAACGAGACCGACCTGGTGAAGAATCAACTTACAGGAGAATATGGCCCGGTACCGGCAACGGCCCGCGCTTACAAGGCTGCCAGTGTAGGTAGTGTGGTGGTCGGCGATGAGAACTATGGAGAAGGGTCTTCGCGCGAACATGCGGCGATGGAGCCGCGCCATCTCGGTGTGCGTGCGATCATCGTGAGGAGCTTCGCCCGTATTCATGAGACCAACCTGAAGAAGCAGGGAATGCTGGCGCTCACCTTCGATGACAGGGCCGATTATGATAAGATCCAGGAAGATGACAATATCGATATAGAGACCTTAACCTCTTTTACTCCCGGTAAGCAGTTGCGGGTGGAACTGAACCACAGCGACGGCACGAGCGACATTATCATGGTGAACCATACCTACAATGAACAGCAAATAGAATGGTTCAAGGCTGGAGGTGCGCTGAATGTAATAAGGAGTGAGTTTGCAAAGAAGCAGGCGGCGGCGTCGTGAGGCGTCGTGAGAACTCTGGGGAGGAAGGGTTTAATACGTGAATCGTGAATCGGTAACCCGCCTGCCGGCAGGCAGGTCGTGAATAGCGAGAGTCCCTGGTTTGCTTATGGCTGGAATAGGCAACTGTTTGGCTTTGCGAGTTGCCGAAGAGGAATGAAACGTGTGGGAGAGGGTTTTACAAATTCATAGTTCGCTTCTGATGAAGCCTGATTCCCAATTCCCAATACCCAATTCCTAATTCTATCCAACTGCGCTCAACTGCGTTGCCATCGGTTCTATCACCAAAAACTCCGGTGGATCGGGAAACTGTTGGATCAGTTCCCTGTATTTCATTTTCAGGTTTCGTTTGAAATTACCCAGGTATCCGGGTTTAGGAATATTTGCATCTTCCAGCGGTACGGCTTCGATGAGATCGTTGCCTATGTACATCATTAATTTCATAGTCATTGGATATGATACAAAACAAGACCATTTTCCAATCCGGGACAATCTCAGAAGTACTCGTTTTTTAAGGTAAGAATACGAACTGCCGGGGATGGTATTTGCGCTCCGTTCATACCGAATTTTCCATGTTAACTGAGGGATTCAGCCGCCAGGAAGCAATATGGATCGATGGAGAAAAAGTTATCCTTTGCCTCGGGAAATTCACCCAGATCGAGTTCAAGGAAGGATTTCCCCTCCGTCACCTTCCAGAGAAAGATATTCCGGTCGATGCCCTGCCCGGTAAATAATTCAGGCAACATTTCCTGGACAAGTCCATTCCAGCACGCATCCTGCAACCGTTCACGATCGCTCAGCTGATCCGCCTTGGCGGGGTCGGTTTTTTCGCAAGTCTGCCTGGAAGAAAAACCGGTGCCGGTAAAAAGTAAAACTTCCTGTTGAGTAGTGTGTGTTTCCATAATGAAAGTTTTGTTCTACTTATTAGATGGAAAACTGTTCAGGAAGCAACATGGAGGAAATGCAAAAAATTGTTAATCCCGGACTGGAGAGGAATTGCCGGAGCCGCCGGGGTGCGAAGAAGGCGCATAATTTGTTTTTTGGGGCATGTTACGTGAATCTGCCCTCTTGCGCTGAGTTTTGCGGGTACTTTGAGGACCATTGACTTTACAGCATATCGCGGATCAACATAACCGACTTCTGGCCGGGGGTAGCATGTTTGTAGCAAGTCCAAGTCCACAAACCGAGGCGACCCTTGCCCCTCTGGGGCAAAGGATGCGTGGGTGTGTTGGTTTGCTACAAACATATTGCCCCTCTGGGGCAAGGGTCGCCTCGGTTTGTGGGCGTGCCACGCAAATGTTGCCCGCCGGCGCAAGGGTCGTTTAATATTGATGCACGATGTGACAGAAAATGTTTTTTTTCACATGTTGCCCCGCTGGGGCAAAGGATGCGTGGGTGTGTTGGTTTGCTACAAACATGTTGCCCCTCTGGGGCAAGGGTCGCCTCGGTTTGTGGGCGTGCCACGCAAATGTTGCCCGCCGGCGCAAGGGTCGTTTATATTAATGCACGATGTGACAGAAAATGGTTTTTCACATGTTGCCCCGCTGGGGCAATGGATGCGTGGGGATGCTGATTTGCTACAAACATATTGCCCCCTCCCGTTGACCTGCCGGATGCGGGATCGTCATTAGAGAAAGCCTCCTCAAATACATTCGATATTTGTTACCAACATGCAAGAACAAGAACGTGAATCGTGAGTCGCGAATAGCCTCCGATCTTTGTGTTTTTCCTAAACGTCTCGATAGCATTTGGAAGACACCAATGGTTTAAACAATCTTGAGACTGCCGCTATTCACGATTCACGATTGACGTCAATAGCGCTTACTTTCCAGCCTTAGCCGTCTTCTTGCCAAACATATTTCCCAGGTCGCCCAGGTTTTTATCCATGAAATCTTTGCCCTTCTTCATGAGCTCTTTTTTCTGCTCGGCGGTCATTTTGGAATAACGATAAAGTCCGTAGGCGGCAGCTCCGGCCAGGAGAATGCCAAGTGTTTTACCTTTTGCCATAAGTATTGTTTTATGGGTGAATATTTCTTAGCAATACAATCAAAATATCATGCCGTAATTTAAAGCATCATTCGGCAATTTTTAGAGAAGAATGAGCACGGTGAGCCTGGCCCGGCAGGGCCCGGCGGGTGAAGAGTGCGGACTTTCTTACCTTTAAAACTTTCTCATTCCACAATAAAATAACATGAAGAAACTCGCGTCGAATTTAATATTGATCCTCCTGTGTTCCGTTGCGTTCGCCCAGGCGGATACGATCGCCAATTACAGGAAATCATCCGTGATGATCCCCATGCGGGATGGCGTTAAATTATTTACAGTGATCATGAGCCCGGTGGATGCGAAGACCCCTTCTCCGATCATTATCCAGCGTACTCCCTATGGGGCGGACAATCCCCTTGCCGAAGGTGCGACCATTCCGGCCGCTTCGCTTGGCGGCTACTCCGAAATGGCGAGGGATGGATATATTTTTGTCTTCCAGGACATAAGGGGAAAATATAAGAGTGAAGGAACCATGCAAATACATCAGCCCCTCATTCATCGTACCCAAAAAGGCGCCGTTGATGAAAGTACCGACACCTATGATGCCGTTGACTGGCTGGTGAAGAACCTGCCGGGTAATAACGGGAAGGCCGGCATCATGGGCATTTCCTACCCAGGCTGGTTGGCATTGGTGGGAGCAGTGGATCCTCACCCGGCATTGAAGGCCGCCTCCGAACAGGCCTGCATGGGCGATCTTTTTCTCGGCGACGATTTTCACCACAATGGCGCCTTCAGGCTTAGCTATGGAATGGAATATTCCTATGAAGTGGAATTCGATAAGACAACTGACAGCAATTTTCCCTTTCCGCAATATGACCTGTTCGATTGGTACCTCAAGTTAGGTTCGCTGAAGAATGTGAATGAGAAATATTTCCATAACAAGATCCCGACCTGGAATAGTTTCGTGGATCACCCGGACTATGATGCCTATTGGCAGAAGAACTCCCCATTGAATTATGTTTCCAATGCACAGATCCCGCAATTGCATGTCGGCGGCTACTATGACCAGGAAGATATCAATGGACCGCAGCTGATGTATGAGCACATGGAAAAAAAGGACAGCTTCAATCGAAATTATATCGTGCTCGGCCCCTGGAATCATGGGCAGTGGGGCAGGGCCAGCGGGGACAGCCTTGGCCGGATCGCATTTGGATCGAAAACGGGAGTATGGTTTCGCCAGCTTCAGAAGAAATGGTTCGACCATTGGCTGAAGGGCACGGGCGATGGGAAATTTGATGAAGCGGTATGTTTCCAGACGGGGTCAAATCAATGGAAGACATATACGAGTTGGCCGCCAAAGGAGGCTATTGTCCGGAAGCTATATGCAGCGCCCGGCAATAAGGCCAGTTTTACGCAGCCTGCAACAGGCTCTGCGTTCACCGCATACACCAGCGATCCGGCGAAGCCTGTGCCATATCGCAGCCTGCCCATTGAAGCGACCTATGGTCCCGGCAGCCGCTGGAGACCGTGGCAGGTGGAGGATCAGCGTTTTGTTACCGGCAGGCCCGATGTGGTAAGTTTTGTCCTGGATACATTGACTGAGGATCTTACCGTAACGGGGAAGATCAAGGCGCATTTGTTTGCAAGCACTACGGGAACGGATGCCGATTGGATCGTAAAGCTCATTGACATTTATCCTGCCATAGATTCCAGGAGTCTTTCCATGAGCGGTTACCAGCTACCGGTAGCAATGGAAGTATTCAGGGGACGGTTCAGGAAGAGTTTCTCGCAGCCCTCGCCGTTGACGCCTGGGAAGCCGGAGGAGTTCGTAATAGATCTGCATGATATCAATCACACATTTAAAAAGGGCCACGCGATAATGATACAGGTTCAAAGCACCTGGTTCCCGCTTATCGATCGCAACCCACAGAAGTATGTACCCAATATCTTCAAAGCGGGAGACTCTGACTTTATAAAGGCTGAACAACGGGTTTGGCATTCGCCAGGTCATGCGACGTATGTGGAGCTACCGGTGATGGAGTAAGGAATTGGGAATTGGGAATTGGGAATTAGTCTTCATTAGAAGAATCATTCCAGGCTCCGTTCATGCTGAACTTATCGTTTGATCGGCTTCCCGACCATAAATATCCGGTTAAGGATATTCTCCAGATTGAGATGAATCTTCGAATGAAGACTAATTCCTTATTCCTAATTCCCTACTCCTTATTCGAATTGACAACCCTAATTTTTCCACCAATACGTCAATTTCAAAATGAACGCCCTGTTCCTTATCAGCAGCGGATCGGAATAGTAGTTGTCGGTATAAACCAGGAACAAATCGGACACCGGCCGGTATCTCCATTGAAATCGTGTATTGAGATTCAGGTTCTTTTGCTGGTTATTGTATTGCACAAATGTGGTCAGGAAGAGCTTATTGGTAAACGTGACATCGATGCGGGGACCGATCAGCCAAAACTCCATGGTATTCCATGGCTGAGGCAACTCGATCCGGTTGTATGCCGCGCTCATAGTGATACCGACATATGGCTGGAATCGATAACCGATATCAGCCGTTATACTATTGCGGTTCCCGCCCGCATAGTATCCCCCGAATCTCGTCGATACGCTATAGGTAAGTAAGCGCTGCGGCTTTGAAAAGTACTCGAGGCCGAAGGCCTTCCACCTGTGTCGCGTTCCTGCCGCCAATGAGTCCTTGCTGCTGTTCGTAGGATCGAATGGTTGTAGTAACTCAACATAATTATTTCCCACCCATCCATCGAAAATGCTTTGATCCCGGAGATTGAATATGTACAAAAGAATATTCTCGTTATCCGTTCTCTTCATCGATGGGGTGAAGAAATAGGTACCAGTGAATCGCGGCCCATGACTCAATACAACACCCTTCTTCGGAAAGAAGAGATAGCTCGCCAACGGGTTTAGCTTTATATAGTTCGAACGTGGTACATACCCGACCTCCGCACTGTAATTCCTTCCCACGTATTCCTGTTGCCCGGATAGCGTCCAGTGACGGCTCGCATACTGCAGGTTTGCCGCCTGGGTAAGGTTATTGTTGAGTTGTCCCGGTGAAAATGATTTTAGAATGATGGCCTTTCCAGTCCAGACGTTATTGGCCGAAGCAAGATTATACTCGGCGCCGATATTTCGATTGTAAAGCGAATACACCGGCATCGTGCTATCCTTGTCCTTCTCGTAGTTGAGCGATTGTTTGTTGATGAAGAGCAGCCGGATATTACTACGCGCAAACAGTCTCCGTTGTAATGCAAAGACGGTGAAATTCTGCGCCGGCAAACCGGTTGAGCTTACCTTCCTCGTCTGCATATCCATTAACCCGACACGCCAGTTCTTATCGATGCTTCCACTGAGCCGTGCACCGAAATCAATGGGCACGCCCAGCCCGATGCGACGCGAGAAGAAGGGCCGGATATTGGCAAAGCCGACATTCCCGAAGAGGTCGTTGTTCTCGAGAAAGAATTGCCTTTTCTCCGGGAAGAACAGTTCAAAGCGGTCGAGGTTGGTTACCTGCTTGTCCACTTCCACCTGGGAATAGTCGGGATTGACCGTGAGGTCGAGATTTAGCGACGAGGTCAGTGCGATCTTGGCATCCGTGCCCATGTTCTTGCGAAAGCTGGCCTTACCCGGCGATTCATAATTCTTCGACAGCCCGGTCAGCGCGTAAGGAATTACAGATAGGTTCAATCCCGGATCGGGTAGTGCCTGGTCCCATTCCAGTTGACCTGTGTAAGCCAATGACGCCGTTGGGAATTGCCTGGGCACAGGCGCCCAGGCGGATTTTTCGGCGGCAGTGATATCGAGACGGCTGAAATTAATGCCCCACTGCGTAATGCCTTTCTTATACCGGATGGTCTTGAAGGGTATCGATGCTTCGAAGATCCATTTATCCTCGTAATTTTTAACCACAGAGGTCCATTTGTTATCCCAGTTGAGGTCCGCCTTTCCACCCTCGAACAGCATGCCGTCCCATTGCGCGCCTGCAGCATTTGCCCCGAAGGTGTAGCCATTCGTAAGATCATTGAACGGATCAATGAAGAAAATGAAATTGTCATTCTTTCCAAAAGTGAAATCCCTTCGTAGTGATTCCACCATGTAAGGGCCTTTCTTTAGAAGATGACAGATGGCAATGACATAAAGATTCTTATCGTCGTATGTCATTTTCACCTCGGTATTTACCCGGGCCTTGCTGGTATCCATCGGCAATACCATGGAGAAGTTTCCGGCGGTCTCGGCCGTCTGCCAGCTCGCTTCGTTCATTTGCCCATCGATCGTCATGGGTTCGATGGTCTTCGAAATATGAAGTTGGAATCGGTCATTTTTCTTCTGTGCAAATGTGAGTAGCGGGATAAAGGAGAGGAAGAGCCCGGTTAGATATTTCAATTTGATCGAATGGTTTTTGGTAGACCGGAAATTAAATAATTGTTTTCAGGAAAAGATAAAAAGCTTTCGCACCGTCTTCTCCACGAAGACAATCGTAAACCAATAATGAGCGATTTCCCAGTGGGCATTTTTTGATGAAACGGGATGAAACCCCACTCCAACCTGCTTCTCGTAAAAACCGGAGATCGTGGTTCCTGGACCAAGGAGGGCAATATTTTGCATAATATGGAGTTATAAATGATATCCAATTCTCTTTCGAAAAACCAAAACCATGAAAACGAAGGATTTACTGCTTGATTTCGCAACCCAAGCCACTGAAAGAGAGCCGTCTGGTTTTCCAATCCGCAGGTCTGCTGAAAAATTCAAAAGAAAATATTCTCCTTTTAATTCCTTTTTCCCGGGACTTTTTTGCTTCTGCCTTTTGGTTTTTACGTGTTCAGTGTCGAAGGCCCAAACGGCCACGATCGACCCCAGGAGCTATGTAAATAATCTCGTGGATATCGGGTTGAGCGATTTCGGACTTATCACAGGCGAAGACTCCACGCATATTTATTTCATTTGCATCAGGCATGTCGCCACCGAGGCTGTCACTACTTCACTGAAGGCGCCAAAATTTTTCAATTATACGGTAAAGCAAAAGGCCGTTAAGGTCAGTAGCGTTCGCTTCGGCGCCTATGCGGTGGTCTTGTACCAGGCCGCCAAGCCGGAGAACAGCGAGTGGCAGAACAAATATTACAGCACGCTTGCCTATAAAAAGGGAAAACTGGCTACGTTCAGGGATCATTGGCTTAGCGATAAGATCTGGTCCATTCACGATGCCAAGATCACAGTTCTCAAACAACCTAAGGACGGATTGGTCACTCTCAAGGTGCCGCGCGACGCGGGCATCGCGAAAGGGATGCCGCTGATAAACAGCGATGGTTTTATCGCGGGGGTAGTGGCAGAATCCAGTCTCGGTAAGACCATGGTCAAGGCCATCAACATGAAGGAAATCGCGAACGCCTTCTATGGCGTCGATAGCACCTGTCATTTTTTCAATATGATCGAATGGGGTCAGCATGAGAATCATTGTGAAATAGCCGCAAGGTTGAAGTCGGAGGCCGAGTTGAAGGCAAAGCTCGAAGCGGAAAAGAAGATCAAGCCCGTCAGTGTACCGGAGGAAAAGAAGGCTGTCGATACAGTGCTCGCGAAGAAGCATGAACCCAAACATCATTTCATCGACTATGGCCTGAATCTGAATTATCTCCAGGGTCCATCCCAATTCAACAATGCGGAAAAGGACTATGAGTCGATTACACGGACACTTCACGCCGGTATTTCCGTATACCTGAATATAGACAAGAACGGTCGCAACCGCCTTACGCTGAAACCCCGCTATGGAAGTTTCAAGGAGAGGAACGATCCGGGTATCTGGAGTTCACCCGATGATAATTTTAAGATCACGCGTACCTCATATGAATATGTAGAGATGCCGGTCGTCTTCGAGCGGCAGTTGTTTCATACCAACAAGTATTCGATGGCTATCGGCGCCGGCTATTCCGGCGGCTATGTGTTTAGTCAAAATTATATGTTGCTGGATAAGGCTTCCTCGGTGGCAACCGATAACTCGGTTGATTTCTCGGGCACTTCGTCGATCCATCGCCTCGTTGGAGAATTATATTTCTATGAATTCAAATTCGGACGCCTGGGTGCAGTATACACCAGGGACCTCACTGCTTATCCGAATGCAAAGCAGGTCGTTAATGTCAATGGAACTGATTATACACCCTTCGCCGCCCGGAAGAAAGCTTGGTATCTCGGGGTAGAGATCGCCATCCGGTTGCGTGGGACATGGGTACAGCCAAGAAAATAATTTGTCACCACTTCACCAGTGCAGCTTGCAGGATCCCGGACTAACCCCCGGGATTCTTTGTTAAATAAACTGCCTTGTTCAACCTGGGCTCCCTTCGTGCGACCGGTTATTTGCCGAAACCACGGCACTCGTTAAGTCGTTACCTTTGCACAACCAATTTTAGGTATATGGAAAATTCAAAGGACCTGCGCTTTGCCGTATTGATAGATGCGGATAATATTCCCTACAGGCTCATCAGCGGCATATTGGAGGAAATTGCCAAGTATGGGGCGCCGACTTTCAAGCGCATTTATGCCGACTGGACGAAGTCGCATGTATCGGGCTGGAAGACCGTACTTCTCGATCACGCCATCACGCCGGTTCAACAATACAGCTATACCACGGGAAAGAACTCGAGTGACTCCGCAATGATCATCGATGCAATGGACATATTGTATACAGGTCGTGTAGATGGATTTTGCCTGGTAAGCAGCGACAGCGATTTTACGAGACTGGCTACCCGGTTGAGAGAGGCGGGGATGAAGGTCTTCGGGATGGGAGAACAAAAGACGCCGAGTGCTTTTCGTGCGGCCTGCGATAAATTCATCTACATCGAGATCCTCGACCAGGAGGATTCGGCGCCGAAACCTGAAAGCAATGAAAAGGCGGTGAAGCGCGAGAAGACGCTCAACAAACCTGACAGGGCCTTCATCACACTTTTGAGTTCTAGCATCAATGATATTGCCGATGAGAATGGCTGGGCCTTCCTCGGTGAGTTGGGAAGCTTGTTATTGAAGAAGCGTCCCGATTTCGATCCGCGTAACTATGGATTCGAGAAATTACTTCCGTTATTAAAAAAACTGGACAGCTTCGATATAGATGAACGTGAAACCGGGAGGAAGAATGTGAAGCTGGTGTATATACGGGAGAAGAATAAACACTGAGATAATTTGACAATTAGCCAATGTGCAAATGTGCCAATGGTCCTAATCAGTAGAGACATCTCGTATCGGAGCACGCTCAATTGGCACATTGACGAATTTGCACATTGGCTAATTATCAAATTGCTTTAAATAATATCGATGAGAAGAATCGCCCTTTCATTTTTGCTGTTGATGAGTCTTGGTTCATTTGCCCAAAATTCCGAGAAGCCCTTCATAAAGCTTGCGTCCCCATTGCGGGAGACCAATGCCGTAAGAAATCCCAAACAATTCTTATCAGGAAGTACATGCAGGGGTTGCGCTCTTTCCATCAATGACCAGCCCGTTACCGTCTATGCTACCGGTGGGTTTGCCTATGAAATGGACCTGGTTCCGGGCGATACCACTTTCAACTTCCTTGCCACGGCACCCAATAATCAGAAGACGACCAAGGCTCTTCGGTATGTCTATTCGCTTCCTCCTGCGCTGGATACAGTCAAGATCCTCGACATAGTGAGCATAGAAACATTTCCTGAAGGGAATCTCGTGCTCCAGCCAGGCGATAGGATAAAATTCCGCGTGAAAGGTCTTCCCGGTTGTACCGTTACGGCCAATGGGACAATTCCATTGTATGAGATGCCAACGACCGGTATCAACAAGGTGCCCGGCATTTATCAGGGAGAATATATGCTGCGGCAGGCCGATAGTTTTTCGGCGACGAAGATCGCGATCAGGATCACGGATGAAAAAGGGAAATCGGTAACGAAGTACACGAATAACAAGGTATCGGTCTTCAGCCCGGCTGCGCCGGACATGGCCATCACCAAGGGGCGTCTCGCTCATCTCCTGTTTGGACTCGGCGAAGACAGGCTCGGCGGCTCCAAAATAGGCTATCTCGATTCGATGATCCCTTTGCGTATCATAGGCAAAGTAGGATCGAACTACAAGGTCCAGCTATCCAGGTATCATAGTGCCTATATTCCCGATGACGTTGCGGATTTTCTACCCAAGGGGACGTTCACTCCCGAGTCTCTCACCGGGAGTTGGAGAGTATATGGTGATTCAGTGTTCGACTATGTGAATGTTGGATTGTTTTCACGACTTCCCTATCAGTCCACACAGCAGATAGATCCGTCGAGAATTGTCGTTGACATATTCGGCGCCACAAATAATACGAATTGGATCACCCAACTCGAGAACACGAAGGAAATAAAGAATGTGTACTATGAGCAGGTGGAGGACGATGTGTTTCGCGTGACTATCGAACTGAAACATCAACAGCAATGGGGTTATAAGATATATTATAAGGGCAACAGCCTGGTGATCCAGGTAAGGAGGCAACCGGAGAGCCTGTCTTTGAAGAATCTCCGTATTGCGGTGGATGCGGGTCATGGCGGCGAGAATACCGGCGCAGATGGCCCCACCGGCTCGTCGGAAAAGATGCTTACCCTGGCCGTTGCATTGAAACTGCAGCGAGCCCTGCGGCAACAGGGTGCAACTGTATTGATGACACGCAATGCCGAGGTCTTCGTGGATAACAAACAGCGCATTTTAATGTACCGTGACAGCATGCCCGATCTTCTTGTCAGCATTCATCTCAATTCCTCCAGCGATCCGATCCATGTGGGAGGCACCAGTACCTACTATAGGTACATCGGATTCAGGAGTCTCAGCAAGGACATCTACGATCGTATGCTGGAACTAGGGCTGAAAGAATATGGCAATACAGGAAGTTTTAATTTTATGCTGAATAGCCCCGTTGAATATCCAAATGCATTGGTGGAAATGCTTTTCCTCAGCAACCCGGAGGAAGAGATGAAGATATTGGATGAGGGTTTTCAACAGCAGGTCGTGGATAAGATCGTTTTGGGGATCAGGGATTTTTTGAATGCGGCAGGGGAGCGGTAAACGGTAAACGTGAATCGTGAATCGTGAATTCCTCGACGACGGGTGGGGATTCATTAAAAATAGTATCAATGAATGTTTTCATCACACGTGTCATTGCTCCAACTGGCTTGCAGCTGCTTCATGATGCGGGTCACCAGGTGACTGAATGGAAGGAGAAAAGAGAACTGACACCGGAGGAACTTGTGCAATTTTGTAAAAAGCACGATGCGTTGTTGAGCGTCGGCCCGAATAAGATCAACCCTGCCTTTCTCAGCGAATGCGGCCATCTGAAAGTAATAGCGCTTCATGCGGTAGGTTTCGATAACGTGGATCTGGCTGCTGCAACGAGAGTGAAGATACCGGTAAGCAATACTCCCGGTGTTCTAAGCAATGCCACGGCAGATACGGCTTTTTTGCTATTACTTGCCGTGAGCCGCAAAGCATTTTATTTGCACAAGACCATTAATAGGGGAGAGTGGGGCTTCTTCGACCCGCTGGCTAACCTGGGCTTTGAATTGACAGGTAAGACACTTGGGATAGTGGGATTGGGGAAGATCGGGCTCGAAATGGCGAAGCGATGTGTGGGCGCGTACAAGATGGATGTAATTTATCATAACAGGCATCGCAATGAAACTGCGGAGAAGGAACTGGGGGCGCAATGGGTCTCCTTCGACGAATTGCTTTCAGGGAGCGATGTAGTATCTGTGCATACTGCGCTAACACCGGAGACGAAGGGCATGTTTAACAGCGCGGCATTTCATAAGATGAAGTCTTCCTCTGTGTTCATCAATGCGGCCAGGGGCGGTATTCATAATGAGGAGGATCTTTCGAGGGCCCTGAAGGATGGGGTGATTTGGGGCGCGGGGTTGGATGTGACGAACCCTGAACCGATGCGGCCGGGAAATCCCTTGCTGGATATGCCCAATGTGGCTATCCTTCCCCATATCGGCTCCGCAACCATCGAGGCGAGGAGCGCAATGGCGCAGACGGCGGCGCTGAATATCATTGCAGGGCTTAACGGACTGCATCTGCCCAATATCATCAATCCCGAAGTATATAAGTAAACGCGTGGCCCGCTTTTCGCAGTGCGTACATGCATTTTCATCTCTTTCTTAAAACCGAAGATCATGTCGCTAGGCCTGCAGGTTTCCTACCTCTTCCTGTTCTCCCTTCCTATAGCCTGCATTGCATGGACTGTAACGCACGAAGAAGTATTCAGGGAACCCCGTGAGTACTGCATCAGGTATAGCAAGGAAGGCAAATCCTTCGTGACGCGAAAATTCTTTTACCTATTCACCTGCGAGTATTGCTTCAGTCATTATATCACTCTTGCCATGCTGATCATCACCCGGTATCATCTCGTGTTTACTGACTGGAGGGGATATTTGATTGGTGGATTTTCCCTGGTATGGATCGCTAATTTCTATATGAGTTTGTTTGCATTGCTGCGAATGGATATAAAGAAGGAGAAGGTGACGATTGAGGAGAAGGAATCGGGAGTTGTCAATCATGAACGTGAATCGTGAACGTGAATCGTCAATCGTGAGTCGTGAATACAACACTCTATAATGAGAACATTCGAATCGACCAGGACAGGACCTTACTCGATTCGAATATTCTTATAGCGGAGTGTATTCACGACTCACGACTCACGATTCACGTTCACGATTGACGACTCACGATTCACGTTCACGATTGACGACTCACGACTCATGATTGACGACTCCTGTCGCACCCAATCCCGGCTTTAATAGGAACGTTCAATACCTGCTGGCAGGGCAGCCGACCTTCTTGCCTTTCTTCGAGGAAGGCAGGCCGGCGATCTCTTTGTATTTATCGAAGTAGAAACGATACGTGAATGTTAGTGCCATGTAGAAGTATCCGTCTTTGTATTTGGGACTGCCACGGGTGAGGTTTGCCGCGGGGTAGGGACCTTTCCCGACCTCATCACCACGGTAAGCAAGGTCAACGGCACGTGGTCCGCGGCCAGCCAGCAATGCTGCCTCATCGAAGTACACATCACTGACATCATCGAGGTAGTCGGTGAATATTTTCCGGTATCCCATTTCCAGGCCTACCCTCATATCTTCATTCAGCATCCTTTCGACACCGATGCCGAGGGGAATGCTGAATTGCATGAGCGAGTATTTCTTTGCTCCTCCCGCCAGTCCCTGGCCTTCGGTAGTTAGCGGGTGAAGAAAGGCCTTTGTGCCATTGGTATCTTTTGTATAAGGATTGAAGTGAAAGAACCCGATACCGGCAAACGCATATGGCGTCCACCATTTTTCATTCAGGTCGAAGAAGCTGTAGTGCACACCGCCTTCCCAATCCAGGATTGAGCTATGGAAGTTAAGATTCCTCGCACGCATAGTAGCAGTTCCTTTCTTGTCATCAGCCCGGAGACTGGTCAGCGTTAAATAGGATCGCAATGCGAGATGCTCACTCAGATCATACCTTACCCCTATGGAGCCCAGCAGGGTCGTTTGAGAAAAAGAGATTGACTTTGCTTTCAGGTCGCCCTGGTACCCCGCCATACCCAGGCGGCCGGAAAAATGGAAGTTCTGGGCAAAACATGCTGCAGGCAAAAAGAAGAGGAATAGCAGGATTCGTTTCATGGGCTTCTCAATGATTGGTAGTTGGCCCTCTAACGTATTTTGTGAAAAATTAGTATGTCTAAGCAATTTGATAATTTGGCAATTTGGTAATTTGATAATGGTAGCGTGGTATGCGAAGCCTTTGTGTCCCTTCGTGCCTCAGTGGTTCCTGTATTGAATCACTAATGACACGCCATCATTATCAAATTGCCAAATTGTCAAATTGTTCCTAGTATTTTCATCAGCACCTTCTCCTCCACCGCCAGATCCACTCGCCGCTCTGTCTCAGCTGGCAGGTTCATCTTATCGAGATAATTACCCAGTTTATTATCTTCATACATTTCAAGAATGGATGGATGCACATAATACTTCCGGCATACGGATCGTGTATTGCCAAGATGATGAGACACCTTGTCGAGTACCTCTATTACCTTCTTCTTTGCCTCGGTCTTTGTGCCCGCCGGCCCCGCTTCCTTGAAAGCCACTAACGCCTGCACGGTTCCCGCCCAGGTCCTGAAGTCCTTCGTCGTGAATTCGCCTTCCACGATATTCTTCAGGTAATCGTTCACCATTCCCGAATCGATCGTATGCTTGTTGTCGTTTTCATCATAATACTGGAAGAGCTCCTTGCCGGGAATGTCCCTGCATTGGCGGACGATCTTCGCCAGTCGCGCGCTCTGGATCTTGATCTCATGTTCGACGCCCTTCTTCCCTTTGAAACTGAATTTAACCTTGCTGCCATTGATATCGACATGCTTGTCCTTGAATGTTGTGAGGCCGAATGAGCCATAGAGCTTTTCATACATGTCGCTGCCGATCCGAATGCTGGTCCGCTCCATAAGTGCGATGACGGCCGCTAATACCTTGTTCTTTGGGAGGCCGGGGAGAGCAAGGTCCTTTTCCACCTGTTTTCGGATAGCGGGTAACGATTTGCCAAAGGCAAGCATCCGGTAGAATTTAGTTTGATTCCGCAACTGGTTCCAGAGCGGGTGATACCTGTACTGCTTGCGATGCATCGCATCGAGTCCTGTCACCTGCAGGTGTCCATTCTCCAGGCTGCAGATCCATACGTTTTCCCAGGCAGGAGGTATCACGAGTTTCCTGATCCTCTCCAGGGCCGTCTTATTCTTCAGCGGCTTGTTGTTATCGAGATATTTAAAATTGCTTCCCGATCTCACGCGGTTGAATCCTTGCTGGCTATCGCTGACATAAATAAGATTCACTGCCTTTGCAGTGGCCTTCGGATCGCCCAGTATCTTGATGAACCGTTTCTGCGGCATGCTGATGTCGTCGGTCAGGTGGACTACCATATCAGAGTTTTATATCACGTTCATTACCTCCATCTCCTTTGCTACCTGTCAGCACCCGGTCCTTTGCAAGATCCTGTATCTTCTCGATGACTTTCCTGTCCATCAGACTTTTAGTGTCTCCCATGATTTTTTCATTTGATAAAACAGAAATTATACCACTTAATGGATGGAGATGTAGCGAGTGAATGTTGCCAGTTTTTGTTGAGAGCATTCTACTGTTTCGGCTGTCTTGATTACCAGAATTACTTCCTGCAATGGCAGGAGTTTTGCCTTACCTTGGAAATGTCACGATGGATACAGGGAAAAGCGGCGGAAAACGCTATGAAAAAATGCAGGATAACCGGGCAGGGAAAGGCAAATAAGATGGCAACAAAGTGAGTAAAATAATTCCCATCCATCAACCGATATTATTTGAGAACAGGAAAGCAGCGGTGTTTTTCACTATTTTCATGGAAAGAATTCTTAGATGAACAGGATAAGGCCCGATGTTGATATTGTCAATGATGTATTGCAGGCAGTGCTGTCCGTTCAGCCCACGTCCTCCTTTGCTCAAAGTTTATTGAAGCAATACCAGGAGCGGGGAGGTTTGAGCAAGAAGCAACTGGAAGGTATCCACGACAAGGCAGCGAAATTGAAATGTGTACCAGAACAGAAACTGGCAACGCTGGAGGCTATCATCATGAGGAAGCCCACGCGGTATAAATCGGCGCTTCCCGCAGCAACGCCCATGTACACCCGCGACGAAGCTCTGAAGGAGGTGCTGGATAGGATCCTTGCAAAGTATCCTCAGCATAAGAGAGTGCTTTTTCTCCGGTCAAAATATGAGAATAACGAAATCCTTACTCCGGCGGAAACGACCGAGCTGCAGCGTTTCGAAAAACTTCTTACCTGAGTGGAGAGCCGCGGGCTCCGAACGATAAATAATTATAATCAAATCAAAGAATGCCTTCGCGGATCATCTACATAATGGGAGTATCCGGTTCCGGGAAGACCACCATCGGCCGGAAGCTTTCAACTGTCACAGGCATTCCATTTTTCGACGGC
>Ga0193753_10001346_pt1 | contig 21166 bp, 14 predicted proteins | sample H1c2metaG_FD_144925 | JGI IMG/M metagenome (GOLD analysis project Ga0193753, IMG submission 144925) | Soil microbial communities from a riparian zone of the East river system, Colorado, United States - H1c2 | ecosystem: Environmental > Terrestrial > Soil > Riparian zone | place: USA: East...
ATTCTCCGAGAGAGCCGCGCGGCTCTTTCAAGTTGCTGGTGATGACCGCGATGTTTCGCACCAGCGGTTTCGCATCGAGAATGATCTCGTTGAGGTTCGCAGTGACTTCGGCCGCGTTGGTCAACGTCTTGTTCAGCGCGTTGGTCATCTGGAGAATGTTCGTAAGGGAAGTTCTCAGCATGGCCACGGTGGAATCGAGCTGCGACGAAAGTTCCGGCGGTTCATCGGAGAACAGCTCGAACGGTTTGTCGCCGGGACGCCAACTGGCGAATTGCTCTGTCTCGCGTGAAAACATGCCCGTGAGTTTGCCCGCCTCCTCGCGATAGGTGGCATAGACGTTGGTGGTCACGCGCGTGCCGCCCTTGGTCACTTCGAGGTAGCGTCCGAAGAGGCCGGAGGACTTCACCTTCACCACGGAGTCGTCCCAGACGTAGCCGATGTTCTCGCCAATAATCTGAAACTCGACGTAGATATTCTCGCGCGAGTCCGGCGGCATCGGCTTGATGCGCGTAATCTCGCCCGCGTCGAAACCCATGAGCTTGACCTTCTCGCCGACTTTGATTCCGGCGGCGCTCTCGAGGTAAGTGAAGTAAGGCGCTTTGTTCTCGAACCAACCACGGCGCAGCGCCACCGACCGGACATAGTACGCCAGCCCCGCCAGCAGCAACAGCGTCGCGATGGTCACGAACCAGCCGACGACTTTTTCCAGCCGACTCAAGCGCGTCCGCAACTGCGGCGTTAAATCCTGCACTGCCATTTAAGTTCCTCCTCCCACGACCATTTGCGTCAACGGCGCGTCATCTTCGGGAATTGTGTTTCCCGCCACGACAAATGTCTTCGCTTCGAGCAGCGCGAATTGTGCTTCCGCGCCGCGCCACGGGCGGAACTCGTCCGTGGACACAATCACTGTGGTCGGGCGTCCGCGCATCAAATCATGTCCGCGCGCGAGCTGTTTAACAAAGGCCACCCACCAAGCCGTTTGGCGTCCATCCAATCCGCGCAACGGATTTTCGAGAAACAACAGTTCGGGCCGCAAGGCCAAAGCCCGCGCCAGCGCCGCTCGCCGCCGCCAATGCCACGCGACTACGCTGGGCGTGTTGTGCGCAAACTCCTGGACTCCGGTGGCCTTCATCAATTCGCCAACCCATTCGCCGGCGTCCGCCGTGTGCAGGTCGTGATGATAACGGGCCGGGAGCGCGATGTTCTCGGCCATGGTGAGATGATTCAGCAGCCGCGAGTCATCGAACACCACGCCCATGCGCAATCGGCACGGCAGGAACTCGTCGCCGAAATGCTGCGTCATGTCCTGGCCATAGACGGTGTAGGAGCCGCACAATGGTTTCGTCAGGCCGCCGAGCATGAAGATGAGATCGCTTTTGCCCGAACCTTGCAGCCCGCCGACGATCCAAAAATCTTTTTCGCGCACCGTCCAGTTCACGCCTTCGATCGACGGCGTCTCGATATGGCGGCGCGAGGGGACCGTCACGTCCCGCATTTCGATGATCGGTTCGCCGCTCATGCCACGAGATAAATCACGATGAACAGCGCATCCACGATCATGCAGAGGATGACGCTTTGCGCGACGGCGCGAATGGTGGCGCTGGAAACTTCCTCGAGCCGCAGCGGCTGCGCGAGGCCGTGATAACAGGTGACCGTGGCGATGATTGCGCCGAAGAGCGACGTCTTGATCGCGAGGGTGACGAAATCCAGCGCCCGCAACGAGGCGGCGAGTTGCGCGAGGTAATCGCCGGGCCGCAACGGCACGTCCTGGAGAAAGGCCCAGAGGTAGCCGCTGAACAGCGCGCCGAGGATGAGATAAATCGTCAGCGAAAAAATTCCCAGCGCCATGCCGACGACCCGCGGCACGACGAGGTAATGGATGGGATCTATGCCGAGCGATTCGAGCGCCTCGACTTCGCCCAGCGCGCGCGCGGTGCCGAGTTCGATGACGTTCGCGGTGCCGGTGCGCGAGAGCACGATGAGCGCGGTGAGCAACGGGCCGAGTTCACGGACGACGACTGTGACCATGACCACGCCGAGGTATTGGTTCGCATTCACACGTTGGAGCAATGAGACGGTTTGCCCGATCACCACGAGGCCGAGGACGAAGGAGACGAACATTACCATCCCGAACAAGCGCACGCCCGAGCGGGCCAGGTGCGCGCGCACCAGCGGATGAATGACGCGCGGCGCGACGCCGAATTTGCTGACCATGACGCCGATGGTGATGAGTGCGAAAGCGCCGAGGCCCTGCACGGTGAGGATGAAGCGCAGCAGTTTGCGCCCGACGAAATTGATGTAAGACGGCGGCAGCGGTGCGCGCCAGAGGATACTTTTCTCGTGGGCGAGTTCCGGCAAACTGGCAGTCCCTTGTTCCACGGCGCGAACGTACGGCGCGTGAAACAACCGGTCAAACCTTACTGCCGATCACTTGCCGTAGAACGATTCGACGACGCGTTTGAAATTGTTGTCGCCGATTTTGATGATCCCGATCTCGCGCCGGGCGTTGTCTTCGGAATCGCTGGCGTGCGCGGCGTTGACCATGACCGTCTGGCCGAACTCACGGCGAATGGATCCCGGCGGAGCTTTCGACGGATCGGTCGGCCCGAGCACGTCGCGGATTTTCTGCACGGCGTTCGGACCTTCATACACGAGGGCGATGCACTTCTCCGAACCGGGCTGGTCGCGTTGGTCTTCCGGTGTCTCGCTCGGCGTCCGGCCGGACATGAACCTCACGATGTTCTCGAACTGGTTGTCGCCGAAAATGGGGCCGAGCGCTTCGCCGAGCATTTGTTCCTCGGCTGCCGGCAGCTTGAAGCCAAAGTCTTTTTCCAAAACGCCTTTAGCGCGCGAAGCCACGATGTCCTTGAGGCGCGTGCGCAGGATTTCGCGGACGGGACCGTAAAAATCCATCGCCTCAGCTACGCTCATGCGATGCACCTTGATGGCCACGATGTAGAGACCGGTGCGGGAGAAGAAGTCGATCACGTTGCCAGGACGGCCCGTGGGAAACCGAAAGTTGTCCGGCTTAATCAAGACCAGCGTGCGTTGCGGTGTTTCGCCCGGCGCGTAGAGGATGGTGTTATCCACGACTCCGCCGTCCGTGTCCGAGTATTGCGCCCAGAGCTTCGCCTTGAGCTGGGCTTCCTGAACGTTCGGTGGCGCGAGCACGGCCGGCTCGAAGTAACGCACCCCCCCATTTTCATCGAGAATCAGGTCGCCGTAGGTGTCGCGAATCGTTTCGCCGCCACTGCGCTCGGCGGTGATGTTGCCGACCACGGACCGGACCTTGCGCACTGCGTCTTCGCCTTGAAAAAGAAGCATCATGGCGCGGCGGCGCCGGCCTGTCTTGGAATCGGGCGCGAGGTTCTTGAGAATGTAACTGCGAATCAGTTCCTGAATCGATCGGTCCTGCGGATCATCCGCGGAGACAATGACCTCGGAGTATTTGTGAACGAGTTCGGCGCTGGGGGCGAACATGCGCGCTCCCACGAGTTCCAGCCCCGTGCGCGTAATGAGCCGCGCCAGAATGCCGCCGGTGCGCGACTTGTGCAGCGAGTAGGGCGTGATGATGACGTACGCGAGTTCCTGAGCCATACGGACAATTCTGACTAAAAATTCTTGCCTAAGACGCCGGTGAAGGCGCGGACGGAGGCGTCTCGGACGCAGGCGGCGTGGCGGGGGCCGCCGCCGGAGGAGTGGCTTTTCCGCCGAGGATTTTGAACATCACCGTGCCGCAGGTGGGGCAGGTGCCTTTGATGGCCTTGCGACCGTTCTTCATCGTTTCCTCGACCGCGTTGGAAATCTCCTTTTTGGCTTTGCACTTAACGCAATATCCTTCGGGCATAAGAGTTTTTCCGCCAAACCACTTCATGCGGTCCCGCGGTGCGGGAAAGCTTACGGGGGGCTGAAAGGGGGCGTCAACAGGCGAATTGGCGCGGATCATTGCAGAAATGAAACCGGATTGTTGCACGGATTTCTCACCAGAGCGCGGACTTCAGTCTTTGTCGATACCCGTATCTTGCCAACGTGATTGGATTGCATCCCGGCGCGATGATCTGACCGTAGCCGTGGGATTTATCCCGCGGTAGGCGCAGGTCATGGACCGGCGTCGCGGAGCGACGCATGAACGTGGTCCGCGACGGACAAATGGTTTGGCGTGCCAAACCGTGGCTTTGAAAGCCACGGCTACCGTCATCCCGTCGCTCCGCGACCTCTAATGGAGAACTCTTAATGGCCTTGGTAATGAAGCAAAACGCCGCTCATTGCACGAAGAGGTTCTCCTTCGGCCATTTGTCCACCGCGGCGGCGGCGCGGTGGAGCGCGGGATCGATGGCTGTATCCGGCAAATCCTTGTCGTCGGAGCGGTGATTGAAGAGTGCGACCCAGCTCAATCCATCCGCGCGGCGCACGAGCAGCGACGATGTGCCGGGCAGACTGCCGTTGTGCCAGTAATTGGCCTTGCCGCTTTGGCCCACGGGACGCACCGACCAACCGCATCCGTAGTAGCTCGCCTCCAATGATCCATTCGCCGTGCGCGAGGCTGGCGGCGGGGGCGGCGCATACATGATTTGAAATGTATCCGGCTTGAGCAACGGGCTGTGAAGCGGATCGTCAAGCGCCGCGGCGAAGCGGGCGAGATCGATGGCGGAAGCGATCCATCCGCCGTGCGCGTCCATCGGTTCGAGGGCGAAGCCGCCATAAGGCCACGGAACTTTTTCGGGCGTGTTCGGGAAAACGCTGTTAGCCATTGCCTCCTGATAATAACGCACTTCGCCGGGCGCTTGTTGGCCGTCGAGAGTTTTGCCGAGGCGCATGCGCGTAATGCCCGCGGGCGCAAGAACGTGCTCCCGCACGAATTGTTCGTAACGCTCGCCTGTCACTTTTTCGATGACGCGTCCGAGCACGCAATACCCGAAGTTCGAGTAGGCGTAGCGAGCGCCCGGCTCGAAATCAAGTTCACGGCCGAGCATATAGCGAATGACGTTCTCAGGCGTCGCAGGCGGCGTGGTGTGAGCGGCGCGGGCGATTTGTGCCGAACGGAACATGGGGTCAATGCTCTTGGCGCGGTCCCATCCGCCGGTGTGCTGGAGCAATTGCCGAATGGTGATGTCCCGCAAGCGCGGTTCGGGATCGCGGATGAACACCACGAGCGGGTGAAGGTTGAGCAGTGAAAGCGCTTTGGTATCGAGCGAGAGGCGTCCATCCTCGATGAGTTTCATGATCGCAACGCCAGTGATCGGTTTGGAGAGGCTGGCGATGCGGAAGAGAGAATCGGGTGTCGCGCGAAGTTGGCGCTCGCGGTTTGCCCAGCCGTAGCCGCGCGCATAAACGAGGCGGCGGTCCTTCACCACGGCGAGCGCGCCGCCGGGAATGTTGCGCGCGGACATGAAGGCATCCATTTCGCGGTCGAAGGCAGTGACGATGGAAAGTTTCTTCGCAGCAGGCGCTTTGGACACGCAGCCTTGAGTGGAAGCGATGGCGGTCAGCGCGGTGGTGGCGATGAAATGGCGGCGGTGCATGTCGAGAACGCTAGGTTGACGGGAAAAGCGGTGCAAGTGCCGGGCGTGGAGACGGAAAGATTAATCTTAATCTCCAGCCTCCTTTCCGGGATTGAGCACCAATAGAAAACAAGGCAGAACAAGCGCGCACATGAATGACATCGCCTTGCGCAGATTTGTGACCGCCGCCGAAAAGGTGGACTTCGTTTCGCCCTGGACCGTCGAGGAATGGCTTTGCCGCTCCGACGTGGTAAAGAACGAGCAACTGCTTTTGGTCCGCGCGAACATGGAGGCGTTTCGCTCGCATCCGTTTCATCATCATCCCACGCGCGAGGAATTGATCTACATCGTGTCGGGCCGCGCGGAGCAATGGGTTGGGAAAACTCATCGCATCCTCGGGCCGGGCGAGATGGCATTCATCCCGATGGGTGAAATTCACGGCACGTACAATCCATTCAACGAACGCCTGGTGTTTCTCGCCATCCTTTCCCCCAGCAACGCGCCGGAGCCAGACATCGTGGATGTCTCGACGGAAGAACCGTGGGCCTCGCTGCGCCAGGGATTTCCGCCGGTCACTTGAACTGTGAACCGCCGAGGGTTTCGACGATGAAGCGCGACATGCCCGCCTCTGCTGCGTTGCGCTGCCGGGTCACGGCGGCGTCGGAAACGATCATTCGGCGCGGACATCCGTGGGTATTCGCCAACAGCATCCGCGAACAGAATCGCGCGGGCACAGCGGGCGAACTGGCGGTGCTCTACGATCGCAACGATCGGTTTCTCGCGATCGGCTTGTTCGATCCAGAGTCACCGCTGCGCATCCGCGTGTTGCACGCGGGCAAGCCGGCGCAGATCAACGAGGCATGGTGGCGCGCGCGCCTCGAAGCTACGGTGGCGAAGCGCGCGGGCCTTCTCGATGAGCGCACCACGGCGTGCCGATTGATCAACGGCGAGAGCGAGGGCTGGCCCGGCTTGGTGCTCGATCGTTACGGCGATGTGTTGGTGCTGAAACTCTACACGGTGGCGTGGCTGTCGCGGGTTCATCTGCTGATGGAACTGTTGAGAACATTGAATCCAAAGACCGTAGTGCTGCGGCTTAGCCGCAACGTGCAGTCAGGCTTCAGCGAAAGCGGCTACAGCGATAGACAAGTGATCGTCGGCGAACCGGTGAACGGCCCGGTGGTGTTTCTCGAAAGCGGAATCCGGTTCGAAGCAGACGTAATCAGCGGACAGAAGACGGGATTTTTTCTCGATCAGCGCGAGAACCGGCGTCTCGTCGAAACCTTGGCGCGCGGCGCGGACGTGTTGAACGCGTTCAGTTTCTCCGGCGGCTTTTCCCTTTACGCGGCGCGAGGTGGCGCGCGCTCGGTCACGGACCTCGACATCAGCGCGCATGCACTCGCGAGCGCCCAACGGAATTTTGCGCTGAACATAGGTGACGCGGCGACTGCGAACTGCCGGCACGAAACGATTCAGGCGAATGCGTTCGACTGGTTGGAGGAGAATCGCGGGAAACAGTTCGACGTGATCGCGCTCGATCCGCCATCGCTGGCGAAGCGCGAAACAGAGCGCGCCGGGGCCATCGGCGCGTATCAAAAATTGGCGGCAAGCGCGCTCGCTCATCTGCGCAAACGCGGAGTGCTGGTGGCCGCGTCATGCTCGGCGCACGTGACGGCGGAAGAATTTTTTGACGCGATTACGGCGATGGCGAAAACGAGCCAGAGAACTTTCAGCGTGTTCAACACCACAAGGCACGCATCGGATCATCCCGCGACTTTTCCCGAGGCGGAGTATTTGAAATGTATTTACCTGCGGTTCAAACCGTAGCGCATCGCGGGGCGACAGCCTGATGGTAGTCGTGGGATTTATCCCACGGACCATTGCACGCCATGCACCGCGTCGCGGAGCGACGCCTGCTCCGCGACGAACGAATTGTCGGTGTTCGAACCATGGCTATCATCACCCCGTCGATCCGCGACCCCTGTTGGAACCCGAACAAAGGCCAAGGGCGGAGTCGTTGGTATTTTGGAAACCTCTTCACGCCGCTCCTTCTTTTCGCGCTGATGTTGCTGGTGCAATTGTCGGACGATGCGCCCACCGATCCACAACGCTGCAATCAGCAGCACCGCGCCGGAGACGTGTTCCATGCGCAACAGCACGCGCGGCGACATACGCCCGTGCCCCTTGGAGACGCCCCAGGCGAGCAACACAAACCAGAGCGTGGCCCCCGCCGCCACTCCGACCACACAAGCAATACGGTCGTCCACGGTGTGATCGATCCAGTTGTGCGAGAGAAAAGTCGCGGTGAGCGTGATCCAGAGCAGCAGTACGGATGGATTTCCCAGCACGCGCAGAAAGCCGATCATGAAGGCGGAACGCGGGTGGAGCTTTTGTTCGATCATGTCCGCGCCGAGAGTGTGGGAGGGAATGGACTTCGCCGAAAAATATTTCCAGGACAAATAAAGGAGAAACAAAAAGCTGAGTAGTTCCATGACGGATTTCACCATCGTCAAACCGAGGAAGGCGGAGAAGCCGGTCAGGGCGATGCCGCAGTAAATCGATTCCATCAACACAGAGCCGAAACCGATCATCAACGCCCAGCGAAAACCCCGCCGCGCGCCTTCGTTGATGATTGTCAGATTGATGGGTCCCACCGGTATGGAAATCAGGAAACCGGCGATGAAACCGGTGATGGCCGCGGTCGGGCTGTGTTGAGGTATCATCGCCACGCGGTTATCTCATGGATCATCGGATTCCTGCGTGTCCTCATCCTCTTCGATCTCGCGCTGCATCTTGCGGGAGATATAAGGCCGGATGAATCCGTAGAGCAGGTAAGCGGTGAACAGAAGGGGCAATACGATGTAGAGCACGCGTTCCCGGAGAACCACGACGCTGCCAATGAAAACCGCCCCCATGATAGTTTTCCAAAAGGTTCCGGTCGCCTTCAAATCGAAACGTTTGAAGGTGGGATACTTCACCGTGCTGATCATCATGGCCGAGAGGAAGAGCAGCACAACGGGCAGCGCGAAACGCCACTTGGGCGGCGCATTGCCGTGCTCGTCCAAATGGATCATCAGATAGGTAAGCGAGGAAACCAGGCCTGCCGCGGCGGGAATGGGGAAGCCCAAAAACTCCTTGCCGCCGCCGGAGCCCGCCATGGTCGCAAGACAGTTGAAGCGCGCGAGCCGGAAGGCGCCCGCCAACAGATAGAGAGAGGATATGAACCAGCCCCATTCCGGATGATTGATAAAGACGTCCCGCAAGACGACCCGATGCACGAGGAAGGCGGGAGCGACGCCGAAGGAAACGAGGTCCGCGAGAGAATCGAACTCACGCCCGAACGGACTCTCCACGCCGGCCATGCGGGCGATGCGGCCATCGAACAGATCGAAGATGCACGCCAGCAGAATGAAGCCGAGCGCGATCTTGATCTGCGTGAAATCGGGATTCAGTACATCCGTGCCGATCTCGGCGCCGACGATTTTGGTGAGCGCCACGAAGCCGCAGAAGAGATTCGCCGCCGTGAACAGGTTCGGCAGAAAATAAATTCTCAGCTTCGGCTCCGGCGCTTCGGGCAGTTGTTCTTCAGCCATAACCCCTCATTCGAATTTGCCGACGACCGATTGGCCGCCCGCCACTTCATCGCCCGGATGCACGTGCAACTTCACATGATTCGGCAGAAACAAATCCACGCGCGAGCCGGGCCGCGTCATGCCGATACGCACCGAACGCGAAACCACGTCGTGGGCCTTGATCCACGGGACGATTCGGCGGCCCCAGGTGCCAGCGATGATGCGGACAGCGACGCGTGTGTCGGGACGGCCAATCACATCGAAGCCAAGGAAAAGATTCTCCGGCGAAGTCGTTCCATTCGTTTTGCGGGCGGGTTGATGTTCGAAACGCGCGATCGTGCCGGTGACCGGCGCGTCCTGCACCTGCACGTCGAACAGCGACACGCGAATGGAAATCCGTTTGCACGCTCCTTGCATGAAGTCATTTTCCATCGTGTCTTCGATTACGTCCACTTTGCCGTGGGCGGGAGAAACAATGGCGTTGAGATCACTCGGCTCCACCGGATCAGGATCGCGCGACATGTAAAGAATGAGCGCGATGAACACGGCCCAAGGCACGAGCAACAAACTTGGATGCGCGAGGATGAAACCGCCGACATGAAATCCCAGCCAGGCCGCGACGAACAATCCGACGAGGGCGGCGACCGACCAGAGCAGGAGCCGAATGGCGGCTTTGTTCGTTTTGCCCGAATTCATGTGCGTGCGTGGACGCTAACGGCGCGTGATGGCGTTGGGAAGTTTTTCGCGCGTAAGTAGTTTTGACCCGGCGCTGCGTGTGCGCACGCAATTCCAATGGAAATTCAAAACGCGGCAATTTAGCATTTCGCCATGCCAGAAAAACCTTTAAGCGCAATCCCCCGTCAACTGCGCGACCAGTACGAGAAGGGCAAAATCGCCTTTCAGCGCAACAATTGTGACTACGCGATCTCAATCCTGTCCGGCGTTTTGAAGATGGAGCCGGGATTTTTTGATGCGCGCGAAGCCCTGCGGGCCGCGCAGTTCAAGAAGAGCGGCGGCGGCCAGACGGGGTTCTTCAAAAAGATGATCGGCGGCGCCACGTCGCAGCCGGCGCTCACCAAAGCGCAGCTTTCAGTCCGCAGCAAGCCGTTGGAGGCGATCGAAGCCGCGGAGGAAATTTTGAGCAACGATCCGCAAAGCGCGGGCGCGCACAAACTGCTGGCGGACGCGGCGCTCATCGCCGGTTTCATCAAGACGGCGATTCTTTCGCTGGAAATTGTTTACAAGGCCAATCCCAAAGACAAGGAAGTCGCGATGGAACTGGCCGAGGCCTATACGCTGGCGGAACAGAACGACAAGGCGGAAAAGGTTTATGCGGACCTGCTGCGCGCGCGGCCCAACGATCCGGAACTGTTACAACTCATCAAGAACGTCAGCGCGCGCCAGACGCTGCACGAAGGCGGCTACGAAGAAGTCGCGGAGACGGGCGGATCGTATCGCGACATTTTGAGGAACAAGGGCGAAGCGGTGTCGCTCGAACAGGCCGGTCGCGTCGTGAAGTCGGATGATGTCACGCAGAATCTCATTGCTGAATATGAAACGCGGCTCAAGAGCGAGCCGGCCAACCTGAAAGTCCTGCGGAATATCGCCGAGCTTTACGCGCAGAAGAAGGACTTTGACCGCGCGCTGGAGTACCTCGATCGCATTCGTGCGACGGAAGGCGGCACCGATCCTTCACTGGAGAAGAACATCGCCGAGATCAACATGAAGAAGTTCGAGCACCTGAAGTCGCAGCTCGACACGGGCGCGGCGGATTACGATCAGCGCGCGGCGGAAATCGATGCGCAGAAAATCGCCTTTCAACTGGAAGCCTGCCGCCAGCGGGCAGAAAAGTATCCGACCGATCTGCAAATTCGTTTCGAGTTGGGGCAGCTTTATTTCAACGCGGGGAAAATCAGCGAGGCGATTCAGGAATTTCAGAAGGCGCAGAACAATCCGCAGCGCCGGCTGGCGGCCGTTATGTATCTGGGCCGTTGCTTCGGCAAACGCGGGATGAACGACATGGCGGCGCGGAAATTCCAGGATGCGCTGAAAGAGAAGCTCACCTTCGACGACGAGAAGAAGGAGATGCTTTACGAACTCGGTTCTGTCTTCGAGAAGATGAACAAGCCCGAGGAAGCGATCGAGCAATTCAAACAGATTTACGAAAACGACAGCAGCTATCGGGACGTGGGGGCGAAGGTGGACGCTTACTACGCTTCGCGCGGATAGCCACGCTGAGCACTGACAGATTGTCCGCAGATTTCGCGGATGACGCAGATGGAAACGAAAATTGTGCAATCTGCGCGCTACCTTTCATCGCTTGCGTTCGACGGAAGAGTTCTCCTGCACCGCTTGTTTCTGCGGATGGGCCGTGCGCCACGTTTTCACCGCCAGACCTGTGAGCAGCAGAAGCAGAATGACACAAAGAACCAGTTGTTGCTCTTTCGTGAGGTATTTCATGGCTGGCGTGAAGTGAGCTTGGAATAGCGAAGAAGACTGAGCGGCGCAATCTGTTTTTCAAGCCTCCGATTCGTAATCGTAATCTCTCTGTCGGCGTAGGATTGTGATTACGATGACGGATTACGATTAAGAAGAAGGGCGAGAAAAGAAGCCCCGCCCGGTTTCCCAGGCGGGGCTGCTCACCCAAACTCCAAACGTGCGTAACCTCCCCGCGTATTTGTCGGCACTCGTTCCACGGAACTTTAAGGCGCTTTGCAATTTGGCCAGTGCTTTCCGCCACTCCATTCCTTTGGGCAAACCCGAGGGCAAAGTTTCTTTACCGCGCCAGATTTTCGAGCAACAGGACCGCCGCGCCATTGGTTTTCCAATTGTCGCGAACGCGGATGGGTATCGGGATCGTGGTCGGCCCGGCCGTGAAACTTCCCAGCACGATGTCAGCATCCCCGTCGCCGTCGAGGTCGCCCGCGTCCATGGTCATCCAACGTCCGGCACTGGCTTCCGGGATGGTGTGAGGTTCGAAGCGTAAGTCACTTTGGTTTTCCCAATAAATAAAGCTCTCGATTGGGTGCTTCTCGAAGTCGGGAAAAAAAGCGATGGCGGCTATATCCAGATCTCCGTCGCCATCGAAGTCCGCCGCCCGAGCGTTGTAAGCGCCTTCCATCGGATAGAACCACGCCTCCTGGAAATGATTTCGACCGTCGTTCAGGTAAATGCGCACGCCATGGTAAGGCTTGTGAGGCGTGGGACTATCGCCGTTGTCGCCGTTGGCCGCGAGGATATCCGGGAAACCGTCGCGGTTAAAATCCGCCAGCTCGAATCCCGCGTGGCCGAAGGTGGGCGGCTGCTCGATGACCGCCTCCATTTTGAATTGCCCGCCACCCTGGTTGTAAAAGATGAGGATGCTTTCGCGCGCTTGCGCCATCATCACGATGATGTCGAGTTTGCCGTCGCCATTCAGGTCGCGTAATTCGGAACGAAGCGCGCCGGGCTGGTTCAACAAAACGTGTTCGTTGAATTTGCCGCTGGCACCCGCTGCAAACCAGGAGAGGCAGCCGAGGCGATTCCCATATTGGCACACGACCAGATCCGGGCGGCCATCCTGGTTCAAATCCCCGACAGCGGTGTGAGTCGGACGGCGAAGCTTTTCGAGCAATGTTGCCGTCGCTCCAGAGGAATCCTTGGGAACGAAAAGGACGCTGCCTTCGAGTGCTTCGGAAGGAAACATGCGCCCAATGAGCGTGACGAAGCGTCCGTTGTTTTGCTCAGTGAGGCTGACCGGCGTGTTGCCGAGTGACGCCGTGCCGAGAGTGCGTCCCGTGGAATCCACAGCCGCAAGCATTTCGGCGAATGAATCCCCGACGAAGAGACGTTTCTGCGCCGCATCAATTTTCACGAGGGAAATCATTGGTGCGCCGGCATGGAAATTGAGTTTACGCGCGCGAAAGTTTTTCAGGCCGAGGACGATCGCGGGACGCGGAAGCGGCGCGACCTGATGGCTGGGCGCCGTGGACACATAAAAATCCCAAATCGCGAACCAATCGGTTTCGGAGATGATCGGTGACGTAGGGAAAATGCCCGCCTCCTCGAGCATCTTGCCGTCTTTCTCGCCCTCGAAATTGATCGGCTCGACGCCGAGCCACACCGCCATTTGCGGAAAAACATGGTGCGCCCATTCGCGTTTGGTCAGCAAATGCGGCTCGGGAAAGAGATGGCACGCCGAGCAATACTGGCGAGCCAGCGCCTGACCCTGCCCAAGCGGCCTCCCGCTCGCGGAACCAATGTTTGCGTCGGTCGAACTTTTGGATGAAGGCGGCGCGGCATTGGCTCGTTTCGGCGATGATTGCTCGCGGCATCCCACAGTGGAAAGTGCGACGATCGCAAGCAGGCCAACGGCGAATACTATACAACGTGTCATGTCAGGAGAGCGCCGCAGCGTGTACCCACGGTCCAGCGACTTTTAGAGATTGGGGGCCTCCAGACAATCTTTCTTCGCGCGTGCCGGTCTTGGGAATCTAAGCCCGAAGCGAAAATTGTCTGGAGTTCATTCAGCGTTGCTCGCTAGTCTCTACTCACACCCAGACGACGTTATGCGCCACGAACTATCCGTGCCGTTCTGTTACGTTCTTGTTTCAAGATCGGCGTTTTTTGCTGCCAGAAATGCGTTCGCCGTCCGGTTTTTGACTCATTCCATTTCCAACGAAGGACCGTGTCTCTGCACCCAATCGAAAGACAACATCGTATGAGAAAGCTATCGTTCGCCGTTTACCCGTGCATGTTTTCGCTGATGCTGGTGATGTCCGCCCCGGCGGCCTCGCTTTTTAATCTCGGCGCGAATTGGAAATATTTTGTGGGGACGCAGGAAGCCTCGACCCCGCAAACCGCCTGGCGCGCCATCGTGTTCGATGATTCCACGTGGACTTCGGGCAATGCGCCCATTGGTTACGGCGAACCGGACATCGTTTTACCCGCCGTCCCCACGGCCACGCTCAGCGTTTATCACCGCAAGACCTTCGTGATCAGTGATCCGGCGCAGATCACGCGGCTGGATTTAACGATCCGAATCGATGATGGCTTCGTGGCCTGGATTAACGGAGTTCAGGTGGGCCGAACGAACGTGCCTGACGGTGAACTCGCATGGAACGCCGCTGCGCCCTTAGCATTGGAACCGACCACGCATGTCCTCACGATCACCGACCTCGGTTCAATCCTTGTGGCCGGAACCAACGTCGTTGCCATCCATGCCATCAACCAGTCGTCCGCCAGCAGCGACATTTACATGGATGCCGCGCTCTATGGTGTGGATCTGGAGTTGGTCCCGCCGACCGTTACCGGCAAGCTGCCCGTGCCCGGCACCGTTACCAATCTCAGTCAGATCTCCGTCACCTTCAGCGAACTGGTGAACGGGGTAAGCGCGGGAGACCTGCTCATCAACGGTCAGCCTGCGTCCGGAGTCAGTTCCAACAACAACACGTACACATTTGCCTTCGTGCAACCGGCTTACGGGACGGTGCAGATCACTTGGGCACCGACGCACGAAATCGGGGATTTCGCGTTTCCCTCCAATCCCTTCAACGCGAACGGCGACGGCGCGACCTGGCAGTACAACCTCGTCGATAATGTGCCTCCGACCATGGTGTCGCGCGTGCCCGCCGCCGGGTTCACGATTCGGAGTTTAACTTCCATCCAGATTCAATTCAGCGAGCCGGTGACCGGCATCGATGCTGCCGATCTGCTCGTGGGCGGCGCGCCGGCCACGAATGTTGCGTTCACCGCGCCTGCCACCTTCACTTTCGAATTCCCGCAACCGCCGACCGGGACCGTGGCGGCGATCTGGATTGGCGCGCATGGCATCAAGGATTTGGCCACGCCTGCGAACAATTTCGCGGGCGGAAACTGGAGTTACATCCTGAATCCCAACGCGCCGGAAGCGGACGTGATCATCACGGAATTCATGGCGGCGAACACGCGAACGCTGGCGGATGAAGATGGCGACTATTCGGACTGGATTGAAATTCACAATACGGGCGCGGTGGCGCTGAACTTGAACGGCTGGCGCCTGACCGACAATCGCAACAACCTGACGAAATGGACGTTCCCCTCCACCAACATCGCGGGCCAGGCGTTCATGATTGTCTATGCTTCCGGCAAGGATCGGCACACGCCGGGGCGCCCGTTGCACACCGGCTTCCAACTGGGGAAGGAGGGCGAATATCTCGGGCTGGTCCGGCCGGACGGAACGATCGTTTCGGAATTCTCACCCGTATTTCCCACGCAAGTGGACGATGTTTCCTATGGCTTGCCCACGCTTTCATCTCCCACCGCAGTGCTGGCGCTGGGTGCGGGAGCGAGGGTCCATGTGCCAATCAACAACAGCTTGGGGCTGGATTGGACTTCGCCGTCGTTTAATGACTCCGCGTGGTTACATGGTACGAACGGCGTCGGTTTCGAAACGACGCCCGCGCCGCCTTCGCTCGCGGGATCGTTCAGCACGGACATCGACAGCTTGATGCGCAACATTTCTCCCTCGGCCTTCATCCGCATTCCGTTCGTGGTGAGCAATGCCGCAGCCTTCGACTCGATGACGTTGCGGATGAAGTACGACGATGGGTTTGTGGCTTATCTCAACGGAGTGGAAGTCGCGCGGCGCAATTTGCCGAAGACGATCGCGAATTCCGTGCTGGAGTTCTCGGACACGCAAGGCGCCAACAACTGGCAGTACGGCTACTACAATAAATTTACGGACGGCAACACGACGTACGAAATGGCAGATTTCACGCCCTTCCCTCGCGCTGCCGGGGCGCACGCCGCTGATAATTACTGGACCGGCACGATTTGGGATTGGTTTGCTGGCAATCCGCCCTGGACCGAAATCAGCGCCAATGGCGGACATCCCAACGGTTCCAACAACGGTGCGGAACACTGGGTCATCCGCCGCTGGACTGCGGAACTTACCGGCGACATCACGGTTCGTTTCTCGGTCGCCAAGCAGAACCTGACGAGCGGCAACGGCGTCACGGGCCGCATTTTCCACAATGGCGTCGAGAAGTTTTCGCGCACGGTGGCCTTCAACGATGGAAGTCTCATTACGAATGCCGTCTCCATCCCGGGCGTGACCCTGGGCGATTTCATCGACGTGGTGCTGGATCCTACGGGCACGGACGGCCAGCCCACGGATGCAGCGGACGGCTCTATTTTCACGGCGGTCATCGATCAGGAACCGGGCCTGTCCATTGAATGGAATACCATCGCCGGCAGCTCGCGCGCGGATGCGGCGGCAACCACCTTTGAGGACATCGACATCAGCGGAGCCATTCCGGGCATTCAAACCGGCACGAACTGGCTGGCGATTCACGGTGTGAACTCCAGTGCCGCGGACGGCGACTTTCTCATGGCCGCCTCCGTCGAAACACGCACCCGCGCGTTGCAACTGGATCAGGTGCGCTATTTCACCTCGCCCTCGCCCGGCGAAGACAACGACGGCGGCGTGGATAATCTCGGACCGATTATTTCGGACCCGCAGCATTGGCCGAATGTTCCGCTGCCCAACCAGGACATTCTGGTGACAGCGAAAATAACGCCGACTTTCGCGCCCGTCGGAACGGTCACGCTGTCGTATCGCATCATGTTCATGGGCACGAGCGTGTTGCCCATGTTGGATGACGGTGCGCACGGAGACGGCGCGGCGGGAGATGGGACTTACGGCGCCTACATTCCGTCCGCGCTGTCCACGAACGGCCAGATGAGGCGTTGGTTCATCACCGCGAATGACACCGGCAGCCGCTCGACGCGCTATCCGTCGTTCCTCAATTCGACGAACGCGCCGGAGTATCTGGGAACCATTGTCCACGTGGCGCAAACCAACGGGCTGCCGCTGCTCCACTTGTTCATTCCCGACGCGACGCTGACGACGGCGAACAACGACAGTGTCGTCCGGTATCCCGTCTCGATCTTTTATTTGGGCCGGTTCTATGACAATTGCGGCATCAACCGGCATGGACAATCCAGCGCCGGATTTCCGAAGAAGAGCTACGATATCGATTTCACTGCCGGGAACAATTTCACTTGGCAGGAAGGCCAGCCTACCGTGGATGACGTCAATCTGTTGACCACCTACCCCGACAAAGCGCACATGCGCAATTTCCTCGGCTACTACGGCACTTATCAGGCGGCGGACTCACCGTACCACTTTGTCGAGCACGTGCGCGTTCATCACAATGGCGTTTTCTTTGGCGATTGGCACATGGTGGAAAATGGCGACACCAAATTCCTCGAACGCCTCGGCCTGGATCCAAATGGCGCCCTCTACAAAATGTACAACACCTTCACCGATCCGACCGATTACACGATCAGCAGCGCGGAAGCGGAAAAGAAAAGCCGCAAGCAGGAAGGCAACGCCGACCTCGTCGCCCTCTTCAATGGTGTGAACACCGGCACGGCCGCGCAAAAGAACACGTTCATGTGGGACAACATTAATGTCCCCGAAGTGGTCAATACCATGGCGGCGCGCGTGCTCACCGGCGACGTCGATTGCTGCCACAAAAACTATTATTTCTATCGCGACACCGAAGGCTCGGGCGAATGGTCGGCCTTGCCGTGGGACATCGATCTCAGTTTCGGGCGCAACTGGGGCGCCGCGCCGACCTACTGGGACGATGTGATGTATCCGAACAACGGACTCTTCGTGGGCAATAACAATTCCTTCTACGGCCTGGTCTTCAACAACGGCACGGGCGCGAGCGGCAGCGTGCAGAGCCAGCAAATGTATCTGCGCCGGCTGCGCACGCTTCTCGATGAAGTCATGCAGCCGACGAATACACCGCCCTCCGAACTGAAATATGAAAAGCAGATCGATGAATTGGCCTCGAAGATGATCGCGGATGCCACCCTGGATCTGAAAAAATGGGGCACTTGGGGCCACGGCTCGGCTGCTATCGCCAACAACGATCCATCTTACCTGACCGTTACGCAGGCCATCCAACAGTTGAAAGATTATCTCCCGCAGCGCCGCAACGCGCTCATTCACGCCAAAACCGCTGGAAGCGCCACCCTGATTCCGCCGTCGCAACCGACCAATGTCGTCATCCGAATCGGCGCGGTTGATTTCAGTCCAGGCTCCGCCAACCAGGCCGAGGAATACATTCAACTGATCAACACGAATAATATTTCCGTGGACATCACCGGCTGGAAGCTGGACGGCGCGGTGCAATTCACCTTCCGCGGCGGCACGGTTCTCGTCTCGAACAGCATCACGTATGTCTCGCCGAACGTGAAATCGTTCCGCGCGCGATCTGCCGCTCCGCGTGGCGGCCAAAACCTGCTGGTCGTCGGCCCGTATGATGGCCAGCTTTCCGCTCGCGGCGAATCTCTCACGCTCACGGATAAGAATGGCCGGCTGGTGAACTCGAATGCCTACGTCGGCGCGCCCAGCTTGCCGCAGCAATACCTGCGCATCACCGAGATCATGTACAACCCGCCGGCCCCGGTCGCCGGCAGCCCTTACCCGCGCGAGGACTTCGAGTACCTCGAGTTGAAGAACATTGGACCCGTGGCCATGAACTTGGGGGGCGTCCACTTCACCAACGGCATCGAGTTCGCGTTTGCGAGTGTGACCCTCAATGCCGCCGAGCGGATCATCCTCGCCAAGAATCCGGCGGCGTTTGCCTCGCGCTATCCCGGCGTGCCCGTGGCCGGCACGTACGTCGGTTCACTCGATAACAGCGGTGAATCGATCCGTCTCGATGACGCGGTCGGCGAAAAGATTCTCGACTTCAGCTACAACAACACCTGGTACCCGATGACCGACGGCAACGGATTGTCGCTCGTGATCGTGAACGAGAATGCGCTTTGGAACACGTGGAGCGACAAGTTGTCCTGGCGGCCAAGCGGCTTCAACGGCACGCCCGGCGCGGGGGATGCGGCGCCGCTGACGTTCGCGCCCATTCTCGTGAATGAAGTATTGAGCCACACCGATCTGCCGGCGGTGGATGCCATCGAGCTTTACAATCCGACGGCGAACGCCGTGGACATCAGCAACTGGCTCATCAGCGATGATTTCACCACGCCGAAGAAATTCCGCATTCCCGCGGGGACGATCATTGCCGCCGGTGGCTATCGCGTCTTTGACGAACTGAGTTTCAACCAGGGAGCGACCGCTTTCTCCTTCGGCTCGGATGGCGATGACGCGTTCGTCTTCTCCGGCGATAGCGCGGGCAATCCAAACGGCTACTATCATGGGCACGAGTTCGACGGCGCGCAGAACGGAGTTTCCTTTGGCCGTTACATCAACAGCATCAGCAACGAACATTTCGTGGCGCAAAGCGCGAACACGTTCAACGCGGCCAATGCGCTGCCGAAGGTCGGCCCGATCGTCATCAGTGAAATCATGTATCACCCGCCGGACATCGCCACGGCCACCAACCTGATCGACAACAGCGAGGACGAATTCGTGGAACTGCAGAACATCACGGCCAGCCCCGTGGCGCTCTTCGACGCGGCCTTTCCGACGAACCGGTGGATATTGCAGGACGGGATCGACTACGTGTTCACGACCAACGATGTGATTCCCGCGAACGGTTTCCTCGTCGTGGTGAGCTTCAGTCCCGTGACGAACACGACGGCGCTGGCGAGTTTCCGCGCGAAGTACGGCATCGCGCCGACTGTGCCGATCGTTGGACCGTATTCGGGCCAGCTCGATAATTCCGACGAACATGTCGAGCTTTACCGGCCCGATGCCCCCAACCCGGATGGCGTGCCTTACATTCTCGTCGAGCGCATTCACTACCTGGACATCACTCCGTGGGATGTCATTGCCGATGGGTTTGGCGCTTCCTTGCACCGGATCCTCACGAGCAGCTACGGCAACGATCCGACGAATTGGATTGGGGCTTCGCCTTCGCCCGGCGCGGCCTTTGTCGGCGGCACGGCGCCGGTCATCACCCAGCCGCCGGCCAGCGCGTCGGTGTTCCTGGCGGGCACCACCAACTTCACGGCGTTCACGACCGGAGCGGACGTGCGCTATCAATGGTTCTTCAACAGCAACGTCCTCGCGGGCGCGACCAGTGCCACGCTCACGCTGACGGATGTTCAATACGGCCAAGCGGGCGCTTACCACTTCGTGGCTTACAACGGCGGCGGTTCCGTCGTGAGTTCGCCCGCGACGCTCATCGTGGTCACGCCGGTGTTCTTCACCGTGCAACCGGCGAGCCAGAATGTGCAGCCTGGCACCAATGTCACGATCAGCGCGCAGGCGGTGGGCAATGGCCCGGTGCGTTATCAGTGGCGCTTTCAAGGCGTGAACATTCCGAACGCGACCAATTCCAGCCATAGTTTCACGGGTGCAAATCTCGAGGATCATCATGGCCTCTTCAGCGTCGTGGCCACGGATGACCTGGGTTCCACCGTCAGTTCCAATGCCGAGATCTACGTGATGATCAAGGTTGTGGTGGTGAACCACATCCAGGGCATCACCAACCTGGTGGGCAGCACCGTCACCTTCAGCGTCACGGCCACGGGCGCGCCGCCGCTGTGGTACCGCTGGATTCGCGGCGGCGCGGCGTTTCTCACCAATCAAAGTTCGACCCTGACGCTGACGAACGTGCTGGTGGGCGGCACTTATCGCGTGGGCATCACGAACCGCGCGTCGTCCTCGGGCGTGTTCAGCCTGACGCAGGGCAGCGTTACGCTCGCGCTGTTGCCGGACGCGGATCGCGACGGCATGGAGGACGGATGGGAGACGAATTATTTCGGCACCGTCAACACGACGAACAACACGGCCAACGCGCTGGCCGATCCGGATGGCGACGGGATGATCAATCGCGACGAATATGTGGCGGGCACCAATCCGACCAATGGCCTGAGTGTGCTGAAGATTGTGTTGAGCACGACGAACGCGTCTCAGCTCCAGTTCGTCGCGCAGTCCAACATCAGCTACAGCGTGCAGTTCCACACGAACCTCGCGTCGGGCGCGTGGAACAATGTGACGAACATCAACGCGCAGTCCGGCGTGCGCACCATCGAGGTGAACAACGCCTTCGGCCCGCCGGCGCCGGAGCGCTACTTCCGCATCGTGACGCCCCAGGCGCCGTAATAGGGGGACGAACAATTCAGAAACGGCGGACAGCGATGTCCGCCGTTTTT
>Ga0193753_10001347_pt1 | contig 21147 bp, 19 predicted proteins | sample H1c2metaG_FD_144925 | JGI IMG/M metagenome (GOLD analysis project Ga0193753, IMG submission 144925) | Soil microbial communities from a riparian zone of the East river system, Colorado, United States - H1c2 | ecosystem: Environmental > Terrestrial > Soil > Riparian zone | place: USA: East...
CCTTCTTCCTCTCCACCCTATCGTAAAAAAATATCATCAAAAACAACGCTACATACGAAAGAATATTAAAAAAATCATGATTATCCAACCCCCACATCAAATTCCTCCCCGTATTATTCTGTACCAACACCAAACTGATCCTGCTCACATTGATCAACCAGATACAAAGCATCCCTCCCACTACCCAAACCGTCTTCCTCTTCCACGACCCTTTATTCGCCACCACAAATGCCAGCCAAAAACTCATCACGCCAATACCCAGGCATGCATAAATAAGCTGCACGGATCTGCCACCTACTATTTGAAGATGATAGGAGTCGGCGATCACTGTATGATAACCAAAGATGGAGAGCAATACCTTCGACCCGTTCAATAAAGACGCCCTAAGCCAGGAAGGATAGTCAAGATATTTTTCTACAAATGGAGAATAGCTATTAGCCGGGGTAGCTAGTCCTTCCACTGCAATTGTTCCAAAATAGACCATGCAAAATACCACCACAAATTTTAGCAGGTAGATTACAAGGGGATGTCTAATATTTTTTTTTATATCCATATTTTTAACTTTTATCCGTCACACCATATTTAGCCTTCAATGTCAAACATTTTCTTATAACCCTCTATATCACTAGCATCTCGATAATACTCCATTGCCAATTGATATGCACCTTCGCAATATTGACTAAATATATCCACATCCATGCCCGCTATAGCTTGCAATTTTTCCAGGGATGAATCATCATTTGATATATCCAGGTTCCATCCCGCCTTTTTTTCCTCCAGGCTATTCCAGGGAGTAAAATGGCTAGTGATCAATGGACGTCCAGCACTCAAACTTTCATACAAGGCATGTCCAAAATTCTCTCCTTTTGTGAGGATAATTGATGCATCATATTTAGCAAATGTTTCCTGCACCAGTTCTGGTCTAACTTCTCCCACGTAAATTATTTTTCCGGCACTACCATTAATTTCCTGCTCACACGATTTCCAGTAATTCTCATCTTTCACAGGACCATAAATATCAAGAGTTATATTGCCTGTCGCCTTTGCGACTAATTCTATTATCTGCTTCAGGTTCTTTTTTTCAGCGATGAGTGACAAGTAAACCAGCCTCAACCTGCCCGCAAACTTGACAGGACTTTGCACAGAAGCAATTGGCTTTTTGGGGATATTTTTAGCGATCGTAACATTTGAATTTTTCCCAAATACCCTTTGAATATCATCCTTTTCTTCTTCATTGGTAGCATGCCATGTAACATGCTTAACCAATCCAGATATCTTCAAAGCCGAAAGGAATATTTTTTTCTTCATTGCTTTGCCCGCAAGCGCCCCACGCTGAAGCATCCCCCTTGGGCATACCACAACTTTTATCTTTTTTTTATTTGTGACTAGTAAAGGAATAATTACAAACCGATACGAGAATATCCCATTCAAATAAATAATCAATGGTTGAATATCTGCTAAGCATTGTTTAAATGACGATTGAGAAGGTTTACCAAAACCCGAATACCATACAGGCATGGATTTGACGCCACCCGGAAGAGAAACATCATTTCGTAAGCGCTGGTTACCGCCGCTATTCGATATTCTTTTGGCAAGGAAATAGCGAGGTTGGTCAATGATTGAATAGGACCACCGGCTTTATAAGCCGGATAGAAGTGATCGTAATTAATAAGCAGCTTTACCAACTGGGGAGAGATAAACTTTAAAGGTAGATTTCCAAAACTGCATAACTACAAAAATCAAAAAGCATGATTTTACCAAATGTCCAAGAATGGTTTGCAATTCACAATCAGGGCGAATCGGATAATAAAAAACCAACGGCACAAATATGAGGAGGATAGGATATGTGTAACTATATTTATGAAAGGCCTTCAAAACTTCACTATAAAATAATCCTAACAAAAACAGAAATATACAACCTCCAACTATCCCGAAATTAATATATGCATCTCCAACTGAACTGAGGCCCATTGAGGTGCCTTTACTCACCTGCATGCCCGAATATTTCTTAAATAATGTCATATCGCCTGCACTTAATTTATTAGGGGCAATTATTCTTGGCAGGAAAGCCGACTCTATTATTTCGCGTAATTCTGCGCCTTCAGAAAACGGTATTTTGTCTGGAACCGTTTTCATAATATTTGTGATTATAAAACCCTGATTGATCCTTACATTACTTGGAGCCAGGCTAGCAAAAGAGAAAATGGATTTCCCCGCTTGGCTTTCCTGGTATGTTTTTGCAAATGTCTCAACTCCTCTCTCTTCTCCCTTCTCTGACGTATTTGTTCTGTAATCTGTTTTTAATTGCTGAATTAACACGGCCAGCATCACAAATGTGATTGCGGCAAAAGCTTTAACAAAATTACCTGGCTTATATTTAATTGCCAATGCAGAACCTACAAAAAGTAGCCAAGTCAATAAATCGTGAAACATGGCACTCCCCAAAGAAGAAACAGCAATAGAACCTATGACTATTATTAGCGGAAGTATTTTTAATTTTACATTACCTAATATCAACAGAAGTAGACCAATGAATTTGAAACCACCAATCAAAACAAATACAAATGCCAGTTCCGCTGAAAAGAATTCGGAAACGACGCTGGACAGAAAGCCTATTCCAATAAAAACATAAGGCAAGTTCGGCTTTGCGTTGACAAAACTTAAAATTTTTTGCTGTGCAATTACTTCCCCTAACAATTGCTTAGCTGAAATATGCAAACCAACAATAAAACAGATTACCGCGGGCATTGCGTAAGTAAAATAATCAGCTTCTGGAATTTTCATTTTATAGGCGCTAAATTGATAATCATCCAATCCATTATAGGAGAGTACCGGACCGATGAAAAATTGTAAACATATCAAACTGCCGAAAAAATATCGGACGGGAATTACGTGACCGATGGAATTGAAGAGTAAATTAAACTGATGTAGCGATATCAGGATGGCAATATAGGAAAACCAACTTAATCCCGGGAATAAAATACTGATCAAGCCGGCGATACCGATAAATATAGGCCAGTTAAATTTGACTGAAAATAATGAATTCAATATCAGTGGTTAAATCATGTAATTTTCATCATTTTTCCCTCTAATCAAGTGCCCCATTTATTTTTGCACTTACATTTTGAAATAGTTCTTCAAAATAGATATTGCAATTAAGTTCAGTTTTGAAACTATCCGCAGCACTTTGGCTCAAATTATCATAGTTATTGATAATTTGCTCAATGTTCTTTTTCAAAGAGCTCTGCTCTAAACTAGTACCAATTGCCCAACTATATTCTTCAAAGTATTTTTTCATATCACTGTTAATCAATACAGGCAAGCCTTCTGCAATGTATTGGAATATCTTCCCTGATCCACCTTTTCCGAGTGTTTGAGAAGTAATATCTCTTTTCGTGCAAATATTAATACCAATATTTCCCCTTCTTATTACACTAGGCACGTCCTGCCATGGGCCCACCGGAATAATTGTAATTTTCTCCTGCACCTGGTATTTTTTTGCTAGTTCAAGTAATTGGCTTTTATAGTCGTCTTTCAAATAGCCCTTCAAAATAAGTTCTAACCCTTTGCCTCCAATATCGCTTTGTAATAGTTCAATAATTTCTTCAAGGCCATTGCCTGGGCTGATAACACCTGAAAATAGAAGTTTTACTTTATTGTCATTTATTTCGCGTTTTTTCGCGTCGTGCAACTCCAACAAAGAATAGTTAGGAAATATCAGGTATTTAGTTTTCAATAGATGAATAGGAAAAAATATTTCCCTTTCCTTTTCAGAAAAGGAAAAGAAGTCAATTTTAGAGAAAGTCTTCTTCATCGCTTTATATCCAAACCAACCTTGGGAATACTTTTTCACTGTCGTAGGGTCTACTGGCTCATAATTGTGATACCAAACAATAGTCTTCTTCGGTATCAATTTATAGATAATCCTGATTGCAAGTAATGCTGGGGGATTGAACAAGACAATTAAATCATATCTATTCCTTCTTATTTGTTTTAACATAATGAAAACAAACCTAAAAAAGTAAGACCATTTTTTAAATATATTTTTTTTGTAGACAGTTTCCTGAGCCATTAATTTCTTCCGATCTTTAATAAGAGTCACGTTAGCGGGAAATTCCCACGACGTTTCGGCCACATTAGCATAAAGTAGATCTACTTGTTTGCAATATTTTGACAGCAATTCTATTGCAAAAATTTGAGGTCCATGCGATTCATGGTGAGCATATACAACCGAAAGTGTTTTTATTTTTCTCATTAATTTATTTTAATGTTCAATAAATGTCTAATTAGGTATTTCCATTCCTGCAGCTACTCTATCTTTAGCTATATTGATTACCCTGGTCATCCCTTCACGTAAACTGATACTCGGATAAAATCCCAGTAGCTCCTTGGTAAAGCCAGGATCGCAATAACGGTTAGCCACACCAACCGGTTTCCCAGACCTCCCTTCCACCTTCGGGTTGTAGCCAACAATATCTGCCATGAGTGCAGCCAGTTCAAGAAAAGAGGTAGCTACACCTGTACCTATATTTACAGGTGTCCCATCATCTATTCGCTCTATCGCCAATTCAATACAATCTATGCAGTCATCTATATGGACAAAATCCCGACTTTGTTCACCCGTTCCCCAAACAAAAAGCGGGTCATATTTTGCCGCCGCCCTAAGAGCAATAGCTGGTGTTGGGTAAACAGGTTCTTGCCACTCACCATAACCGCTGAAAGGCCTAACTACCGAAACTTTCAATCCATAATTTTTATGAGCGATTCGGCTAAGGTATTCTCCAGTTAATTTACTCCAGCCATAAGTAAAATCAGGCGCCGCGAATCCTTTTTCGAAATCAATCATATCTTCCCGCAACGCAATGCTTGAATTCGCTTCCTGCAAGCCTATAGGGTAAGCCGCGCTTGAAGATGCATACATAACCCTACCAGGAATATTAACTTTCACGCACCACAAGAAGAAAGCAGCATCTATGCTAAGGTCAAGTCCTACAGATAATGGATCGCCGTCGATCTTCATTCTCCCCCCAACTATAGAAGCATAATGATAAATTCGTTCAAATTGTGGAAGTTTATCTTCAAAAACCGGTGGAATGCATTCTAATTCAGATAAAAAAATCGCTAAAACATCGCACTTGATAAAGTGAATTACCGTTTCATCAACCATGTAAATGGCAATATGTCCTTTATATACAGGATTCTTAAGTTTTAGCTCAGGCCAGAGTTCTGGCGCCAAACCCGTTGATAAATTATCCAATACCCAAATAACATGATCGGGAAATTTCTGAACAGTTTTTTTCACTTGATTTCTGCCCACAAATCCAGCACCTCCTGTAATTAAAATGTTTTTGCCCATTTTTTTAAAACTAGTTTTTAAAATATTATATACGTTAATTATTGTAACCTGAATTAGAAACAACGGCCCTTTTTGAAATAAATGGCTTTTCAATTATAAAATGTATTAGGTACGAGAATCCTGTCACAAATACGATGGCGGCAACACAAAATACCAGTGATTTTGGCATTGTATTATTGGTAAAATGTAAAATAACTCCGTTAAACAGAACCAGGATAGGGAAATGAATTATATACATCGTGTAAGAACAATCACCGAGCCACTTAATTTTTTTTGTCCAACTAAAAGTCACACCCCTATGTTGTAAATAAAAGAAACAGGATAATAAGCCGAAAAATCCAAGCGCCCAAAAGGTATCAGCTAACAAAACACTGGTGAATTGACCGCCAACCAATACCATAACAGGTAATATCAATACAAAAAAAGATAAATAAAAAAAATTCAACTTTATTCTTTTGGTATAAATATCTGCTAGAAAAGTTCCCAGCCACCACAAAAATAGATATTGAAACACTGAACTAAAAAAATAACCCTCTCTTACTTGAATGAAGCTGGCCGTCGCAAAAACCATTAATACAAATATCAGGCTAGCAAAAACTGATTTTCTGTTAATTAAAAAAACTAGAGGATAAATCAGGTAGAACCACCATTCATACTTAAGTGACCATAGTGGATTATTTGTCCCCCAAATAACGATATTCTCATTCTGCAAAAAAAACAAATTTCCAACAAGATTGATAAGGCTATGATTTACTGATATGTTAGAGTTTAATAAATTATTGGGGGTCTTACCAAAATAAATAGTGTAATCCATTCCAATACCCCAAACGTCAAGTAAGAAAGTAAGTAACAATGCAAAAAGGAAGGGGGGATAAATGCGTTTTATTCTCTTGTATAAATAATCTTTTAGGCCGAACTTCCTGCTCGGGTTGTGTGCTAATTGTCTAGAATATTTTAGATGTATCAAAAACCCAGAAAGTATAAAAAAAAACATGACCGCTTGATGTCCATACCGAAATACAGAAAATACATATACAAATACTTTTCCAACCAGCGAGTAGTCTTGAGGGTGCTTCACAAAGCCTTCGGAATAACCCTCCCACAATAGCCATCTGGCGTGACCTATCATCACTATTAAAGCAGCTATCCCTCTTAATGCATCTAGAAAGAAAAGATCTTTTACTACAACGCTTTTTGCATTTTCCAAATAGGCTGAAATAACTAAACTCTAAGATAAGAGTCTCACTGATTAATAATATTATTTAGAAATATAGCATACCTGTTGCCATAGTCACTCCAACTGAAATTCTTTTTTACAGTAAAAGCCGCCTCTTCCTTCATTTTCGCTAACAGCCCCGAATCAGAAAACAAGAGGTTAATTTTCTCACCGATCTTATCAGGATCACGAATAGGTACGATAAAGCCATTGATTCCTTCATCAATAATATCTGGTCCACCAGTATTCTCAGTTGCAATAACAGGAATTCCGCAAGCTAAAATCTGATTTATCACCATCCCAAAACCATCCTGCAAAGAAGGCATAACTGCAATATCGCATTTCGTTATAATTGACGGCAAATCATAAAAGTTCTTTTGTCCCAAAAATTTCCAATTTCCCTTTTTATACTTTTCAACTGTAGTTTTCATCTCACTATGGATTTTTCCAACAAACCATACTTCATAATTATTGTCTTCAATATCCAATTTATTCAATGCCTCAAACAAATAGACCAGCCCCTTTTGAATAGTGATCGCCCCCAGGTACAATATAGTAAATTTGTCATTTCTCTTTCCGTTCTTTCCCGGCGCAAATTCAACACTTGATCCATAGTGATTCACTATTAGTTTTGATTCGGCGACGCCATATTTAATGAACGATTTCTTTACAAAAGTCGAAGGAATCGAAATATAATCAGCTTCCTGATATTCCTTGAGTTCTTTTTCAATCATGCGCTTATCAATAGAAAAATCAATCCCAAATTTTTTGTATTCCTCTATTAAAAGCTCGTTTTGATAGAGTATATGTGAAGACCCTCTCTCAACAATAGTAATTTTACCGGTTGCTTTGGCAGCCCTAATTGACTGGAGGCTCATCCCGCTCCATCCGATAAATATCTTACTATTGCTTTGCTTAACCCTACCGGCTACCCAGCGATCATAAAGTTGAAGCCATATAAAACCAGATCCGGGTAATAACTTAATTGGAAAAGCGAGTAGTGTATTCGTAAAAATCTTTTCAGTGGGTATTATCTCCCTATCAACACGCCTGACAAACCTGCGAAGAAAAGTATTTTTCTGATAAGCGTAGCTAGTATAAAAGTAATTCAACATTCCATGCCTTTCCAATTGCTCCGCCAGTGCAAAAGCATGAAACTTACCACTGCAGGATATTATTACAGACACTTAAATTAGCTGCTTGAACACTTGATAAATCTGTTTGGCCCGATTTTCATAACTATATTCACTCGTTAATGATCTGGTTCTGGCAGCATTACGAATTTGAGTAGCTGAATCAAAATCCAAGTCAAGCAAATACCGGGCTTTTTGGACACATTCTTCAAAACTTTCATATAGAAAGATTTCCTTGTTGGCCTCAAAGAAAACACGATGTTCCTCCGTGTCAGGCGCCAACTGGATTCCCCCCCCGGCTGGAATTTCAAAAGTACGCATGTTATGACTTCCTATATTATGCTCTCTGAAAATATTTAGTTGTATCCTGTATTTTCTAACACAAACCCAAAAATCTTTGTCATATACAGCATTATGCACTTTACAGTATTCACCATCCTTAAAATAAGCTCCCCAACCGTGGCCAAATAAACTAAGATTAATTTTTTCAGCAATGAGTTTTGAAATAAACTCAACACGAATGCGATCTGGATTTCCTATAAAACATAAACTCCTTATTTCGCCGTCTTCATCCGGGAATCCATCCATTTCTTCTCCCAATTCAAATCCAAAGGGGACGACGAATGTGGGAATTTTATATTTGCTTTCTATTTCATTCTTTAAATATTGTATGTAGGTGATGTGCGCATGATATGAGGAAAAACTTCGACTTACATTTTTATTACCGCTCCCTGGACCTGAAAAAACAAATGGATGATCCGGATTGTAATTGACTAGTTTGAATTCTTTGCTCAAAAAAGAAAGTGTTTTAGCATAAATTTCCATCCCTTTAAAAATCCAAATAATATCGGGTTTAAACTGATGTGCTACATCGACGAGACCCTTATTTATTCCGCGATAGCCGGTACTTATTTTTGTCTTAAATAATAATTTATTTAAAATATTTTTTGAATACCTGTCTAAAAAAATGTCAGGTGCAGAGAAATGAGATATCTCTACACCCAATTTTGCCAAGTACTTCACAAAATGCCTTTCTATGGCCATTGAACGGTTGCTTCCCACAAGTAGTACTTTCACTTCGAAGATTGCTTGTTATTACTAATGTCGACTATCGTGTCGAAGATAATATCACATTGAGCGGTTATTGAAAAATTAGCCGCTACATAACTCATTGCTTGTTTTACAAGTATCTCCTTTTCCTCGTCTTTGAGCCGAAAAACGCTCTCAATCTTACTTTTCAATGCACCCCGATTGTTTTCTTTAAAAACAAAATAAGGATTATCAAAAAAATGAGGTAGAAACCCACTATCCGACACAATTGTCAAGCAACCACAGGCAACAGTCTCCTGGACAACTCTGCCATACTGTTCTTTGAAGGTTGAAGTAGTAATTGACGGAACTACTGCCAAATCGCATGCATTCATGTAATTTCCTATCTCATCATGGTTTGCATCAAAAAAAACAACTCTGTCGTCTAGCTTATTCACTTTTATGAATTCCCTGATATTTTCAATGTAATTTGTGGTATAACGCGAAAAATTATCAATGAGTAAATTCCAGCGAAGATCTCTTAATTCACTAAGCACCTCAAGCAATAACATCAATCCTTTTTCTGGAACAATCCTTCCAAAATACCCAATGGTAAATGTCGTTAAGTGACATTCGTTTATGACCTTTTCTCTAATTGCTGAACTCTTATAGAAATAAGCCGGGTCATAACCCAATGGGATCCATTTGGTCTTTATAAACTTTAGATCTTCAAATAGCCGCTTCCCATCATAGTTTATTGTAAAAACAACAGAAACAAAAGGGCGCACCAGTAGGCAAAGCGATCGCTTAAAAAACAAAAGCATCTTTGATTTCAATGTTTCACTAGAAAAAAACCGTCTCATCGAAAGTGATAAATTCTCATTTGTCTGGCATAAAATTTTAGCCCCATAGAATATTTTGTAAAAACAACAATACAGACATAAGAAGGAAATAGGGTCATTTTCTATAAAAATGACATCCGGCCTGGTTTCTCTGAGTATTTTCCAAAGGCCTTTAAAATAATGCAATCTTGGGTTACTAGCTATTAAAGGTAGTCTTATGAGTGCTGGATCATCTTTATGAGTTGCTTCTGCATCAACAAGGTTTTTTTCGAATTTTAGAGACCTAGGAATAACCAGTTTCAAATCACTTTTAGTCGCCAGAGCGCTATAAACCTTTCGGTTAATGGCAGTAAATGAAGAATAAGAAATAGCAACAATTTTCATCATGCCCCTTTGTCATTTAAGAAATTTAGTTGCTCCACGGTATCGATAGTAAACCACTGGTCCGGATAAATGTCAGAACAATACAATTCAGATATTTTGATCAGCTGGGTCCACGTTTTACCAAAATCATCAGATTCTTCAATTAACTTATTGATTCTTGCAGGATTTAATATTTGAATACCAGAGCAATAAGCATCAGCAGGTTTATTTCTGTTGAGTTCATTTACAACCCCATTAGTATGAAAAATATAGTCGCCATCTAGTCCTTTAACCGGTTTAACAGGTATAACCATGCAAGCAGGACTACCCTTTTTTTCATAGTCTTCGTATAATCTTTGAAAATTAAGCTCGGTAATATTATCACAAGTCAACAACAATACGGGTTCGTCAATATATTTCATCAATGTATTAAACACCCACCAGGAATTTCCATGCCCCTCCGTATTAAAAATCACATTGACATTTTTCTCGATTACATGATGGGCTAGCATAGCGCCTTTATATCCTACCGTAATGTATACATTGGAAATATGTTGTCGAATTTTAGAAATCCCATCACTAATCAAGCTATCGCCTTTGTATTTTGCCATAGCTTTTGGAATATCGTCAGTCAGTGGCAGCATCCTTGTTCCTCGCCCTGCAGCCATTATTATTGAATGTTTAAACATAATTATACTTCTTCAAATGGTGGGTTATTAATAATTTCTATTATTTCATTTTCGGTCAATCTTTCAGTATTTGCAGAGGATAGACCAACCGAAACAGGATTAGACACCTTCTTATTAAACGAAATCAGGTAATGCAGTATGTCATTTAGCATTATCTCTTCAGTGTAGGGAAGTTCAAGTTCGCCGATGAGAAATTCATCATTCCGTTCCCCTGGTCGCCCTTCAATCTTTTCGTATTTTGCTCCGCTTAATTTAGTCCAAACGTTAATGATTTCTTCCATTTGCGCTGCCTTCATTTTTCTCGACAATACCTTGCCCTTAACTAGATCAATATTACTCAAAGCGGTACTAACCAGGTTCACCGCCTCATCAACAGTGAAAAAGAATCTCCGCATTTCTGGTCCTGTTGTGCCAATTGTCCCGGTCGCTGCAAGCATTTTTTTCCAAATCGTTAAAACAGAACCCGTTGACCATGCCACATTTCCATATCGGACTGCCGTGAATTTCGTATCCGATTTCCCATCCATGGCACAAAACATCCTCTCCATCATCGCCTTACTCAACCCATAGGTATTTCTCACTGGAGGTGCAGCCTTATCAGTTGATATACCAATTACCACACCAGTCCCCTTGTCCATTGCTACTCTGGCAATATTTTGCGACCCAATAACATTCACGTCAACACATTCCATAGGATAAACCTCGGCTAAGTCAACGAATTTTGTGGCTGCGGCATGAATTACAATGGCTGGCTTAAATTCATTAAAAACATCCCTAACAGATTCAATATTCGTAACATCTAAAGGGGCAATATTGCACCCGGTATAGTTTTGCGCCTGAAAATTCTGTTTGTTATTTCTTCCTGTAAGAATAACATCATATTGTTCCTTTAATTTCAGGCCCAATCGCTTTCCCAAGAACCCTGTACCTCCAGTAATTAGAACTACTTGCTTTTTAGTCATATATTTTAAAAGTTAGTGTAATTAAAAAATTATTCGTTTTAGAATTTTTATTTAACAATATTCAAGTAAAATCGCTGTCTATCTAAACAGTCCCCTTACTATTATTTCTTCTTCATACTTTCACCGGAATACCAACATTGGGGTAGATCAAAGTCTCTTTTGGTCGGTATACATTTGCAATCTAATTCATGAGGAAATTTTTTTGTTTCCTGAGAATGTCTCACCTTATCCTTCCTTAAAAATGTAAATTCCATTGTGGGGGGTATAAAAAACCCTCTAACCATTACAGGCTTTGAAATATTATTTGGATGTATATGGACAATTACAAAGTCATTTAATAATCGTCTGAAAGTCGTGTCTACAATCCTAAAACCAAAGGGATCAGAGATCGTATCAAGGCCATGAAACTCGATAATGACTATCCTAAATCTCCTTAATATTTCAGCCGGCGTGTTCATTATCACGTCATACTCACTCCCCTCTATATCCATTTGAAGTAACAAATCATCACTTATATTATCACAATTATTTTTTACCCAACTCTCCAATGTCATATGAACTTCGTCATCATCAATACCTATGAATTTTTTTTCGAATTTAATATTTGGACCTACTATAGGTGGGGCTTCCACCGAAAAATCGGCTAGATAGCACCTTATTCCGCGGCTTATCATTTCCTTCTCAAAGCTTGCTGTTTCGGCCACTCCTGGCGAAAAGCAGGCATATATCTCCCCTAGATCGTTTGGCACCAGGTAACCTCCATCAGTATTCTCTCCAATTCGGATTAAATCGAGATCAGTAGTTATCGGATAACACCTATTTAAAAATCCTTCGATTAGATCTCGCTTTGTGGTTTTTCGGATATTTATTCCTAAATCTCTCAGAGTGCTTTTAATTAAATTATTGAGCTTAAATTTTATCATTGACTTTATGTGTGCGACTTATGAAAAAATATTAATTGCTGAGTAATATTTATTAAAGGGAGAACTAAAATAATAACAACTCTGTTCTGCTATTTCCGCTGAAATTATTCCTGGTGAATTTAGAATCCGGCTTTAATTTAAGTATTTTAAGCAGTTCTGTATAGAGTGCGAGTTCTTCATCACCGGTACCCAACACATTTATGAACTTTTTGGATCAGCCATTGAGCTAATATAATTCTCAATTTTTTCTAATTGCTTTTCATAGGTATTTTGAGAAGCATATTTTTTTCTGAACATTTTCAATTCTGTTGAATTATGAATATCAATTGCATTCATGACATCCTTAAAAAGTCCAGGCAGTTTATCATTATTGTCACGTTCCTTAACCATTTGCACCAATATTGGTTCGTTTTCATAAGTAGAGATATTATTAGCGACTATTATTTTACCAGTGCTTACATATTCTAGCACTTTATGATAATTGGTTCCCTTACTTTGATCCTTCAAAACATCATAACAAATTAGAAAAACATCCATTTTTTGGAATTCCTTTGCCAAAGTATTTGTAGGAACAGGGCCATGAAGTATGACATTGCTACTTTGCGCTAATTTATCGATAAATTGAAATGTTTCATTTTCTGCGTCAACAAGCGCGTCAATATTGCTGTCGCCGTTTCTTTTAAAATGACCCCAACATTCAAACAACACCTCAGGATTTGCCTTTATAATTTCCAAAAGCCCCTTTCGGTCAATATCAGGCCTCCAAATATTACCAGAATAACCTACCCGCACTTTATTATCGGCCTTAATAAAGGGCTCCTGTTTTAAAAACTCATCGCTGACACCATGGTTTATGAAATGGCCTGGGATTTTAAAACCTTTGTATTTATCCAATATCTCTCTCGTTACAGAAAAAATAATATCTGCTCCTCCTGCTGCTCTTATAGCTGTCAACTCACTAGGTTCATCAACAGGATGAAATATCTTAAAGCTTTTGGCGGGAAAAAATGAAAAAGGATATGAATTGCTTAAATCAAATGACCAAACTATATCGATTTCACGCCCGATCTTTTTTAATATCTTTTTTAAATGAGGGCGCATTAACCAATGAAATAAAAAAAGAAAATGAAATTTGATATTGTATGGGAAATTAAGTCGGTGATCAATAATAAATAAATTAGGATAGTCTGCCGATTTCGAGATATCGATCTTCCTTCTGAATAATTGCCCAGTCCCGCAGGCTGGATTTAAAAAATACACACAATTTCCTTTCTTGGTTAACTCCACAGCGTAATGATGCTTGGATATAAACATCTCCCCCCACGACTGTGGCGAAATGAGAAGTATGACTTTATCTTTAAGAATAGAAATATTACCTGGCTTCTCAGCACTCACTACGATAGAACTGTTTAATAGCTTCCGATATATAAATAATCATCTCATGATTTAACTCGGGGTACATAGGCAATGAAAGAATTTCCGATTGAAACTGAGTACTTACCGGAAAATCATTTAAAGATTTGCCAAGGTATTGATAAGCAGGCAAATTTGGCAATGCCGTAGGATAATGAATAGAAGTCTCAATTCCCCTCTTTTGTAAATATTGAATTAACAGATCCCTGTGTTGAACCCGAATAACATACAAATGGAAGGTATGCCTACTCACTGGCCGCTGTTGAGGTAAAATAATATTTTCAATTCCTAACAACTGTTCGTTATAAAATGAAGCATTTTCCACACGTTTCGCTGTCCATTCTAAGATAAAGGGAAGTTTTGCGGAAAGGATAGCAGCCTGCAGGCCATCCAATCGACTGTTTATTCCCTCAATCTCGTGCTGGTGTTTTTTCAAAGCCCCGTGACGTGCGTACATTTTACATTTTAGAGCGAGCGCCGCGTCATTTGTAATTATGCACCCTGCATCGCCATAAGCTCCCAAATTTTTACCGGGATAAAAACTGAAAGAACCCGCAATACCTCTTAATCCAGCTCTTATTCCATTTAACTCAGAAAAATGCGCTTGTGCACAATCCTCAATAATGGGAATACCATAGTTATCACAAATGGCTACTATTTTATCAATAGCACACATTTGTCCGTGCAGATGTACAGCAATAACGGCTTTTGTATTTGAGTTAATTGAGGCCTCCAGCTTACTTTCATCTATACTGTGATAAACAGGCTCTATATCTACAAAGACGGGCTTCGCCCCCGTTTGAGTGATGGTTTCAGAACTGGATATCCAGCTATTAGCAACAGTTATAACTTCGTCCCCGGCTCCTATGCCAAGCATTTTCATTAAGATGAATAAGGAATCCGTTCCGTTGGCGCATGATATAACATGATCCACCCCATATACCGCAGAAAATTTCTCTTCAAATTCCCGGACATACTTTCCACCAATAAAAGCCGTATCCCTGATAACGTCAGCAATAGCATTATCTATCACTCGCTTTATAGATTGATATTGAGCCTGAAGATCTACAAAGGGTATAATCATGGGCGAGTGCTGGTTATTTTCATTGAGAATTAGAGCTTACGAATGTATTTGCTGCCTTATAGATCTTTTCAATTATTTCTACAGTTTTTAATCCTTCATATCCACTGGTAGTAACAGATGCATTATTCTCTAAAACATCAATTACGTTATCATAAACCTTGTCATGGTTACTCATAGAGCCAATATAATTGCCATAGTTGTTTGGCTTATTGCCCGCAGGCAGATTCTCAATAGTATAGTCCTGAATATTTTGATACTCCAATTCATTGAGATATTGGCCACCAATTTTAACCGTCCCTTTTTCACCAAACAGGGCTAAAGACCCTTCCATGTTTTTCCCATGGCTGTTTACCGTATAATTCATAGAGCCAATTACGCCATTACTGAACCGCAAAATAACAACACCTGTGTCTTCAAATTCAATTATATCCTTGTGCATAAAATTGCCAACTACGGCAAGTACCTCTTCCACATCCCCTATCATCCAATAAAGCAAATCGATAAAGTGACTGAACTGCGTGAACAAAGTGCCTCCATCCAGGCTCATAGTTCCCTTCCAGGAATTTTGATAGTAGTCGGCTTTTCGGTTCCAGAAACAATTCAATTGAACACTGTTAATTTTACCAAGTCTGCCCTCATCCAAAATCTTCTTAACAGCTGCAACTGGTGGATTATATCGGTTTTGTTTAATAACAAACAACCTCCTGTTTGCCATTTCAGCAGCCTGGATCATTGCTCCGCAATCACTTACCTTAATTGCTAGAGGTTTTTCACATAAAACATGAAAACCTGATTTTAATGCTTTAATAGCATGTTCTGCATGCAACCCATTGGGACTGCAAATGACAACCACATCTATATCTTTTTCGTTGGATAGTAAATCATCAATTGAATACCATGCCTTTGTTTTAAATATGGAAGCCATCGCTTCCGCTTTTTCCTTTACTATATCACAAACAGCAACTAATTTTCCTTTATTAGTAACATGTTCAGCATGGCGCTGAGCTATCCTGCCACATCCAACAATTGCAAATCTGATCATGTTTTTTTAAAAAACTTTTTAAAAGGTTTTAAATACTTGAATTCATCAAATATCGAAATACTTATTTCGTAATTTAGATGAGGCACAGGGGCGGTCTTTATATAGTCCTGGAACGATTCATTGGAAAATCCTAGTTTTTTTATCACAAATTCATAGTCAGTTTCAAATAATTCAGGAGGATAAATGGGCTTCTCCAGTTCAGCCAATGCTTTTTCTTTGGTCAACTGTCCGGAAAAGATCAGGTTAGACAAATGCGCCTTTCTTTTATCGATCTTAAATTTACTGGGCAAAATATATCCCTGGTAAAAACGAGTAAATACAGATTCGTAATGTTTGCCTCCATAATCCCGCCATCCTAATTCTTTCATGATCCTTTTTTTCACTTCTTCTTTAACATACGGAATATAGTTCAGCAAAGGCCATGACTGGAACGGCTTCGTCCTGGCCACTATCCTTCTACGGATAGGACTCATTAGAGGATAGGTCTTCAAGGGCATACTGCCAAACCGGGAATGAATATCTTTCAGATTCGATGTGTTTTTACATATCCATGAGGGAGGAAGGGTAAATTCGGTAACAACATTTCGGCCATCGATAATATGCTTGATACTATGTTCTTTACAGATTATATCCAGTGCAGAAAAAATAGCGATATCAGTAACTGCTTCAATGTCAACCACATTGGCTTTAAAATACGCTAACTGTATGTCTTTGAATTCGTTCCAGTCAATTACGTAGGTGTAGAGGTCGAAGCCACATTTACTTACTATATTCTGAATATTATTTACAGCTAATTCCGAATTCCACCCGTTATCAAAATGCACACAGAGTACACGAAGGCCTGCTTGCTTTGCAACCCACGCGAGGTAAGTACTATCCACCCCCCCGCTTACACCTAAAATGCAATCGTATTTTTTCCCTTTGCCATCTGCTTTTATCAGCGCAATGGTTTCTGCAAATTTTTGTTCCCCTTTTTCACCTTTATGAACCTGCGCCGCCTCTGCATCAAGGTATTCATAATAATAGTTACAAATACCCTTTTCGTCAAAATGAATATCAGGATCAGCAATCGTATCCATTACGCTGATCACACATTGCCTGTAATTAGTATTTGGTGTTGAAGACATTAATGTATTTGGAATAACTTTTCTTTTAATTCATTTTCAGCAGGATAATTGATCAATACCGCCTGGTGTGGTCTTTGAAAAACAAACATACTGCCTGCAGCAACCGCTGAAGCTCCTTGTTCTACGGCAAAGCAAAGATCATTTATATCAGCTGCGCCACCGCAGGCAATTAAAGGTATGCTTAACCCACTGCTTACTTTTTTGACCAGGTCACCATCATAGCCGGAATAGGTCCCATCCCGGTCAATGGCATTTAAGAATATTTCGCCCGCCCCTGCCCGCTGCATCTTGTGAGCAAATTCAACTGGATCATTATTTGTATTTTCTGTCCCGTTCCGGGTATACACCCTGTATTTACCGAACATATTTTTTTTTACATCGATTGAAACAACCACGCTTTGACTGCCTGCCAAACCAGCGGCGTTAGTCACCAGTGACGGGTCATGCACCGCTGCATTATTAAGGATTATCTTTTCAACTCCCAGGTTAAATAATTTCTTTATCTCCTCTACTGAAGAAATGCCTCCGCCGTATGCCATGGGCATGAATGCTTCGCTTGCAATTTCCTTTATCATTTCAAAATTTGGAGATCTATTTTCACGTGTGGCATCAATATCAAGTATCACCATTTCATCAGTTCCTTTTTCATTGAAGATCTTAACTGCATTGATAGGGTCTCCTACGTATTTATAATTCTTAAATTTAACTGATTTTACCAGCCCTCCCTTGCTAATTAGTAAAACAGGTATGACCCTTATTCTCCGCATTAGAAATTGGTAACAAAATTTTTAAGCAATTGCATTCCAAAGCGATGGCTTTTTTCAGGATGGAATTGTACCCCAATAATATTATCTCTCTCGATTGCAGCTACAAACTCGTAGCCATATTCCGCAACTAATAGTTTATCAGCCGGGTTATCAACCACAACATGAAAGGAATGGGCAAAGTAAAAACGGGCATCTGTCAAAGCAGTGGTCAATTTAGAATCTTTTACAGTTTTTACTTCTAGCCAGCCCATATTGGGCACCTTATGTTGTTCTGCCATTTTCTGTTTATCAAATGCTACTACTTTTCCGCCTATCCACCCCAAGCCATCCATCTCCCCCTCTTCACTGTTTTCCATTAGCATCTGTAACCCCACGCAGATCCCCATTAAGGGTGTTTTTTCTTTATTAACTTTTGTTTCCATGATATCCCGCAACCCCGATCCATTGAATTTTTCCATACAGTTATCAAATGCACCTATTCCCGGAAGTAATAATTTTGAAGCTGAATTGATAACCGATTCGTCGGCACTAATGACTGAGGTAGCACCAACCTTCAATAACATGTTTTGAATAGAACCTAGATTACCTGCGCCGTAGTCAACAATAACAAGCATGAAAGAATATGATCATTTAATAAAAGAAACAAAAAAGGACTTTGTCATATTGTAAATATGCCTGGCCCTGGCAAATCTAATAAGGCGGTAATTAAAGATCCGGCTAACTAAAACAAATCCTTGCCGGTAAAATTTTCCCCTGAAGAGGCTTGAGATGTTAGCGTAATAATTGTCGTATAAAAACTTATTGACCAGCAGGGGATATTGCTTGCGATATTGATTTTGTATGGAATCGATACTCTTCTTTGATAATAAGTATCGCTCATAACTATTCTTTTTCGACCATATCCCTCCCTCATGGGTCCTGTAAGCTGCCATAGTTTCATCAATATAGGAAGCATAACCACCATTGCGCAAAAGATAAAGCCCAAATGTAGTATCATCAACAATAAAATCTGCAAGGTCTTTTCTTAATATATTTCTAAAAACGATTGAAGGCGTTTTGATAAACTTACCCTTTAGCAGATCTTCAAATACTAAATCGCATATAGCTTCAGGATATACGACTCCTAAGATCTTTTCATTATTATCTATAATTGCGACATTATGAAACGAAGCAATGCAATTTTCATCTTGCACGAGCTTATCAATTTGCTTTTGCAATTTATAGGGATCAGTCCAAAAATCATCTCCTTCTAGCATGGCAATATATTTGGATCCGTATTCTAAACAGGCTCTCAATAACTTAATAGAATTCAAGGATCCTCCTAAATTATCTTGATTCAAAAAAAGTTCAATTCTTTCAGGGTATTTGGCCTTAAGTTCTAAACATATTTCTCGAGTCCTATCTGTAGAATGATCTTCACCAATAAATACTTTATACGAAAATGAGGCTTGTTGCATCATTACAGATTCAACAGCTCTTGCAATATGACCTTCATGGTTGTAAGTAACCATGTGAACAACCACTAATGCTTTTTCGGGAACCACCGTAACTTATTGGTAGATTTTTTGCAGTTGTTCTTTTTTCGGAAAATCAGGTGTTAGCAAGTCCGGCGCAGGCTTATAAATGAATGGATTAGGGAATCCTCTTTCTATAAATGTTGCTTCACTGAGATTGTTATATCTCAATTGAACCGACCACCGTATGGACTCTGTTATATTTGTACCGGATCTATGCACTAAAAAAGAGGAGAAAAATAAAACATCTCCCATTTCAAATTCTAATTGCTCAAATTCCTCATCTTTAAAATCTCCAATTAATCTGCCATAATAGGAAACAGACTCAGCATCCAATAATCCCAATTTATGCGTCCCGGGAATAACCTGAAGTGCTCCAATTGCTGCATTTGCACTTATTAAGGGAAACCAAACAGTAACTGCATCAAGCGATCCTTGACTAGACCTCCAATCCTGGTGTGCCTCTAATTTCCAGTACTCAGCCTTTTTTGCCAAATACCGGCTATTGAATAACATGGAGGGGCGAACACTTATGATTGGAAATGTTAATCCTAGCTCTTTCAGAATTACAGCAATTTTCTCATCTGTCCCAATTCTATGAAGTGAGATCAATTGCTGGGCTTGCTTACCACAACTCATAAAAGTTTCCAGGTCTAATTCAAAAAATTTATACATCGATTTCTCAAATGCTAGATCGTCATTGATATCTATACTCACGTTTAGTATTCTTTCCATTTCAAGTGCAAATACCCTTTTTACTTCTTTTCGAACGGTTCTGATCTCGTCTTTTGAAAAAAAATCCCTGACAATAAGAAAGCCATTTGTTTTGAAATCTGTCAATTGCTCCTGATTAATCATATTTCTAAATTGAAAGTTGATGAATATTTAAGATAGGAATATTTTTTTTCAATGCACTTAATACATTTTGTTTCATAGGCTCAAAAAACATTTCACTAAAAATGAGCACGACGCCCGGGTTGTGCTTTTTTATTTCCGCAAGCGGATTAATGATCCTCCCGGAAATCGCACTTCCTAATTTTTCTTCTGTATCATCAAATAAAAGATCAATATCATGGATTTTCAATGCGCCATTATCTAAAGCGTAATAAAATAAAAAGCCGGTACCATACACAGCCACTTTCTGTTTTTTGCTCCTGGCAACTTTGATGATATTGCCTATACCCATTGTCATTTGTTGCCGGTACCGTTTACGTAACTGCAGAAAATCCTGGAAGATGTTCAGAACCCGAAAGCCACTAGTAGTCGTTGGTGGGTTAATTTTTCGCTTTACCCTGAAGGCTGCAATAAGGGAAAACCCATAAGAAATATCTTTATTGTTACTAGCTATAAGTTCTAAATTAATTTGAGACAGGAGCAAAGATAAACTTTCAATACAGTAATGATAAAGGTGTTCGTGTGTTATTACTGACTCAGAATTAAAAAATGCGTATTTATTTATGTCGGGTACTTCTATCACCAGGATACCGCCTGGTGACAAATACTTAATCTGCAGCTTAATAAAAGCTAACGGATCCTTAATGTGTTCAAGTACCAAAAAAGAACATACTATATCAAATTTCTTATTCGAAGAAAATTTATCAAGTGGCTTGTTCGAAATTTCAATGTCTTTATTAACTAAATGCTCGTACAAGTAATCATACCCTGCTGAAGGGTCTAAACCGGAACA
>Ga0193753_10001348_pt1 | contig 21144 bp, 20 predicted proteins | sample H1c2metaG_FD_144925 | JGI IMG/M metagenome (GOLD analysis project Ga0193753, IMG submission 144925) | Soil microbial communities from a riparian zone of the East river system, Colorado, United States - H1c2 | ecosystem: Environmental > Terrestrial > Soil > Riparian zone | place: USA: East...
GGCATGGATATTATGGAAATGGTCCGACCAGCTGCACCAATTTTTTTATCGGCAGTCGGGCCATTTCCATAATATCCATGCCCGCAAAATGAACACTCAATGATTCAGGGCGCAGTCGCTTGCCGCCGCAAACCGGACAGGATGCGCTGACCATATATTTTAATACCCTTTTTTTCATCAGGGCACTTTGTGTTTCAGAAAAAGTATGAAGCAAATAAGCTTTTGCTCCTGAGAACGTACCCATATAACTGGGCTCCTCCTTTCCTCGAATGGCCCTTTTTACCTCTGCATATGTGAAGCCTGCATAAACCGGAACGGTTGGTTTTTCTTCTGTAAATAAAATCCAGTCACGGTCTTTTTTGGACAATTGTTTCCAGGGAACATCGACATTATATCCCAGTGTGATTAAAATATCGCGTAGATTTTGCCCCTGCCAGGCCGTGGGCCAGGATGCGATCGCGCGTTCGCGTATGCTGAGCGAATCATCCGGTACCATGGTTTTTTCCGTGATCTCGTAAATCAATCCGAGTCCATGACAATTCGGGCATGCTCCCTGCGGAGTATTTGTTGAAAATGATTCTGCGTACAAAATGGGTTGCCCCGCAGGATAAACCCCTGCCCTCGAATAGAGCATGCGCATCAGGTTAGACAAAGTAGTCACACTACCGACTGAAGAACGGATAGAAGGCGATCCCCGTTGTTGCTGCAGGGCGATCGCGGGTGGAAGGCCTGTGATCTCATCCACCTGTGGAACTGCCATCTGATGAAACAGCCGGCGTGCATAAGGTGAAACCGATTCCAGGTATCTGTGCTGTGCTTCTGCATATAAAGTGCCGAATGCCAGTGACGATTTTCCGGAACCGGAAACGCCCGTGAACACAACCAATGCGCCGCGCGGTATTGACAATGAAACATTTTTCAGATTATGTTCACGGGCTCCCTTTACATGAACAAAGCCATCGTCTTTTCCAGTGAAATCCATTCAAAAAATATTGAGTTATCATGGAAACATAGCAGGAGGCTACGGCTGACCCTTGCCTCCCGAAGAACCATAAATCTGTCCGTTTGCAAAACTGCCGCTATTATCCGCGAGTTGTACGTAAATCGATGCGAGTTCAGCGGGCTGACCGGGTCTTTCAAGCGGCGTATCTCCACCAAATTTGACAAGTTTCTCCTGCGTGGCGCCGCCGCTTACCTGCAAGGCGGTCCAGACTGGCCCGGGTGCAACGCCATTCACACGGATGCCTTTCGGACCGAGCTGTTTCGCAAGGGATTTCACATAGTTCATCGTTGCTGCTTTGGTCTGTGCATAATCATAAAGATCCGGTGATGGATCATATGCCTGTTCTGACGCCGTGCCGATGATAACCGATCCCGGCTGCAAATGCGGAAGCGCCGCTTTGATGATCCAGAATGGCGCATAAATATTTGTCTTCATCGTCCAGTCGAATTGTTCGGTCGAAATGTCAAGAATGGATGCATGTGTCTGCTGACGACCCGCATTGTTGACGACGATATCAAGACCTCCCAATTGTTGAACCGCCTGTTCCACTAATTTCTGACAGAAAACTTCTTCCCGCAGATCGCCGGGAATTCCGATTCCTATTCTTCCTTCTGCCTTGATCAGTGTAAGCACTTCCTGGGCATCAGATTCTTCAGTGGGAAAATAATTGATTACTACGTCTGCTCCTTCACGCGCGTAAGCGATAGCGGCAGCACGGCCCATGCCCGAATCACCCCCGGTGATCAGAGCTTTGCGACCGGAAAGCCGGCCCGATCCTTTGTAACTGGTCTCGCCATGATCCGGCTTTGGATTCATCTTACTCACCAGTCCCGGCCAGGGCTGGGTCTGACCGGGAAACGGCGGCTTCGGATATTTTGTAACCGGGTTTACAAGACCTTCCGGTGTTTCCCTGTTTATCTTTTTTCCGGGAGAAGCAAATACAGGTGTTACTGCCACTGCAGCCAGCGTCGCACCGAGTCCTCCGATTACCTGCCGCCTGTGCATTTTATTTTCCTCACTCATAAAATTTGTTTTCGTTTGAAAAATAGAATTAAAGACCATGCCAGCGGGAAGAAAGTATGGAAGAATGGAAGTATGGAAGTCTGTCAACTGGATATGACGCGTACCGATCGGCCGCCTGCCAGGTCTGACCGAAGATTGTTGGCACTGTTATATCATATACCTGATCATGAACCAAATAACCTGGGTCGGATTGATCGCAAGTGTACTGACCACCCTTGCAGCCGTTCCGCAGCTCATCAAAATATGTAAAGAAAAGAAAGCCGAAAATATTTCCCTTTTGTGGGTTTTTATCCTTTTTCTGGGACTCTGTGCCTGGATATACTATGGTATTCTGAAAAAAGACATGATCATATTCGTTTCAAATACGATCGCCGCACTGATCAATGCCGGGATCGCCGTATCGGCCATCGTATACAAAGAAAGGAAAATTTAGGCTTGCGGATTTATTCTCCCTTGAGGTCGTCAACGATACCTGCTTCCCTATTCTTTTTAATCTCACTCATATTTTTAGCCTCATCGATGGAGTGCGACTGCTGCAGGCTCTCTTCTTTTTTTGTCATCGAACTGAGACCGGCATAATACTTCTGTATGACTTTCAGATCTTCCTCCGACATATTTTCCACGTTCACCAGGCGGTTACTCGCGAACTCATGCGCGGCGACCAGTTCATTCAGTTTCAATTGGATCGCCAGGGAATCCTTGTTCTGTGCTTTCTGGATAAGGAATACCATCAGAAACGTGACGATCGTTGTTCCGGTATTGATGACCAGTTGCCAGCTTTCCGAATAATGAAAAAAGGGACCTGAAACGGCCCATAGGAGGACCACAAAAAATGCCAGGATAAAAGCAGCCGTACTGCCGGTGGCCCTGGTGAAGCTAATGGCAAACCGTTCTGAGAGGCTGGCTTCATGAGTCGTTTTTTTTGTTTGCATGGTTATGATTTTCATTCTAAAACCTGTTACAATATTGTGCCATACTCTTACTACACCTGATGTTTCATTGCCGGCGGCCTGGCATGATTATCTAATATTATATAGAGTATAAAAACAATAAAAAAATGGCAACCATGAAAACAAAACAGAAAAAGTCAGCTGATAGCGCAGAGAAAGACTCGATGCTACTGGAATTTTTCCACGGAGAAGTCAAGGATATCTATTGGGCTGAAAAACATTTGTTGAAAGCAATCCCCAAAATGTCCAAAGCGGCTACCGCTGCGGAATTGAAAGAAGCTTTCAACAACCACCTGGAAGAAACGAAGGGACACGTGGAAAGACTGGAACAGGTTTTTGAATTGTTGGGATCCAAGCCACAGACAAAAAAATGTGAAGCTATGGAGGGCATTACCAAAGAAGGCGATGGCATCGTAGAAGAAACCGAAGCAGGAACTTCCACACGGGATGTGGGATTGATCCTGGCAGGACAAAAAATTGAACACTATGAAATAGCCACATATGGCGGTTTAGTACAACTGGCCCGGAATCTTGGACATGACGATGTCGCGGACATTCTGGAAACGACGTTAAACGAAGAGAAAACTGCCGATGAAAAGCTCACAGCCATTGCTGAAGAGAGCGTGAATTATGATGCAGCGCAGGAAGAAGAAGCCTAGTGCGAGAGGGTGCTGTGAACTAAAAACCCGGTAAATGATTCGTTTACCGGGTTTTATTTTTGGTCGGGCACAAATTTTGCCTCCTGATTCGTCAAATACGAAGTGGGGACATACAATGAATGTAAATAGGACTGTTCTTTTTCTAACGACGCTTTTCGCTTTTCAATCAGCCTTTTCCCAGGATTCTACGACTTCGCCCATTTTTATTGAACTTCAAAAGGGAGACAGTATTTTATTTGAGGAAGGTTTCAATAAATGCAATTTGTCCGCATTGGAAACTTTATTAGAGCCTGACTTTGAATTTTATCACGACCAGAATGGAGCTCAAAACAAAGAAACGTTTTTAAAAGGCTTCAAAGAAAGCATATGTGCAAACCCGAAAGGCAAACCAATCCGCAAATTGGTTAAAGGCAGCCTGGTTGTATATCCTTTAAAGAATGAAGGGAAAATATATGGTGCTATTCAAATGGGTATTCATGATTTTTATATTTCCGAACCGGGTAAAGAATTAAGATTTACTGAGAATGCGAAATTTATTGCCACCTGGGTCTTAGACAGCGGAGTATGGAAATTAAAACGTGAATTAAGTTATAATCATAATAAGCCCAAAAGGTATGGAGCTAAATTCGACGATCGCTATCCGTACCCCTTGTTTGAAACGGACCCGGAAGTTGAATGGCTTCTGAAAGAGCTTAAAATCCCTTCCGTATCCATTGGATATATTAATGATGGGAAATTGCAGCAGATAAGAGCTTTCGGAGAACAAAAGCCAGGTGTTCCCATTGAATATAACAGTATATATAAAGTCGCCTCGCTTACGAAACCCATTACGGCCTTAGTTGTATTAAAACTGGTAGAGGCAGGAAAGTGGAAACTGGACGAGCCTGTGGCGAACTACTACGCAGACACTGCGCTGAAAGGCAGTCCGTTCCTGTTTAAGCTAACAACCAGATTTATTTTAAGTCAACGATCCGGTTTTCCAAACTGGCGTTATCTGCGGCCGGATAAGAAATTAATTTTTGAATTTGAGCCCGGTACTAAATTTCAATATTCAGGAGAAGGGTTTGAGTATTTAAGAAAAGCCCTTGAAAAAAAGTTTAATAAATCATTGGAGCAGTTGGCCGGTGAATGGCTTTTTACCCCTTTGAATATGCATGACACTCATTATTACTGGACAAAATCAACGGACGAAAGCAGGTACGCAGTAGAAAGCGATACGACGGGCCAACCCTATAAATATGAAAAATATCATACCGTAAATGCAGCCGCTAATTTATTGACAACCGTTGAGGACTATGGCAAATTCCTGGTTTATATACTTGACAGTGCAGGGCTTTCGCCCCAACTCTACAAACAGTTTATAACGCCCCAAACAAAGGTAAAAGCAGGTGTAAACTGGGGGTTGGGAATGCAGGTATTTCCTGATTTGCCAGATCAGGAATTTGCGTTGCAGCACACAGGTGGTGACGATGGCACAAAATGTATCGTCCTGTTGCTCCCCAAATCAAAACGCGGATTGATTGTCTTTATTAACTCTGAAAATGGATTGGTGATTTGGAAAAAAATCATTGAAGAGTATTTGGGTGAAGCAGGCAAAGAAATCGTGAGACGAAATTTAGAATGACGGATTAAATTTCATCAACAACGCATGTTTAGAAAGCTGAAGAGTGTCTTTTGGGTTATGAGTATTTTACTCTGTTATCCATTATATTCTCTGGGACAGCTTTTACTTTTCGGTTCCAAACAAAATGAGCCGGAAATTTATCTTAGAATAACCAGGCATCCCAATGAATGGCTAAATGCACATTTGGTTTTAATGGTTGCTGTTACACTAATGATTCCCGCCTACTTAGGCATAACAAACTATTTTAAAGGCACTAAATATATTCTTTTCGCTGAACTGGGTATTTTTTTCATCTGCATTTCAGTATTTGTTTTATTCGGTCAATATACAATTGATCTGTGTACGGTGGACTTATTCAATTTGCCTGAAAAAACCTCGTATGAAATTTTAGACAGAATTCAAAACGATACGCTGATTAAACCGTTGTTTTATGACAACTCACAACTGTTTATTTTATTAAAGTATTTTGATTTTACTGTCTTAGGGCAACTGTGTGTCGGGATAATATTTATCTTATCCAAAAAAATGCCCAGGTGGGCAATTATTGTATTTTTCATCGCTTTGCTGCTGACTCAATTTGGAATACTTATTCATCCGGTTTATGGAAGAATAATTAAAAGGCTGAGCTATACATTATTTAGTGTTTCATTTTTACCAATTGCAGTGGAAATTATTAAGTTAAATTTCGGCTTAAAATCAGTTGCCAATCCGGTAAATAACCTTCGCTCGTAATGACCTTGATTCACAGCTGAAAACAAGATGACAGGTTTAAACTGGATTTATTTCATATTTTCTTCATAAATCGTTTCAAAGTCTTTATTTTTCTGCTTCTGAAATAAACCGGTGAACCGGCGATCGATCGGTGAGAGCAGCTGAATACATAATTCCTTGTCCTCATCGCTCAGGTCGTGCACCATCATACCGGCCATCTTCATCACACGGTCTTTTGCCTGCATCACCACTTTTTTCCCCTTGGGTGTCAGTTCCAGTCTTGTTTGCCTCTTGTCATCTTTGTCATCATATTCACGAACGAGTCCCCTTTTCTTCATCCGGATCAGCATATTCGAACCACTGGAGAGTTCCATGATATTATTGTAGATTGCTTCCGACTTTATCGGGTTAACCATATTAAAAATGGTGACCAGTATTCCAAACTCCTCCATCTGGTCAAGGCCAGTTCCTTCCAACGCTATATTGGAATAAGCAATATGAAATTTCCCTATCCGCCTGAGAAGAATCACCAGCCTGCCATTCAGATCTGGAATCAGTTTTCCGGGTAATCCTGCACCTGGTTTGGGTTTTATTTTTTCTGCGAGACTATACCTAAAAAAATCTTCCAGGGAACCTTCCGGGTGTTGTTCCTCAAAAGCCGCCCATTGGGCCACCAATACCGCCGTTTTATTCATTGGATGCAACCATTTAGTACTAAAAATACAAAATATACTTCCAAATCTTGGTTATTATAACCTTTTGGTATAATTTAGTTGTTTAATATAACCTTTTGGTATTTAAATGAACATACTATGACCATTACTTATTTACTTCCCGCTTTGTTATCACTGCATTTGATCGCGCTCATCCTGATGGCCGGCACGACACTGATTGATTTTGTAACCGTGCGGGGTTTCTGGCGATTATTCGAAAAGCAAAAAGAAAAGGCTTTCGGTCTGCTGGAGACAACAGCCGTCTACTCCCGTATGATCGGCATCGGCGCAGCCACTCTCATTATCACCGGCTTCGGAATGATGTTTGTTACCCATGGTGTTTTTGGCGAACAACTTTGGTTCCGGATCAAGTTCGTTTTTGTTCTTCTCCTGGTGGCCAACGGAATCTTCATCGGCCGTCGTCTGGGTCTGCGGCTTAGAAAAACGGTTTCCATTACTGACCAGATCAATCCGGATGGAATAATACAAGTGCGAAAAAATCTGTATCGCTTTCATATCAGTCAGCTATTGATCTTCATCGTTATTATTTTTCTCAGCATTTTTAAATTTAATTGATCATGTCGAACCTGCTTATCATTGGAGCCAACGGAGGCATCGGCCGCCAGACTGTAGACCAGGCTCTTTCCGCTGGCCATCAGGTTACGGCGCTCGCCCGCAATCCGGCCAAACTCCCGTTAACTCATTCCAATCTGAAAATCGTACAGGCTGATGTAACCCAGCCTCTCAGTCTCTCGAATCTGTTCGCCGGTCATGATGTGATCATTTCCGCCATCGGCGTGAGTGGTGGTTTCAGCGACCGTCCGACAAGCCTTTATTCGCAGGGCGTCCTGAATATCCTGCGCGAAATGAAACAGTCCGGGCTGCGACGCGCTTTTTTTATTTCAGCTTCCGCCGTTGAAACAAATCCGCTGCTTCCGTTTTTTGTCCGGCTGGCTTCTAAATATATTGTTCAAAAACTGCTGGCCAATATGTATGCTGACCTGCGACTGATGGAAGGACTCATTAAAGAAACTGAACTGGACTGGACCATTGTACGACCACCGCGGCTGACCGATTCAAAGCTTACGGGTAATTATAGAATGGCGGTCAACCGGTTTTTGAAAAATGGGTTAAAGATTTCGCGTGCCGATACAGCCCATTTTATGCTGTCGCATATTCAGTCTGAGGATATATTCAGATCTGTTGTTGAAATTGGTTATTAAATACGAAGTAAATGCTGTGCCGTCGGGCTTTTATAAAATTAGAAAAATATAAGTGGGTACTTTCTGACCTGCGACTGTTCTTTAGTCTTCCAATAGTAGTGCACTTGGGGATACTTGCCTTCCTTAGCAACCTTTATAGAAAATAAGCTGTTATGAACCTGGTTATTTCTGAAAGTCGAACGATGTGATACGATTTTACTTATTACTTAATAGCATTCAGATACTGAGTACGGTAAGACTGGGGAGGACATTTTTTTACTTTTTTAAATTGCCTGTAAAAAAAAGGAATACTTTCAAAACCAACCTGGTAACAAATTTCACTCACCTGTTTGTCGGTTTCTATAAGCATTTTACAGGCCCTGTTGATCCGGTACTCATTCAAAAAAGTAAAAAATGATTTCATCAGGCTCTTGCTGAAAAAACGGGAAAAATATTCGTTGCTCATATTCACATGTGAAGCAGCATCCGACAGTGATATTTTCTTATTATAATTTCGTCTTACAAATTCATATACTGCGTTGATACGTTCGTTGTTCGCATAATTTAATTCGTAAGAAAATCCCTGCTGGCTCAAAAGACGGAATTCGTTTGTTACGGACAATTCCTGCAGGATCTGAAGAAGGATGATATATTTTTCAAAGGGATCCGCATTTAATAAATCGTATAGTTTTGATTTGACTTTTAGTGCGACGTTGCTATTGAATTTGATTCCCTGGTTTGATTTTTCAAAAAGTGCGCTGATTCCATTGAATTGTTCTTCAGACAGCCATTTTATTAGGTCCTTATTCAAATAAATGACCACGGCCCTGGATGGTTCTTCCTGGTCACTCGAATTGATCCAGCAATGGGGCAGATTGGACCCTAACAGCACCAGATCGTCTTCATAAAAATTCTCAATATTATTGCCCACATACCGTACTCCCTGGATATTCGAAATATAAGTGAGCTCAAATTCCGGATGATAATGCCAGGGAAAGTCAAATTCCTGTTTGTTTTCCTGCCGGATTACGTTAAATGATTTCGAGCCAACCAATGATGATACCGACTTGTAAGCGGGTTTCATATTATATTATTTTGTACTAGTTAAACGTAAATAGTTTAAGTAATATACAAAATAAGGTAGTTCCCTGATTCAAAAAGATCAGATATTCTTTAAAAAAATATACATATTAATTTAAAAAGTAATCCGGCGCCCGCCATTATTCATTTGAATGGAGTATTCTCTTCTGCAGAGCGGCAATCTCTGGCAGGATCCGTTGCCCGATAGATTCTTCCTTCTCTCCCAGAATCCCTCTGGATAGAAGCCAGCATTCAGTATGTTCTGTTTTACCCTGGGGTGGGATATTTACCAAAGGCCCCAGCGTTTCCATTTCTATAAATTTTTCATTGATATACGTTTCATTGTTGCTCCCGAAATCCGGATATTCTGCAGCAGGATCAAATGCAAACGTTTTGATCAGATATTCTTCTTCCCGGCAATAAGCCGTCCAGCCTTGTTTATTCAGCACTCCGATTTTCTGCTCTGAATGTTGGGACGGGTCCTGTTTTGCCTGGATGAATTTTTGTCCCCAAATCCATCTGGGATCATTCATGTTGGTATAACTCCAAAGTGCAAGAGAACGAGCCGGTAATAAATAATCGTCTCCCGCGCCATACGGTTCCTGTGGTATAATCACTCTCCCACCTGGACGAAGTACCGACAATGCCCAAGCCGATAATTTTATAGAAAAATGATTTTTATTGATTAAACGATGTAAAACATTTATCTGATTGTATTCCGGCGAAATGGTGATTTCCATTTCCTTTACGATGCCCGTGCTGATTTCCCATGGCTGACAGATTCTCAGGATACCTGAATCAAAATTATATTCAATGGGATCATTATCGGGAGAATATGTTCCCGGAATTGATTCCGGTGCAAGCCAGAGCCGGTGACCGCCGTAAATCCTCCATTGATTGCCCCCCTGTAATCCCTTTTCCTCAGGTGACAAATAAAAGATATTTTCTCCGCCAATAAATCCCAAATGCAAAATCCTCAGGCCAATATCCGTAGCGATTACCAGTTCGATTTCGGCATTGGTTAACCGGAGACAATTCTTCCATCCCTGATAACTTATATTTTTCTCCAGTTTTATCACTGTACGGTTATTTTTCCAGGCGGTGCCTGTATTTTGTTAGTATCTCAGATCCTGTTGATGTAATCAGTATCAAATGCTCCAGCCTGATGCCCCATTCTTCTTTATAGATGGCTGGTTCCAGCGCAACGAGCATACCAGGCTCAAGTTCAGTTTTATTATAAGGTGTAATGCGTGGCTCTTCATGATAAGCAGTACCCACGCTGTGTCCGCTGTGATGCGGATAATGTCCGATATGCGCGCGCATGAGCCGGTCAATCTCATGAGCACGCACACCGGGTTTCGTCGCCTGGATTCCTATTTCAAGTGCTTCCCTGACCAAATTGAATGTTTCTTTTTGAATGGCCGTGGCTTTCGCAACTACCATAGTGCTGCATGAATCTCCCCAATATCCGTTCAGGCAGGGCTGGAAATCAGACAAGACCAGGTCGCCTGACTTCATTTTCCTGCCTGTTGGCATGCCACCGCCTGAATTAGTTCCTACGCCACAACTCAGATCAGACATCAACGGAATCCTATGCCCGACAGATGCTTCCATATCCCTGTGCGCCAGGGAAAAAAGTTCCAGTTCGGTCATTCCTTCCTTCGCGTATTTCCAAACGGCTTCCTGGCCGATATCCGACAGTGCGGCTGCGCGGCGGATGTTTTCAATTTCATCCGCATCCTTTATTGATCTTAATTCAGAAATATCCTGGCTGATGTCCACCCATTCTATCGACTGAAAATGCTCCCTTATTTTTTTAAATACTGAAAAAGGGAATGTATTCGCTTCTATACCAATGCGGGCTGAACCAAGTTTGTTTTTCTGAATGATCTCATGAATTTTCTTTATGGAGTCTCCTGCCGGATCAGCCGGTTTTTTATACGTATAACTCTCATAAGGAATAATTGTGATCAGCGGATCAATAAACGATTCCTGTCCCATTTCATTATCCGCAACGATCAGGGTGGCTTCCAGTCCGGGCACCACCATCAATACAGCCGGCAGTAAATGAAAGGGAGAGTTTCCGTATTCAAAGTAAAAAAAATATCCGCTGAAGTATTTTACCGAAGAAGGTGAACTGATCAAAAAAGCATCTAACCGTTTAGACCTTTTTATTTTGTCCAGCTTTTCAATGCGTAAAATCATATTCGACATGGCGGTGATTATTTTCTATGCAATACCATACTTTTTTATAACATCCGGATTTATTTCAATGCCGAGCCCGGGACTTTGAGGGACTTCCACAAATCCATCTTTCTGTTTGAACGGATTTACCAGAAACTCCTTGCGCAAGGGAGATTCCGTGACCGAGAATTCCAGAAATGGCGCGTGTGGTATAGAAGCAATCAGGTGAATAGAGGCCGCCACCAGCACACCGGTTTTAAAAGCATGGGGCACGCAAAGTATGTTCTGGTCCGCCGCCATCGTGGCAATTTTTTTTGCTTCTGTCAATCCGCCACAGCGCGACATATCCGGTTGGATCACATCCACGTGCGTTTCATTTATCAGACGCGCAAAAGCCAGACGTCCGCTTTCTTCTTCACCGGTGGCAATGCGCATGGTAGTAGATTCAGTGAGTCTTCTATATCCTATTAAATCTTCCGCCGGCAATGGTTCCTCCAGCCAGTATATATTTAATTGTTCCAAAGCTTTTGCCACGTACATGGCCTCTTTCAGGCGATACCTTTTACCGATATCAATCATGATCTCCACATGATCTCCCGCAGCCTGGCGTGCGGTTTTGATCAGTTCAATATCAAAATGCCTGTCGTAACCCAGCGGTCCCCATCCAAACTTTATTGCCGTGAAACCCTGAGCCGTATAAGACTCCACCATTTTTTTAACTGTCTCTTTATTTTCGGGCATCAACGCACTCGCATAAGCCCTGACCCTGTCCACATAACTCCCGCCTAATAATTTATGTACGGGTTTACCCACGGCCTTACCCATGATATCCCATATCGCCATATCTATACCGCTCATTACATGCAATACCGGCCCACTGCGGCCATAGTAATACGTCCTGGCCCACATGTCATTCCAGATCTGTTCATAGTCAAAAGGATCTGAACCGACAACCACTTCCCGTAAACCATAACAGGTTCCGTGCGACATATAAGCATCCACAATCGCCTTACCCGGTCCCGGAGCTGTATCCACTTCACCGTACCCTGTAATTCCTTCATCTGTTTCAACAATAATGATCAGATCATCCTGTGTGCCATCGGCTGCACTGGATATTTCAGGGAGTTTCAATCTGATCGCCTGTACGTTTGTAATTTTCAATTTTTATCGGTTTTTCTTTTTTAAAAAAAGCGAGCAGCGAATTTTCATATATCGTCACCATTAATGTGCTAAGTAGTATCAGTATTCCTCCGACAAACATCAGCCAGGTGATTTTCTCATTCAACAATAAAATTCCCAACAGGGCAATAAAAAAAGGCAACAAATAGGTCCCTAAAATAGCCTGGGTCACGTCCATTCTCTTCAAAATATAAAAGAACAACAACATCGAAATGCCATACACGATCAGGCTCAATTCGAGAATCCCGAATAATGCCACTTTGCCGCTATGAATAAATGTTGTGATATGAAAAGGTTCCACCCATATCAGCAGGGGAATGCTGGCGATGCTGCCGATAATCGAACCATACACAAGTATTTCTACCTCTGTAAATTTTTTATCCACCAGCAATTTGCAATAGCTGTTATAGAAACCGCAACAGACACAGGCAAATAAAAAAATCAGGTTGCCAGTCAGGTAGCTGCCCTGTTTAAAATTGGCTCCGGAAATATCAGGAAGAGAAGTAAGCACAACACCTCCGATCGCCAGAACAAAACTCAGAACGCGGATGATATTCAATTTTTCTTTCAACAGAACAGATGCAAATATGGCAACAATGACCGGGATGGTCAATGTGATGATTCCTGCATTGGCGGCGAGGGTTTTTTGCGATCCGAGCGTGTACAAATATTGCATGAGAAAAACACCAATCAGGCCCGGCAACATGAAATATTTAAGATCTTTCCATCGCCATTTCATTTTTACACCCCTTTTTTTATTCTCTATCCAGAGAACAGGCAAAAAGATGAGCGTGCTTAAAATCATGGGGAAAAAGGCAATCGTTACAGGTCCGTATGCGTCTCCGATCAGGCGTATCACCGGAACTTGTGTCGCCCACATAAAATTAATAAGGATAACCAGCGACCAGTCTATCACTTTCTGCGATCTGATTGTACTCACAGTGATTTATATTTATTATACACTTCCCGCAATGTTCTGCCGTTCTGAAGCTCACGGCGGGAATGATTTTCATTGTCCACTTTTTCCTTGGCGCGGTGAAAAACTTCGTTTTCAATTTCTTTGGGCACTACGACTATCCCGTCAAAATCTGAGAAGATTAAATCTCCAGGATTTACCAGTACACCACCACACTGAATAGGCACATCATAACCAATTACCAATCCCCTGCCCTTCGAATCCAGGGGCCTTATCCCCGCATAAAATACAGGAAAGTTCATTTCAATAATTTTTACACAATCCCTGACCTGGCTGTCGCAAACACAACCGGCCACACCTTTGTTCTTTGAAATGGTCGACATTAATTCACCCCATGGCGCATTGGTTCCGTTATAGTCTGTCGAATGCAGCACTACATCCCCGGCTTTCAGAGAGTCCATCGCTTCAATTTCAAGTCCGTAAGGGTCATCTTCCAGGATAGTATCCGTTTCAATCCAATGGAAAGTACGGGCTCTTCCGACAAATCCACAATTATTTATATCGGTTAGCAGCGGACGCAACCTTTGATGCATGGCCTGATTACGATATCCCATCTCATCCAAAATATCGCATACCGAAGCGACATACAGGTACTTGTTGATAAAAGAATACAAATCAGGGTCGTTTTTAAATGATTTCACTTAATGAGATTTTAGATAATTTTTTTAGCAGGCCCGGAGGGCATCCAATTCGATGTTTTTGAAAATATCGTATTATTTATTGATTGTCTGCGATTCCTTTGCAATGGTTTTGTAAATATTCAATGCCCCGGTGTAATGCTCTTTTACAGTGTCCGGATGATCGGGAAAATATTTATTCCAGGGGCCACCCGGTGCTATTTGTTTTAAGATATTTTCGATCCAGGTAACAAAATATAACGCGTCTTCTGTACTTGCCCGAATGGACTGTTCATGTATAATAACGTAAACGGGCGATGTATGCAGTACATGGGTATGCCTGGAGGGATCCATCCGGCGGGCACAGATCCATGCACTTTTAGAAAGTAGCTGTGTTACGCTTAAAGTTATCGGTTCACCCGGTTTTGCGGTTCCGCTTCTTTTTGCGATTACCTTGCCGTTGCTTACCAGTTCAACGTCACCGGTCATTTCCTTTGTGACGGTCCAGCTTGCGGTGATCTTGACAGCACCTTGTTGATTTAATTTGATCTCTGCTCCCGGCCCATGCGTTTTATTTACTTTCAGATTTATAAATTCGTTATGCGCATTCCTGGATACGACCGTTCTGCCTTTGGCAATCCCCTCTATCCATTTTTGATAAGTGAGTTTGTTACCCGGTACTTCAACATATGTAAGCACTGATCCCAGCGCCACACGATTGCAGGGATAATCCGTCCCGCCCGCCAGACTTAATCTGAATCCGCAGTTCAGTAATTTGTAGTAAGCCAGGATTCCGTTCTCACTTCCGCCAGACTGTTCTTCCGCAACGAATTCAATATTGTGAAAAGCGGCTTCCACGGGATAATCAATCGGAATACAGCAATCCAGCGTGTCCTGAATTCGATTGTTCAGGTACTGCATATGTGCAAATCCCCTGACTGCATGTTGTTTTCCGGCCCATCCCAACACTTTATAGTTCGATTCGTCCCAGATTTTATGGGCTTCATGCAAACCCAATAATACCAGGTGACCACCCAGCGCCTGATGCGGAAATTGCCATTGGGTTGCATCCCAGTGCCACTCAGCTGCATAATGAATAATCTGGCTTGAATCCGAAAGGGGAGAATCCCTGCCATCCACTTTATGCAAATCTTCGACCCGGTCAGCAGAATTATTATTTCCCATGTCGCCCAGGACAGAAATCACAGCCAGTTGGTTGACCTTCATCATATCCGGAAGATCGCTCGCAGGAATGGGTTTGCTTCCATCACAACTCCGGTGAACGTGAATATCACCCGTAAACCAATCGGCAGGCTCCGGTCTTTTGAATATTATGGATCCATCCTTTCCACCATCCTGTGCCATAGAAACACAGGTAGAAAAAAGCGAGCAAATTAAACCGGTTAGTACTAAAGAAAATTTGTTCATCAGATGATCTTATGTTTCAGAAACCTGTATACAAAGGAAGCCTGTTTATGCAGTATAAATTTTCAGTGATTTTAATATCCGGGATTTTGCTTTAGATTTTTATTGATATCCATTTCTGATTGTGGAACAGGCCATAAATAATTTTTTGACGGGTCAAATGTTCTGTGATCCGATAAGATCTGATCACCATTCAGTGTCAGGTGTCCATTGGTGGGATCAACTGTACCCAGTGGTGCGCCATACAATGGGCCATTCATCACATCATTGCCGATGTTCCAGCGTTGTACATCGAACCAGCGCAAACCTTCCAGTGCCAGTTCTACTCTCCTCTCTCTTCTGACAAGTGTTCGTAATGTCGCCTGACTATTATATACACTCTGATCAACATTTGGCATACCAGCGCGGCTACGGACCTGGTTTATGGCATCGTATACGGAGTTATCAATCTGGTTTTGTTCGATTTTTGCTTCGGCATAGGTTAATAAAACTTCTGCATATCGAATCAAAGGTATATTCAAACCGACGTTCCACATATCATCGAAATCCGATAAATGAGAAATATATTTCCTGGGTGCATAACCCGTATAATTATGCCGAAGCCAATAATCAAGGGTGCCCGGTTCCAACGGATTAAAATATATTCCGTCTACTAAAGAACCCGGAGTTACAATGGTTTGCGCTAAACGGGGATCACGATTTGTATACGGCTGATTCGGGTCATAACCGGAGGCAGGATCATCAATCGCTTTACCATTATTCATTTCGTACGTGTTAACCAAAGACTGGGATGGATCGATGGAATACCAACCTCCGCCACCACCGCCCTGGAAATGCAGGGCATTTCTTCCCAATGTAGTTAATGGAACATCATTTTCTTTATATTCTATGTCCAGTATTATTTCCGAATTATGTTCATTTTGAATCCGGAACAGATCGGTATAGTTTGGAAACAGCGAATATTTTCCGATGACCTGATTACAGGAATTAACACAGTCACTATATTTTTGATTGAATAGTTCCACTCTTGCTTTTAAAGCCCACGCAGCACCGCTGGTGATACGTCCCGCGTCGTTTCCGGAGTAACTGCCAGGCAGGTTTGGCGCAATCGCGGCCAGTTCATCCAATATGAATTGCACTACCTGTGTTTTACTGGTTCTTGTAACCGTATCCGCCTGGTCGGTAGTAATATTGGAAGTAACCAAAGGCACGTCACCATACAATTGCGTCATCACGAAATATTTATATGCCCTTAGAAACCTGGCCTCACTCTTCATTCTTTGTTTAAGACTGTCATCCATGGGTGTTTTATCAACACCAGCCAGGAACCAGTTACATCTCTGAATGGTTGTAAAATTCCATTTATTATTGGGTGTATTATTCGGAGTGAGCAATACCATATTACCATACTGGTTGTACCCTTCATCCGGATAAGGACTGAATCCATCATCGCATGAAGTGTTCATATAAAAAATCCATAGAGCATCTTCGAAACCAGCATAGCAACCGTTTAATGCCGCTGTGGCATCATTGGCTGATGTCCATAAGGACGATTCACTGTATTGATCCAGCGGCTGGCGATCTAAGAAATTTTTTGTACAAGAATTGCTGAAGATGGCCAGCAGACTGATTAAAATGATGAATTTATTTTTCATACCTGTTGTATTTGTGCATTAGAAAGTTATGTTGAGACCAATCGTATTCACTATCACTTGTGGATAAGAGGTGCCGGATTCACCAGCAGGCGCTTCAGGATCTACCCAGTTATAAAATTGGGTTGAAGTAAAAAGATTCTGTCCGCTGTAATATATTCTGACTTTCTGAACACCTACTTTGGATAGCAATCCCGGAGGAAGGGAGTAACCAACCTGCAGATTTTTTAGTCTCAGGTAACTTGCATTGCGTACCCAAAAAGAAGAGACATTATAATCGGGATCATTTTGCGTGTATGAATTCCACAAGCGGGGGAATTTTGCATTCGGATTTTCGGGCGTCCAGTGATCAGCAAAGATGGCGGTGGGCTTACCGGTTTCATCCAGTAACTGGCCCAGTACAACATCCCGGACCAGCCCTTTCACCTGCCCTACTCCCTGCAGGAATAAAGTAAGATCAAATCCTTTCCACGCCATGCCCAGGTTGAAGCCATATGTAATTTTTGGAAAAAAAGAACCCAGGTATACCCTGTCCTCGCCATTGATCACACCATCTCCGTTCTGATCTTTGTACATGATATCACCCGGCGCAATGATTCCGCCGCTTTGCGTGGCATGTTTACTTACCTGATCCTGTGTTTGAAAAAGTCCTTCAGCCTGGTAGCCGTAGAATGAATAAACCGGATAACCTACTTTCAGATAGGAAAAGTCGTTAATGATCGGATCCGTTTTCCTTAAATCAGTCACCTTGTTTGTAATAGAAGACAAATTGGCTGAAACATTATAAGTAAATCCGTTTATGGCGCCATGATATCCCAGGTCAAACTCCCATCCTTTATTCTGAATGCTGCCGCCATTTTGTACGGGTGCATTAAAACCATATACACTTCCTACAGGTATATTCAGCAGTAAATTGTCAGTATTTCGAATGAAATAATCTACCGTAAGTGTAAACTTTCCTTTAAATAATGCTGCATCAAAACCGAAATCCGTAGAAGTTGTATTTTCCCATTTAATAAACTGATTCGCTCCATTTACCGGAGCCACGCCGGATGCTACTGCGTCTCCGAAGGTATAATTCTGCCCTGCGGAAATGGTTGGTATATATGGATAGTTGCCGATCGGACTTCCACTGCTGTTTTGAATAGTACTCAGATTCTGGTTACCCAACTGACCCCAGGATCCCCTGAATTTAAAATCTGATACCACCGTTTTTAACGGTTCGAAGAATTCTTCTTCAGAGATGCGCCAGCCCGCTGAGAAGGAAGGAAAAATACTCCATCGGTTACTGGGAGCGAAACGGGATGAGCCATCGTCCCGGATATTTCCTTCAAACAGATATTTGTTTTTGTATTGATAGTCGACTCTCGCAAAAAAGGATTGCAAGGCAATGTCATACGCCGACCCGAATGCCTGCTGACCTGCTATCGGACCAGCATCGAGCTGACTTAATGAATTATTTAGAAAATTTTTCCTGAAGCCAACGAGACTACTGTAGTGGGTATATTCCTGGGAATATCCGCCCAGGATGCTGAAGCTGTTATCACCCCAGCTTTTATTATATTCCAATATGCCCTGCAACGTAATCACGTTGGTCGTGTTGCTTGAATCTGTTAGTGAATTGGGACCGAGGTAAAGTGCCGGTGCACCGGTTTGCCAGTCGTAAAACTGCATGTCATTCACATAATAATTTGACAGGCCCGATATAAGCTGGTATCCCAGCAATGGTTTAAAGTGAAGTCCCTTTACTATCAGCAAATCACCATCAACGATCGCTTTCAGAAAATGAGTGGTCACCTGGCCAAGTCCCCCGTTTTGAACTTCTGCAACCGGATTCCCTTCATCATTAAATCCGTAATAACCGTTGGAATATTTATAGGGCACCACATTACCAATACGGTTAACACTATGAATCAAAGCCTGGAAACCCCTGTTCAAACCATCCACCGGTTCGGTAAAATCTTCTCTGGTATATGCGAGATTACCATTTAGCGTAAAACGGGAACCCAGTTTTGTCGTCATTTTATATCTTGCCGAATAGCGCTTTAATCCTGTATTTTCGACAATACCGTCCTGCGAAAAGTAACCCATTGACAGAAAGTTTTGTGTCTTTTCACTTCCTCCGCTGATGTCTGCATAGTGGCTCTGCTGAAATCCGGAACCATTATAGAATAATCCAAGCCAGTCTGTGTTGGGATAATTGTCCGGATCCGAACCATCTTTGAATTTCTGTATTTCAGCAGGCGTATACCTGGGTGTTTTCCCCTCATTTACGAGGGCCTCATTATAAAAAGATGATGCCTGCCATGAAGGAAGATAATCCGGTAACCGCGTAGCCTGCTGCTTGCCTACATAACCACTGTAATGCGCTACGGTGGTTCCTGCCTTACCTTTTTTTGTGGTTACAAGGATCACTCCATTGGCTGCTCTGGAACCATAAATAGATGCAGAGGCGGCATCTTTCAAAACAGAAACGGACTCAATATCATTTGGATTGACATCATTTAAAGTGGAGACAACACCATCCACTACAACCATTGGATCGCTGTTGCCCAGGGTACCGATGCCACGTATACGGATTGTGCCTTCATCTTTGCCGGGCTGCCCGTTGCCTTGCAAAACGGTCACGCCGGACATCGTTCCCTGTAATGCCTCTGATACATTGGTGACGGGTCTGTCCTCCAGCTCTTTTGCTGAAACAGTCGCCACAGCCCCCGTGATATTCGCTTTCCTTTTGGTACCATACCCGACAACAACCACACTATTCAATGCGTTCAAACCGGATTGGTCCAGGACTATATTTATTTGAGTGCTGTTTCCGACTATGACCCTTTTCTGGTCGAAACCCAAATAAGTAAATACCAGGGCCTGTCCCTTGGCCGCAGTGATTTTGAATTCACCTTTTTCGTCCGTGGTCGTGCCCTGGCTCGATCCAGATACACTGACGGATACTTTTTCAAGAGGAAGACTGCCATCCGTCACCTTACCGGAGATATTTATTTCCTGGGCAAATGAAAAGCTTATTAAAAAGGTGCATAAGGTTTGCAGCAGTACCTTCTTTTGCCAATTACGAAGAACCTTTGAATGAAAATTCATAGCAGATACTTTGAAGATGAGTTTTGATTAATATTCTCTTTCCTTTTTCAAATCTACCGGACAATAACAATGATTACTTACCCGATTTTGCGCTTTATTTATTCTATTTTGTATTAGATGTCATGATAACACTTATTTTTTTAATAAGATCATCATTACATTTTATTAACATCACCGGCGGACACCTGCGATAGAGATTCATGATAGGAACTATGAATTTTTTCATAATCCATTTTCAGGAGAAAAAATAGTACACTGGAAATCGTTTCAGAAATAACCGCTTATTTATTTGTCAGCGTAAATACGCAATACGGCGGCAGGACCTGGGAAAAAGCCTGGTGATTGACCTTTACATCCGAATCCCGGAAAAAATGATGCGTTTCATCCGTATAATAATATTGTAGTGAGGATATGTCTCCCAGATTTTGTAATACCGCTTTCAGTTCCTGCGGTTTGTCACTATCATTTTTCCCGGTAATAACGATACGACCACTTGCGGGATCAAAGTACGCCGACACCGTCATAGCAGTCAGCGAAGTGGAAATACCCATTCTCTTAAAGCCCGGTTTGACAAATTGGAACAATTGTTTAAAAGTATAAAAATGCGGACGGGCCGTATACACATCCGGATGCAGGGTATCATTCACCGCATAGATGCCCCACATACTCCAGGTGAGCGTGCGGTTCGGATGATGATAACGACTGTCATAACCTTCCCATATCTGCAATCCATTCGCGCCTGCATTCAAATGCTGAAGAATATATTTGTACGCCGGCCCTGCGTATTCGTTAAACGCATAACTTTTATTGTACGTGCCACCGTCACATCCTATACATGCAGCATTGGCTTCCGTCATGATCGCTTCCCTGTCGGGATAAGGAGAATGTTTGATCGAGTCGATCAGGTCGCGGATCTTTTTTGTATTATTTCCATAATCGTGTTGCCCAAATCGAATGATTTTAGACATGGCGACAGGACTGCTTACTATGGCATGATAACTGGAAGCCCATCCGCCACAATCGTCCGGTCCGATCAGCGTGAGCTCGGTC
>Ga0193753_10001349_pt1 | contig 21137 bp, 10 predicted proteins | sample H1c2metaG_FD_144925 | JGI IMG/M metagenome (GOLD analysis project Ga0193753, IMG submission 144925) | Soil microbial communities from a riparian zone of the East river system, Colorado, United States - H1c2 | ecosystem: Environmental > Terrestrial > Soil > Riparian zone | place: USA: East...
CTATGGCTGTCAAACCGGAAGCGGGAATCGATATCGCGATCTCGCCGTCGCGCATCTTCATTGGCGGTCCACTGTTGCCACCCTGCCAACTCCGGACGCTGTATTCCCGCCGCGGCGAGTAAGGCGCGAGATCCGGATTCAGCCGGATCTTTGCTGAAACCGGGCGCGCGCACTGGTTCGAGAGTGCAAGATACAACGAGTTGCGATCGTATCCCGCGATGTAGTTGACTTGCGCGTTATCGATGCGCAATAATTTCGCTGGCATCCACAACTGCACGCCCGGGTTGCCGTAAAATACTCCCGGCCGGTCGCCATAAACCTTGCTCTGGAGGTACGCATAACCTGCTGCATAACGTGACGGAAATGAGATTTGCCCCGCCGACCGGACGGCGACATCCGAAATCAAGTAGTCGAACAAAAGCGCGATTTGCGGCCAAACGTGGTTGTAATAGATCTGGTTATACGTCAGATCATGCAACGGCCTCAGCGGGTAATCGGGACGTTCGTAGACGGTGGTGTACTCGCCGTTGATATCGTATCCAGGGAAATTCGAATATCGCCCGATTATCGCGGATCTGGCTACGGCTTTGAGAAACGGATCGCCGATCGCCTGGCCAATGCGTAACATGTATGCCGCGTGATGCGCGAGAAACACGGCGGGATTCGGTCCGTAAGTCGTCGATGCTTCAGGGACCAGGCCGGCTTGGGACACTCTCCAGGCTGGTACGCGCTCCTCAGCCGCGCGCATCGGAGCCGTGAGATGGACTCCAGGAATGGACGTGTGTACTCCGGCCTGATCGTGAGGGTTCACGATCACATCTTCGTTCGGTATGGCCGGCGCGAGCCACGCGAAAGTCGCGTATTCTTTCGCGCCGGAGGCCGCCGCCCGCAGGTATTTCGCTTGGCGCGTTTCTTCGTATAGCTCGAATAGGTCAATCCATTTGGGAGCAAAATCTGTCCAGAATTGTCCCCCTTGTGGGATGTGAACGTCACCGAAATCGGCCGGCAGCGCGTCAATTCTCTCCTGGATATAGCGGCCGGCGCCACGTTGAGCCGCGTCGAGATGCGGCTTCTCCCCGGTCATGCGGTAGAGCGCCAGCTCGTTTTGCCAACTGCCCCCTTCGCTGACCATCAACAGATTCAGAGCTCTTGGTTTTCCGTTCAGCTCTTCGGCGTAATGACGGAAGACGCTGCTGCGCCGGCCGCTCATTTGAAACAGCGCCGCGAGTTCTGAAACTTCGGCCGCGGGGCCGCGCAAAAAGTGCGATGGGTTCTGATGCTCGATGCCGGTCGCAACAGAAAAAAGATACTTCTCCCGCGACAGCAAGTACTCGGCGATCGGAAGCGCGCGGCGGCGAAAGATTTCGCGGTTGTCTGTCAACAACGCAGCCGAAAGTGGATGCAGCGCGGAAACTACCTTGACCGTCCCGCCCACGTCTGTTGTGTAATCAAAACCTTTCAGGTCCTCTACCCATCCGCTATAAGCGTCGTTCATGGCGAACGCAATCATGTTCTCGATAGTGTCGTTCAGCGATCCGAACGTGTTCTCGCGATAGTCGTGAAAGCGATAGATGCCCTCGGCAATGTGGCGGAAGGCAGGATACCAGGAGCCTTCCCCGAGCACTAGACGGAGCCGAAACGAGAACGGCTCCCCTGATTTCATTCGTGACGAGGGACCTGTTACGGGCGTGGGACGCGGATACGACCCGTACCGCCAAGCGTCGGTTTGATCCAACCGCGCGGCATTTGCCGCAGGGGCGCCCAGCACAGGCGCAAACAGTGCCGGTTGCGCTTCACCACTGGAATTCCGGACTAGAACGCCGAAGCGCGAATCCGCAAATGACGGAATCCGGAAAGGAACTTCTTCGGGGTCCGCAACGACCGCAATCGTACCTCCGCCGGAGCTGACGATAGCCGCCGGAAGCGAACACATTCGCTCCACGGAGAGAAATGACAGCCGCGGAAACCGGCGTTCCTGCCATATTAGCGGCTGCCACAGCGCCTCGACTTTCGCCGGTTGAACGGCCGGCGCGCCGGTGAAGCCGATCGAATACCAGGCATCTGACCTTGGAGTGAACCAGAATCGGATACGCGGATCGCCCGAATTTGGAAGCGTCAGTTCCGCGGTGAGTTTCCCTGCCGCGCACTCAGGAAAATGCCAGCGCACGGCGCCGTTTATCAGAGTTGCGGTATCCGCCCGTACCGTTTCCCGCCGCGTATCGGTTTCGAAAAAATCCATGGTTCGTCCGTTTTCGCGTGCTCTCCACGACGGGACGACATACGCCTCTTCTTTCGATAGCGTGTAGGAGAGCTGCGGATCTCGATCGGCCGTCAGAATCGTGAATACCGGTCGAAACTGACGGCGCACCGATGACCCCGCCTGAATCTCCGCAGTACCGTCTTTCAGTAGGTCGATCCGATACGTTGGGTTCTGAATGACTGCCGGCAGCGCGGCGGCGGGACCGAGCAAGCAGAAACAAACGAAGCGAATTGCACGCCTCATATCAAAAGATCAGCTTCAGGCCAAGCTGGATGCTTCGCGGATCCCTAGCCGAATTGATCGTGCCGAAGGTACCGCTGTTGTTAAGGCCGTTCGCCCCAGGCACGAAGGTGGTGGCCGTCGTACTAAGCAACCCAAGATTCACGTGGTTGAGCGCATTGAAGGATTCGGCGTGGAACTGAAGGTTCAGCTTCTCCCGGATGGCGATGTCCTTGATCAACGACAGATCGATATTAATGACGCCGGGATTTCTCACGTCCGGCAGTACACGGCCCAGATTGCCAAAGGTATAAGTCGGAGGATTGATGAAGGCGGAGGTATTAAACCATTGGTTCGCAGTCGGATTGTCGAGCTTGGCGCTCTGACCTGTGGAATTGGGACGCGTAGCGAGCTGGTTGTTCGCTCCGGTAATCACAATTGGCACGCCGGTCTGGAATACGGCGATCGAATTGACCTGCCATCCACCGGCGATGGCGTTGAGCACCGAGTTGCTGATATTCAACTTGCGGCCTCGACCGATCGGTAACTCGTACACGCCGCTCAGGACGAGGCGCTGCGAAACATCGGTCGGGTCTAGCGATCGTTCCGCCCGTCGATTGTATATATTCTGGTATCCGGTAGTAGTAACTTGCTCAACGTTTCCGAAACCGACCGGTGTCGCAACGCTATCGCTGATCAGTTTCGCCTTCGTGTAGGAAGCCAGGAAAGTGAGACCCTGGCTGAAGCGCTTCTCAACCCGCAGCAGCCCGGAATGGTAGATGGAATCGCCCAGATGAGGATTGCGCACCGTCATGGTCGTGTAGTAGGGGAATGCGTAGAGCGATTGCTGTAGCGTAATCCTTGCCGCTCCTAACGAGCCCGGCACGATTCCGGCATAAGGGTTTGGCACCGTATTCTGCAAAGTTGCGCCGAGACTCTGATACTGCTGAGCAGTCAATTGATTGAGATTGTAATTTCCGGAAACGAGATGCGTGCCATGGTTGCCGGAGTAGGCGAGTTCGACCACCCAGCTACCAGGGAGCTGCTTCTGCACGGAAAGATCCCACTGCTGCGACATAGGCGTCTTCTCGTTCGGCTGGTCGTAATTGACGGCCTGTCCAAGAAACGCGTTGGGGCTTAGCGCGCGGCCTTGCGGCTGAATGGGAGGGGCCGGTAAACCCTGGCTCAAGAGAAAAGCCGGCAGATTGCTATTGCCGCCGGGCGCAGAATACGTGGTGGTAGTCGTCCCGAATCCCGTCGTATTTCCGAAGTAGAGAACGTTAAAGGTCGGGGGGTAGAAGATGGAGTAGCCGCCGCGAACCACGGTTCGGCCGCTGCCGGTTACGTCATAGGAGAAGCCAAAGCGCGGACCGAAATCCTTGTAATCGGAATGCAAAGCCGATCGGCCGTAGTCTTTGCCGGCGAATTCGAATCGGCCCCGTAGACCCGTGGTGGGATCAACGGCGGAAGGATCGAAGTTCGTCGTCCCGCCATTGCGCTCGTACGGTGGCAATTGAAAGTCGTACCGAAGGCCGAAGCTCAGCGATAACCGCCGGGAAATGCGCCAATCGTCTTGCACAAAACCTGCGAGCGCAAATCCTTTCTCCGATTCGCCGAGATGGGTGGTGACGGTAGCGCTGCTCACGCCGCCCAGCATGAAATCCGCAAGCGTATTGCCGGTTCCGCTCTGTGATTGCGGATTTCCGGTAAGCGTTGCTAAGAAGTTGTAAGATCCCGAAGGCGAAGATGTCTGATAGTTATTGCCGTACAGTAGCCGGTACTCGAATCCCGCCTTAATGGAGTGATTGCCACGAATCATCGTGACCATGTCGGTAAATTGCCAAGTGAGCGCGCCACGTAGGCCTACCGTTCCGGTGGTAAATCCTGTTAGGCCATTGCTGATCGACGGAAACACAGTGGATGGCACGCTCGAAGGCAGCCCCAGTTGTTGGGGCCAATTTCCGCCGAAGCTGTCGGCCTGAAAAGGAAAATACTGGCGCGCGGTTCCCACTCGAATTTCATTGAAGAAGGTCGGCGAGAACACATGCGTTTCCGATACAACGGTGTTGCGCGTCTCAAAATCGTCTTCGCGAACGCGCACGACCGGACTTGGCCAGGGAGCCGAGGCGCCGTTGTCGTCATGGTGCCGAAAATAGGTATAGCGCCCAAAGATCGTGTCCGTTTCCGAAATATGATGATCGACGCGGATTGTGTATTGCTGCATGGATCGCACGTTACCCACAGACCCGATGTAGTTATTTGCATTCGTGAACGGATTCGAGGGCGTCCGATTCGATGGCGGATAAAACGCGTTAATGTTCTTCGAAACCGGGTCAAGATGACTGGGAGGAATAATATTGCCGGGGAAGGCATCGCGGATGAAACCGCTACCGTTGGGGTTAGCCCGTGTCGTGCCGGGATCGTAAATCGGAATCGTAGCGCCCGTCGCGCTGAGCGATCGCGAGAAGTCGCCGTTTCGCTCCAACGCCGTTGGAACCGTGGTGATCGGCTGACTGTACTTTATATAATTCCACTGTTCCCAATTGCCGAAGATAAAGGTCTTGTCGCGGCCGTTGTAGACCTTCGGAATAATGACGGGTCCTCCAAACGCCAACCCATACTGGTTGTAACGGAACGGTGCCGTGGAAGTCGTGAAGGCGTTGCGCGCATCGAACGCGTTGTTGCGGACGAACTCATAAACTGTGCCGTGATAGGCGTTTGTTCCTGACTTCGTGGCGACGTTAATTACGCCTCCGGCAGTCAGCCCATATTCGGCGGACATGTAGCCGGATTGCACCTTGAATTCCTGAACAGCGTCCACGGCAAGATCGGCGTTGAGGTCCGGATAATAACTCTGGATCGCCACCATGCCATCCACCAGGAAATAATTGATCGAGCTTGGACCGCCATTGATACTGAATGCGCTGAGATTTGTGCCACGGTCGGCGAACCCGCTTTGTGTTGGTCCCGCGTTGGATTTTACATTGCCTGCCAGACCAATCAGGGCGAACGCGCTTCGGCCGTTGATCGGAAGCGCTTCGATGCGCTTATTCTCGACGACCTGACCGATCGTCGCATCTTCTGTATTCACCAGGGGCAGTGCTCCGGTTACCTGGATGGACTCGCCCACCGTGCCGAGCTCCAACTGAAGATTCACTTCCGCGCGTTGATCGACCTGCAGACGGATGCCGGTTCGCACGGTCTTCTTAAAACCGGCATGCTCCACCGTAACTTGGTAATCGCCCACGATAAGCGCCGGTGAGGTGTAGTTGCCATCGGAATTTGTTTGGGTAGCGATGGAGGTATTGGTTCCCGTATTGACGACGGACACACGGGCGCCCGCGACGGCCGCGCCACTCGAATCGGTAACTGTGCCTAAGATCGTCCCTCTTCCTTGCTGTGCCCAGCCGGTAGGAATACAACACGCGAGCACGATCAACAATCTGGCCTGAACGCTCAACATAGAGACCCCCTGATAGCGGCGGAGAAGCTGTGAACAGCTTCTCATGATCCATATCAAATGTAAAGTCTGAAAGTCTCAAATATCAGATTTACTAAATGTGAGATTCCGGATACAATTCTTGGGGGCTTTCCCTATGAAATTCTCGCTATCGCTGGCCAACCGCCGTTCCTTCTTGCAGTGGATCTCAGCCTTTTTCGGCATGTCCGCCACCGACATCGCGACTGCCGCTCCTGCGCCCGTTCCCCAACAATCCCGCTCCCCAGGCGGCGGCCGGGTTGACCCGGAGCCGCGCGCGCGTTTGGGCGGTTATATCCGTCCAGGCACGATCGAGATTGTTCATCAACGTTTCGACCTCATTGTGGTCGGAGGTGGCATCTCTGGAACCTGTGCCGCCGTCAGCGCCGCCCGCAACGGCCTGAAAACGGCGCTGGTTCACGAGCGTTCCATGCTCGGAGGCAACTCGTCTAGTGAGGTCCGGCTGTTTCCTGAAAATACGGCCGGCACGTCCACCTGGTGCAAAGAATCCGGCATTCTCGATGAAATCCATGTCGAGGAACGCGTGCGTAATCACGATCCGCAGATCGAAGGGCTGATGAACTGTCACTGGGATCTGGTGCTGTACGAGTGGGCCGCGCGCGAGCCGAATCTGACACTGTTCTTGAACACCAGCATGCGTGAGGTCGAGATGCGCGACGCGGCACACATTCTCGCGATCCACGCCGTTCAGCTTGGCACGGAAAAATCCTTCGTGCTGGAAGCGCCGCTGTTCGTCGATTCGACGGGCGATGGCGTGCTCGCCTACCGCGCGGGTGCTGATTTCCGATGGGGCCTGGAAACAAGGCGCGAATACGGAGAGCCGCTCGCGCCGACCGAACCGAGCAAGGGTCTGATGGGAAATACTCTCTTTTTCCGTGCTCGCGATGCCGGCCGGCCCGTGCCGTTCCGGCGGCCTTCCTGGGCGGCGGAGTTCGACACCGAAGCCGACTTGACCGAACGCGGGCATCGCTTCATCGATGGTGGTTATTGGTGGATTGAGGCGGGCTTTCCCCTCCATCCGATCCGCGACAATGAAAGAATTCGGGACGAAGCACTCCGGCAGGTGCTTGGGGTGTGGGATCACATCAAGAACAGGTGCGTTGATCGGGAACGTGCCGCCAATTACGGGCTGGACTTCGTCGGCTTCTGGCCTTACAAGCGCGAGTCGCGCCGTGTGATCGGCGACTACGTGCTCCAACAGAAAGATGTACAGAATCCGCCTGTTCGGCCTGACGATATCGCCTATGGGTGCTGGGGTATCGACATTCACGTTCCCGGTGGAATCCAAGAGCGGCATGTCGCTCCCTATCCGCCTCCACGCCGGGATTCGAACTGGCAGAGCTACGGGTCACTGCCTTACGGGATTCCATTGCGATCCTGCTATTCGCGCAATGTGCGCAATCTGCTAACAGCGGGCCGGCCCATCAGCACCAGTTATGTAGCCTTTGCCTCCTCGCGCGTCCTCCCCACGGGCGCCGTCGTGGGACAGGCGGTCGGAGCCGCCGCCTCTCTTTGCCGGCGCTTCCATTGCGACCCGCGGTCGCTCGCGCAGAACCACGCTCGTGATTTGCAACAGCTTCTTCTCCGGCAGGACTGTCACATTCCCGGTATAGAGAATGAAGATCCAACCGACCTTGCCCGTCAGGCAGAAGCGACGGCCTCGAGCGAGGCTGTGATGCGTTTTGCCGAAGACGGCCGGCCGCGTGAACTGCGTTATCCATCAGCCCAGCTCTTCCCCGTTTCCAGTGGCCGTATCGATTCCATCGAGTTGCTCTTATCTTCCTCGCTCTCCCAAGACGTTTGGCTCGATCTTGGATTGCGCCCGGCCGCCCACGTGTGGGATTTCCGAGCGGCCCGCGATCTCGCTCACGCAAGGGCGAAAGTTCCTGGCGGGCACCATGGCTTCGTCCGCTTTGATTTTCATGCCGAGGTACCGGCGAACGCACTGTATTACGTACACCTGCCGGCTCAACCCGGCGTATCGTGGTCGATGATCGCTGATGTCGAAGGGCAACCTTCGCGGATTCCCGCCGGGGCGTCCGCCGCTGATTTGCCGGGTGCGGACTACTGGCGGCCTCTTTCGGGAGGCACTTGCTTTGTCGTTCGCCTTAGTCCGGAGCAGCGCCCGTACGGTCCTCGCAATGTCACTACTGGAAGCTCGCGTCCGGACCGCTGGACAAACTTATTTGAATCGGATCCGGGCCGCGAGTTGCCAGCATGGGTTGAGCTTCGCTGGCCGAAGCCTGTGCGGTTCAATCAGGTCGAGATCACATTCGACACCGATGTCAATCGCCGGATCATGCTGCCGTTATTTCGCTATCCGGACTGTGTAAGCGACTACGAACTCGCGATTTCTACCGCGACCGGGTGGAAATCCGTGGCTACAGAGACCGGCAACTACTTTCGCCGCCGCTTGCACCGGATCGAACCTATTTCTTCCGATCGCCTGCGCTTGAACGTGAGTGCGACCAACGGCGCTTCAACAGCGCGCATATATGCCATTCGCGTGTACGACGAAACTGACGCCTGAGGCAACTGGTGGGAGGTTACGGAGGATCTAGTTCCTTGGGAATCCGTGATTCCGACGACGCTTCCAGCCAAGTTTGGGCTGCTCGCCACAATATTTACCCCTAGTACGGCGCTTCGAATTGGTCGCGTCTCCGACCGCAACGAATGCTCCCGCCCAGAAAGTCAATAGGAATACTAGAGAAATTCGCCCGCGATCGCAAAATTCGAAGCCCCTCACTATTTATGTCAACATGCGTTAGGCTGATGCAGGCTATCTGGAGAGATTGAGCCTATCCCAATTGCTCAGAGCGCGGCCGTTCGCCGAAGAACGTTTCCTAGAGAAAATGTTTAATGGCACTCAGTCAACAGAAACTCAACACAATGAAAGTACTCTTACTTTTACTGGTCGCTTCTATCTGTAGGTCTAGTACATTGACAAGTATAGGTACTACCACCAAGTAAACGGATTTACACTTCTAACAAGCGCTTTCTCAGCGCGGTCTTTTCTCGGATGAGATGTTTTGAGAGCGTTAGTTTCTCCCTCACAATCAATTGGATACAGACAGAGTATCTTCAGAATTATGCGTTTTAGGGCAACGAAAGACTCTCGCTTCTCCAGTACTCAAGCACCCCTAACCTTTTATTCCCGAACCCTTAGGGCTGTACTCCCCACAGTTAGCCTTATTCCAAAGTCACTCCAATTCGAGTACGTGCGCAACCTTAGCTGCGTTGACGGGGTATACACACGCTGTTAGAGTCATCTCAGACCACAAAATCTAAGAAGTAAACCGTCGAAGAATCGCTAAAGTTGCAATTCTCTTTAGCCCTGCTTCGCAGGGGTTCGTACTGGGGTTTTTGTCACCGTTGCGATATGCGCCACCGCGCGAATCGCAGAAGCCAAATGTGAAAACTATGGGCGAAGCCTGCCTCGATAGCAGTACTTATATGCTGCCGCCAGTCGCCGACTCGGCCTCCAGACCGTCCCGGCATTTTGGCTGGTACGCCTTAAAAGTGCGGACCGGAGCCGAGTTGTCGGCCGCCGCTGCGCTGAAATACAGAGGATTTGAGCCGTATTGCCCTACTCAGAAAGAGCGCCGTCGTTATAGCGATCGTATGAAGCTTGTAGAGGCGGCTATGTTTTCGGGGTATGTGTTTTGTCAATTTGACGTGCAAAACAAATTGCCGATCGTCAGCAGTCCCGGCGTGGAATACATTGTGGGGTTTGCCCACGGCCCCACACCTGTACCGGAAGCGGAAATCGTCAGTATCCGGCGAGTAATTGACGCAGGCGCGTCAGCCACCCGGTATTTGGCGCGGGGTCAGCGAGTGCGTGTGATGCGGGGACCCCTGCAAGGTATCGAAGGCATTTTGGTTCGAGACGCAACAGGTGACCGGTTGGTCGTCTCGATTGAGTTAGTCAATCAATCGGCTTCCTTACGCATCGATCACGATGAGATCTGTCCAGTTAGACACGATTAAGGTTTTGTTTTGGAGTCGCGATGAGAATACTCAGCTGTTTACTTCTACTGCTAACATCCGTTCATATCGCATTACCCGCGGACCAGTTGCCAGCATTAGGAAGAGGATACGTGCTTGGACCTGATGATGGAATCTCAGTCAATGTGGTCGACCTCGCCGAACTCGACTCAAAGGTTGTTGGCGTCGTTCGCGTCGATCATCAAGGTAACATCCGTCTTCCGCTCGCGGGCCGCATCTATGCCTCCGGCCTTACGGTCGAGAAATTGGAAAAGGAGGTCGCGGACCGGCTTTCAGGGATCATGAACAATCCCGAGGTGTCGGTCGCCATTGCCGAATACCGAAGTCATCCAGTGTCCGTTCTCGGCGCCGTAAGAAATCCCGGCGTATACCAGGTGGCGGGCCGTAAAACGCTTTATGAGGTTCTTTCGCTAGCCGGTGGATTGAATCCCGACGCCAGCAACAGGGTGAACATCACGCGGCTAAGATCGGCGGGACAATTGCCTTTGCCCAATGCGTCTTCCGACAAAACCGGCAAGTTCTACATAGGTGAGCTCAACGTTCGAAGCGTCATGGAGGGCAAGAGCCCTGACGAAAATATTGGCGTCCTTCCGAACGATGTGATCACGGTCCCCAAAGCCGAGCTGGTCTATGTTGTCGGTGCGGTTCGCCGGTCCGGGGGCTTCCCGCTCGCCGAGAGAGAGCAGATTTCTGTTCTCCAAGCGGTGTCGCTCGCCGAGGGCCTCGAGCGAGTAGCCAGCGCGAAGAATGCCCGCATTCTCCGGCAGTCAAGTCCTGGTGCGCAGCGGACCGAAGTTACGGTCAACGTCGAGAAGATTCTCGCCGGACGCGCTCAAGACGTTTCTTTGCAGGCGAACGACATCCTTTTCATACCGAACAGCTTACCTAAGAGCGCCTCCATGCGCGCCCTCGAAGCCGCAATCCAGGCTGGAACAGGAATGGCCGTTTGGGGCCGCTACTAGGTCAACCGACATGGACAATCACTCGCTCATAACAACCCGAGACTCAATGGATCTACCGGCTGTCCCACCGGCTAACTTGTCAGGGTCCGAGTATTCGGCGGAGCCGCAAGCGGGAAGCTTGCTCGACTACTGGAACACGATCCGCCGGCGTAAGCTCCCGTTGGCAATTTGTGGCGTGGTAGGTCTGGGGCTAGGTATCGCGATCACGCTGCCGCAAGCTCCAGTGTATCGAGCGAGCACTTCTTTAGAGATACAAGATGCCAAAGACGACACCCTTGCGGCCAAGGTCCTCAACCCGGTTTCGGATTCGGCCGCAGTCGACTCATCGACGGCCACACAGACACAAATTAAGATTCTTAAAAGCCGGAGCTTGATTGAGCGCGGACTCGACAAGGCGCATATTACCTCTCTGGCGGACCTTGAGCGCCACACCACCGGCGGCGCATCGTGGCCGCGCGTCTTTTCTCTGCGGCCAGCCGACGAAAGCCGCGAGAGCCTGGTCGAAAAGATAGCAAAAGACTTAGATGTGGCCGCCGTCAGCCAGACTCGTATCGTGGAGGTTTCTTTCAGTGCCACCGATCCCGTGATGGCCGCCAAATTCGTTAATGCGCTCACGTCGGAGTTCATTGAACAGAGTCTGGAAGCGCGCTGGCAGATGAACCATCGAACGTCGGAGTGGCTGGTCGGGCAGCTTGATGAATTGCGCGGCGAGCTGCGGCGTTCCGAAGATTCTCTACAAGCGTACGCTCGCGAGAAAGGGCTGATTTACACCGGTGATACGCAGAGTGTCTCCGGAGAAAAACTCCGGGAGCTGCAGATGCAGCTTTCAAAAGCGCAAGCCGATCGCGTTGATAGACAATCTCGATTTGAAATTGCTAGCAGCGCTACTCCCGAAACCGTTCCGGAAATCCTCAATGACAGTAATCTACGGCAGATGGAGACGAGCCTCATCGAATTGCGCAAACAGCAAGCCGACCTGGGCATCACGTTCAAGCCGGATTACAGCAAATCGAAGAGGGTTCGCGCTGAAATCGAGTCACTCGAGTCCGCCATTGAAAACAAACGCACCCAGATAGTCAGCCGTATCGACAACGAACTCCAGGAATCCCAGCGGCGTGAGCAACTCCTGGCGGCGGCTTACGCCAAGCAAGCGCGATTAGTTACCGACGATTCGGAAAAATCGATTCAATACGACATGCTGAAGCACGAAGTCGATACAAACCGGCAAATCTATCAGGTCATGTTGCAGCGGGTGAAGGAGTCCAGCATTGCGTCCGCCCTGAAAGCGTCCAACGTGCGCGTGATTGATCCAGCCAAGGCGCCACGGCGCCCCTATAAGCCTAACTTGCCTGTCAACGGCGCGGCCGGTCTCTTCTGCGGCTTGCTGTTAGGGACGGTGGCGATCGTCATTCGGAGCAAGGTAGATGCCAGCGTACAAGAACCGGGCGATGCGGGAATGCTGCTCGGAATACCTGAATTGGGCATAATTCCCACAGTCGGCCCGGCACTGACACGAGTGTCTCCGGTGCGGACCCTGTTTTCCCGGGAGAACGAACTGGAGAACCCAGATCGCCGAGTGATTACTTCTTGTACTGACTCTCCTAACATCGCCGATAGCTTTCGCGCCGTGCTTGCCTCGATTCTCTTTGCCGGAGCGAGGCAGCGCCAGCGCGTGCTGGTCGTCGCCAGTGCCAGCGCGGGCGAAGGCAAGACAACCATGACGACGAATCTCGCAGTGACTCTGGCGAATATGGACCGCAGAGTTCTCCTGATCGATGGCGATATCCGTAGTCCGCGAATTCACGAAATTTTTGACTTAGATAACTCGGTCGGACTAACTACCGTGCTCAGACAAATTGCCGTCAACGACGTGCCCACGGATAGTTTCATCCGAGAGACATCCGTTACGAACCTGCACGTCCTCACGAGCGGACCGGCTATTCAAGCGAGCGCCGACCTGCTGTTCTCCACCTCCATGCCGGCCCTTGTCGCCCGTTACAGGAAAAAGTACGACATGGTTCTGATCGACACGCCGCCTATGCTGTTTATGCCGGATGCCCGTGTTTTGGGCCGCGTTGGAGATGCGGTAGTGCTTGTCGCCCGGGCGGGCAAAACCACACGCAGTGGGATACAGGCGGCCTACCGGCGCTTTGTTGAGGACCGCACTCCGGTATTAGGGGTCGTGCTCAACGACTGGAATTCCAAAACTTCCGCTTACAAGCACTACGCCGCTTACCATGAGCGGGGCGCTGGTTACGCGGTGAAGACGAAGCACGCTGGAGCCTAACGCATGGCATTGGGTACTCATTTCCAGGGTCAAGACTCGTTAGCCGGCGCCCGAACGCAATTCCTCCCAACTCTCGATGGAATTGAGGTCGAGCAACCAGCAAGGCCAACTCGTGTACTGCTATCAAACATTGGCTTGCTGCTGGCCGGGAATGTATTGTACGGGTTTAGCCAATGGGGCCAACTGGTCGCTTTGGCCAAGATCGGAACTATCGATATGGTGGGCACTTTCGCACTCGGCCTTGCGATTTGTCTGCCTGTCTTGATGTTCAGTTCCTTGAGTCTCCGATCCTTGCAGGTGACCGACTACAAGCGTTCTTACCGATTTATGGAGTACATTGCGCTGCGAATCCTGATGGTGTGTCTTTCGCTGGCGTTCATTCTTGTCTTTGGGCTGGCTGCCGGTTATTCGGCCGCTCTAGTCGTCTCGATCACGCTGATTGGAGGGGTCAAGGCGGTCGAATACATCAGCGACATCCTCTACGGCTGGTTACAGCAGCAGGAGACTATGGCTGGCATCGCCATTTCCATGGCTTTGCGATCCCTACTGTCTGTAGCCTCTTTGAGCCTTGGCATCTATCTTACGCACTCTCTCGTATGGGGTATCGCATGCCTGCTGATTTCGTCCGCGGTTGTTCTGCTGGCGTATGACATTCCGAAAACGCTCGCCGTTCGAAAGATCCATCCTCGGACGGTCATGAGCGAATGCATGGGTTATTTCGACGACTTACTTGCCAACGGCGGACACCGGAGGCTCTGGAAGCTGGGAGTGACGGGATTGCCGATGGGCTTCGTCCTCATGACGGTATCCCTCAACCTGAATATTCCAAGGTATTTCATACAACGGCATCTGGGAACGCACGAATTGGCGATCTTCTCTGCAATCGCCACTCTGCTGGCGGCCGGCAGTGTCGTCACCAACGCCGTGGGACAGGCAGCGGCTCCGCGGTTGGCGAAGTATTTCGTCAATCGAGACAACCGTGGGTTCGGGGCTCTCCTCGGAGCATTGATAGTGGCCAGTCTGGGTCTTGGCGCTCTGGGTCTCGCTTTTGCGGCTTTGTTTGGGCGGCAAGCGATGGCTCTCATTTATCGGCCGGAATATAGCACTCGCCAAGACCTCTTGATATGGCTTATGGGGGCCTCAGGGTTCTTCTATCTGGGTTCTACGCTGGGTTACGCAGTAACAGCCGTTCGTTGTTTTACACCTCAATTACCCTTGTTTGCCGGCGCCGCCGTGATAACGGCAATCGGATGTATTGCTCTCGTACCCTCCCAAGGCCTGCGCGGCGCTGCGATCGCAATCCTCATTTCCGCCATTGTCCAGTGTGCCGGCAGTGCACGCCTTCTGTGGAACTCCTGCAAGCGAGCGAGCTGCGAACCAGTTTCTATCGCTAGTGTTCGCGCTTCCTAAACAGCTAGACACGAAAGGAACGACTTTACGCGGTTTATGTGGAAGCCTGCCGAAGCTATTGCTGTCACCACGGACGAGAGGTCGCTCCTGAAGCAACTATTGAGTGACAACAGCACGCCACAAAATGTGGCGGTTCGCATTCGAGTCGTATTGGGTGCAGCGGAAGGGATTTCGAACAATGAGTTGGCGGAGCGGCTGTCGACTTCACGGATGACCGTATTGAAATGGCGGAAACGCTTTGTGGAATACGGCATCGAGGGGATTCTGGCCGATGCGCCCCGGTCCGGGCGGAAGAAGCGCATCAGAGTTGAAGTTGAAGACGAAGCCGGCTTAGTAGAGGCTACTTTGAAAACCTGCCCAACGAATGCCACGCATTGGTATACACGCTTGAGGGCGGCCACGCAAAAAGAGAGTGGCACTACGGTGCATCGGACCTGGCGGGATCGTTCGTTGCAACTGAATCGAATCGAGAAGTTCAAGACCAGCCAGGATCCGGAGTTCATGCCCAAACTTCGGGACATCGTTGGACTGTACAGGAATCCGCCCGAAAAGGTCCTGGTCTTCAGCGTGGATGAGAAAAGTCAGCTCCAAGTCTCGGACGGCGCTCAACCTGTTTTCCCCCCCCGAGAAGAACTGCCCGAAGACCGGCCGCACAACCACCGGCGCTATGGTACAAGCACGCTCTTGGCAGGTTTGGGTATGCTCGAACGCACGGTGACCGTTCACAATTCGCCACGGCATCGGCATCAAGAGTTTCTGAAATTCCTGAACGGCCTCGATGCTACTGTAGCGAACGGCCAGCAGATCCATCTCGTCCTGGACAACTATAGGGCGCACAAACATCCAACCCTGAAAGCGTGGATAGCGGCACGGCCTAACTACCATTTACACTTCACCAGGACCGGTTCTTCCTGGCTCAATCTCATCGAACGCTTTCAGCCCCACATCCAGCGCGGCACTTTTCCGAGCGGGCCTGCTGTGATGAGGGCAATCGCCGATTACATTCGAGATCGCAACAAGGGCGCCAAGCCTTTTGTGTGGGTTGCCTCCGCGGATCACAGCATACAAAGAGTCAGATGACAGAGAACGCAATTCACGCGATGGATGCTCAGGCACGCTTTTGTGCGCGCCCTGGCCGGAATATCTGGCAACTTCGAAGTGCGAATGGAGAAGTGCTTTGGGTCTGGATTACCTGGGCCTTCACGATGTACTGGATTCTGTTTGTGGCCGGAGCATTTCTGGGCCGGAAGGATCTGAATAGTCTCGGCGGCGTCATTATCCTTGGCGTTCTGGCGTGGGTACTCACGGAACGTTTGTGGGTCCGCCTGGATGCAGTCGTGGTTACCAGTCTGATTGCGGCGGTGTTTCTTCCGCTGTTGCAAATTGTGGCCGGAAGCGCTCCGGAGCCGAAAGCCCTCTTCAAACACGTTTCCCTATGCCTGGTTATGGCGGCGTCCCGTGTTTTACAATTGCCCGTCGCATTTACCTCGAAGATGCGCGGGCCGCTTGCAGCACACGTTTTAACGATACTTCTGATCTCTCTGACAATCTATCGCGGCGCGTCATGGGACGGAGGCTCCAGGCACTCGGGGCTTTTCGACAACCCGAACAATCTTGCGCTGATTCCGTTCCTGCTTCTCTTCCTCGTGGACCCGGTCGCCGATGGAGTGACCCTTCGTTTTGCCGCCCACGCGTTTGTCGTGGCTGTGCTTGCTTTCTCCGGCACCAGCGGCGCCGGCGTTGCCTATGCGATTGGCCTGGCTGTACATTTGCGCGGAACGATTTCGAGGAAATGGCGGGCCTTCTTGTACACATCCGTTTCAGTGAGCGGCCTGGCGGTTGTCATTTTCCTGGCGATGAATGGCGGCAGGGTTCTGCCTGAGACGCGCTTGACTAATCAAGTATCTGTTATGAGGCTTCAGATCCAAAACGTTCTTGCAGGCGGCGATATCTCCTATTACGAACAAGAGCGGATCTTGGGGCCAGGAAGCGCATCCGGTATTTGGAGAATCGCGCACTGGCGACGCACCTTCGCTACGTATATGAACGGAACGACCGGGCAGCGGGCGTTCGGGTTCGGGCTTGGCTCCTCCGCTCGCATGCTGGGTAAACTTCCGCATAACGAATACCTTCGAATTCTGTTCGAACAAGGCATCATCGGATTCTTCCTCTTTGTATTTGCCTGGCACCGTATTATTACGACGGCGCCGGCCCACGTGCGGTACATCGGCCTGATTGTTGCCATATATTCATTCAGTGAAAACAACCTCGATAATTTTCCGTTTATGGCCTTGCTCATCCTGTGTTTATCGGCGCGTGGTGTGAGCGATTCGGCTCGGACGAGGACCACACGCGCGGCCGTAACTGCGTCGAACGCCGCCGTTCAACGAGCATGGGCCTCACCGCGGAAGATCTATTCCCCAACTGGGTTTGAAACGAGCATATGAAAGTCCTGGTAGCAAACAACTATTACTATCTTCGCGGCGGATGTGAGCGCGTCATGTTCAACGACATACAAGCCCTGTCCGATCACGGCGTCGACATCGTGCCATTTTCCGCGGCCGATCCGGCAAACATCGCAACGCCTTATTCGACGTACTTTGTGCCGGGCGCGGATATTCGGGCCACCACTCTACTGCGCCGCGCGGGGGCGGCCGCCGAGGCGATCTCCTGCAGGCGCACTTGTGACGCGTTTGACAACATGCTCGCCGAGACGCAGCCTGATCTCGTGCATTGCCACAACATCTATGGAAGGTTGTCGACGTCAATACTCGCGGTAGCCAGGAAACGCAACATTCCCGCGGTGCTGACCGTGCACGATTACAAAGTTGTCTGCCCTTCCTACCTGATGTTAAAGAAAGGCAAACCTTGTTCAGCCTGCATCGACGGGCGTTACTACCGTTGCGCCATCAATCGTTGCCACAAAGGTCAGCTAGCCGCGTCGGCGGTCTATGCGATTGAAGCCTATTACGCGCGTCTGAGCGGCAATTACGGCGCCGTCTCTACATTTCTCTGCCCCAGTCACTTCATCGCTGGACTCTTGAGACAATCCGGCATCGACGAAGAGCGGATTATGTATCTCCCGAATTGCGTCGAGCCGGATGACTATTCGCCGTCCTACGAGGGGCGATACGTGCTGTCGGTCGGGCGGCTGTCTCACGAGAAGGGACTTCCGACCTTTTTGGAGGCGATGATCGGCACGAAGATTCCGGTAAGAGTTGCCGGGACGGGTCCGATGGAGGCGAGCCTGAGGGAAATGGCCGAGAAAGACGGTGGGTCGATTGTATTGGAAGGGCATTGCGAAGGCGCGCGGCTTGCCGATCTCTATCGCAACGCGGCATTCGTGGTTGTGCCGTCGGAATGGTATGAAAATGCGCCTATGTCGATTCTGGAGTCATTCGCGTATGGGAAACCCGTGATAGGAACGCGTATTGGCGGTATCCCCGAGTTGATTACAGAAGGCGAACACGGCTATTTAGTCGATCCGGGCTCGCCAGAACAACTCAGAACGGCGATTTGCCGGCTCTGGAACGATCGGAATGCGCAACGCTATATGGGCCGCAATGCCCGCCGATTGGTGGAAACCCGCTTTGCCCAGAGCGCTCGCACCGCGTCGCTGCTGAATATTTACAAAACCGTGTGCGGTTCCAACAGTCGAAGCGACTTTCCGTCCGAAGTACTGGCTGTCTTGAGCACCATGTAGACAGTTGTCTCGCCGCTTGCTCACGCGCGCGGTCCGTGGGTCAGCACAGAACCGCGACCGTGAGGGAGTGGCTGTACTAACGTTCGCTTTGCGACAGGCTACTAGCCAGTCCTTTCAACATACAGCGGCTCCTTTTCCCATCACTCAGCAATTGACATCAGCGCCGCCGGAGATATTCCAATGAAGATTCATTTTCTATTAGCGAAGGACTTTTTCCGCGGAGGCGGAATTGAGACCTATACACGCGAGGTCGGCCGCCGGCTCGCCGCGCGCGGCCATGAAGTAACGGTGTATTCCACCCGTGGAAAGGACGCATGCCCAGACGACTGGGAAGGGATGCGCTTTGTCTGGCTGCCGCGCATCAAGCCATACTGGGCCGAGAAATGCGCCGGAGCATTACTCGCGGCATGCAAAGCGCTCAGAGAAGAAGCTCCCGACATCTTTCACCTGCACAGCGTAGTGGCTGGATCGACCGCGCCGCTGCTTCGGCTTAAAGGAGCCCGGTGCGTGGTACAAATGCACGGCGTCGAATGGATGCGAACCCGTTGGGGGATAGTTGCCAAAGGCGTGCTTAGAGGAATGGAATACGCGTCGCTCGTCTCGGCTGACGCGATCACCGCTGTATCCCACACACAGTGCGAATACTTTAAAAGCCGCCACGACGTAGAGTGTGAATACATTCCCACCGCGGCAGACATAAAGGACTTCGCTAGCCCTGACCTCATTTCGGGCATGGGACTGCTCCCTCGAAAGTACGTGCTATTTGCCGCGCGTCTGGTACCCGAAAAAGGAGCACACCATTTGATTCGAGCGTTTCGGCGCCTTGCCACGGAACACTCGCTCGTTATCGCCGGCGAAGCTTCTGCATCGAGCGGATACTGGCGGCAGTTGCTCAATCTGGCGGAAGGCGACCGGAGGATCAAATTCATCGGCCGCGTGCAGGGCCGGCTGCTCGAAGAACTCTTCTCGAACGCAGCGCTCTTCGTGCAGCCTTCGGAACTTGAGGGTTTGTCGATCGGCCTGATTGAAGGAATGAGCTACGGTATCCCGTGCCTTGCCAGCGATATCCCTGAGAACCGTGAAGTTGTAGGGAGCACCGGCTTGCTGTTCCGGAACAAAGACGTGGACGATCTCGAAAGGCGGCTAAATTGGATTCTCTCGAATGTCGCAGCCACTTCAAAACTGGCGGGAAACGGCCGCGAGCGGGTTCAAGCCTTGTTTTCCTGGGAGCACGTTGTAGATCAGTTAGAAACACTATACACACGTGTCGCACGCGGCGTGCAAATACACGATGCCAACGTAATCCTTCAGCCGCCGCCACCGCAACTGAGCACCAACCGCGCCGCCCGTTAAGAGCCTATCCGAGTCCGCCCAAGAGGCAACCCTCTTACTAGCTGAAACTCAATGCCTACTAGGTGATTTAGCCATGTTCGTGACTTTACTCTTATTGGTGCTATCTTTGACTCTCTCGTTGTTATTCACCCCCATTGTCCGGACATGGGCCTTACACTGGAATTTTGTCGATCTCCCCGATAACAAACGGAAGCTCCACAAAACCGCCATTCCGCGCGTCGGTGGTGTAGCTATAACCGCGGCCTATTTTGGCTCCCTTCTTGCGATCGCCGCACTGCTGGCCTACAAACAACCGGGAAATTGGGCCGTATTCGCCGCTATCAAGTCGATTGCACCGGCGGCCATGCTCATTTTCGTAATCGGCCTGGCGGATGACATCTTTGACTTGAAGCCCTGGCAGAAGTTTGGCGTCGAGGTTGTGGCCGCGGCGATGGTTGTGTCGGCGGGAGTTCGCATCCATGATGTTGCGGCATTCAGCGTGCATCCGGTCCTGGGAGCGATGGGCACAATCGTCTGGCTGGTTGCCTGCACGAATGCGGTGAACCTCATTGACGGGCTCGACGGCCTGGCTGCGGGAATAGCGCTTTTAGCGACGATGACGACACTCATCGCGTCATTGGTGAGTGGAAACCTCGAGCTGACTATCTCAACCGCGCCTCTAGCGGGTGCACTGCTGGGCTTCCTTGTCTTCAATTTCAACCCCGCATCGATCTTTCTCGGCGACAGCGGCAGTCTTTTACTCGGATTCCTGCTCGGCTGCTATAGCATTCTGTGGAGCGGAACATCTCCCACGGTTCTGGGTATGACCGCCCCTCTCATAGCTCTTGCGGTCCCGCTCATCGATACCACGCTGGCGATTGCGCGCCGCTTCCTCCGCGGGCAGCCGATCTTCAAACCGGACCGCTCGCATATCCATCACCGGCTACTGGCTCGTGGTCTGACCCACCGGCAAGCGGTCCTGCTCCTGTACGGAGCCGCGGGGATCGCCGGCTCTCTGTCCCTGTGCCTGATCTGGGCGCGCAGCCACTGGGAGGCCGTAATTCTCTGTACGTTCGGTTGTGCCGCGATCTATTGCATCCAGCAATTGGACTACGCGGAATTCGAAGCGGTTTGGAGAGTCATTTTGCACGGGGCACTACGGCGGGAGATCAACGCACACCTGGCTGTGCAGACGTTCGAGGAAAGGTTGGAAGCCGCGGAGACGGCGGACGATTGTTGGACCGTTGTTCAGCGCGCTTCCGAAGAATTCGGCTTTCCCGGAATTCGGATGCAACTCGCCGGCCGTATCTTCAAATGCCACAGCGAGAGCGGCTCGTTACGATCCTGGGCGATCCGCATACCGATCTCCGACAATGACTGGATCGAGCTATCTCATAGCTCTGGCCCGGAAGGCCACCCAACCGCCGTAGTGCCCTTTGCCAACACGATGCGGCGAGTGA
>Ga0193753_10001350_pt1 | contig 21127 bp, 13 predicted proteins | sample H1c2metaG_FD_144925 | JGI IMG/M metagenome (GOLD analysis project Ga0193753, IMG submission 144925) | Soil microbial communities from a riparian zone of the East river system, Colorado, United States - H1c2 | ecosystem: Environmental > Terrestrial > Soil > Riparian zone | place: USA: East...
ATCGATGGTCTTCGGCCATGCTTGCGGAAATCCATCCGCGATGAATGGCAGCGTCCCGAGAATCATGTCGCCGGTCGCGACCGCGCGCGCCTGCGGACAGAACACGACCACGTCACCGCCGGTATGCGCGTGCCCGTGATACTCGATGTGCAGATCGTGCGCCTTATCATTGATGAAGTACGATTTGCCGAATGTGATCGTAGGCAATTCCAGGTGGTAGTCCTGTAGCTCTCTTTGATAAGCCCGCAATTGCTGAATACGGACTTCACACCATGTTTTCTCAGCCGCCGATTTGGACTTGCTCACACGAGTTCGGAGCGTATCGATTTGTTGCGGCACGGCGGCCAGCGAGGCTTGCAGCCGTTTCTCGGCTAAGTCCGACATCAGCTTCTTTGTCGGCTCGCTGGCAATAAAATCGATCTTGTTTTCGGCGGCTCGATAGGCGTGATTGCCTTGCGTATGATCCCAATGAAAATGGGTATTCACGACGTAGCGCACCGGCTTGGCCGTAATCTCTTTCTTGATTTGCGCGATCAGCGCGGCCGCCGCCGACGGCTTTGAATGAGCATCGACCACCAGCACGTCGGCGGAATTCTCGAATATCGCGGCATTGCAATTGATGACTGCTCCCGGGAGGGCTTTTGCGAAGTACGCGCCATCGGCCACTTTCTCTATGGCAAAGAGCCGCTCACGCTCGTCACCCAGGGAGCTCAGCGGGGCCATGGCGCGGGCCCAGGCCGCACGATAGTGAGCAAGTTCGAGCAGGGAAGCGCCGGCCAGGCAGCGAAATAAGTTCCGCCGAGATAGATCGTGCATGTTCAATACTATATAGATTCAAACGGAGGACTAAACCTTGAAACGCTCAGGTGGCGTAACGGCCAGCGCCGTCGTAACCATCATTGGTTCCCTGGTCTTCTTGCTCTTCGCCGCAGTCTTCTTTGCAGCAAGAACGTTTCGACCCGGCCAGCCAGGAATGCCTCCATTCATGCGAGCGAGTTTGCTCTTGTGCGGCTTTCTGATGCTCGTGCTGGCGGCCGGCGGCATCACAACCGCGATTGGATTGTTTCGATTGCGCGCCTGGTCCCGCATCTCGGTCCTGGTTTTCAGCGGGTTTTTGACGATCATTTTCGGTCTCTCGGCGGCGATGATACTGCTCGTGCCATTTCCGCAGCCCGTTAACGCACCTCCGGCTCCTGCCGGATTGAGAGTCGGAATCGCATTCTTCTATGGTTTATTCGCTCTTCTGGGCGGAGGCTGGCTGTATTTCTTCAATAGGGAAGGGGTCAAAGGCCAATTTCCCTCGAGCGGGAACTCTCGACCTTTAAGCGTCTCGATCATCGCGGGCTTTTTTCTTTTTTCCGGGGCCGTGGTTATCATCCTCGGAGCTCTTCCGATGCCCGCAAACTTCTTCGGTCTGGTTGTGGGTGGCGTCTTCGGACACCTGCTATACGTGGCCTATGCCGCCGTTGCCTTGTGGTCGGGCGCGGGGCTCCTGGGTTTGAAACCCTTGGCTCGCAAGGTGGCGATTGGCTTCTGCGTGTTTTATGCACTCAACAACGTGCTATTCGTCGCTTTACCCGGTTATACGCAACGAATGCTGACTTTCCTTGCGTTTTTGCCCCCGGAGGTGCGTGCGGCCCAGAGTTCCGACTATGCCAGAACCATGGTGGTTTGGCTGCTAGTTGGCGCTCTGATGTATCTCGTGCCGATTTGGTTCTTGGTAATTCGGCGAGGGGCTTTTTCAGCAAGCGAAGAAACGGCACAAAAACTGCTATAGTTCTCATCACAAGTCGGAGGGGCTGTGATCGAGAAGTTCGGTACGTTGATGGCGGCCGCAGTGTGCGCCGCGTCAGTAGTAGGGGCCGCAAGCCCAGAGGACTTTGCGCGAGCGATCCGTGGAAACGATTTAACGGCGCTTCGTAGGCTCGCCAGCACTCCGGCGGCTGCAAATATCGAAAACAATCTTCATTCCAGGCCGCTACACTATGCGGCCATCTACGGTAGCGCCGAAGCGGTGCGGATTCTGCTCGAAGCCGGCGCCGACCCGAACGCGCGCAATCAGCAGGAAGCCACGCCCTTGATCTACGCCGCCTGGAATTTTGAGAAGACACGGCTGCTGGTCGAGAAAGGAGCCGAGGTAAATGTCGCCGCGAAAAACGGCACGACGCCTCTCATGATGGCCGCTTCGGCTTTCGGCAATATCGGCAGCGTCCGGTATTTGCTGGACCGCGGAGCGCTGCCCAAAGCCACGGATGCGTTGGGTGGCGACGCGCTGATTCGCGCGGCTTGGATGAGCGATCCGCAAGCTGCCGCACTGCTTCTGGCTAAAGGGGCAAACGCACACAATGCCGACCGGGCTGGCATGACAGCGCTGCAGATGGCGCCCGACTTCGCCGATTGCGAACGGGTGACTTTACTACTAAAAGCGGGAGCCGATGCGAACTCTTTCAATACGTTTGCCGGACAAGTCAAGAATGGGCCGATCGCGCTTGTCCATCTGACTCCGCTGATGCTGGCGGCTCCCTATGGGGACGCCGAGACCATCGGCACGCTGCTCAAAGCAGGCGCCCGGGTGAATGAAGTGGATATCCGAAAGATGAGTCCGTTAATGCTTGCGATAGCGACGGATCACGCCAAGCCCGCAACCGTGAGGCAGCTCATCGCGGCGGGAGCGGATGTGAATACCAAAGACCAAAACGGCGAAACGGCGCTGGATTGGGCGCGAAAATTCCGCAATCCCGAGACACTCTCGATTCTCGACAGCGCGGGTGCGCGGGGCCGCGACATAAGGCCCGCGCCGCAGCCGCCGGACAACTCGCAAGCCGCCAACGCCGCCGAGGCCCTGGCGAGGACGCTACCTTTGCTCGGCAAAACGGGTCCGCGGTTTTTCAAAGAAGGCGGTGGCTGCGGCGGTTGCCATCATCAGCCGATGGAGGCACGCGCGTTTGCCGCCGCATCCGCCGCGCATGCGCCCGTGAACGAAAGCATGCGGCAGCCTTTTCGGGATTCGCTGCTTGCCGAGCGTCCTATGTATTTCGGGGGCATTCCGTTTTTGCAGGCTCTGCCGGGGGATGTCGACAGGGTTCTTTTTCCGCTGATGGCGCTCGCCGATCTCGGCGAGCCGGCGAACGATTTTACCGATGCGGCCCTACACTACCTGGCGGCGCGGCAGGATCCGTCGGGAGGGTGGGTAAGCCTTGGCGTGGCGCGGCCGCCGATGGAGGACAGCACTATCTCGCGTACTGCGATGGCGCTTCGCGCGCTTCGAACTTATGGCTGGCCGGGGCGCCAGGCGGAATTCGATGAGCGTATCCAGCGGGCGCGTGTATGGCTCGAACAGGCCAAGCCCGCTACCACGTATGAAGAAGCGGACCGTTTGATGGGGCTGCGCGCGGCCGGAGTCGCGGCGCCGAATCTACGCACCGATACGGAAGCCCTACTGAGCAAACAGCGCGCCGATGGCGGATGGGCACAAACTCCCTATCTCGATCCGGATGCGTATGCCACCGGCGTGGTGTTGCACACACTGTATGCAGCGGGCTTGATCGCGCCCGATGCCCCTGCCTATCGGAGGGGCATTACATTCTTGTTGCGAACACAGTTTCCGGATGGGTCCTGGTACGTGCGAAGCCGGGCTCCCAAGTTCCAACCTTATTTTCAGAGCGGATTTCCGTTCGATCACGATCAATGGATTTCGAGCACTGCTACCGCTTGGGCGGCGATGGCGCTCGCGCCCGCAGCCTCGGCTAGCGCACGGTCTGCAGATAGGCAATCCGGATCATTCTGAAAACGGCGGCGTCGCAGAGATCGAGCGCGCCCGGAATAGCGAAGCGGAAGAGCAGGCTTGCGAAAGCTAGCATCGCGCGATAGCGCAGCAGCGCGACCTTCTCCCATAGGCCGGCCTCGGGACGGGCTATCTCCAGCTCGAAGAGTTTGCGGTAGCGACCATAGACCACGATGCGCTCGCGCCGCAGCTTGGTTGCCGCCGAGGGCGTCTCGCCCAGCTCGAGCCAGCGAAAGTCGGTTTCATCCAGAGCCGCACGCATTTCACGATAATATTCCGCGGCCACCGCTACCCGCTCCTCCTCCTCGGGATCTGGCCGGGCTAAGCGTTTGAATAACTCGTTGCGGTCCATGAGCCAGTGTTGGGGTGAGAACAAGAATGTGCGCTATTCGGGGCGCTTTTCTCAGCCTAGTTGTGTGGCTTCAACGGCCTGCGGTGCAGTCGAACTGGAACGTGTTCATCAACTGCGAGAACACGGGCTCGAACCGGCCAAGCTGATCGAGGCGGCATTCGAGTTCCAGGCGATAGAGGGTGCCATTGCGGTTGATGAAGAGGATCTCCTCGGCCCAGTTGGCGCGCTCCTGGGGATCGTAGTAGCGATTCTTGGTGAACAGCGCGGAGTGGCCCAAAAACTTCAACTCGCGTTGTTCGAGGATCTCCATACGTTCGGCGCGCTCGAATTGTTTCAAACCGGCGAGGTGGACGCGCCAATCCTCGACCAAGTTGATGGGCTTCAGCAGGGCGTCGGCCGGCGGTGAGTCCAGGACGCCAAAATCAATCGCTCCTAGCGGCCGCGAGTACCTGCTCACGCCCGTCTTGACGAATAGTCCGGCGCCTTCGAACGCGTCACCCTTCAACCAGCGGGAGGGATAGCTGACGCAGTAACCGAAGCTCGGATTGTAATAGCGTTTCCAGGAGCGGTCCTGTTTTGGGATGCCGCCCGCGAAAAGAGATGAAAAGGCGAAGCAGCAGAATACTACCTTACGCCCAACGATTCTCCATCCCATTTAAGAGGTCAGGATAGACAATTGCCAGGATTTTAGCTAGTACTAACACGTAGAAAAAGTAACGGAGCCTTACTTTAAAGAAACGCTCAGGATTTTCCTGGAATAGAACGTGGAGAAGCGCTGGCCGTTGGGCCGACTTCTTGAATGTTCACCAAAAGGAGATCTACCAATGGATGACCGCCGCAAGCAGATCCTAGTAACACTGGCGCAGATGGACAAGCAATTCGGCAAAGGCTCGGTGCTGATGCTCGGTTCGCGGGCCGCGCTGCCGGTGGAAGTGATATCGACCGGATCGGTAGCGATCGACGTCGCGCTAGGCGCCGGCGGGTTTCCGCGCGGCCGGGTAGTGGAAGTATTCGGTCCCGAGTCGTCGGGAAAAACCACCCTGGCGTTGCACGTCATCGCGCAGGCGCAACGGGCGGGCGGCGCGGCGGCGTTCATCGACGCGGAACATGCGCTCGATGCCACGTATGCGTCTAATCTCGGAGTTCACATTGAAGATCTGATCGTCTCGCAGCCGGACTACGGCGAACAGGCGCTCGAGATTGCGCAGGCGCTGGTGAATTCGCAAGCGTTTGATGTGATTGTGATCGACTCGGTGGCGGCGCTCACGCCAAAGGCGGAAATCGACGGCGAAATGGGCGATAGCCACATGGGTCTGCATGCGCGCATGATGTCGCAGGCGCTGCGCAAATTGACCGCCTCGGTGTCCCGTGCCAATACTTGCCTGGTTTTCATCAATCAGTTGCGCGAGAAGATCGGCGTGATGTTCGGTAATCCGGAGACGACTACTGGCGGGCGAGCGCTTAAGTTCTTTTCGTCCGTGCGGGTAGATGTACGTCGGGCCACGGCCATCAAGGACGGGGAGACGGTGATCGGCAATCGGACCAAAGTGAAGATTGTGAAGAACAAGATTGCCGCGCCGTTCCGGGAGGCCGAGGTGGATATTCTATACGGCAAGGGCATCTCGCGCGAAGGCGATGTGCTCGACCTCGGCGCCCAACACGGGCTGATCGAAAAGAGCGGTTCGTGGTACAGCTACAAGGGTGAGCGCATCGGTCAGGGCCGCGACACAGCACGCCAGACATTGATCGACCGGCCGGAATTCTGCGACACGGTCGAAACGGAATTACGCCGGACGCTTGGACTAGGTCAAAATGCGCAGAAAATGCCGCCCGAATTCGAATTGCTTAGCACCTCCGAGCCGCGCAAGGCATCGGCGGCTTCCTAGCCGCTCTTCGAAACGACGAGCGTCATGCTAGCTTTTCTATTGGCGAAAAAGCGGCGCGGCGTGAATTCAGTTCGTCTATGAACATTTTGGAGCAACCGTCTGTTGGCTTTCGGCCGGCGGCGTTTCTGTCCGGCGCGCCGGGGCGTTGGGCCAGCCATCTGCCATTTGCAGCGGACCTGATTGCGGCTCTTCGCCCTCAGGCGCTGGTAGAACTCGGCGTGGGCTACGGCGATTCCTATTTCGGCTTCTGTCAGGCCGTGACCGAGACGGGCGTGGCGTGCACTTGCTACGGCGTGGATACTTTCGAAGAAAGTGCGGTTTACGAAGCCGTCAGCCGCTACAACGATCGTCTCTATCGCTCCTTCTCGCACGTGTTGCGTATCGGGCGCGAGGAAGCGTTAGGCCAGTTCTCGAACGAAAGCGTCGGTTTGCTTCACATAAACGCATTTCGCGCATACGATGAGGCGCGGGGCGGCTTCGATAAGTGGCTGCCGAAAGTGCGGCCTGGCGGCGTGATTCTGCTGCACGGAATTTCTGTCCGCTCCGGCGAGCACGGGGTATGGCGATTGTGGGAAGAGCTAGCGCGCGATTTCCCGGCGTTTGCCTTTCGCGGCGGCGACGGTTTGGGCGTGCTGCGCAAGGAAGGCACTTCCGCGAACAGCCCCTATCTCGACGAGCTATTCTCGAGTTCCGCCGAGAATCAGGAACGGATTCGACGTTATTACGCGCTCTGCGCCGGGCGCATCGAACTCGAGCATGCGGCCGGTGCGCCCGCTGAAACTGTACAAGAACTGGAACGGCGCCTCGGGCAAGCCGAGGAGCGGATCGAGCAACAGAACAAAGCGCAGGCCGCCAACGCCAAAGAGCAAGAGCGCACACAGGCGGCGCAGCGCGCGTTGACGCAGCAGCTCGCCATCGCCAAAGGCAACGTAGAAGAGTTGACCGCCGAGATCGAACGGCTCGCCACTGTTCAAGCGGAATCGAACGCCGAATTGCTCGAGGCGCGTAAAGCGAACTCGCGGATTACGGCCGTCGTTGAGCAGGAGAAAACGCTCCGAGGAGTGATGGAAAATTCGCTTTCGTGGCAGCTTACCCGGCCGTTACGCGCCGTGATGGCTCTTCTTCGGCCTGACGCGCGGGACTGATCGTCTTTCGCAATTCCTTGCGATTGATACCCTTAGAAGTGGTAATGAAGCCCAAGGTGATTGTCGTGATGCCGGCGTACAATGCAGCCCGCACGCTCCGAATGACCTATGAGAAGCTGCCCAAGGAGTATGTGCAGTCGGTGATTCTGGTCGACGATGGCTCGACCGACGAAACGATCGCGATTGCGCGCGAGTTGAATCTGGAAGTATTTGTTCACACGCGCAACTACGGCTACGGCGCGAATCAGAAAACATGCTACGCCGAAGCGCTCAAAGCGGGCGCGGAAATCGTTGTCATGGTGCATCCCGACTATCAATACGACCCGACGCTTTTGCCTGAAATCATTCAGCCGATCGTCGATGGTGAGGCGGACTTGGTTTTGGGCTCGCGGCTGCGCGCGGGGTCGGCCCTCGAGCAAGGCATGCCGTGGTGGAAGTACTATTCCAACCGCTTCCTCACCTGGCTCGAGAATGTATCGTTCGGTTTGCATCACACCGAATACCATACCGGCTATCGCGCCTTCCACCGTTCCGTGCTGGAATCGGTAAACTTCAGCATGAATTCCGACGGGTTCGTGTTCGATCAGGAGATCATTGCGCAGGCGGTGGCATGCGGAGCGCGAATCGGAGAGATTGCCGTGCCCGTTCGATATTTTCGGGAAGCCTCGTCGGCCAGCTTTTTTCAGAGCACGATATACGGGTTGCGGATCTTGTGGCTTCTGGCAAAGTATGTTTTGCACAAAACGGGATTGCACAAGAGCCGGCAATTTCAAAGTCTGCATCGCCGCTATGCGCCGGCCGATGATTCCGCGAAGGCTCACGGCGCGGTGTGAGTTGGGCCGGATCCACTAAAGCCTGGCGTCTTGCCGCTGGCGCCATCCTGCTCGTCCTGCTGTTCGGAAACATCAGACTGATCCTTGGCGTGGAAACCCCACAATGGGACGCGTCGGATTTCTTTGGACCGCAGTTCTCGCTGGTGGCTGACTTCGTGAAGCATGGGCACTTGCTTCGCTGGGATCCGTGGATAGCGGGTGGCACGCCTGATTTCGCGGAGCCAGAGCTTGGAACAACATCGCCGCTTCTTCTGTTAATCGGCCTTGTGTCGCCCAATCCGCAAGCCGGGTTTATTGCATATTGGCTCGTCCTTTGGGCGATCGGCGGAATTGGAATGTTGTATCTCGCGCGCCACCTGGGAAGCCCGGCCTGGGGCGGACTGATCGTGGCGCTCGGCTATGTTACTTCCGGGTTTTATACCGCCAACGCCGAACATACTTCGTCGATCTGTTCCATCGCTTTTCTGCCTTGGATCGTATGGAGATTTGATGAGGCGATTCAAACGAGGAATTATTGGACGAGCGTTCAGGGCGGGGTTCTGTATGGCTTGTCCGCGCTCGGCGGTTACCCGGAATTTACGATATTAACGCCGGGATTTCTGGCGCTTTGGGGAATGGGCCGAGCCCTGTTTGGCGGCCCGCCAGAGCGACTACGGCGGCTTGGCCGGATGATGATGATGCTCGGTCTCGTCGTGATCATTGGCTCGGTGATCTGCAGCCCACCGTACGCCGGATTCCTGAAAGATACACACGGCTACAGCGATAGGGTGGGCCCTCGCGATAGAAACCAATCGGTGGGTTCTAACATACTTCCCGCGGGAGCACTTACAACTTTTGCTAGTCCGTTTCTCTATCTGCTCAATCAGGGCACCCATCCGATATGGCCGGTTTCGGACATATCCATGAGCAATGTGTACATGGGCGCCGGCGGATTTGCGTTCGCCATCCTGGCCCTGCGGCGCAAGCAGGCCTGGCGTTTGTGGCTTCTGTTCATCGCGTTATTTTTTGGGTGTTGCGCCCTCGGAAACCAGTTACCGCTGCGCGGCTGGCTTTACGACTATGTGGCTCCAACGCGCTATTTCCGGAACGCGTCGTATTTCAGGGAGTATTTGATTCTGACGCTTGCGGCGCTGGGCGCTTACGCGGCGCGCGATTTGGGTTCTCGTGAGGAAATCGAGCGGGCGGTGAAGCGGTTCTTCCCCGTTTCGATCGCCTTGGCGGCCGGTTCCATTGTGGCGTTTTTTCTCGTCTCGCGAGGGGAGATGGGAATGCCGCCCGAATTTCACTTGGCCGTTGCCCACCTGTTGCTGGTTTGGCTTGGTCTCGCCGTGCTGGCTTACTTATTGTGGAAGCGGCCGAGCCGCCGCGCCCTCGGCTTTCGTCTACTCGCACTTCTTGCCCTGGCCGATGCATGGGGCACGCTCGCAATCGACCGCTCCACTATTTCGACGCGCGCCACGAAGCCGTGGTGGGATGTTATGAATTCTCAACACGTGCGGAGCTTGGATTTGAGCACCACAGGTGTCAACCGTTCGGAGTCTCCCCCGGCGGTCTTCGGAATTTATGAAAACAATAGAAACTTACCTCTGAAGGTTGCTACTCTCAATAACTTCATCGTTTTCGCTAACAGATTCCATCGCTTCTTTGTGGTGGATGCCGCGCTGCAAAAGATGGCGCTCGGCGCGGACCGATTTTGGTTTTCAGCGAATCCATCGTGGACGGCGCCGACCGGCGCCGCTTTTCAGATATTTCGTGACAGAGTACACGAACTCGGGTTCCCGCCCGTGCTGCTGCACCCCGCGGCCGAGATGCCTCAACTTTCCGAACAGGACGTCTCCGCGGCGAAGCCCATGCGCGGTCCGATGCCGCCGGCGCCGTCCCTGCCGGCGAAGATCTCCTCTCTTTCCTATCGCCCGGACTCTCTTGCTTTTCACTACACCGCCCCGAGCGCCGGATGGCTGATGGTTACCGAGCGTTGGGCGCCAGGCTGGCAAGCGACAGTGAATGGCCGGCCGAAGGAAGTATTGGGAGCAGACTTCATTTTCCGCGCCGTGCAGGTTGATGCCGGCGACAATCAAGTCACTTTCGATTACAAGCCGCGCGGGCAGCCCATCTTACTCGCTATTAGTTGGGGAACACTTTTCCTTTTCGCAGCCAGCGAGGTACGTCGAAGGCGCCACTCCAATCCCATGAATCAGGCGATAACCGCGGAAAGAACGGGATTACTCCACTTACAGACCGACGGCGCCGAAGGCAATGTTTCCCATCCGTTGTTTGACGAATCCTACTATCTAAGAAACAATCCGCAGGTAGCCCGGCCGGGCATGACACCTTTTTTGCACTACCGCCAGATTGGTGCGAAGGAACTGCGAAATCCGCATGCCTTGTTTGACGCGACGTTTTACGTGACTCAGTACCCGGATGTTCGAGGAACCCATGCCGATCCCCTCGTACACTATCTGACTCAGGGAGCAAAGCTCGGTTACAATCCGAACCCTTACTTTGATACGGAATTCTATCTTTGGCAGAACCCTGAAGTAGCAGCTTCGGGAATGAATCCGCTGGTGCACTTTGTAACGCGGGGCGCGGCTCGGCGGTTGGACCCGCATCCTCTTTTTGGGATGAAAGAATATCTAGCTCGCTATCCGGATCTTGTCGCGGCGGGCGCCGAGCCGCTGAGTCATTACCTCGAGTTCGGCCGGTTGGACAAGCGGATCATTTCGCGGTCGCTTCACTTCAGCGAACGGCTCAAGCTCGATGCGGCGCCGCCGCTATCAGTTGGACGCGCGCTGGCTCCAAAACTTCCTATTCCGGTGTTTTGCGTCTATGGATCCTCTAACGTGGAATTTATTCGGGACGTAGTCGTTCGGGCTTTTCAGAACGAGTCCCGAAGCGTGCCGACAGAACTGCATTTCGTCAATTACAGAACACCGGAGGCTCTGTTAGCTGACATCGCGAATGCTAAGGATTGGTCCGATCAACGTCCCGCGGGGCACTGGGGTTTCGGGGAAAGCGTAAATTACTTGTTTGGAGCGGTGCGTCCGGAGAGTTGCTTCATCTTGTGTAATCCGGACTCATTTCCGATGCAAGGCTGCCTTCGCCGTTTAGTGGACACCTACGTGGCTCGGGACGCCGCGATCGTCGAGGCCCGCCAGTGGCCAAGTGTCCATCCCAAGGAATTCGATCCGGAAACGCTCGAAACGCCCTGGGTGAGCGGAGCCTTTGCATTGATTTCCAGCGCTGCATTTCGGATGCTCGATGGTTTTGATCCGATGTACTTCTTGTACGCCGAGGATGTCGATCTCAGTTGGCGCGCGTGGCTGAGAGGGCTTCGCGTCATTCACCAGCCGCTGGCGCTCTGTGCGCATGCCACGGGCTTACACTCTTATGGGTCGACACGCTTCTATTATGAGCATTTCTTTTCGCTGCGGAATTTTCTGATTATTTCGTATAAGTTCTTTGCGGAAGCGGGAGAGCGCATGGCGATGGCGCATCTACGCGCGGCGGGGCTTCCCGCGGAGTTCTATAGCCAAGTTCTGGCCGACTATAGCCGGCTGAAGCCATCCATTGCGGTCGAGCGGGCCGAGGGTAGTAATGCCGCCAAGGTGAAAATTCTAGGTTTGAATGTCTTTCATGAGCTACGGCAATAGAATTTCTGTCGTCGTACTCTGCTCGTCGGACGAGATGGCGGCGAATTGGCGAGAGCGCTGCGTCCACTATCCGGATTTGGACATCACCCCGGTAGCTTCGGCGCTACAAGCTTGGCGATTGGTAAGAGATGTAGTTACCCAGCATGACAGGCACGTTGTCATCTGCCAGGAGCACGTCTGGTTTGGGGTCGAATTTGCGTCGCGGCTGACCGAGTTGGCGGAAGAACTGGATCGCGATTTTCCGCGCTGGGGTGCGTGCGGCAATCGCGGCTGTGCCTGGGAAGGCGCGGTTCTCTATGACTATACGTCCTACACGAGAAATCAAGGCGGCGGGATCGGAGCGGCGCTGCGACCGCGGCCCGTCCTGACGCTGGACGACAATCTGATATTGCTCAACTGCCATGAACTTCGGCATTGTAAGTTGGCCGATTTGGGCGGCGCGGAATCGAATATCTTCGGCGTTCCGCTATCGCTTGAGTGTCTGCGCCACGGCTTGCCGTTGTTTGTCGATCCGCGGCTATTTACGGTAAGAACTCTCCAACACACGGCAGCGGACATTGCCGCGCTAACGGCTTCCGTCGAGTTCCGAAACTACTATCGTGAAAACTTCGTCAATCATGCCGTGCCGTGGCCCGACGGCCGTGTAAATACGGAGGCTTGCGTTGACTACGGCTACGTGACGCAGCCGGAGCGCCGCATGGCACAACGCGACCTGCTGGATTTGTTTGAGCTCGCATTGGCGGCGGCGCGGCCACGCCGGTCGTCGTTGTTACTTTGCTGCCGTACGCAGTTTGAGCGGCCGGAGCTGCTTTGGCGCGCGCTGGCCTCCTTTACCGCCGCCAAAATCGAAGCGCGCGCCTATCTGGATTTTGACGTCCGGTTAATCACGGATTGTGAGGCGCTCGTAGCGGCGCCACATCTAGAACGGTTCCGGCGCGAATTTCCAGCGCTTGAGTTGGAGTGCTGGCATCACTCGGTCAGGGCCCCGCGCCGTTCGCGGGCCGATCTGATTTTTGCCGCCATCGAGCGGGCGCAATCCGATTCGATCTGGTTTGTCGACGACGACGATTACGTCATGCCGGGCGCAATCGACGCTCTGTCGCGGACGCTCATGCCGGGCGACGACGTCATCGTGGTCGCCGATTCGTACAAGGTGGAGGAAACCTGGGACGTGCCGAAAGGCGAAGAGCGGCCCGCGCTCATCGATAGCCGCGTTGCTGGGAAATTCAGCCATCTGAATCTGTTCCGAGTACTCACGGGCGCGAATCACATTCCGATTTGTAGCGTTGTATGGCCGGTTCGTTTCATGGCGGCGCAGTTAGCGGGGCGGCGAGCTCTGGGAGATTACAACGAGGACTATTTCTTGTTACTCGCCGCTCTTAGCGCCCCGCAAGCAGAGGTGCGGCCGCTGGAGGCGGCCATCGCCGGAGTTTCTTTCCGCGGCTCCAGCAATACCGTGAACGAAACCGATCGTGCGGCCTGGCATTATTCGTACGCCACTTTTGTGCAGGAAATTCTGTGCGAAGGAGCACGAAATCCGTTTCTATGGCAGCTCGGAAAAGCGGCTTATGGCGCGCACAACGCGAACGAGGACCTGAAGATCTAATGGTGACCGGACGGTACTTCCAGTAAGATCGGCTCTTCCATGCCTGGTACCGCGCTCCTCTTGTACTGTTCGATGACTTCGGCGGGACTACCGTCGGCAACGATCCGGCCATGATCGAGATAAATCGCGCGGCTGCACATTTCCTCTATCTGGCTCATGCTATGCGTGACGATCAAGATCGTTTTACCCGATTCGCGAAAACCGCGCAAACGATCAACACATTTCGCCTGAAATTCCATGTCGCCAACGGCCAGCACTTCATCCATTACCAGGATGTCCGGATCTACTTCCGTAGCAACCGCAAAAGCGAGCCGCATGTACATTCCCGAGGAGTACTGTCTTATCGGAGCTTCAATGAAGTTCCCTAAATCAGCGAACTGAATAATACGCTGCTCACGCTGCATCATGTCCTGTTTGGAGAACCCCATGAGCAATCCATTCAGCAGTATGTTTTCCCGGCCCGTAAGCTCCGGATGCATGCCTGCGCCTAACTCGATCAATGGGGCGATGCTTCCCGTTACGGTGACGCGGCCGGCCGAGGGCCGGTACACGCCGGCTATGACTTTCAGCAGAGTGCTCTTGCCGGAGCCATTACGGCCGACGATGCCGACTACTTCGCCGCCGCGCACGGCGAGTGAAGCGTCTTTCACCGCCTCGAAATCGTGATACTTGACTTTCTTCCGGAAAAGCTTCGCGAAAAGCTCCCGAACGCTGTCCGGCCGTTCCTGTATGACGCGGAACCGCTGGGTCACATTTTCCACGCGAACTACTATGGAGCTATCCGTCATGGAGAACTATACGTAGAAAACGAACTCATCCTGGTATTTGCGGAAGATGCGGAACCCGACAAACAGCGCGGCAAATCCGCAGACGAACGATGCCAGGATATTTTTCCAAGTGGGTAACATTCCGTTGTAGGTGCTTAAGCGGAACCCGTTCAGCACGTAAATCATGGGATTCAGTTTGAAGAAGAACTGATACTTGGCGGGAACAAAGTCCGGTGAATAGAAAATCGGAGACAGGTAAAACCAGAGCTGCAAGACGATCTGCAGGATATGGGATACGTCGCGATAATAGACATTCGCGGTAGCGAAGAAAAAGGTCATCCCTAGTGTAAAGAGAATTAGGGCTAGTAGGGGGATTGGCAAAAAGATCCAGGTCCAATAAAATGGAAGGCCGGTAAATAGCACGATCAAGACTAGCGGGATAAGCGACAAGAGCAGATTGATCATGTTTGAAACGAGGGCCGCCACGGGAAAAACAAGTTTGGCGACTTTTACTTTCTTGATCAAATCCGCATTTCCGACGATAGATTCGGCCGCATAACTCAGCGATTGTGCGAAGAAAGTCCAGGGAATTAAAGCGCTCAAGACGAACACCGCGAAATGATGCTTGTTGGTTGGCATGATGATGGTGAATACCACCGTCAGAACCAACATGAATAATAAGGGATTCAGGAGCGCCCAAAGAAATCCCAACACAGAGCGTTTATAGCGGATTTTCAGCTCTTTCAGGGCGAGCGCCCAGATGAGTTCCCGGTAGCGGTACGTATCGCGGAATAACTCAGTCATGATTTCAGAATCGACGTTGCCTCAATGGTCATTGTAGCGAAGGGCGCTAGCGAACCTTGAATTTGTATAAGAACTGCAAGCTCACGTTTCCGTTATAGTCGTGCAACGCGACGGCCGAAAATTTTGGGGTGAGATCCCACTGTATGCGCACGATCTCCGAATTGGTCTGCGTCACGTCGGTTATGTACGTGAATGTGACATTGCTGGCAATCTTTTGTTGTAGCGTTACACGCGCGGTCGGTCCTCCATTGCTTCCCGCTACGGACGGATCGATCTTGAACTGCGTGAGTCCAAAGACTCTTTGCACGCGGCTCGCCAATGGATTTGCGACGGCTTGGCCGAGAATGGCGGACTCGCCCATCTGGCTCAGAGATTGCGCCGCCGGCGTGGGCTGATGAGCCGCAATGGTCGGATCGGCAGGGGTGGTGTTCGTCGCAAGCAGTTGCACAATTTGCTGGAAGGTGAGCGGCGGATCGGAATGGTACGTGAGGGAAAGATTGTCCATCGTCCCCGAGACGCCCAACAGAACGTCGACGCCTTGGGCAGTTGTCTGGAGCGAAACATTCAGTACGGGCTCGATCGCATTGGGGTTGGAGAAATTGACTGTTCCCGTGTTGACGGTGTACGTATTGCCGAAAAAAACGAGCTGACCGTTTGTGACCCGCACGGCGCCAAGAATTCCGGGCGTCGCGGCGGTGCCTCTCACTGTCAAATTGGAAGATACCTCCAGCCTCTCCGCGTAGGTGGTAACGACGCGTAAATCGGGGTCGGTAACCACTTTGACGTTTAGCCTCATCCCGGTGAGCAAGGGTGAAGGCGCGCTCGGCGCGGACGGCGGCGTGGACACGCTAGAGAGAATCGAACCGGCATCGCTTGAAGACGAGTAAGCGATTCGCTGAATGCTGACCGTGCCGCCTAGCAAAGATCGCCTGCTATTGCCGACTAAGCTCAGCGTCGCGTCGGAGGTCAGGCTGATGCCCGAGTAACGTGTGCGCACTTTGGCGGCGGTTGCGCGGAGATTGTAATTCGCGGAGCGCGCGCCAAAGCCGACAAATCCCGACAAAGTTATTTTGCCGCCGCCGCTTTCGGCAGTCAGAGTCTGGATGGAAGCGTTCGTGCCGTTGAGCAGAATGACGCCATTGGCATTCGCGAGGCCGTTCGGCATATCCGCATAGTTCAGATTGGCATTCTTCAGCTCCAGTTTTCCGACCACCTGGGGACTTGCAAAGGTTCCTCGAATCGTGGCATCCAACGCCACGCCGCCGGAAGAATAGAAATCGCGGCTTGCGTCCTGAAGCACGCTCAGGTCGGCATTCGCAGTCACTTTCAATGCCAACGGCGCGTTGGAGTTTCTGAAGTTGACGGCGCCCGATGCCTGGATGGAGGCGCGCGGTCCCTGAATCCGGAACTGTTGAATCTGCGCTGTCGAATGAGTCAGGGCTACGATCAGGGGTCCATCGTTTTGGAATGCGACGGTTCTGCCGGGCGCTCCGCCGGTGAGCGAGCCTTGCGGATTGGTACGGAAGTCCAGATGGTCCAGTTGCAGCCGCGCGTTCAGATTGTCAGGGTCGGCGAGCGGGCCATCTAGCGACGCTTTGCCTTCGACTAGAGTGTCGAAAGCCGGCTTCAGTGTAGGATCGGCCGAGACAAACGGAGCGATATTCGCATATCGCATGTTAGTGAACGTCATGCTGGCGCGCGTGGGATAGGCGCTGGTGAGCTGCGTCTGGCCTTCACCGCGAATTTGGCTCTGAGCGATTTCGGAATCGAGGCGAAAGCTTACGGTTGTCCCGGAGGTTTTGGCAATCAGGCTCGCATCGCCGAGGGGCCGCTTGTCTACCTGCAACTCACGTGTCCGCACATCGGCGTTGAGGCTCTTGATGAGAACGTCCTGTTTTCCTTGCTGCTCCCGCAGACTCGCTGAAACATCCGCCGCCAGATGGAGAGTGCCGGCCAAGCCGGGCATGGCTTGCCGTACGTGCTCGATTTTTGCTATTTGAATGTCTGCTCCGTCGACACGCGCCTGGACCATGCCGGCGTCCATTGCACCGTGCAGAGTCACCTGGCCGGCTGGCGCGTTGATCTGAAGCGACGGAATCTCCGTCAGCTTGTTCGAATAGCGAACCGTTCCTTCTAGGCGGTCGATTGGTTCTTCATACACATTGCCGCGGCCCAATGTGAAAGTCAGATCGGCGACGGGGGCCCGCGGAGTTCCGTTGAAATGTGCGGTCGCGGACAAGTCGCCGCGTACGGGAATCGCGGCTTGACCGGCAATCTGAAGCGCTTTCTCGACGGAAAGGGCACGCACGGAAGCGACGGCGCTGGTTGCATAGTTGGCGAGCGTGGTGTGGCCTTCCACATGGATGTCCGAGCCGGCGAAGTTGGATTTCAGGTCGTAGGTCACGGCTCCGTTGGCCGTGCGCGCGGTCGCTGTGAGATTGCCCGCGTCCTGATCATGGACGCGCAGTTGGCGCCCGGCGAGGTCGAGGTGGATATTTGAAATCGCAGGCTTCGTTTCACCATTTTCGATGCGCAGATCGGCCGCACCGTCGGCCGTGAGCTCGATCAGCCCGACGACACCTGCGTTCCGCTGCTGCAATGGCTTGATATTGGCGAGTTGCACGTTGTTGGTCGCGACATGAAACTCCGCGTGACCGGTGCGTACGCTATCGCGCGGATGTTGAAACGTGCCGTGAATGTTTGCGCTGCCTCCAGCGGCGTTGAGTTGCAACTGAGAAAGCGTGATGAGTTGATCGGCGAAATTTACGTTCGCGTATAGCCGGTCAAAGGGCTGCTCATATGCCACGCCATTGGCAATTTCGAACGTACCCGCGCCTAGCGGATTGCCGTAAGTTCCATGGACGTGCAGGTCGGCGTTGATTTTTCCGGAGGCTGGAATCGAACTCTCACTCGCCATTCCCAGCAGGTCGGCCAGTTCGCCGTTTCGAACGGTTGCATTAGCCGTGAGCGGCGACTGCGGGAGCGGCGTCCATTTTTGAAGTCCGAGCGAGGCGTCGAAATCGCTTCGCAGCCCGGCATGTGTGAGAACGCCGTTGGAGATGGCGGCATCCGATGGCGACGCCGACAGATCGAGCGCCAGGCGGTCGAACGATCGACGTTCGATAGCGAACTTATCGACATCCAGATGACCGGTAATCCGCGGGGCTTTCATATTGCCCGCTACCTGCGCATTGAGGGTTGCCGCGCCTCCTTCGAGCGCAACGGGAAGGGAGCGAAGAGGCTGCGCCGCGCCAAAATTCGCCGCCGGCAAGAAATCGTCGAGATCGTGGGAGACTGCATGGATATCGACTTGCTTGTTCAGAGAACCCGACAAATTAATGCGGGTATGCGGCATCGTCAAATACGATTCGCGCAGGCGGATCGCCTTGGTGGAACCTAGATAGTCGGCGTTGATTTGGCCCGCGAGCGGTACACCGTGCGTTCCGGGGCTGATTCGCAAACGCGCTTCTGCCCGGTAGGCGTTGAGATCGCCTTTTGCCGTAAGGGAGCCGTTGACCGCGCCATCATAGTCGAGCCGTTTTCCGGTCAAAGCCGAAACCAAGACCGGCAAGGAGAAATTCCTCAGGTTGCCTTCGACACTCAGCCGCCGCAGGTTCTCGAGAAAGATTTTGGCTCCGAATCTTCCACCAAGCGCGTCGATCTTAAGACCATCCAGACTGAGCAGAAATGGATCGGCGTGAAACGGCGAGGAGATATCGATAGGCGAGCCTCTTACGGAAAGTCCGCGTGAACGGAGAATACCGTCCGCCGCGTAGTTATTTCGTGCGTCCGGTTTCGCGTTGCCATTCAACTCGAGAGCTCCGGCAGGCTGGATTGAATTGATCTTAAACGTCCGGCTTAACTCTTCGAGCGCCAAGCTACTTTGGAATTCGATGGATCTGTTCTTTGACGCGGCATGAACGATAGTGTTTCCGAAGCTCAGATCGGCGGTCTGCAATTCGACGACGTTGGTGTTCAAGGCGATGCTGCCCGACAATTTCGCGCTTAGCGTCTGCGGGGCATTGCCGGGGAAGCCGCGTTGCATCTCGGGCAGGGAAATGGTGGTGCTGGCGCGCGCCGTGATAACCGGCGCCTTTAGGTCGTGCAGAGAGGCGTCGATCAGAATTTCTGAGCGCGCGGTGGAGAGCTTGCCGCCAGCGACGGCTACCGCGTCTTTCTCAATCGTCACGGGCATCGCCACCCGAATCCGCAAAGGCGGCCGGTCAGCGGAGGTGACGAACACGGGATCGATCGACAAATTTCCGCGATAGCCCGGGTGGAGAGTGTTGTAGTCCAAGAGCGCTCGTAAATTTTCGCCGCGTGCGCTAAACGAACTCTTTTGTTGCGCGTATTCGATCAGGCCGTTTTCGATTTCGAAGCGCTGGACAGCCAAGTCGACCACCGTTTCGAGACCCAATTTCTCGCTCGGCTGCTTATGCACTTTCGGTTGCGGAATGTTCATCGTGCCATCGGGGAAGACGATTAGATTGACTTGCGGCTGATGGATGCCGAGATAGCGGAGGTCCACTGCTTTCTTGAGTCCTGCCAACAGCTTCAATCGAAGCTCAAGGAGTGGGATGCGGACCAGCGGATGCGCATCGCGCGGCTCGCGGCCGTGCAGTATGAAATCGCGAATGCGAACGGTAAGGTGTGTCCAATCGAAAGTAAAGGATTCAATTTCGACCGTGCCGCCGGTAGAATCTTCGACTACCGCGATGACCTTTTCCCGTACAAAGTTCGAGAACCGGGCGCTTCTCACAACAAGGATGGAAGAGATCAACAAGAGTGTAAGCAGGGCCGCTACGCCAATCAGAATCTTGTTGCGAATCTTCAACTTAGGCTCTCTTCTCGAAACTGAATCTTGATATTCTGTCGTTGCTCATCGAGCCAGGAGAAAAATAGCTGGTTCACCTTTTCGCCGGTGAGGATGTCGCGAATGCTTTCCTGTAAATCTTCGAGCGAGCCCTTGCCGGGATGTTCGCGGTAATACTGCGCGACTTGTTCGTCGGTTACGAGGACGGCGGGCTTGAATCGGGCGTCGATGAATCGCAAGACGCTGAGCTGCCATTGAAACTCCGTTTTTAGATCCGCCTCCGTCAAGCCGTAGCGCCGTAACGCATCCAAGTAAGCCGCGTTGGTCTTGAATCTCTGTTTTTTCAGCTCCTCGAGTTGTTGGCTTGCTTCTTGGGGAGTCGCGGCCGGATAGTCGCCGATGCGAATTTCCCGGCGAATGAATACTTGGTCGATCAGACGCTTGGCCGCTTTTTTTCGCTGCTCTTTCCCCGGATCCAACGGTGCGTTGTTGAGAAAAGCCGTGACACGCAGGTCGCGCTCGATGTCGCTGTTCTTCACGATCGAAGAACCGACAATGATTGCAATTCGGTCGATGACAACGCAGAAGGCGGTCGAGGGCGTCAACAACAGCAAGAGCAAAGCGGTCGAGCGCATCAAAACGCCTGTCCGATCGAGAAGAAGAATTGAAAATGATTGAGTCTTTGGGGAGTGCTAGTACATTTCGGATTGACTCCGATCTCCGATGGGCTGCACTGAATCAGATCCTGGATTGTTTCGTTCTTGTTGAAACCCATGTACGCCGGTGGATTGAGCGCATACGAGAAGTCCACGCGCACGGGACCTAGGGGAGTTTTGTAACGAATTCCAAAACCCGGCGCCTGCAACGCGTAGTTGAAATCCTGATTGTTCGTCTGATGATAGCGAAGCGAGATGTCGCCGAAGTTGGTATAAATGTTCCCCATGTCGTGAAACAGAACGCCGGTGATATTGGGCCCGAGGAGCGGGAAGCGCAGCTCGAAAGTATTGAACAGCAGCGCGTTGCCGCCGATCGGAAATCCTGTCGCGATCGAAGCCGGAGTTCCGGGCATTTCGTTCACAGTGCCAATATCCCGAGGGCCGGCTTGATTGTCGCCAAAACCGCGCATCGAAACGCTGCCGCCGCCGAAGAAACGCTCCGGCAGTGGAACAGATTCAAAGCGCGACGTGTTTGCCGGAATGCGGAAAGGAACGATAGCGCCGATTTGCGTTTGCCGGGCAAACACCAGATTCCGTCCTATTTGCGTATAGGTTGCATTGCGCGCCAGAACGCGCATGAAATTGCGCTCGGAGCCGAAGAAGTTTCCGGCCACGCCCGCGTCTATAGTGTTCCAAAAGCCATGATGCGCGTCGGTCGAGTTGTCGCGATGATCCTGAATGTAGCTTGCGGACAGGATGCCGATACGAACCGGTTGCAGCAGTTGCGGGATCAAGAGCGACGGGATATTCACGTTGCCAGTGCTGACGCGG
>Ga0193753_10001351_pt1 | contig 21125 bp, 13 predicted proteins | sample H1c2metaG_FD_144925 | JGI IMG/M metagenome (GOLD analysis project Ga0193753, IMG submission 144925) | Soil microbial communities from a riparian zone of the East river system, Colorado, United States - H1c2 | ecosystem: Environmental > Terrestrial > Soil > Riparian zone | place: USA: East...
ACCGTCGGTGGTCTCGAGCGCCATCACCTTCTGGACCGGGACGCTCTCGACGCTTGCCGAGGTCAGGGTGATCTCGCGGGCCTCGATCGCCCCGAGGTCGCGGACCACGAAGGTGTGGGTCTCGCCCACGCTGGCCGGCAGGAGGCCGGCGTTGAGGGTGTCCACGTCGTTCCCGTCGATGACGGAGACGCCGTCGATGGTCAGGATCTCGGCCCCTCGGTCGAGGTTGGCGTCGGCCGCGGCGGAACCGGGCTCGTTGTAGGCGACCACGACCTGGCGCGGTGGCATCGAGGCGGTGATCGAGAAGGTCGCTCCGTAGCCGGCTGCGAGGCCCGACTGCGAGAGGGCCTGCCAGTCTTCGGTTGCGTAGGTGAAGTGAAACTGGTCCTTCGGTCTGCCGGACGGGGTCAGGTCCGGGGTCCTGAGGACGTCGAAGTAGTCGAGGGCCGTCGGGTAGGTGGCAGGATCTGGGTCGGGGACGTCGCGATACCAGAGGTAGAGCTCGTGGGTCCACGAGCGCAGCCAGAGCTTCTCGTGCTCGGGCGTGCCCTCGATGTCCGGGAAGAGGGCGCCGGTGCCGGGATCGATGCCGTCGCGCGGGGTCTCGCACGTCGCCTGGAACATCGCCGACGGGGCGAAATCTCCTTGTGTGTAGAGGCCGGGCAGATTGTCTCCGCATGACGCCAGGGCTGCGAGCGCCGCGCCGGTCACGAGGAAGCCGCTAGGTCCATCGAATCGCATGTCGTCTCCCGTCGTCGCGTCGATCCTGACATCGGTCCGCGCGGGCGCGCAAGGGCGAGGCCGGGCCTCGGACGAGGGCGAGCCTCACAATCGATCGCCGACTTCCTTTCTGGTGCATCATCGAGTCGCCGTGAGCTCGCGCGTTCAGCCGATCATCGCCGGGGCCGTCGCCGCGGCGCTGGTCGGCGTGGCCTGTGTCACCTCGTCGGCGCTGCCGCGCGCCGGGCTTCTCGTGAAGCGCCGGCCGCTCGAGGTCCAGCGCGCGATCGTCAGCTTTCGCCTGGACAGCGGGTTGCGCGTGGCGCTGGTGCCGGACGCGCGCACGAATCTGGTGTCGGTCGATGTTCGCTACATGACCGGCTCGCTCGACGACCTGCCGGGGCGGAGTGGGCTGGCGCACCTGGCCGAGCACCTCTCGTTCGGGATCGCGGAGCATGGCGGGGCGACCGTCGCGCAGCGGCTCGAGGAGGCGGCGCTGGTTTACTCGGCGTCCACTACCTGGGACGAGACTCACTTCGCCTCGCTCGCGCTGGCGCCTCGGCTGGGGGATGTGCTGGCGATCGAGGCGGATCGCATGGCGGCGCCTTGCGACCGCATCGCGCCGGAGGTGCTCGAGCGCGAGCGCGACGTGGTCGACAACGAGCTTCGCGGGCGCGACACGCGCGGGGCGTGGGCGCCGCTGGCGGCGCGGCTGTTTCCGCGCGACCACCCGTACGGTCGGCCGGTGAGCGGCGTGGAGCTCGGCGCGATCCGGCTCGCCGATGTGTGCGGCTTCCTCGCGGGCCACTACGCGCCGGCGCGCGCGATCCTCGTGCTCGGTGGCGCGATCGACGTCGAGGCGGCTCGGGCGCTGGTCACTTCCCGGTTCGGGGGCATTCGCCGGGTCAGCTCGCCAGCGCGAGCGCTGCAGGTGGTGTCGACCTCGGGCGAGAGCCGGCTCGCCAGCGCGGTGGACCAGCCGACCGCGGTGATCGCGTTTCCGGCGTCGCCGCGGGGGCTGCCGGGCCAGGCGACGCGCGACCTGGCCATCGATCTATGGGTGCGGCGGATCCTCCAGCTCGGGTGGGAGGCCGGCGTCACCGACGTGGAGCGCGGGTTCCTGGGCGGCTCTCGCGGCGGGGTCGAGCTGGTCGCCATCACCGCGCGAGACGCCAGCGCGCTGCCGGGGGCGGTCGAGCTGGCGTTCGGCGCGCGCGACCGGCTGTTCGCTGGCGAGTTCGCGCTCGATCGGCGCGATGTGCGCGCGCTGCGCATCAACGACGGGCTCGCCGCGCTCGATCGCTTCGAGGGCCTCGGCGCGCGGGTCGCCGACGCGATCCAGCACGGCGGCCGCGCCGACGCACTGCTCGCCCCGGTGCGCGAGCTCGAGGGGCTGTGGCCGGACCAGCTCGTGCACGAGGTCCACGACATTGGAATGGTCAAGGTCGAGCGATACGTCGACCTCAGCGCCGGGTCGACGGCGATGGTCCGCGCGATCGACAGCCTGCCGGCTCGCGGCCGGGCGCACGTCGCCTACCTCCTGCCCGGCGCGGCCGGCGCCAGCCAGGGACCGCCGGATGGCGCGCGCCGGATCGACGTCGCCGAGTGGCAGACGCCGGTGGACGTGGGCGAGGCGGAGCGCCCGCTGGTCGTGGCGGCGGGGCGCCGCGCGCCGCACCTGCGCGAGGTGGTGCTCGCCGACGGCCTGCGCGTGGTCCTGGCGCCGGTGCCGGGCTCGGCGGTGGTGGACGCGCGGCTGGTGTTCCCGGCCGGCCTGGCCCACGAGCCACCGGACAAGTCGGGCGTCGCCCTCCTCGCCGCCCTTCTCCTCGAGCACGACCTGGCGCGCGACTACTCCGAGTCCGATCGGCTCCGTGCCAGCTGGGCGCTCGGCCTCGGCGGCAAGGTGACCTTCGAGATCGGGGCGGCCTCGACGGTGTTCCGCCTGTCGGGTGCGGCCCGTGACGCCGACTGGCACGTGTGGCGACTGCTCTGGCTGATCGAGCAAGGCATCTACACCGACTGGAGCCTGGCCCGGGTGCGCGACGCCGTCGCCGCCGCGCCGGAAGATCGCGAGCGGCGCCTCCGCCGCGCCCTGGCCGGCGCGCTGCTCGGCGGCGTGACCATTCGCGAGCAGGACGCCGACGCGCCGGGTCGGATCGGCCGGAGCGCGATCGAGGCGTTCCGCCGCCGCTCATACGTCCCCGGCGGCGCGACGCTGATCGTGGTGGGCGGGTTCGACGCCGATCGCATCCTCGCCGAGATCCAGGAGCTCGCCGCGGCCTGGCGCGGCAAGGCCACGGCGACCCGACCGCGCGCGGTCACGCTCGTGCCCCACGGCCAGCACTACCTGGCCCTGGTCGACGACGAATCGCCCCAGGTCTCCATCGCGCTGGCCTTCCCGGCCGCCGGCGGGACCAGCGCGGCGCGCCTGGTCGCGGCCGAGATGGTCGACGCCCGGGCGCGATCGATCCGGCACCACATCGGCGCGACCTACGGACTGCGCGCCGGCTACACCATCCTGGCCAGCGCCGCGCCCGCCCTCATGGTCAGCGGCGACGCCGATCCCGCGCGAGCCGGCGACGTCCTGGCGGCGATACTGCGGTCGCTCGACGAGCTCCGCGCCGACGGCGATCCATTCCGGCGAGCCTTCGTGGCGGCCCGCCGGCGCGTCCTCGGCCGCGTCCTGGCCCAGGTCGCCGACACCGCGGCGCTAGCCGCCGAGCTCGAGACCCAGGCGCGAGTCGGCTGGACCGGCCGTCAGCGCAAGGACCTCGTCGCCGATGTGGCCACACTGACCCCCGCCGCCGTCGCCGCCGCGCTGTCCGCCGATCTCGATCGCGACCGGATGGTCGTCGCCCTCGCCGGACCGCGCGCCGCGATCGACGCGGCGTTTCGCGCCAGCCGGTTGCAGGGCGTGCAGCAGGTCCGCTGAAGAGCGGCCAATCTTCTACCCCGTGAGCAACGAGGACTACGCGGTGGAGGAGTACTGGATCCCCGCCGATGCTCGACGCCCTCAACGAGGCGATTGTCGGGCGAATCGAGGTGGTGAGAGTCTTCCGCCGGGCCTGACCGACGAATCGGCGACGCATCCTCGTCATGCGGTGAGGGTCGCGGCCATCCATGCAGTACGCACTCACAGTGGGCGATGTCCAGCCGGCTTGCGGCTACTCGCAGGTGCGCAGGTCTGCCGCGACCAGCTTTGACCCACGACGGGTCCGGTCCACAGACCGCGTGGGTCATCGCTAGCTCGACGGACCTCGACGACCCCAACCTGGGGGGTACCGTTGTGTCGGTGACAGTGCCGGTGCACGCTGGGGCGTGTGGCAATCTCATACGGGCCCTTCTTCATTCCTTCTCTCGAGGCCAGTGGCGCTCGTGGAGGGTGAGCTATTGAGGAGCTGGTGCCGCGCTGTCTTCTCGACGAGGGCAGGCCTCCCACTGGCCGTCATCTCGGCTGCCGTCCTGGCGCTTGGCTGCAGCAACGATGGTGGTACTGGACCTCCTCCCCCGGCGGTGGATGCGGGCGACCCAGTGGACCCGGTCACTCTGGATCCACCGACGGGTCTGACTGGGGCGCTCGGCCCTGGTGGCTTCGTGGCGCTTTCCTGGGCGCCATCACCAGGCGCGTCCCGCTACCACGTCTGGCGTAGAACGGATGCTGATGCGGGCTACGAAGAGGTGGCTGACAGCGAGAGTACCACCGCACTCGATGACCCCTCAGCCCTCGCGACCTACCACTACGCCGTCACGGCCGCCACAAAGGACCGCCTCTCGGGATACTCCAACGAGGTCGAGGTGGTTGTGCCCGCAGCCGGCGCGGAGCTGACCTGGCCCAATGCTGACAGCCAGACCAACGGGGATCCCTGGCTTCGTCAGCACCACGACGAGGTCGCCGAGCTTCGTCCGCGCGTGCTGGTCCTCCTCGCCAACAACCTGGACACGCCTGCCAATGTGGAGGCATTCGCGACACAGGCGATGGCCGCCTTCGCCGAGGGCAGTCGATACCACGGCTACCAGGACCCAGACGCGACCCCACAGCTCGTCTATGAGCTCGATAAGGTCGCCGACATGCGTGACGATTCGGTGAACGACTGGCCGGATGACTGGCCGACCGTCGGAGCGGGGGAAAGCCTGACGTTCGTCTACGAGGGGCTCTTCAGTCAGGAGTTCGCCGCCCACTACGGCTATCCGGATCCCGACGACCCATCCCGTTTCCTCGGTCTGTGCGACCTCTTCGAGCGAGGGATCGTCAACGAGCTCTGGGTCGCGGCACCTCGCTACTCGGGCAATCCGCTTGGGGTCTACGAGAGCAAGGCGCGCGTCCAAGTCTACGATGAGCGCATGGATGCGACTGGCGTGTTCGACAGCTGTGCCGCCAATGGCTGCTTCGAACCCGGCGTCGCAGGGCTATGCAACGTGAGCGTGCGTCTGATGGAGCTGGCGACCGACCGCGGCACGGGCTGCGCGACGCACGCGACCGGTCACGGCATGGAGGGCCTGCGACGCGCCATCCCCTACTACAGCGCCAACTCGGCGCGCTTCTTCAACTTCGACCTCATCGCGCGCCACGGGCTGCCCATGGATTCGCAATATGAGCAATGCGACTACAGCACGGCAGCTTGCTGGGCCTATCCCGACGATCACACTCTCGCGAAGAGCCCGGAAGGCGGCGCCACCGTCGGAGACTTCTCGTTCGACGAGTGGGGCGACGGCTGCGGCAACGTTCATTTTCCACCGAACGCGGCCCAGCAGTACGACTACACGGGGGCGTTTCCGGTACTGAGCACCTGCGAGAGCTATGGACAGGGCAACGGTCCTGCCGGTGGCGATCTCCAGTCCCCGTATTCAAGCGACCTCGTCGCGGACTACGAAGCACTCTATGGAGACTGCGGTGGCGGCTGGCAGATCTACATGCGCCAGAGCATTCCTGGTCATGGGAACGGCGGGACGGGTGAGGACGGCCTCCCAATGAAGAGCTGGTGGCCGTTTCTCTATTACTGAGGCGTCCAGCCTCCCGACCGCCCCCCGCGCAAGCGCGGAACGTCGACCAGCCCTGACCAGCGGCCCGCGGCGCTGGACCGCGCGCGGTCGGCGTGTGATGTTGGCCGCGGCCATGACCATTCGAGCGTGCGCCGCCCCGGCGCTCATCGCCCTGGCCCTGGCTTGCGGATGCAGCCGCACCCAGGCCCGGGTCACCTTCGTCCTCAAGAACAGCCACAGCGAGGAGCTGGCCTTCAACATGGACCGGGGCTGGCAGCCCAACCTCTTCGCCTACACGGGCAAGCCGCCCCACGCCAAGTGGATCCTCATGTTCCCCAAGCACTGCACGGCGTCGTGCGAGCTCGCCGAGGCCGAGCGCTGCCCGGCGTGTCGCGAGCCAGAGCAGGCCCGCGACCAGCTGGCCGCGCAGAAGCTCGAGCGAGTGGCGCCCGGCGGCGAGCTGGTCGTGCCCTGGGACGGACAGGTCTACGTCTACGAGCGCACCCGGGTGAAGAAGGGGCGGAAGCGCAAGCGCTGCGAGTGCCACCGCGCCGAGCCCGCTCCGCCCGCGACCTACACAGTCAAGGCGTGCGGACTGCGCCTGACTCGCAGCGCGGAGAAGCGCTCGCGCCTCCAGTGCGTCGAGGCGGAGATGACGCTCCCGGCGAGCCAGCCGCTCCGCATCGAGCTCGACTTCGCCGGCCCCGGCCGCGAGCCCACGTCGTCGCGCTGACCTGCGCACGGAGTCATTTCGACTTGCCGAACTCCTCGGCCGGGCCGTGATCCACGCGCGATCTACTCCGCTGCGTCGTCGGCCGGATAGGGGAAGTAGAGCTCGTTGCCGTCCGGATCGCGGACGATCATCAGGCGATAGCCCCAGCGGCCGTCCTCCACCGCCACTCCCCTGCCCTCGAGCTCGACGCGGACCGCTTCGAGCACGGCGACATCGAGGGAGATGAATATCCGACCGCGACCGGTCTTGTCAGGTTCCTGCGACGAGAGGATGAGCTCGCAGCCTCGGCGGTCGACCTGGGCGACGAGCGTATTGCCCGCGTCCTCGTGGCGCCAGTGCTCCTCGAAACCGAGCTGGCCGACGTAGAAGGCGATGGACCGGTCCATGTCGGAGACGAACAGCACCGGGCGGGCATACCAGCGGAGGGACGGCGATCCAGGCATGGGCCGTCAGAATAGAGCCGGCGGGTCGCCGCTTCCAGGCCATGCGAGTCTGCGCTCGCGCAACGCCGGGGGCGCGGCCACCAGCGTCCCGGCTCACGCCGGGCCACAGGGCGTTCCGATCGCCCGATTGTCAGATCGTGGTTGACCGTCTGCAGGCGTTGCTCCCTGACCAGTAGGTCTGATCGGCGACCCTCTCTCGGATTCCATTCTTCCGTCGTCGCCGGGCCGCGACCGGTCGTGATTTCGTTGTGTCGCGGGACTGCGACTCTCTCTCGCGCGCGTGGACTGGCAGTACACATCCTCCCCGAGGGGCGTCGCTCGTCTCAGTGCGACATCGCCGCGATCGGCGTCTGTTGGCCTCGACTGCGCCGGAGTGGGTCTGTTCTCGCATCGCAGCGCGTATAGTGAAAAGCCGATGACGAGTGGTTGGGCGACGCTGCTGCCGAGCCAGTTTGCCGGCCTCGGGATCGATCTGAGTGCGCGTGTCGCTGGGCTGGTGCGTGTGTTTGGCAACGGGGCGGCGATGGCGGCGGTGATTCCGGTGGGCGGCGGGGCGGTCGTGCTGGGCCGGCAGGTGGGCGCGGCGGACGAGGCGATGGATCCGCATGTGTCGCGGCGTCATGCTCGGGTCGAGCTCGACGGGGGGCGGTTCTGGGTCACGGATCTCGATAGTCAGAATGGCACGTTCGTCGACGGGGAACGGGCGGTGCGCGGCTCGCGGCGGGAGGCGCAGCGGGTGATCCGGGTCGGGGAGTCGCTCTTCTTGCCCTGCTTCGATGTCCGTCCGTTCGAGGGGGACGGCGTCGTGGTGCAGGATGGCTTCGTCCGCGGGCCGGCGATGCGGCGGGTGCTGGCCGAGGTGGCTCGGGCGGGCGAGCTCGGGTTCTCGCTCTGTATTCACGGGGAGAGCGGCACTGGCAAGGAGGGGGTGGCGCGGGCGTTTCATCGGACCGGACCTCGCAGCGGGGGGCCGTTCGTGCCGGTCAACTGCGCCGCCATTCCGCAGGGGATCGCGGAGCGGCTGCTGTTTGGGGTTAGGCGGGGGGCTTACTCGGGGGCGGAGGCGGACGCGGAGGGATATGTGCAGGCCGCCGATGGGGGCACTTTGTTTCTCGACGAGGTGGCCGACCTCGATCTTCAAGTTCAGGCGAAGCTGCTGCGCGCGATCGAGATGCGTGAGGTGATGGCGCTGGGGGCGGTGCGTCCCAGGGCGGTCGACTTGCACGTCTGCTCGGCGAGCAACCGCGATCTGCGGGCGCAGGTCACTGGCGGGAAGCTTCGCGAGGACCTTTATTACCGGATCGCTCGGCCGGCCGTGACGTTGCCTCCGCTTCGCGAGCGGCCGGAAGAGATGCCCACGCTGGTCGAGCGCGAGCTTCGGCGGGTGGTCCCCGATCTGGCGCTGCATGTGTCGTTCGTGGAGGCGTGTCTGCTTCGCCCCTGGCCCGGCAATGTCCGCGAGCTCCTGATCGAGGCGCGCAGCGCGGCCCAGGCGGCGCTCATGCAGGGCACGCCGATGGTCGAGTCGCGCCACCTCGATCCGGACGCGGGGATGCCGCTCACGGCGAACGGGTCGGTCGCGCTCGCCCCGGAGAGGTCTCCGTCGGCGGCAGGGCCGTTGCCGCGGGAGAGTCGCTCTCGGGCCAGGCCTCTCGACGGCGGTGAGCGCGCGCGGATCGAGGAAGCTCTGCGCCAGGAAGAGGGCAATGTCGCCGCGGCGGCTCGGGTGCTTGGGATGCATCGGACGCAGCTGCGTCGCCTGATCGGGCGACATGGCATCGGCGCCCCGGATGGCGGCGAGCGGGAATGACGCGGCGAACCCGGGGGGCCTGAGACCAGGTCTGGCACAGGCGGTGGCACTGGAAGCAGGCACCGCGGTGTCTGATTCGCGGTGCCTGCGCGGTCCCTGGTGACGTGACTCCGCTGCTCGCGGCGTGTCGATCGCGGTGGTTGGAGCGGAGGCGAGCGCGGCTGGCGCGTGGAGGGTCGCTGGCGCGGCGCTTGCTGGCGTGGTCGGACGCCAGTGTTGCTGGCGAAACGATTCCACGGGAGGGACCACATGCATGATCGATCCGGTCGATGGGCGTACGCCTTCGGTCTGCCGGCGGCGGCGGTGCTGCTCATCGGCGGCTGTCAGGAGAGCATGGAGCCGAGCGTCACCGATATCGAGGCGCTGCCGGGCGCGGAACGGCCGCCGTCCATCGACACGCCGGATGTGGCGCTGAAGATTCCGGCGCGGCTGCGCCCCGAGCTGCTGCCCGAGAAGGGAGCGGGTCACTGGCCGGCGTTCGACGGCGACCGGTTCTTCCTCACCTTCCCCGCCACGGAGGATGCGGATCTCGACGTGGAGGAGGTGAAGCGCATCTGGCTCGAGGGCGCGCTCGCCGCGGTCGGCTTCGAGCGCGGGCTCGACGGCCTGGCCGGGCCCAAGAAGGGCGTGTCGCTCGAACCGGCCGACCTCTCCGCCGTGGTGGCCGACCTCGCCTTCGAGTACCGCGCGTGGCCCAAGCTCGCCAAGCAGAAGACCCGCGAGATGGTGGACGCCTTTGCGCGGGAAGAGCCGACGCCCGGGGTCGACGAGACGCTGCGGCTGGTCCGCGGGATGACCTTCGCGCAGTACGTCGCCGACATCGAGCGGGAGCAGATCCAGTTCCCGTTCCGGCAGATCCACGACGGCGTGCCGATCGAGCACGCGCTGGTCCTGGCCACGGCGTGGGCCGGGCAAGGGATCACCTCGGTGCGCGGCGTGCTCTTTTCCAGTTACACCGTCGGCAACAAGGTCGTCATCCCCGCCACCGAGGCGGTCAAGAAGGCCAGGGAAGCGCTCGCCAGGGTGAAGGGCATCGACCGGGTGCCGGGCCAGGAGCGAGTCGAGGCGGCGCTCATCCTCTTGCCGTATGGCAACGACTCCGCCGGCGGCGTCCAGCTGCGCTACTCGTACCGGATGACGCTCCAGGCCTATTCGGCCGGCGAGCTCGGGCCGTTCCTTCTGTGGCTCGACGCCGAGGACGGCCAGATCTTGAAGCTGATCCCGCTGTTCGGCGACGTGAACGGCACGGGCGAGGTCTACAGCCGGGATCCCGGCGTCGGCACCACCACGCTGGCGCTCCAGGTCGACCCGCCCGCGGGCGGGCAGTACGTCCTGCGGCTCGGCGGGGTGATCAACCGCGTCGACCTCAACGACGACGGGTACAACGCCGACGACGTGTCGATCTCGTCGAGCGGCGGCGGCAGCAGCGGCACGTTCGCGAACTTCAACCAGGCGCCCATCAACAACCAGGCCCAGGCCCTGTGCGGGTCCGGCACCAACAAGGGCTTCCAGCAGGTCAACTTCTACGGCGTCATCTATCGCTACTACCAGTCGGCGCTCGAGCATGGCGTCTTCACGCCGTTCCCCACGTCGGCATGGGACCCGAGAGTCGAGATCACCGGGTACTGCAACGCCAACGCGAGCATGGCCTACGGCGCCTGCGAGGGTTACTACAACGCGGCATGCCCGTCCTACTCGACCGGCGACACGGCGGGCGGCAACTTCATGAACTTCGCGCACGACAACTCGGTGGTCGGCCACGAGCTCGCACACAACGCCGTGCCGCGGCTCACCTCGGCCCGTCCGAGCGACTGGTGCGGGATGCTCCCCTGCCCCGTCCCGCTCGGCTGGTCGGCGTTCCACGATCTGGCCGACGCCTGGGCCGATCACTACGAGAACTCGAACTGCGTCGCCGGCTGGGTGGGCAAGAACATGAACGGCGTCGACGCGTCGCTCAACTGCCTGCAGCACGACGAGGGTGGCTACCTGCCGCGCCTCCACGACGTGGACGTTCCGTTCAGCGCCGCCACCCCCTCCGATCACTTCCCCGAGCACCGCGATCTCGCCACCGGCGACTACGCGGAGGGGCAGATGGCGGCCGCCGCCCTGTGGCAGGTGCGCCTGGGGATGCGCAGCAAGTGCCGGCCCTCGGGGCAACCGCAGTTCTGGGTCCGCGTCACGCGGGCGCTCAAGAACACCGGCTTCCTCGGCTTCTCGCCCGGGTCCACCGATCGAGGGCTGTTTCAGTACCTGTACGACCTCGAGGTCGAGCTGATGGACGAGTGGTCGACGTCGGGCGCCCCCGGCGGACCGCCGGCGTTCGCTCACAACGGCGCGCACACCGCGAACAAGGTCGCGGCCGGCTTCGCGAAGACGGGCCTGTTTCTGGTCCCCTGGTCCTGCCTCGACGGCGACGCCGGCACGTCCGATCCCACGTTCTGCCCCTCCGGCGACACGGCGGCCGACGCGGTGATCGACATCGACGACAACGACCTGGCCGATGACCTCACCGTCGCGGACGTGAACCACTACGAGCACGACTTCCTCGAGCTCGACGGGCCGGCGCCCACGTTCCAGGTGTGGACCGGGCCGCGCTGGCGACTCGACGCCGCTGGCAGCGCGCGCCCGGTCACCGGCACGCCGCTGTGCAACACCGAGTTCGACGTCGAGGTCTCGATCGATCCGACCTTCGCGACCGCGGTCTCCAGCGGCTGGACCGCGGTCGACACCGATCCGGCCAACGGCACACCCGACTGCTACGGCACATTCACGCCCGACGCGTCGGAGTGGACCGCGCTGCAGTCCGACGGCGCGCTCAGCCGCATCTACTACCGGGTCCACACTCGCTCGGGGGCGGGGGTCAACGAGCGGATCTCCACCGAGCCGGGCAACGGCCTGTGGACCGTTCCCCCGCCCTACGCGGTCATCACCACCAGCGGCGAGTCGGACTATTGACCGGCAGGACTCTCATCGCGTCCGCCTCGCTGCTGGCGGCGTGCGTCGCGGTGGCCGTCGCCAAGGACGCCGCTCGGGTCGTGCCCGGCGCACCCGACGGCGCCGGCCCGCTGGGCGACGGCGGCTTCGTCCGGCCCGTGCGCGCCGGTGAAGTGCTGCCGGCGGACGCGATCCCGGTCGACGCCGACGCGAGCCGGCGCGCGATCCTGTTCTCGTCGGCGCAGAGCGGCCTGTTCGAGCTCCTGCCCGACGGCGCCGTCCGACGACATCGCGTGGCCGACCCGAAGCCCAGCGACGTCTACCTGGATGCCGTGTATGCGGGCGGGAGCATCTACGCCTCCATGCAGGGCCGGGGCGTGGTGCGGTTCGGCGCGGATCGGCTCGAGGTGGTCGATCCGCCCGAGGGCGTCATGGCGCCGGCTCGTCTGCTCGGCCTCGGATCGGGGGAGCTGCTCGCCTGGACGTCGGCCACGCCGATGAGCCACGCGCGGCTGCGGCGGATGAGCGGCGCCGGAGCGATGGAGGCGCTCGATGGCGAGGGCCTCGCCACCGTGGGCGGCTGGGTCGAGATGCCCGAGCGCGACTCCGTGTGGGCCGCCACCAGGGCCGGCGTGGTCGAGATCGCCCGCGACGGAACCCGGACCACGCTCTACCCGGGTTCGGTCACCGCGATCGCCCGCAGCGGCCGTCACGTGGGTGTGGTCGGGACCGGGGTCGCGCGCTGGAACGGAGCCTCGTTCGAGCCCGTGCGCTTCTCGATCCGGGATCCGCGGCGTCCCGGGCAACAGTCCATGCCCGGGGCACCCGTGGACCTCGCGATCGACCGGGAGGGGCGCTGGTTCATCCTCGCCCGCGGCGGAGCCGTCGCCGTGCTCGGCGCGGACGGCGCCTTTCTCGCGCTGCTCGATGCTCGCGACGGCATCCCGGTCTCGGCGGCCCGCCTGCTGGTCGACCCGGCCACCGGCGACATCATCGTCGGTAGCCGGCGCGAGGGCCCGCACCGGATACGGTTCGCGCGGGGCGGCCGGGCAGGAGGATGATGGTCGCTCCTTGTCGGACGGACTGGTCTGGTGGGCGGCGGTCTGCTCTCATACGTCCGTCTCGACGAGGAGCGACTCATGGGCAAGATGATCGAGCTCACCGCCTCCGACGGTCACCGGCTCGCGGCTTACTGCGCGGAGCCGCCCGGGCCGGTGCGCGGCGGTGTCGTGGTGATCCAGGAGATCTTCGGCGTCAACAGCCACATCAAGGCCGTCAGCGACGGCTTCGCCGCCGACGGCTACGTGGCGATCGCGCCGGCCTTGTTCGATCGCGTGGAGCGCAACGTCGATCTCGGTTACACGGCCGACACGGTCGCGGCCGGCCGCGAGCTGCGCGCGGGGGTGGCCATCGACGACGCGATCAAGGACGTGGCGGCAGCGGTGGCCGCCGCGGCGCCGCAGGGCAAGGTCGGCCTCGTGGGCTACTGCTGGGGCGGGTTCGTGGTGTGGATGGCCGCCGCGCGCGTGGATGGGCTGTCCGCCGCGGTGTCGTACTACGGCGGCGGTGTGCTGGAGAACGCCAGCGAGCGCCCCCGCTGCCCGACCATGCTGCACTTCGGCGAGCAAGACAGCATCTCGCCGCCGGAGAAGGTCGCAGCCTTTGCCGCCGCGCACCCGACCCTCGCGGTGCACATCTATCCGGCTGACCACGGCTTCAACTGCGACCCACGTGGGTCTTACGACGCGCCGAGCGCCAGGCTGGCCCGGGAACGGACGCTGGAGTTCTTCCGGCGCCACGTGGGCTGACGCCGGCGCAACTCCGACCACGCCGAGGTCTCGCGCTCGTCCTCGCGCGCCTTTGAAGCCGCCGGGCTGCAGAGGACGGGCGCCCCAAGCTTCCAATGCGCACACTTCTGAGGAAAGCTACTCAAGCCATGGTCGACACAAGGAGTCTGCTTGGAGGCAGCGTGGTAGCCGCCTTGATTGCATGCGGCTCCGTCCAGCAGCCCTTGGAGGACGGCCATCACCTGGATAGGTGCCATTCCAAGGTCCACGTGCACGGAGTCGTCGTGGCGACGGATGGTGGAACGCCGAGGCCGCATGCAGGGGCCACGATCGCCTTCATACCGGACGGCAGTAGCGTCGCGGCCGCCGTTAGCTACTCGGATTCTGGGGGCCGTTTCAGCGGATGTATTGCACCGGGCAACTATGCGGTCACCGCGACCTCGCCCGATCGTGCGGCCTTCTATGGTCCCTCGCTTTCCTATTCGAGCATCGAGTCACCCGCAGATGTGCGGGCTGAGCTGGCGGCGGGCGGTGTTGAGGTTGTAGGGCAGATACGACATGAGGGTCCGCTTGGTCCAAATACGTATGTCCGCCTGATCCGGATCAGCAACCACGTGGGCGATGTCTTCTACACGCCAGTGCGGGCCGATGGTCGTTTCGCGGTTCGCGTGCCGGCCGGCTTCCAGTACGTGGTCGCTGTTGTCGGTGCATCGATCTCCTTGCCCACGAACATTCAGGTGGATGCTGACGCAAAGGTAACCTTGGCTGCCTTCCCTGCCTCACGGGTGACCTCGGGCGCAGAGCCCGCGGTGATCCAATGGCTCCGAAGGGCAGCCGTTCCCGTCCCGACTGCAGTACCGCACCGGCAAACGGATGAGTGGAGCGCGTTCGAGAAGATCGTGAGCGATGCGAGGGTCGTCGGCCTCGGTGAGAACGGCCACGGCGTGGGGGACTTCGCGGAGCTGCGAAATCGTTTTTTCGAGGCTGCTGTATCCCATCTGGGATTCAACGTCTTTGCGATCGAGGCCAACTTCACTGAGGCGCTCGCGCTCAACGACTATGTACTCACCGGTCGCGGCAACCCGGCTCAGCTACTCGCCGGCTTGCACTTCTGGACCTCGGATACCGAGCAAACCAGCGAACTCATCGAGTGGATGCGGGGATACAACGCACAGCCCGAACACAGGCGAAAGGTAAAGTTCTACGGAGTGGACATGCAATTCTCGGATCTCGCCTATCGAGAGGTGGTGCGATACGTCCGGATGGTCGACCCTCCAGCGGAAGAGGACGCGAAGCGGCGTCTCAGCCCGCTGGCGGACGAGGGCGCCGGACTCCGACGGCTTGCAGCCGAGCAAAGACGGACCGCGTGCGATGCGGCGATGAGCCAACTTCGCTTGCTTGACGACAAGCGGGCCACCTATGTGGCGGCTGGTGGCGAGCAGTCCTGGACCATGGCACGGCAGAACATGGTCGTGCTCTCGCAGTTCTGTGCTTCCTACCTCGACTCCACGAACGGGAGTACCTTTCGCGACAGGGCCATGGCAGACAATGTCCGATGGATTCTGGACACGGAAGGGCCTGACGCGCGCGTCCTTTTGTGGGCACACAACTCGCACGTCTCGCGCGCGTCCGACGGATGGTTCGTTCCACTTGGGACTCATCTTCGCGCAGAGCTAGGTCGGCGCTATGTGCCGATCGGCCAGTTCTTTGGCCATGGAAGTTTTCGCGCCTGGAATATGCAGGAGAAGGACCAAGACCGCCGAAGTGTAGTGCCGATCCGGATCGGTCCGGCTGCCGATGGGTATATTGAGTCCATCTTCGCGAAGGTGAAGCATTCCCCTTGGGCGCTCGATCTTCGGCGCGCACCCCGACACGGAGCAGTACGGGAATGGCTGTCGACTCCACATCGTTTCCGCGATCTCGCGACGACGTACCTGGACGAGCAGGACAGCGAGAGCTTGATCATCCTTGCCGACCACTTCGATGCCGTCTTGTTTTTCGACGAAGTGACCGCAACGCGTGCCAACCCGACCGGACTGCGTGGACCGGAGTCCCAATAGGAGGGACTTACGACCGCCCAGCGCCAAGACTGGCACGGGAAGGACGCTCCCCTTCTTCCGGCGGAGCCGGGACGCGCGAGGGAGTGCGAGCGTATCGTTGGGGCCATGTCCTCCCGCGTGACACTCCCCCCGATACGGCCCGAGGAAGATGTTCCTCGCGCTCAATGGCGAGCCAGGACGCTGGCCATTCTGACGAACCTCCTCTTCTGGCCCGGCATCGGTCATTTCTTCGTCGGCCGCCGTCGGGCCGGCTTGCTGTGGGCCGGAGGGTCGATCGCGCTGATCCTGGCCGCGCCACTCCATGTGCTGCTGCCAGTTGCCGGGTTCCTCGCTACCCGCCTGGGCTCCGTTCTGGATGTCGGCTTCGGTCGCGTGCGGTTCACGGACACCAACCGCACCGTTCCGTGGGTTCTGGTCGGACTCGCGGTGGCATTCGGGTTCATGCTCTTTCAGAGAAGGCTCTATCTCCAGGCGTTCACGATCCCGACCGTCACGATGGCCCCGACGCTCATCGTCGGAGATCATCTGTTCACCAACGGCCTGGCCTACCGCTTCGGAGAAGTGAAGCGCGGGGACCTCGCCGTCTTCGTGTTTCCCTGCGAGCCAGACAGCACGCACAAGATGATCCAGCGGGTCATCGGTCTGGCGGGCGACACGATCGAGGTCCGCTGCGACGTGGTGTACGTGAACGGCCACGCACTGACTCAGCGCCTCGAGGAAGCCGATTGCAACTACTGGGACCGCGATCCGGCGAACCAGGGCTTCCATCGCCGCTCCTGCAGCCGATACTCCGAGGCGATCGACGGAGAGACACACGGCATCCTGGACACGCCTGACCGGCCCGAGCTGGATCGCAAGCGGGGAAGCGCCGCGGCAGCCTACGAGCAGGTCGCGGGCAGCGACGACTTTCCGGGCGGGGACATGCCCGGTTGCGCTGTGGAGGAGCACCCGGCTCCGGCGGGGCGGATCGAGAAGTCCGCGCCATCCTCGGGCATCCGTGGCGCATGCGCGCCCCGCCGGCACTACATCGTGCCGGCCGGTCACATCTTCGTGCTCGCCGACAACCGCCACGAGGCCTCCGACTCGCGGTCCTGGGGACCGGTGCCGCTCGAGCTCGTCAAGGGGCGCGCCTTCGGCATCTGGTGGTCTTCCGGTCCGCGCGAGGAGGAAGTCCGCTGGGAGCGAATCGGGGCGATTCACTGAGTCCGGTGCCCGGCACGCCGGCGTTGACGCCCTATGCCAGGACCGTCCTGGCGTACGCAGCGAGGTAGTCAGCGAGGAGATGAGGGAGGCCCTGGTGGGTCGGGCTGCTCAGGTAGCAGTAGCGAGCCGATTCGAACTCGGAGGCAGCTCGCGCCGACGAGATGACCGATGTCGCGCAGGCCGTATGGGCCTCGTGCGCCGGGCGTGGCTGGATCCGCGATCCTCCATTCCTGGAGGGTCATGGAGTCCACCGCTGCGGGCACGGACAACGGTTCCAGTAGACTCTCGAAGATTCGCGTACGACTTATGACCATCGGCACGAGCCGCACAGCCAACGCGGCACGCTTCTCTGGTGGGAATTCGTCGAGCACCAGCTTGGGGTGAGTCGAAGCCTCGAGGAGAATGAAACCCTCTTCTGGTGCCACGTCTCGAAGAAAGCCATGCACGAGTGGTACGCTGACACCGGCGTGGCGTCCGACCTCTTCGATGAAGCGGGCGTAGTGTTCTGGGCCTACCTGCATCGGTGCCGGTGGCAGCCGCGGCGGCTCGTAAACCCACGTGATGGGAATCGACATCATGGTTCTCCGAGCGACGACTGAAGTGGAGAGTCCATGGACGCCTACGTCAGGACCGTCCTGGCATACGCAGCGAGGTAGTCGGCGAGCAGATGAGGGAGGCCTTGGTGGGTCGGGCTGCTCAGGTAGCAGTAGCGCGCCGATTCGAACTCGAGGCAGCTCGCGCCGACGAGATGGCCGATGTCGCGCAGGCCGTATGGTCCTCGGGCGCCGGGCTTGACTGGATCCGCTACCTTCCATTCGAGGAGGGTCATTCCGTCCACCGCTGCGGGCACAGACAGCGGTTCCAGTAGATTCTCGAAGATCCGGGTCCGGTCCCCAACGATCGGTACCAGCCTCGAGGCCAACTCCGCTCGCCTCTCCGGCGCGCATTCGTCGAGCACCAGCTTGGGGTGCGTCGATGCTTTGAGGAGGATGAAGCCTTCTCCCGGAGCTACGTCCCGAAGGAATCCACGCACGAGTGGAATGCTGACACCGGCGTGGTGCCCGACCTCCTCGATGAAGCGAGCGTAGTGTTCAGGGCCGACATGCATCGGCGCAGGCGGCAATCGCGGCGGCTCGTACACCCAGGTGACGGGGATCGAAATCATGGTTCAGGCCTCGTTGGGAAGTCGATGTCAAAGTCTCTCAGCATCACGGTGTCGCGGTCGAATCCGTACTTCTCGAGGAGCTTGTCGTTCTCGGCAATACGCTCGCCCTTCCCTTGTTCTTGAAACTCGAGCAGTCGTCTGATCGGCATTTCGCGTCCGCCAGAAAGCTCCGTCGCGCCCGAACGCCGATAACCGGATTGCACCGCGCTCGTCTCCGCATACTTCACAGATGCAGTGAACTGGACCAGATCCGACAGCTCCCCGCCGACATTCCTTCGTAACCAGTGCAAGTGGACGATGGTTTCTATGTTCTGGATGGTGCTCATGTGAACCTTACGCACCCCGGCCGACCCGCTGGCATCTCCTATGGGTACACCGAGCAGTCTCATCTGGTAGAGCGTGATGTACTGAACTGTTGGCGTTCCGCTGCCGGCAATCATCTCGGGGGAATCGCTCTGTTTCGCGATCTTGCGGGGTAGCCCTTTCACCCCTCCGGGCAACTTGAGAAACGCCATGCGAAGCTCGAGCACCTTGGTGACCGAGTTGTAGGCGCGCGAGAAGTACCCTTTTGCCCCATTGGGTCCCTGTATATTGGTGTTGACGACCCTCGTGACTCCGTCGGCCTCTGTCTGCTCCTCCGTCTCGAACGTCCAGCCATCCGGCGGCTTGCTCGTATCGATTCCCTCGGCGAGGCCTCGCACCCTTTGCTTGACCTCCTTACGGAGCTTCCCCAGGGTGTCCTTCAGGTCCACCAGGTTGGTGAGGGGATTGACTCGAAGATGGTCGGTGAGCTCGTCGCCATATTCGCGAATGAGCCGTCGGCCTTCGGCTGGATCCAGGGCGAGGACTGACTGGAGGATCTTTCTGTCCTGCGGGGTCGCGCTGGTCAGCTCCGGCTCGTCGCCGGGGAATCCGTCTTTTTTGGGGCGGCCGCCCGCCTGGTCTGATTCCTTCGGGCTCTCCGCAGGGCGCGGCCCTGGCGGGATCGCCTCGGGCGTGGCGTTCTCGAGGGAGAAGGTTCCGTCGGGGTTGGCTCGGACCTGGCGGCGGGGGGCGGGGCTGCCCGGCCGCTGGTCGAGGCGGAAGCCGCCGGCCTTGTCTCTTACGTAGTAGTGGTCGGCTGGTGGATCGGGATAGCCGGCGGCCGCGGCGCTGGCGTTGGTGTCCTCGGCGGCCACCTTGCCTCGGCCGGGGGTGGCGAGGTCGTCGAGGGCGCGCTCGTGGCGCTCCATCTGGCGGAGGAGGTCGGTGATCCTGGCGTCGGCTTCGGTGGGGGCGAGGAGGCCGTCGGTGGCTTGCTTCTGGTAGTGGCGGAGGACCGCGGGGAGTTTTTCGAGCTCGAGCTTGGCCTCCCAGGCGGCGGAGCCTACCGCCGCCCTTTCTTTGCCTCCGAAGAGGACGGTCACGCGGTCGAGCAGGTTTCGCAGGAAGCCCTGGATGCCCTGGAACTTGTGGATGGTCTGGACGGTCCTGGCGTGGTGGAGGACGACGGCGTGGTCGGCTCCGTGCGCCATGACGACTCGCAGGTTGGTGACCAGGCCGTAGCCGTCGAGGTCGTAGCGGACCTCGACCGCGTCTCCGTGGAGCGACGGGTCCTCGAAGATCGGGGCGTCGCTTTTCGACGCCGCCTTGAACTTCTCGTGCAGATCGACCGCGGCTCGCGCGAGCCCGGCGCCGCCGTCCGCGCCTGCTCCTGCGTGCTGGGCCTTGATGGTCCGGGCGCGGCGCGCGAGGGAGATGCCGACCTGGAGGCCCGCGCCCAGGAGCTGCTCGCCGACCAGCTCCATGAGCATGGCGTGGCGGACGCCGGGCGGTGCGTTCGGATCGATGCTGGCCGCCGCCTCGAGGAACTGGGCGCCGGCGAGCGCGACGCCGAGGCCGTCGGAGCCCAGGCCGATCATCATGAGGCCGCCGCCGACCGAGACGTGGCGGAGGCCGGTCCCCAGCTGGGCGATGCCGGCGGCGCTGCCGACCAGGTTGACGATGTCCATCGCCGCGGCCAGGTCCAGGCGCAGGGTGGCGGCCGAGGCGCGGTCGGCGAGGCGGTAGGCGGACGGGATCGCGCCCATCGCGGCGACCGGGAGGAGGATGGCGAGAGAGGCGCCTCCGGTGAAGGGGGCCGCCGCCACCGCCGCGACCGAGAGCGCGGTGGTTAGGTTGTCGATGCCCTCCATCGCGATCGCGGCGAGGTCGGCGTCGATCCGGATCGTCCGCATCGGTGGGCCGCTGGCGACGTGGGCGAGCGCGGCGAGGGGCCCGGCGGGGGCGGGGATGTGGATGGTCACGTGGCCGCGGCCGTAGCCGCTCGCCTTCTCGAGCAGGCGCTCGACCGCGTCGGCGATGGCGTCAGCCCGGCTCGCGCGCGGCTCGCCGGTCCTCTGGCTCGAGTCCACCGTGGTCGCGTCGGTGACGTGATAGACGCACTGGTCGCCCTTCCTCGGCTTCTCGAGCGCCTCGAGGGTGAGGCTCAGCTTTCGCCCGTCGTCGCCGACGAACACGGCGGGAATTCGCACCGGTCCCTCGAGGCCGCTCGCTCCGTGCTCCTGGTGGCGCACGCGGCGGATGTGGAGGAGCTCGGCGATCTCGCCCAGACGCCGGTCGATCGCCGCGAGCTCGTCCTCGGTCGCCCTGGTCCGGGCGCCGTCGCCGTCCTTGCGGTCGGCGCCGAGCTGGCGGCGACGCTCCTCGAGCGCTTGCTGCTCGCCGAGCAGGACCGCCTCCACCGATCCGTGGAGCGAGATCCTGAGCTCCCTGCGCTCCTCCTCGAGCGCGGTCCGCTCGGCTGGGGCGAGAGCACCGCCGGCCAGCTCGGCCTCGATCTCCCTGAGTCGGCTCTCGCCCCGCGCGCGGCCATCGAGCTCGAGCTCGAGTCCCGCCCGGGCCATCGCCTCCGGCTTGCGAGCAAAGACCGGGTGCCATGCGACGCTGGTGGCGCGAATGAACCGGGCATCGTCGCTCGCCTTGCCGTTCACCCGGCAGCGGACGACGTAGAGGCCGGGCTTCTCGAACGCGATGGTCTGCTCGCTGACCGGCTGGGTGATCCTGCGGATGAAGGTCCGCACCACCTCGCCGACCACGGCGAGGCCGCGGTTCGCGGCGACCAGGCTCTCGGCGCCGGCGGAGACCGGCCCCAGAGTGGCCTCCAGGCCCCTGGTCGCGCCGCGCACCTTCTCCCGGTCGGCATCGACGTAGCTCATCTGGCGCGCCGCCCCCTGCCGGGCCACGTCGGTCCAGCTGGGTCGGTATCCCCTCGCCTTCTCGTCCTCCGCCGTCCGCTCGAGCGCGGC
>Ga0193753_10001352_pt1 | contig 21097 bp, 15 predicted proteins | sample H1c2metaG_FD_144925 | JGI IMG/M metagenome (GOLD analysis project Ga0193753, IMG submission 144925) | Soil microbial communities from a riparian zone of the East river system, Colorado, United States - H1c2 | ecosystem: Environmental > Terrestrial > Soil > Riparian zone | place: USA: East...
TTACCAGACCCTATACTTCACAGGATAAAGGGAGTATTGAAAACAGGAACGGAACAATCAGAAGATTTTATCCTAAGAAAACTGACTTTAACGAAGTGACAGCCAAAGAAATAAAAAAAACAGAGCGCCTAATCAATAACAGACCCATTAGAAAGTACAACTATAAAACAGCTAATGAGGTACATTTACTTAAATCAAGTGTTGCACTTATCGCTTGAACACAGCAATTATCAAATTGCCAAATTCTTGCTTAGCTGTGCCAGCGTGAACGCACCGACTGCCATTACAAGATCCCTGACGGCGACATCATAATACTGCCCGCCGATGATCAATTGCAATGCGATGCAAACGAGCCAGATCATCACTATGTATGCACCTATTAGCGGCCGTACCAGGACGATGATGCCCGCTACGATCTCTATTATGCCCACGATCTTCATAAACAGGACCGCATCCACCGGAAGCATGCCCCTTATATTGCTGCCCAGGTAGGCAGACCAATCGGTGAGCAGGTTGGTGAATTTGTCCAGGCCGGCGACGATAGGAACCAGCCCAAACGTCAGGCGTAGAGTGTTTTGCAATTGTTTTACCGTTGCCATTTGATTTTGTTTTAATTCAATGATTAGAGTAACCCGGACGAAAAAGGTTACAAAAAATAATTTCAAGCAGATCCTGTAACCTTTCGGACCTTGCCTTCTCTAATATGATATAAGATGGAGCCCGCAATTCTACAAAGTGAACAGGTTCCCGATGGAGAGCTGGTAAAACAGATTCTCTCGGGAGAAAAAAGACTATTTGAGCAGGTCATACGGCGCTATAACCAGCGGCTGTTCCGCGTAGGCATGTCCATATTACAGAGCGAATCCTACGCCGAGGAGGCGATGCAGGCCAGCTATGTGAATGCCTATGAACACCTGGGCAAGTTCGAGAACCGCTCTTCGTTCGGCACCTGGATAACAAGAATAATGATCAATGAATGCCTTGCATTGAAGAAGAAACAGCAGCGCGTGATCAGCGCAACGGACCAATCTGAAAATCGTATCAACATGGCTACACCGGATTCGGTATTGGCGAACAAGGAACTCAATATGGCATTAGAGACCGCTATAGCAAGGTTGCCTGAGAAATACCGTCTCGTATTCTTTCTGAGGGAGATCGAGGACATGTCGGTAAGGGAAACATCGCAGGCTCTGAATATCCAGGAACCGAATGTAAAGGTGCGGCTTAACCGCGCGAAGACCATGTTAAGGGAAACACTCTCCGGTTACATGAAAGAAAATGTGTACAGCTTCCATTTATCGCGCTGCGACCTGATGGTTACAAATGTGTTTAATCGTTTGGGAATCAAAACGTGAATCGTGAAACGTCAATCGTGAATACACTCCGCTATAAGAATATTCGAATCGAGTAAAGCCCTGTCCTGGTCGATTCGAATATTCTCATTAAAGAGTGTTGTATTCACGATTCACGTTTCACGATTCACGTTGATGATTGACGACTCACGTCACTCGTTATTCAGATTTCCTGCGGAAACGTTCCTCCAGGAAATGTTGCAGAACCAGCGCATGCGTATGTTCTTCGTCCTTTGCCGCGTAAAGCAGCGTCAGTAATCGATGCTTCTTATGAGTTTCGACAAAATCCTCGACAGCGGGATTCTCTTTAAGCTCCGATTGGTACTTCTTTTGAAATTCCTTCCAGAGAGCCGGATCGTGCCCGAACCACTTTCGTAAGGCGGGTGTGGGAGCCAGTTCCTTTATCCATTCATCTACCGATGCGGCTTCTTTCGTTATGCCACGCGGCCACAGCCTATCGATCAAAATCCTGTGCTCATCTTTCTTCGATGGTTCCAAATATACCCGTTTGATTTTTATTGTTGGCTTCATGGCAATTCCGGATTGGTGAAGAAATACAAAGATAAATAATGAATGAATAGCCGGGGCAAAGAATGATTTATTAAGGGAAGTAATTGGCGATTGCGATCAGAGATATCAAAATAAAAAATACAACGCCGGTAAGACCGGTAAGGTTGGTGAAACGGAAGAATAGTAAGTCGATAGGCCATCGCGATGTGTGAAGTCTGCTCCATATCCCGAACTATTTTAAAAACTTCCCGCCTTCCCGCCCTTACCGGTAAAAATCCATTGTTGAAAGCAGGATATTCGTTGATTTGGAGCAAAAAAGGCAATGCCGACAAGACCGGTAAGAGATGTAAAATGGAAGAATAGTAAATCGATAGGCCACAGCGATGTGTTGAAGTCTTCTCCATATCGCGAACTATCTTAAAAACTTACCGCCTTCCCGTCCTTCCCGGAAAAATATGTCGTTGAAAGCAGGATATTCGTTGATTTGATGCAAAAAAATGCATTGCCGGTAAGGACAGTAAGATAGCAGACCTTAGCCTCAAGCTCATTTCGGCACCATTTTTACTTAAATTTTGACCGGAATGGACATGGTGTCGATAAATACTTCCGGAAACACAATTCAATTTTTTGACAATGAGAAACCTTCTAAGATCCGTAACGGGCCTTTTTGTACTCATTACCTTTTCGGCCTCGATGGCCCATCTCCTGGAATTGCCCCGTAAGATGGATTTATCGCTTGCAGATTACCGCACCGTTCAGCAGCTATACCGCGGTTGGGCATGGCTGGGCATATTCGAGATCGGCGCCTTTATTCTCACGCTGTTGCTTGTCATCACTGAAGGCAGGAATAAAAAGTCTTTCCGGTTATTGATCACTTCGCTCGTTTGTTTCGTCATCGCCATAATTATCTTTTTCTTTTACACCTTTCCTGCCAATAGGGCGACATCGAACTGGACCGAGCTCCCTGCAAACTGGTCGGCACTGAGAACACGATGGGAATATTCGCATGCTGTGAGAGCCTTACTGTATCTCGTTGGACTATGCTCTTTACTGTTGGCGTTTGTTCGAAAGAACGCGAGGCTACGATACTAGAAATTCAAAATTAAAAAGTAAAAATTCAAAAAGGCGTGCTATTAGAAAATACTAACCGATATCGGCCAGCTTAGTATCAATATGGCCTTCCTGGTAACACGACATTTTTTACTTTTGAATTTTTACTTTTGAATTTTGACTTACTTCCGATTGATATCCGGCAGTCCTATCACAAACGTAGATCCCTTTCCCAATTCACCGCTTGCGGAAATGAAGCCATCGTGTTTTTCCACGATCTTCTTGCATATCGATAATCCGACGCCGGAACCCTCGAAGTCATGATAGCTGTTCAGCCTTTTGAAGACGATGAAGATATCCTTTGCATATTTTGAATCGAAGCCGATGCCGTTGTCCGCTATCGTTATCCGGTAGTAATTGCCCTCGGCGGATGAAGGCAGGTATTGCCCCAGGCTCTTGGCCTTCATCTTTGTAGAATGAATGCGGATCAATGGTGATTCGCCTTTCCGGCTAAATTTAATTGCATTGCTTATTAAATTATAGAACAGTTGCCGTATCAGTGTCGGCACGCCCCATATCACGGGCAGTTTATCTATTTCGATCCTGGCCTTTGAGCGTTCCACCTCGATCTCCAACTCGCCAATGGCCAGCTGCACCTGCTCATTCAGGTCGATACTCTTGAAATCCGAAGCGCTCATCGCGTGTCGCGAGAAGCTCAACAGGTCATTGATAAGGGATTGCATGCGCTGGGAAGAAGTGATGATCTTCTTGAAGTATTTCTGTGTTTCCTCTCCGTGGTGCGCATGCAAAAGGATCTTATCGCTGAAGACCATGATCTTTCTCAACGGCTCCTGCAGGTCGTGGGAGGCTACATAGGCAAACCTGTCGAGTTCTTCATTCACTGATTTCAGGTGCGCATTGTTCGCAACCAGTTGTGCATTCAACAGTTTGATCTTCGCCTCGGATACTTTGCGTTCTTCGATTTCTCCCTGCAATGCCTTATTAGCCGCCAGCAATCTCTTTTCATGCAACATCAACTGGTGATTCTTCCGGTAGAGGTCTACGAACACCGCCACCTTTACCCGCAGGAGCTCGGGGTTGATGGGCTTGTAGATATAATCGACGCCACCCATGTGGTACCCTTTGAAGATGACATCCTCATCGTAGTTGTGCGCGGTAATGAAAATGATCGGGATATCCTTCAGCTTATCGCGCTCATAGATGATCGTGGCCGTGTCGAACCCGTTCAGATCCGGCATCTGCACATCCATCAGGATAAGGGAGAAATCATGCTGGTTTAACAGGATCTTCAGTGCAGCCCTCCCCGAATTCGCCTTCACGATCGTATAATTGTCCTTCTCGAGGATGGCTTCTATGGAAAACAGGTTGTCTTCCCTGTCGTCCACAACAAGGATTTTGACATCTGATCTCGGAAAGGCAGCGGGCTGAAGCTGTGAATCCATGACTATTTATTTATACAACCACACTCTCATCAGGGACAGCAGCTGGTCAATCTTTACAGGTTTAGTAATATAGTCCGAAGCGCCCGCATCGATGCATTTCTCCCGGTCACCTTTCATCGCCTTCGCCGTCACGGCTATTATCGGCAGGCTGTTATTCTTGTGTTCCCTCCGGATCTTCTGGGTGGTTTCGTATCCATCCATCTCCGGCATCATGATATCCATCAGCACAATGTCTATGTCCTTATTTTCCTCCAGGATATCCATAGCCTCCTGCCCGCTTTCCGCGGTAATGGTGCGGATATTATAGCGCTCGAATGCCGTTGTCAGCGCAAACAGGTTACGCACATCATCATCCACTACCAGCACTTTTTTCTGGCTGAGTATATCGTGCTTCGCTCTCAGGTGTTCAATGAGCTTTCTCTGTTCAGGCAACAATTCCTTATGATCGATATGCAGCATGAGTATGCTCTCCTCGAGCAATAGCTCCAGCGAATTCACATCCTTTAACAATATCCTGTTGGCGTACTGTTTCAGCTGTGTCCGTTCCCTTGGAGTGAATTCCTTTGCCGAATAGATGAGAACGGGTGTCAGCTGGGGTTTGGACATATTACTCATTTCCGTGAGCATTTCCAGGCCGGTCATATCGGGCAGCATGAAGTCGACTATCACGCCGTCATAGTGATTCTCCCTGATCAGATCCAAAGCCTTCTTTCCTGAATCGATTATATCGATGTTCAGCAATTTTGAATTGTCCAGCATCTTTGCGATCTGCGAGGAATCGATCTCATTATCCTCAACGATCAACAGGCTCTTGATGGAGGACCTGTTATAAGAAAGAATATCTGTAAAGAGTCCTTCCAACGCCTCCGTCTTCAATGGTTTTAGATGGAAACTTCTAGCACCGCGCTGCATGGCGAGCAGCCTGTTCTCCTCCCCGGAGATCAGATGAACGGGGATATGCCGGAAATTGATATCGGTCTTGAACAGGTCCAGGATGCGCCATCCGCTTGCATCAGGCAGCTTTACATCGAGCGTTATGGCAATCGGGTTGTATTTATGAACGAGATCAAATACATCTCCGAAGTGCGTAGCCACTACTACCTTGAGATCCATCTCGTGCGCCTTCTCGATCATGATCTTTCCAAACCGCAGGTCATCCTCCACTACCAACACCACCTTATCGCCGCCCTGGACATTATTCCGGTCGTCTCCAACTTCATTGATGATCTCCTTCAGCAACTCTAGTTCCTTCGAGTCATGGACCTTGACCGTCGGTACCGATTGGAGAGAGATATTCTTTTCGCCTTCGGCCAGTTTGTATTCACTGACATGCAGGTTGCTTTGTTTTTCTCTCTTCGCCATCGCAGGATTGTAATCGATGGGAAGGAACAGCGTGAACGTGCTACCGCCTCCTGCCTCACTCAGCAATTCAATTGAACCGCCAAGGAGATCGGCGAGACCGCGGCTGATCGAAAGACCCAGGCCGGTACCGCCATATTTACGGCTGGTAGAACCCTCTGCCTGCTGGAAGGCCTCGAAGATGATATTCTGCTTATCCTTCGAGATACCGATACCCGTATCCGTGATCTCGAATGCCACCACGCGCAGTGCATTTTCAAGATTCATGTTGGATTGACGCCAGTTGTGATGTGCCTCGTAGATCCTGAATTTCACTTCTCCCTTCTCCGTAAATTTAAAGGCATTCGAAAGCAGGTTCTTCAGGATCTGGTTCAACCGTTGCGCATCCGTTTCGAGACTGCTTGGCAGCGTATCGTCAAGCTCTATGCTGAAGCGCAGGTTCTTACTCTCCGAGATATGCTTGAACGTCGTTTCCACGAAATTGGTGATCTCATGGAAGTGCAGGTTGATGAAGTCTGTGGAGATATAACCCGACTCGATCTTCGAAAGATCGAGGATATCATTAATAAGCTGGATCAGGTCATCGCCGCAACTATGGATAGTCTTCGCATAACTGACCTGCTTCTCATTCAGGTTGCCATCATGGTTTTGATAAAGTTGTTGCGCAAGGATCAGTAACGAGTTAAGTGGAGTACGCAACTCGTGCGACATGTTTGCAAGGAACTCCGACTTGTATTTCGAGGTGATCTGCAATTGTTCGGCCTTTTCTTCGAGTGATAACCTCGCTTCCTCCACCTCTTTATTTTTCGCTTCCACTTCTTCCTTTTGTTTCACCAGCAGGTGAGCCTTGTCCTGGAGTTCTTCATTGGTCCTCCGCAATTCATCGGTGAGCGACTGCGATTGGACAAGCAGGCTTTCCGTCCGCGTATTTGCCTCGATCGTATTCAATACGATACCGATACTCTCGGTCAACTGGCTAAGGAAGTCAAGGTGTGTCTCACTGAAGGTATCGAATGATGCGAGTTCGATCACCGCCTTGATCTCCTTCTCGAACAATACGGGCAGAACGATCAGGTTGACCGGCGAGGCCTTGCCCAGTCCGGAGCCGATCTTGATATAATTCTTCGGCACATTTGACAGCAATATCCGTTCTTTCTCCAGGGCGCACTGGCCAACGAGACCCTCTCCAAGTGCAAACTCCCTGGCGGTCTTCACTTCGTCGCCGAAAGCATATGCCGCAAACAATTTTAGTTTCTGATTCCTTATGCTCTCATCCTGTTCGAGGATATAGAACATACCCTTCTGTGCATTTACCACCTGCGCCAACTCGGAAAGGATTCTTCGGGTTACGGTGTTGAGGTCCTTCTGTCCCTGCAGCATCTGCGTAAACTTCGCGAGGTTGGATTTCAGCCAATCCTGTTCCTGGTTCCTGAGTGTGGTTTGTTTCAGGTTCGCGATCATCTGGTTGATCGTATCTTTCAATTCCTCCACTTCGCCCTTCGCCTGCACGAGGATCATCTGCGTAAGGTCACCCTTCGTTACCGCAGATGCCACTTCGGAGATCGCACGTACCTGGGTGGTGAGATTTTCCGCGAGCTGGTTAACGTTCTCGGTGAGGTTCTTCCAGATGCCCGAAGCGCCGGGTACCGAAGCCTGTCCGCCGAGCTTTCCATCTACTCCCACCTCGCGTGCCACGTTCGTCACCTGGTCGGCGAAGAGCGCGAGCGTATCGATCATCTCATTGATGGTATCGATCAGTTGCGCTACCTCTCCCCGTGATACGATGGATAGTTTTTGCTTGAGGTTACCCGTTGCCACCGCCGTTACTACTTTCGCGATACCGCGTACCTGGTTGGTGAGGTTGGATGCCATCATGTTCACCGAATCCGTTAGATCCTTCCATGTTCCGGCCACACCCTGTACCTCTGCCTGTCCACCGAGTTTACCCTCGGTACCTACTTCCCTCGCAACCCGCGTTACCTCGAACGCAAAGGAGTTAAGCTGATCCACCATCGTGTTGATGGTATTCTTAAGATCGAATATTTCACCTTTTACATCGATGGTCACTTTCTTCGTAAGGTCACCCGATGCAACCGCTTTCGTTACTTCCGCGATATTACGCACCTGCGCCGTCAGGTTACCCGTCATCTGGTTCACTGAATCCGTCAGATCCTTCCATGTACCGGCAACGCCGGGAACGAAGGCCTGTCCACCGAGCTTTCCATCGGTACCTACTTCCCGCGCCACCCGCGTTACTTCAGAAGCGAAGGCCCGCAACTGATCCACCATGGTATTAAGCGTTTCTTTCAGCCGGAGAATTTCCCCGCGCACATCCACTGTAATCTTTCTCGACATGTCGCCATTCGCAACCGCGATCGCCACCTCGGCGATATTCCGCACCTGCCCGGTAAGGTTCGATGCCATCTGGTTCACGGAATCGGTGAGATCCTTCCACGTACCGGCAACCCCGGGCACATTCGCCTGTCCACCGAGTTTTCCTTCCGTTCCCACCTCGCGCGCAACGCGTGTGACCTCCGAGGCAAAACCGCGAAGCTGTTCCACCATCGTATTGATGGTGTTCTTCAACTCCAGGATCTCGCCCTTCACATCCACTTCGATCTTCCTCGATAAGTCGCCATTCGCAACCGCCGTCGTCACCTCCGCGATATTCCTTACCTGCGAAGTAAGGTTCGATGCCATTTTATTAACTGAATCGGTAAGATCCTTCCAAAGTCCCTCTACACCGGGAACATCGGCCTGTCCGCCGAGCTTTCCTTCGGACCCAACCTCGCGCGCCACGCGGAAAACTTCCGAGCCGAATGAGTTGAGCTGATCCACCATCGTGTTGATCGTATTCTTCGACTCCAGGATTTCACCCGCCACGTTCACGGTGATCTTCTTCGAAAGGTCACCGGTTGCCACGGCCGTTGTAACATCGGCGATATTCCGTACCTGCGCCGTAAGATTCGATGCCATCTGGTTGACCGACTCGGTAAGATCCTTCCACGTTCCACCCACATCCTGCACCTTGGCCTGGCCACCCAGTTTTCCCTCCGTACCTACCTCGAGTGCCACCCGCGTTACTTCCGATGCGAATGAATTCAGCTGATCCACCATCGTGTTGATCGTATCCTTCAACTCGAGGATCTCACCTTTTACATCCACGGTGATCTTTCTTGAAAGGTCACCCTTCGCTACCGCGGTCGTTACTTCGGCGATATTCCTCACCTGTGCCGTGAGGTTCGATCCCATCTGGTTCACCGAATCGGTAAGATCCTTCCAAACCCCGCCGATACCTTTCACCGTTGCCTGTCCACCGAGTTTACCTTCACTTCCCACTTCTCTCGCCACACGCGTTACCTCCGCGGAGAAGGAGTTCAACTGATCCACCATCGTGTTGATCGTATTCTTGAGTTCGAGGATCTCTCCCTTTACATCCACTGTGATCTTGCGCGAGAGGTCACCTCTCGCAACCGCTGTCGTCACTTCTGCAATATTCCGTACCTGTCCCGTCAGGTTCGATGCCATCTGGTTAACGGAATCGGTCAGATCCTTCCAGGTACCGGCGACACCCTTTACTTCTGCCTGGCCGCCGAGTTTACCATCGGTACCCACCTCCCTCGCCACCCTCGTTACCTCGGAGGAGAAGGAGTTCAGCTGATCCACCATCGTATTGATCGTATTCTTGAGCTCCAATATTTCACCCTGAACATCCACGGTGATCTTCTTACCAAGATCGCCCTTCGCCACAGCCGTGGTCACCTCCGCAATGTTTCTCACCTGTGCAGTCAGGTTACCCGCCATCTGGTTCACGGAATCCGTCAGATCCTTCCAAACGCCGGCCACTCCTTTTACTTTTGCCTGTCCGCCTAGCTTTCCTTCCGATCCCACTTCCCTCGCCACACGTGTTACTTCCATCGAGAACAGGTTCAACTGTTTTACCATGTCATTCACTTCCGCCGCAATCTTCGCAAACTCACCCTGCAGTACGTGATCCCCGATCTTCAACGGCATTTCCTGCGAAAGATTACCCTTAGCTACCGAACTGATCACGTGTGCTATTTCAATAGTAGGGTGCACCAGGTCGGAGATGAGACTGTTGATGGACTCGACGCCCGCGTTCCATGATCCCCTGGCTGTTCCGGGAAGACTGACCCGGTGATTCAGGTGTCCTTTCTTACCGATGGTATTGCGGGCAAGGGTGAGCTCCTGTACAAAGGTCTCGTTGAGGGAGATGATCTCGTTGAGCGTGTCGCATATCTTCCCGCTGATACCCAATTTGTCGATAGGAAGACGGGTGGAGAAATTACCGTTACGCATTTCGGAGAGCACCTTCAGCAGCTCGCGTTCGTCGAGCCCTTCGTTGTATTCGCCGTTCGATGAGGTCTTCACCTTCACGGATCCATTGCCGGCAACGGCATGATTTTTTTTCGAACGCGTGATTTTCGTGGAAGGATTCGCTGCAATGGCCGGACCGGGTGGGGATATTTTCTTTTTCATCGGATGTGTTTATAGAAGAAAAAAGGGTAAGCTAATATACGAACATATTAAATCCTAAGTTACACGCGCTTAAAGAGATTACGGGAAAACCCCGACTTCGGGCCGTGGCCTTGATTAAGAACGAAAAATCATTAAATTACAACCTAAACCACGACTACCAAGTGCCACAAAACCAATCCGATGATTCTTTGCAAGGCCTGACCGGAAAGTACATCCTATGCGGGGAAGATGATAAAGACGACGAAGACTTTTTGCACGAGACCTTTACGAATGTCGATCCCTCCTATACGCTGGTCTTTGTCAATAATGCGAGTAAATTATTACACATGCTTCGCCTGGTGCCCGATAGCGGGCTGCCCTGTCTCATACTCCTCGACTACAATATGCCTGAGATGAATGGGGCGGAGATCCTCGGTGAGATAAAGCAGCAACTGCGATATGAAAAAATACCGAAAGTGATCTGGAGCACGTCAGGCTCTTCTATCTTCCGCGAGCGGTGCATTGAACTTGGGGCGAACGATTACCTCACGAAGCCATCGAGTGTAAATGAGATGATAGCATTGGCCAGGCACATACTGTCCTTCTGTTAGCCGGAGCCGGCATTAGAAGTGTTCATTCAGGAGCGCCATGGATAGCGGCTTTTCCCAAATGGTCATCCGCGAGTCATCGGCGGTCACAAACGAATCTTCCTTCTTGTAATAGGCACTTACAAGGTAAAGCCTTACGCCGGGGTGATTCTCCAATATGCTCTCTACATGGTTCCAACCTTTTCCATCCGGTAGATTATTATCCAATAAAACGATATCGGGTTTTGATTCTGCGAGCTGCGACAGTCCCTCCCTTAGGGTATGACAAACGGTTACCGAATACGCTCTCCGGGAGAAATAGTTTTTCATGATGCCACAATAATCCTCTTCATCGTCAATGATTAAAACTTTTAACTTTAGCATCAATTCCGGTTAAGTGGTTTAATTTTAAGAGATGTCGCCAAACTCTTCCTTCATTTTTCTATACAACATACAGGACAATAAATTATTGTTCACCAGTATGTCCCCACTCATTTTTTTTGAAGGGCTACAAGGGGTGAAATCAGAGCCACCGTTCGCATCCTTTGCCGGGAATGAATGGGAAAAATGCCTTTCTCTAAAAGACGGGCAAACTAATGATTTTTTTGTAACAACTCAAAACATACATGGATCGCCGGTTCGGTTAGTATTTTCTGTAGTCCGCGGAGTCCTGCAACTTCCTGACGAGCTACCTGTCATCTCCTGTTCGGTTGCACGAGTAAGGCCGGTCTCAGAGCACATGGGAAGCATCGAAAATTATGCCTCTTTCCTGGCAGTTGCCCAGCACGATCTCGATGCGCCGTTGCGTAAGGTTGCCATGATGACCGACCTGTTGGATACCAAATTTATCGCAGGGAAACTCCCCGAGGCATCGGGCTATATAGCCAGGATACAGGGAGCTTTGAGAGGCATGCGTTCGATGCTGGATGCATTGGGTAAACTAACGGACTGTACCGACCCTGAAATGATGAGCGGGTCTTGCGATCTTGCAGCGATCGCAATAGAAGTAAAAAAGCAATTGGACGCTACATTCGGTAAGGAACTGGATCTGGCGATCGGGCCATTGCCGGTAGTTCCGGGTAGGCGCGACCAGCTCAAGGAACTAATTTTTCAACTTTTGCATAATGCAGTGTTATTTCATGAAGAGGGTACTCCGGTGGTGGCGGGAATAAAGGAAGGCGTGATAACGGCGAAAGAATGCCTTTCGTTGGGTCTTGATGCAGGCCGGAAATTTCATAAGATAATCATCGAAGATAATGGCATCGGTATTCCGGCAGACCAACTAGAGGCGATTTTTAATCCATTTATCCGCCTGAATGGGAAATCGGAGTATCCCGGAAATGGGCTAGGACTTTCCCTATGTAAGAAGATCGCGCGCAGCCATCAGGGCGATATCTATGCAGACGGAAATGTTTCAAACGGATCACGTTTTATACTAATTTTACCTGCATTCATTAATTAAGCCCCTTATGCTTCAGACCCATGATGTCAGGATCGCTATCATTGAGGATGATGAAGAAGATTATTTCCTTATTTCCGACTACATAAAGGAGATAGAGGGCCCCACTATCGTAGTCGAATGGTGCAATAATTACGAAAAAGCCCTTCTCAAACTAAAGGCCAGGGAGTACGATATTTATTTCGTCGACTACCGGCTTGGCAAATACACCGGTCTTGACTTCCTGCAGCAAGCCAGCCTGGCCGGCGTGGAAGAACCCATCATACTGCTCACCGGTAAAGGAAACAAGGATATCGATATCCAGGCCATGCGAAGCGGCGCGACCGACTATCTCGTTAAATCGGAACTGAACACGGAGAAACTAGAGAGATGCATACGGTATTCTCTCGATAGGGCGGGTGACCTGAAAGAACTCACCGCGAGAGAAAGCAAATACCGTAACCTGTTCGAGAATTCAAGGGACGGCATTTTCATTGCCGATGCGAGCCTCCATCTGCTGGAACTCAATCATGCGGCGAGAACGATGCTATATGGATTGTCGGGCGGAGAAGAGAAGGGGAACCTCTGTGATTTCATCACCAATGATGCACAACGGACCGCGATACTCCGTCATATTAACAACATGGAGAACGTTGCGGCCATAGAAGTAGAAATAGAAAGTAAGACCAGGCAAACAAAGTACTGCCTGCTCTCGCTTTCTTTTCTCGAGAACCAGACGACCGAACAGGTTGTTCACGGCTTGCTTCATGATATCACTGCACTCAAGAAGGCCGAGCTGGTAAATCTTCAGTCACAGAAAATGGCCGTGAACGAACGGCTCATGCAGACGCTGGCTCACGAGATCAGGAACCCGCTCAACAACATCGCGCTTTCCCTCGAGCACTTTCCGCACTCGGATGATCAGTTGCACCTGCTCGATATCATGGAACGGAACACCGCGCGGATCAATCATATCCTTACCGAGCTCCTCGATATTACGAGACCACTTGAACTGACCTTCCAGAAACATAGTTTACAGGAGATCATGGATGAGAGCCTGGCCATGATCATCGACCGGATCAAATTGCAGGATATTGTAGTGCAGAAGAACTATCCCGAATTGCCACTCCAGATCACTGCGAATAAATCCAAGCTCATCCTTGCATTTACCAATATCCTGGTCAATGCCATTGAGGCAATGGAATCCGGCAAGGGCTCGCTTTCCGTAGACCTGACCGAGTACGAGGATGCGAATATGGTCTGTATAAGGGACAGCGGAAATGGGATACCGGAAGAATACCTTCCTAAACTTTTCGAACCCTTCTTCACGCTCAAGAAGAAAGGTGTCGGCCTCGGCCTTTCGTCGTCCCTGTCGATCTTCCAGTCGCACAAGGCGGATGTAAGGGTAAAAAGCAGGCTCAATGAAGGCACCAGCTTCTATATAAGCTTCGACCGGCTCCCCAATGGCCAGTGATAGCTGAGCACGGGAGGGTAAAGTCAAAATTCAAAAGTAAAAAGTCAAAAGGGCGTGATGGGGGAAGTATCTTATTGTGACAGGAGAATATAGGGCTTTGGGAGGGGTGAATTCAAAAGTAGAAAGTCAAAAAAGGCGTGATGGGCGAAGTGTTTCATTAGAATCGGGGGCACACAGCAAATAGAGCCTTTCCTGGCAGCACGACTTTTTGAATTTTTACTTTTTAATTTTTACTTTTAAATCGGGGAAATTATCCCCTTTTTTCGGGCGGAGACTGGAACGGCAAACATTTTGCAAGCTGAGTCTGAACCTAAAATGTTTACCATGTCAAACCCAGCTGCACTGCACAAACGGACTACCAGGAAGGTGTTGATCATAGAAGACGAAGGAGAAATGTGCCTCCTGTTGAATATCATTCTCGACAGGAAGGATATGGAGCTCGATCATGTGAAGGATCTCGAGCACGCCACAGAATACCTGAAGAAGGAGAATCCCGCTGTTGTCATACTCGATAACAAACTGCCCGATGGCTTCGGGGTCGATTTCATCGATCATATCAAATCAAACTACCCGGGGATGCGGATACTGATGATATCGGGATATGGAAATTCCGCCCGGGATGTGGCGCTTGCTAACGGCGCCGATGTATTCCTGGAGAAGCCCTTTTCCAAAGATGCGATCTATCAAACGCTGAATGATCTGTTCGACAACTAGCTAATTTGAACCACTAAGGCACAAAGAACACGACGAAATACAATTAGCCAATTTGATAATGTGATAATGTGCCAATTAATCGTGCTATGAGAAGTCCTTGTGTTCCTTGTGCTTTCTTTGTGTTCGCCGTGGTTAATTGTATTCCTTCGTGTTCCTTCGTGTTCTTTGTGCCTTAGTGGTTCAAATTATCAAATTGAAACTACTTCACGCTTACAGCAGGAACTACAAACGCCTTCACCTTTCCCACGAGATCGGCCTTGTTCGTCTTTATCTTTTCAAGAAATGACTTCACTTCTGCATCGTAGCTCCTTACAGTTACAGCGAAGAGTATGGTCCCATTCTGACCGGTCTTACCGGCATTCGGCTTGTAGTGGTACACATTCCTCTCAGCAATGAGCACGGATTTTCCATCCGGTGTATTCTGTGTCACCAGGAAGTCGAGAAGATATTCATCCCTGGCCGGAAGCGCCGTCAGTTCATACGTCACGAATGGATTACCCGCCTTCATGCTTTTCAATTCCGCTATCTTTCCATCTACGATGTCTTTGACATTTATCCTGCCGGTCAGCACTTCGAGCATCAGCATCTTTTGAAACCGGTCGGCATTCTGCCCCTTTGAGAGATATTCCTGTTTGTAATAGGTGGCCGAGGGATGGGAGCTCCAGCTAAGATTGTATGACGCCTGATCGAAAGAGACCGGGCCTGGCACCTTAAGATAGTCAACCGGCGCCTTCTGTGGTGGAGTGAAAAGGATCGCGGTTACCATGAAGGCGGCGAATGAGAAAGACCTGGCTTTAGGATGGGGCATAATGAATGATTTAAGGTGTGGCCGTAAAATTTGACCCGGCAAAGATACCACTGCATGGACGGGCGGAAGTATCATAGTAAGCCAAAGGCGGGAATGAGAATGTGAAAGGCAGGCGCAAGGCAGGGAACCGTATCCAGTCAACTTGTTTGCGGCTTCCTGCAACCGTGGTAGCTTTCATTTTTGATTTCCTTTTTCAGTAGCGATATATTTGAGAAAATTTCCGTCTAATGAGAATCCTATCGATCGCCTTGTTTCTTGTGGGTGCAACCGCTTTTCCCTTTTCGCGTCCTGCAATGCCCGGCACGTCGCCTTTGCCATCAAAGAACAAGAAGATAATCACGGGCGCCGACCAGACGGAGAAATATATTCCCTACCTGGGTGGCAAGCGCGTGGCCATTCTCGGCAACCCGACATCCATCATTGGGCAGAGGAATATGGTAGATAGCTTGAAGGCAAGAGGTGTGAACATCGTGAAGATCTTCGGTCCTGAGCATGGTTTTCGCGGAAATGCCAGCGCGGGGATGAAGGTGGCCGATGCTATCGACTCAGCCACCGGGATTCCCGTCATCTCACTCTACGGTGCGAAAAACAAGCCCAGCAAGGAGGATATGTCCGATGTGGATGTGCTGATCTATGATGTGCAGGATGTGGGCTGCAGGTTCTACACGAATATCAACGTGCTGGCAAGACTGATGGAGACCTGTGCTGCGTATGATAAGGAACTACTGATCCTCGACCGGCCCAATCCCAATGGCTACCTCATTGACGGCCCCGTGCTGGATATGTCGCTAAAGTCGGGTATCGGTATGTTTCCCATTCCTATTAGTCATGGATTGACGGTAGCCGAATTTGCACGCATGGCCAACGGTGAAGGCTGGCTCCTCAACAAGGTTAAGTGCCGCATCAAGATCATCCCGGTGGCGAACTATACGCACAATATGTACTATGAATTGCCGGTGAAGCCTTCCCCAAACCTGAATACACAACAGTCGGTGATGCTGTATCCCTCGCTTTGCCTGTTCGAGGGGACGATCCTGAACCACGGCCGCGGCACTTACTTCCCCTTCACCATTCTCGGGAGCCCGGAACTGAAAGGACAATATGCTTTCTCCTATACGCCCGTCTCGATCCCCGGCATGAGCGAGACGCCGTTGCACATGAATAAAGTATGTTATGGGCTCGACCTGCGTGAATACAATATCCCAAAGCTCATGAAGACGGGGAAGTTGAATATTCAATGGATGATGGAGCTATACAAGGCCTATCCAAACAAGGAAATATTTTTCGACCAGAAGCAAAGCAAGGAGATGGGGAGTATCGACAGACTCTCGGGAACGAAGCTCTTCAAACAACAGATCATCGATGGCAAATCCGAGGCGGAGATAAGAAAGAGCTGGGAGCCGGGATTGAGTGTGTATAAGAGGATGAGGAAGAAGTATGTTTTGTATGAATAGATACTTCAATATGCCAATTAGCCAATGTGCAAATGTGCCAATGCCTCAGTCCGGTCAGTCATCAGTCATCGTAGCACGCCCAATTGGCACATTGGCTAATTGGCACATTTACTAATTATCAACTGAAGTATGAGAAACATAATATCAGCCATCCTCCTCCTATCCTGCCTGTTTGGTCAAACCCAATCATACAACTCCGACCTGCAGCAACTGGGTCAGACCATCGGAAAGGCGAAGGATTACGATAAGGAAAAGGAAAAGCAGATCGCCCTCATCAAGCGAAGCCTCGGGCATACATCGCACCAGCAATTATTCGACGGCTATGAGCAACTGTATGAAGAATACAAGGTATATAATTACGATTCTGCCTATTCCTATGCACAGAAGGGACTGGAGATCGCCATGCAACTGAACAACACTGCTTCCATTACCCATGCCAGGATAAAGATCAGCTTCACGCTTCTCTCTTCCGGGCTCTTCAAAGAGGCCTTCGATTCCCTCAAGGTCATTCGCCCGCAGGACCTCGATACCAAAGGAAAGGCTGAATACTATACGCTGCTCGCCAGGTGCAACTACGATCTGGCCGATTACACGCTCGACCAGTATCATTCCCCCCAATACAATGCCGAGGCAACACGCTTCCTGGATTCGGCATTGCTATTACTGCCCCCGGAGAGTTTCGAATACGCCTACTACAATGGATTAAAGTATGTACGGACCGGGAATAACGATAAGTCGCTGACATATTTCAGACCGCTCCTGCAGGATGCCCGGCTCAGTCTTCACGAAGTGGCATTGACTACCTCTACCATGAGCGATATCTATATCAAGAGAAACCAGGTAGACACGGCCATTCACCTGCTGGCAACCGCCGCCATGGCGGATATCAAATCATCCACCAAGGAAACATCCGCTATATTCAACCTATCATCTATTCTTTTTAAAAAGGGGGATCTCAAGAATGCCTCTACCTATATTGAAAAGGCCGTGGAAGACGCATTGTTCTATGGCGCCCGGCAACGCAAGGTGCAGATGAGCGCGATACTGCCCCTCATCGAAGCCGAAAAGATAGCGAGGGTAGAGCAGGAGAAGAAGACGGTTACGACCTATGCCATCATCGTTACCTTCTTATTGTTGTTACTGGTCTACCTCGTGATCGTGATCGCGCGGCAGATCCGGAAATTAAAGAAGGCGCAGCAGGCGATAACCGAAGCCCATATACAGCAACGCGCCATCAATACACGGCTGATAGAGGCCAACAAGATCAAGGAAGAGTATATCGGTTTCTTCTTCAACGCCAACACCGCCTTCTATGACAAGATCGAACGGTTTAAGGCAAAGGTGGAGCAGAAGATCACCGACCGCAAGTTGGACGATATCCGCTTTCTTCTAAACAGCCTCAGCATCCGGCAGGAGCGGGAGGAACTGCTGAAGAACTTCGACAGCATCTTCCTGAAACTCTTCCCGCACTTTATCCCGGAATACAATGCCCTGTTTCGTACCGAGGACATCACCCCGCTTAAAGAGAACGAAGTGCTTAATACCGACTTGCGGATCTTCGCTCTCATCCGGCTGGGTATCCACGACAATGACAAGATCGCCCACATTCTCGGTTACTCCGTCAATACGATCAATACCTACAAGACCCGCATCAAGAACAAATCCCTCCTTGCGAATGAAGACTTCGAGGCGAAGATCATGGAGATCTACTCTGTTTAGACAATGAGCTCCTCAATATTCCCAATGACATTCGCCATAGATACTTTATATATATAATTTCATAATTTGTCTGTAAGGCGCTGATTGACTTTACGCTATATCCAGCAACTAAGCCCTTTCCTCCGATATTTTCTATATTCTCTCTTTATAAGTTGGCAGCCGCCTGGCCCTTCCTTTCTTTTGGTAGTCACCCGAGGGTCTTGCCACCGCCCCAACACTATTCGCAAGACATACCGTTTCCCGTCAACTGGCCGAACAAAGGATCTGCTCAATACACTTAAAAAAAACAAGTTGATGAATCCAGTTAGCGCGATCATGACGAGAAAGAATGGAATAAGCATCTTACTTTTTCTCTTTTTACCGGTTATTCTCATGGCGCAGTCCTCCGTTCAAACCAGGATGGGCCGCATCGGATTTACGTTCCTCCTCGATAATAAGGGAACGCCCACATACGCCGCCACTTATGACGGCCTGCCACTGATACAACCTTCTACGCTTGGCTTCATCCTGGAAAATAACCAGGATATGTCAACGGGTTTCGAATGGACCGGCACCGACTCCACTTCTAAGGATGAAACATGGAAGCCCGTCTGGGGAGAGGTGAACGAGATAAGGAATAAATATAAGGAGATCACGGTCCATTTAAAACAAAGGAGCCCGGCGCGCCTGCTGGATATCTCCTTCAGGCTATTCGAGGACGGACTGGCCTTCCGGTACAATTTCCCGGCACAACCCACACTCAACTATTTTATCGTTACGGATGAATTGACGCATTTCAACATGGCGGGCGATCATAAAGCCTTTTGGATCCCCGGTGACTATGACAGTAACGAATATCCTTACGCTACTTCCGCGCTAAGCGGAATAAATAATAAAGCCCTCGTGAATAGAAGTACGGACATCGCCGTGCGGACTGTTACAGACTCAACCTCCGTTCAGACACCGCTGATGATGAAATCCCGTGAAAGCTTATATATCAATATTCACGAAGCGGCTTTACTTGATTACCCGGCGATGCAGTTGCACGTCGATGGGGCAACCCACCAGCTAACGTCGAACCTCGTTCCTGATGCGGTCGGGAACAAGGCCTACCTGCACGCGCCTTTTCATACGCCGTGGCGAACGGTCATTGTAAGCGATAAGGCCGTAGACATCCTCTCGTCGAAGATGATCCTGAACCTAAATGAACCATCGAAGATCAAAAACACTTCGTGGATCAGGCCCATGAAGTTTGTCGGTGTCTGGTGGGAGATGCAAACGGGTATCGGCGGATGGAATTATTCAACGGGGGCCGACAACAAGGATGCAAATGGCCAGCTGATCCCCTCGGGCAAACACAGCGCGAATACGGCGAATGTGAAGCGATACATCGACTTCGCTGCGCGGAATAATATCGGCGGCGTGTTGGTGGAGGGTTGGAATACAGGGTGGGAAGATTGGTTCGGCAACTGGAAGGAAAATGTATTCGACTTCGTAACGCCATATCCGGATTTCAATGTAGCGGAACTGCAAGCCTACGCGGAGAAGAATGGGGTGCAACTCATCATGCACAACGAGACCTCCGGCTCCGCTACTAATTATGAGCGGCAGATGGATACCGCCTTCCGGTTCATGAAGAAATTCGGCTATCATTCCGTCAAGACGGGCTATGTCGGTCGCATCATTCCGAGGGGAGAGCACCACGACGGACAATGGATGGTACAACATTATACAAGGGTGGCAGATAAGGCCGCGTCATACGAGGTGATGATCGATGTGCATGAGCCAATGCGGCCCACGGGTCTGCAACGGACCTATCCAAACTGGATGGCCAGCGAGGCGGGAAGGGGAAATGAATTCAATGCCTTCAGCAAGGGGAACGAACCGGAACATGAGACCATTCTTCCCTTTACGCGGTTGATCGGCGGGCCGATGGACTATACGCCCGGCATCTTCAAACTCAAATACTACACTACGGATACTTCGCGCCAGGTGCATACGACGCTTGCCAAGCAACTCGCACTCTATATAACGATCTATAGTCCTCTTCAGATGGCGGCGGATCTTCCGCAGAACTACGAGGCACACCCCGATGCATTTCAATTCATAAGAGATGTTCCCGTGGATTGGGACGATACGAAGATCGTGGAGGCGGAACCCGGCGACTATGTCACGATCGCCCGAAAGGAAAAAGGAAAGCCAAATTGGTTCATCGGTGCGATCACCGATGAGAATAGCCGCACTGCGGTAGTTCCTCTGACATTCCTCGATAAAGGAGCGAAATACGTGGCGACTATTTATGCCGATGGACCCGGCGCGGATTGGAAACTCTACCCGGAGAAATACACGATAACGAAGATGAATGTCGACCAGTCGACGCGGTTAACGCTGCGCCTGGCGAAAGGCGGCGGCGCGGCTGTTTCCATTGTGCCGGCAGAGGTGTCCGGGAAAAGTAAGAGGTCCACAAACTAGTCTGGCGATCACATGACTGAACCCAGTCGGAACAAACAGAAAGAAAAACCTGAGTTAGTAGCGATTTGATTTCGATCCCCGGCTGTGCGGCCGGGGATTTTTATTTCCCGTACAAAAGGGCATAAAAATATCGTCAACCGGGTGTCAACCAGGTGTCAACCAGGTGTCAACCAGGTGTCAACCAGGTGTCAACCAGGTGTCAACCAGGTGTCAACCAGGTGTCAACCAGGTGTCAACCA
>Ga0193753_10001353_pt1 | contig 21054 bp, 24 predicted proteins | sample H1c2metaG_FD_144925 | JGI IMG/M metagenome (GOLD analysis project Ga0193753, IMG submission 144925) | Soil microbial communities from a riparian zone of the East river system, Colorado, United States - H1c2 | ecosystem: Environmental > Terrestrial > Soil > Riparian zone | place: USA: East...
GACCCGAATAATCTCGGTCCCATACTCACCTACGATGAATCCATTGCGGCTATTTCCGATTTGCTGAACGAGGCAAAGACAGATCTTACCGGCGCGGCGATCGTCTTTGCGCTTAATAGCGGGTTCACCGATCTCAGCGATGGCCCGGGGCTGATCAAGCTCAACCGTGCCATTGCGGCAAGGGTGGATGTATATCGCAAACTATGGACGGTTGCCTTGACCGATCTCGCAGCCTCATTCCTTGACATCAATGGCGATTTCACTAAAGGCGCCTATGAAATATTCAGTACCGGTAGCGGGGATGTACTCAATCCTGCTTATTTCGATCAGAATGCTGCCGGTGAAGTAAGATTGGCGCATCCGTCTTATGTCACTGACATTTCAGCCGGCGATTCACGTATTGGAAAGGCTACGCTTCGCACAGCCACTGCCTCCAACTCGGGTCTTAGCAGCAACCGGGACGTATGGGTCTATCGTTCCAGCACAGCTCCCATTCCCATCATACGGAATGAAGAACTGGTACTTCTTTATGCAGAGGCTAATTTCCAGCTGGACCAATTGCCCGCGGGGAAGACGGCATTGGACAAGGTAAGGGCTACCTACGGCCAGACACCTACCGGCGCGTTGTCAAAAGAGTCGTTTCTAACGGAAATGCTGAGACAACGCCGGTTCTCTCTTTACTATGAAGGACACCGCTGGATCGATATGCGGCGCTACAATCTTTTGGAGAGCCTTCCAAAAGACCGCGCAGGCGATGATGTATGGGTGAACATGCCGATCCCCTCTACGGAACAATAGCATTAACAGGGAGTGTGCGTTTATTCGCACACTCCTTTCATCAAATAACTTATCATATGGCACATATAGATCTCAAGAATGATCTGCCCGGCATACGCGGCCCGATGGCCTTCCGGCCGGAGACGGCGAAACCGCTGAATGAATTGGCCGAGCTCTTATTGCGCGATGATAACAATACATTGTCACGTGGCGACCGCGAATTGATCGGTGCATATGTATCGTCACTGAACGATTGCTTCTTTTGCCAGAATGTGCATGGCGCCCTCGCGCAGCATTATATGGGTTGTGATATTGCATTCATCGATGAAATAAAGAAGGATGCCATGTCGGCTTCGATCCCGGAAAAATTAAAGAGCCTGCTGGCCATTGCCGGAAGCGTACAAAAGGGAGGAAAGCATGTGACGAAAGACCAGATAGACGAAGCACGCGATAAGGGAGCGACAGATAGGGAGATCCATGACACGGTATTGATCGCGGCTGCCTTTTGCATGTACAACCGCTATGTAGATGGTTTGGCCACCTGGGCGCCGGAAGACCGGAATGTGTATGTGCAGCGTGCACCGCGCAGGGCCGAAGAAGGATATATCGATTTCGACCTATATAAATGACACGGTTAAAAATATAATCAAATGAAAAAATTTTTTTGGTTCGGCCTCTTGGGATTGTTCCTGTTCGAGATAGCGAACGTCTATTTCATCATGCCCATGCCCGGCAGCCAGGATATGAACAGCATCGATGCTGCTTATTTTCTCTACAAATGGCGCTGGATCTTCAGGGTCATATTCGGCCTGATGATACTGGCAGGTCTGCTACGGGGAGAATGGAGAAGAAAATGGATTCTTGTTTTCCCTATCGCGATCGTTTGCGCCGTCATTTACATGGCCAATTTCCAAATGGCCGCTGATCATATGTTCTACCAGCCTTCGACGGTATTGATGACGGCTGCAGACAAAAACCAGGTGGATGCAGACCGGCTGGTGATCGGCGTTGTGAATAATGGACAGGCAAAGGCCTACCCGATCCGGTTCCTCGGCTATCATCACCAGGTACGCGATACAGTGGGAGGAAAGCCGATGATCATCACGTATTGTACCGTCTGCCGTACAGGTAGAGTGTATGAGCCGGTGGTGAATGGAAAACCCGAAACATTCCGGCTTGTCGGGATGGATCACTTCAACGCCATGTTCGAGGACGCGACCACCGGTAGCTGGTGGAGACAGGTGACAGGAGAGGCGATCACAGGAAAGCTAAAGGGACAACAACTACCCGAAGTATTCAGTACGCAGACTTCGCTCGCGGAATGGCTGCGCCTCAACCCGGGCTCGTTGATCATGCAGGCTGACCCCAAATATATCGGTTCCTATGATACCACGATGCGATATGAGAGCGGGAAGAGCAAAAGCAATCTAACGGGAACGGATAGTCTTTCATGGAACAGGAAGTCATGGGTGATCGGGGTAAAGGCTGGTGAGCAGAGAACGGCGTATGACTGGAACCAGTTGAAGAAACAACGCCTCATCGAAGACAATGGCGGCAAAGTGCCGGTGGTCCTTGCACTGGCGCAGGACGGGAAAAGCTTCTTTGCATTCGAGAAGCCTTCGATCAATACCAGCTTCTCACTACAGAACGATACTCTCTTTTCAGAAGGACATCATTATCGCATCGATGGAAAGGGCATCGATACTTCCTATTCATTGAAACCATTAAAGGCCTTCCAGGAATTCTGGCATAGCTGGGAAACATTCAATCCCGGAACGAAGAGATTCCAGGAATAGTCTTGCCGGAACGATCGACAAAAAAATGCCCGATGCATTACTGGTGAGCAGTACTGTATCGGGCATTTCTTATCGGCCATCGCTTATCCAGTTCTTTTGGTATCTTTAAGATGACCCACTCAACTATTGCTTATGTCATCTACCTGGAAGATCAAATTATCGCTCTACCTGAATTATTTTGTTTTCGCCATCCTGCTGAACAGTGTGGGTATCCTGATCCAGAAGTCGATCAACACATACCGTGTGGATGAGGTCATGGCAAGTTCCCTGGAGGCATTCAAGGATCTATCGATCGCACTTGTTTCATTTTTCGTCGGCTCCTTCCTGCCGCGCCTGGGTTATAAGCGGGGAATGCTGATAGCGCTGGCATTGGTATTCGCCGGTTGCATCGGGATGTACTTCGGCAATTCATTTACCTCCGTGCAAATACTCTTTGCATGTGTGGGTATTTCATTCGCCGTCATCAAGGTCTCTGTGTATTCGCTGATCGGGCTGATCACTACCGGCGACAAGCAGCATAAAAGCCTTCTTACCTCCATAGAAAGCTTTTTCATGATCGGTATTGCCACTGCCTCTATTGTTTTTCCGTTGTTCTACAGCGATACGGATCCAAATGCCTGGCTCCGCATTTATCTTGTGTTGGCCGTGTTGATCACTCTATCGTTCCTCGTGCTCTTATTCTCCGATTTCAAGATCGACTACCAGGTGCCGGGAAAAAGCCTGGGAGCTGATTTTATGAAGATGCTCCGGTTGCTGGCCCGCCCGCTGGTGCTGGTGTTTGCCGTAGCTGCATTCATGTATGTGATGATGGAACAGGGTATCATGAGCTGGCTGCCGACCTTCAATCAGAAAATACTTCACCTGCCGGAGAAGACCAGTGTCTTCATGACGATCATACTCACTCTGTCGATCGCATTGGGACGGTACATTTCTTCACTGCTGGTGAAGAAGATCTCCTGGCTGACCATACTGTCATTCTGCCTCGTTGGCGCGGCGCTAATGGTATTGTTTGTGCTGCCACAGGCTCAAAATCTGAAGCCGAAAGAGATATCGACTCTCGCCGACGTTCCGGTAATAGCTTATGTTTTTCCCCTGATCGGGTTCTTCCTTGCGCCCATCTATCCATTTATCAATTCATTTGTGTTAAGCGCTACGGAGAAAATATTTCATAGCCCCATGGCCTCACTGCTCGTCTTCTTTTCGGCGATCGGGGGAACATTCGGATCGCGATTGGTAGGATATTTGTTTAAGCATATCGGGGGAAGCAAGGCCTTTTATTTTTCACTGATACCGATGGCGATACTCCTGCTGTGTATATTTTTCTTCGCCAGGCTGCAGAAGAAATCCGGCACTACACCAGAGTTTACGGCCGGCGGCGGGCATTAAATTTTTTTTCATTCCATGACTGATATACAGATCTTCGATACGCATCCACTGTTCGAGGAAGTACAATTGAAAAAGGTATTCCCCGATGGAAAGACCTTCGTCGACTGCATTCCAAATGGAACATTGGCGGATATCAATCAACAGTATCTCGCAGAAAGCGTCATCGAGGGATTTGATCTTCCGGCCTTCGTGCATAAGCATTTCGAGATGCCACGTGTTTTCTCCACCAACTATGTCACGGATGTAAAGGCAGGTATAAAGGTTCACCTGGAGAAATTATGGGAAATGCTGACACGTGAGCCCGATACCTCCGGAGGCTCGCTGATCCCATTGCCCAATTCCTATATCGTTCCGGGCGGGCGCTTCGGCGAGATATACTACTGGGATAGCTATTTCACTATGCTTGGCCTGCTCGCTTCCGGCCGCTCCGCGCTCGTGGAGAACATGATCAATAATTTCTCCTATCTCATCGATACTTTTGGTTTCATCCCGAATGGCAACCGCACCTATTTCCTAAGCAGGTCGCAGCCGCCCTTCTATGCATTGATGGTGGAACTACTGAGCAGGGAGAAGGGAAAGGACATCTTGTCGCGTTACTTGCCGCAACTGGAGAAGGAATACAAGTTCTGGATGCAGGGCAGTGATAAGCTCACTTCGCAATACCGCGCAGAGCTTCACACGGTCCTTATGCCGGGCAATGAAATACTGAATCGGTACTGTGACCAGCTGGCCACACCGCGACCCGAGGCCTACCGCCACGAGATGGAGACATCTCAACGCTCCACACAATCGCCACCGGTACTCTTTCGGCATCTTCGCTCTGCGGCCGAATCAGGGTGGGATTTCTCCAGCCGCTGGTACCAGGAGGGCGGAGAATTTGAGAGCGTTCATACGGCAGACATTGTGCCGGTGGATCTAAATTGCCTGCTGTATAAGTCGGAACTGATCATCGGCGAGGCATATGCATTGTCCGGGAATAGCGAGATGAAGGAAGAATATGTGGCACTTGCGGAGGCAAGGAAGAAGGCCATCCTGAAATATTGCTGGGACGGGAATCAAAAATTTTACTTCGATTACGATCTTACTATCGACACCCGGAAGACGATACCGACGGCGGCGGCTTTTTTCCCGTTATTCGTGGGAATAGCACAAAAGGATCATGTGCAGGCGATGATGCCCACCATCGAAAAATTCATAGCCCCGGGAGGCGTTCTCACCACGCTTAACCACACCGGTCAGCAATGGGATGCCCCGAATGGATGGGCTCCGTTGCAGTGGGTAGCAATTGTGGGATTGAAGAATTATGGCATGGCAGATCTCGCGACTTCACTCGCGGATCGTTGGATAAGACTCAACATCTCCGTCTTCGAACGCACGGGCAAGCTAATGGAGAAATACGATGTACAGGACCTCGGCCAGGATGCAGGCGGAGGGGAATATCCCGGCCAAGATGGGTTTGGGTGGACGAATGGAGTGCTGCTGGCGCTGATGGAAGAGTTTGGAATGAAGGAATGAATAGACTGCATTTATCCGGGCGTAGAAATATTCAATACGCAATAATCAATATTCAATGCTCAAGTGGTGTCTCAGCGGGGTCTGGCGTAGCCGACCCCGATGGAGCTGTTTATTCCTGCAATAAGCAAAAACAAAAATTACTCAAACGGTCCCCAGGATCGAACAGGATTGTGAAAGGAAGACTCGAATGAAATATTCAATACACAATATTCAAATGCTCAAGTTGACTCGCGCGCTGATTGCACTGTCTTATCGTGCGGAAAAATACACTAAACGATATGAAATTTCGATTAGAAGACTGTCCCTTGAACATTGATTATTGAGTGCTGAATATTGTCCGAAGGACTCCGGACTCCTTCGGAGAATATTTTTTTGCCCTTAATACGCAATTCAATTAAAAATATCGCTACTCAAATGTTTAAACGCCTCCATCGCTCCCACATACTCGCACGTTCTTGCTCCAGCCTTGTTTGCATTCGCCACAAACCGCACCCATTCTTCACTGCTCAGTGATGTTGCCAGGCCGCTCTTGAGATCATTCAGCTGGTAAAGCATAGCACCAACAAAGGCATCGCCAGCACCTGTGGTATCCACCGGCTTTACGGGAATGCTGGGAACGATCACCGTCTTTCCCTCGTAGCCGAGAAGCGTTCCTTCCTTGCCAAGCGTGATGGCGAAGACGGCCTTTGATCTTTCCATGAGTACATCGGTTGCGTCCTTGAGCGTGGCCTTGCCAGTCAACAGCAGGGCCTCATCATCACTCAACTTGAAAAAATGACAGCGGCCTAAAAAATTCCAGGACTGATCAACGAAGGTCTGCGAGTTATTCTGGAAGAGAAGATGACGGTAGTTGGGATCGAAGCTGATGAAGATATCCCGCTGCAGGCATTTGTGAAAGAGATGCTCGTAGGCCGCCTGCAAGGGTCCGGGTAAGAAGCCCGTTGCGGAGCCGAAGTGAACGATCGAAAATTCATCCAGGTCGATCTTCTCTATCTCCTCCAGGCTCAGTTGGCCATCGGCGCCACGGTTGAAAAAAAAATCCCGCTCTCCATTCTCCATTAGTGATACGAAGGCGAACGTGGTAAAATAATGCGGGTCCTGCAGGATCCATTTGGTGCTGACATGAAATTCCTGCATCACATCGATCAAATGTTTCCCAAAGGGATCGGTGCCCACCTTCGCTGCGAGCTCTACCTTTCCACCCAATGCCGCAATGGCCGCCGCCACATTGGTGGGAGCGCCACCGGCTTTCTTCAGGAAATGCTGACCATCGGAGAGCGACTGGTTCGTATCCGTGCAGATCATATCGATCAGGGCTTCGCCGATGCAGAGGATTTTTTTCATGCAAATTCGTTTTTTAGAAAAAGGAATTGGTAATTGGGAATAAGGAATTGGGCTGGTCTTTGGAGAATCTTCTCATAAGGCCTAATTCCTAATCCCTTATTCCCAATTCCCCTTTTCAACCACTCACTCCACAACAGCCTGATGGTCGAGAATGAATTCGATCAACTCTTCCAATGTCACATCGATTCTGGACAATGCATCCGTAATATCTTCCCTGTTCACCTGCGCGGCGAATGACGGTGTCTTGAGGCGCTTCAATACACTTTTTACTTCCAGTCCCTCGTACCGGGTTGGACGTATCAGCGCGGCGGCATGGATCAGGCCGGAGAGTTCGTCGAAGGCATAGATCATCTTGTCCATCTGGTTCACCGGCTCCACGCCGAAGTACTTCGGCCCATGCGAGGCGATGCAATGAAGGATCTCGGGATCCACCTGCCGTGTTTCCAATTCCTCGATGATCACCCTGCAATGGCCATCCGGGAATTTCTCCCAGTCGGCATCGTGCAGCAGCCCGGCCTGTTCCCACTTCCTGGCGGTCAGTTCATCCGCATTTTCCCTTTCCAAAGCCCAGGCCTTCATGAGCGCACCTACCTGCTTCATATGAAGGCGAAGGCGTTCATTGGGAACCCAATCGTTCAATAATTCATGTGCTTCTTCAGGAGAAAGCAGGTTGCCCGAGTCCTTTGGATCGCCAAAGACGGTACGGTTGAGTTGATGGATCGACATATTTATCCTTCTGTTTTTACTTTCGAATGTAGCCAATTTCCTGAAGTCGAAGAGGCCGCCGGGCGGCCTGCCGGACCGGTGATGATTTTAACTGGTCAAAATTATTATTGATAATCAGTCGATTGTAAAGGCGTCTATTAAAAATTGCTTCCAGGATTTTGGGAAAAAACATTTCTCCCTCTTATCTTTGCACCCCCAAAGAAAACCTTGGGTATTATAAAACCGGTTACCGGGATAGCGGTAATCTTTAAAAGAAAACAAATGAGCAAATTACATTTCACGACCAAACATGCGAACGAGGCTACTGTACAACGTACCTGGTATGTTGTTGATGGTACTAATCAAACCGTTGGACGTATGTGTGCCCGAATCGCTGCGATACTTCGCGGTAAGAATAAGGCATACTATACTCCTCACGTAGACACCGGCGATTATATCGTGGTGATCAATGCCGAAAAAGTTGTCCTTACGGGCCACAAGATCGACCAGAAGATCTACGATCACTTTACCGGTTATCCTGGCGGACGTAAGGAAGAAACAGCTTCCAATCTCCAGAAGCGCCGTCCCGAAGTGCTTATCGAAAGAGCCGTAAAAGGAATGTTACCAAAGAATCGCCTGGGCCGCAAGATGTACAAGAAGTTATTCGTGTATGCCGGTGCCGCACATCCGCATACCGCACAACAACCAAAAGAGTTGAAATTCTAATCAGGCGAAAACAAAATTTAAACTTCCAAACAACACATAATGGAAAAGCAAACAACAGGTGTAGGACGTCGTAAAGAAGCTGTGACCCGGGTATTCCTTACCAAAGGAAATGGCCAGATCATTGTTAACGATAAAGACTACAAAGCATATTTTTCTCTCGTATACCTGCAGAACCAGGTTGAACGTCCTTTCAAGACCGTAGATGCGGTCGGTAAGTTCGATGTAAAGATCAATGCCGCCGGTGGTGGTGTTAAAGGACAAGCGGAAGCGGCCATGCTCGGCATCTCCCGTATCCTCGTCGAACTGAACCCCGAATTCCGCCCTGCCTTAAAGGCCGCCGGGTTGCTGAAACGCGATCCCCGTTCTGTTGAGCGCAAGAAATTCGGTCATAAGAAGGCCCGTAAGAGCTACCAGTTCTCAAAACGTTAATTGCTGGTTTATGGTTTGTGGTCATGGTGAAACTACCATACTGCTTCAACCATTTCCGACAAACGACAACCAATCAATAAAAGAATAAATAGTCTATATAATGGAAAATAGTACATCCTTACAACAGCAGCTTCTCGAAGCAGGCGTTCACTTCGGTCACCTGAAGAAGAAATGGAACCCTAAGATGTTGCCTTACATCTTCGCTGAAAAGAAAGGTATTCATATCATCGATCTTAACCGGACCGTCGAGTGCCTGCAGGAAACTGCAGCTGCCATGAAGCAGATCGCGCGCAGCGGAAAGAAGATCCTTTTCGTTGGCACGAAGAAACAAGCGAAGGATATCGTGAACGAATCTGCCCGCCGCGTCAACATGCCGTTCGTTACGGAGCGCTGGTTAGGTGGAATGCTGACTAATTTCAATACCGTCCGCAAGAGCGTGAAGAAGATGCAAAGCATCGAGAAGATGCTGAGCGACGGATCTTTCGATAGCATTACGAAGAAAGAGCGCCTTACCCTGAGCCGCGATCGCGACAAGATGGATAAGGTATTAGGTGGTATCGCCCAATTGGGTCGTGTTCCTGCCGCCCTGTTCATCGTCGACATCGGCCATGAGCACATTGCCCTTTCCGAAGCAAAAAGACTCGGCATTTCTACTTTCGGCGTCGTGGATACGAACTGCGATCCCAATAAAGTCGACTTTGCTATCCCTGCAAATGACGATGCTACCAAATCGATCGCCATCATCGTTAACTACCTGACTGCAGCCATTGCAGAAGGTCTGGCCGAACGCCAGGCAGCAAAGGAAGATGATACGGAAGAAACAACTGGTGATGATAATGAAAAGAGAGCAGCCCGTTTGGAAGCCGAAGCGCAAAATGAAGCAGGGCGCGGACGTGGAGCCCGTGGCGGCGGTCGCGGAACCGGTAATGCAGGTGGCGGCGCCGGTGGTGCAGGACAAGGCGGACAAAGACGCCGTACCGGTAGCGGTGGCGGACAAAGAGGTGGTAGTGGCGCCGGTGGCGGAAGGAGATAAGTAAGCCGCTGGAAGTTTAATTCCATGGCTTGGTTGCCAGGGCTTACTGCGTCGATCTGATTTTTTAATTATTTCAAATTATTTGATATGAGCACCGTAACAATAAGTGCACAGGACATTAATAAGCTCCGCCAGGCAACTGGCGCGGGTATGCTGGATTGCCGGAAGGCATTGACAGAGACCAATGGTGATTTCGAAGCGGCCATCGACTGGCTGCGCAAGCACGGACAGAAAGTAGCGGCAAAGAGAAGCGATCGTGAAGCAAAGGAAGGAGTAGTCATCGCCCAGACAACTGCCGATAATAAGACCGGCATCATTGTGTGTGTGAGCTGTGAGACCGACTTCGTTTCAAAGAACACCGACTTCGTAGCCATGGTACAAAGCATCGCCGATGTAGCGATCGCCAGGAATATCAAGACAGCGGAAGAACTAAACGATGCGGTTGTCAATGGTGCAAAGGTCTCCGACCTCATCAATGATAAGTTGGCAGCGATCGGTGAAAAGATCGGCATCACTAAGTTCGAAAGAGTTGAAGCCCCTTATGTCGCCTCTTACATCCACGGAGCGTACCGCATAGGTGTGCTAATCGGGTTGAACAAGGAATCCGCCGAAGCGGGCAAGGACCTCGCGATGCAGATCGCCGCGCTTAATCCCGTTGCAGTCGATGCGGATAATGTTCCAGCCGATGTGATAGCACGTGAAAAGGCGATCATCGTCGATGTGATGAAGCAGGATCCCAAGATGGCCGGTAAGCCCGATGAGATGATCGCGAAGATCGCCGAGGGTAAACTGGGTTCATTCTTTAAGGAGCAGACATTGACTGCCCAGGCATTCGTGAAGGACCCGGGACAATCAGTTGCCGAATACCTGAAGAAGGCCGGCGATATCAAAGTAACCGAATTCAAGAGAGTAGCAGTCGGTTAAACCCGCCTGAAACCCAAATAATCGAGCGCCCCTTACCGGGCGCTTTTTTTATGTTTGCAGGATGAATGAGCACGACAAATACTTCGAATCGAACAAGAAGATCTGGAACCAGCGGACCAAGGTACACAGGGACTCGTCATTCTATGATCTCGAGGGATTCCGTAAGGGAAAGACCGTTCTCACCCCGATCGAACTGAATGAACTGGGTGACGTGAATGGAAAGTCGATGCTGCATCTTCAATGTCATTTTGGAATGGATAGCCTTAACTGGGCAAGGCTCGGTGCGAAGGTCACGGGGATAGATATTTCCGATGAAGCCATTCGCGTAGCGCGCGAGTTGAACGAGGAACTCCACCTCGATGCCGAATTCCATTGCTGCAATTTATATGACCTGCACCCTGCGCATATGGAGGCGAGCGGAAACTGGCCGCTAGGGAAAAAGGCGGGAGTCTCCTTCGATATAGTGTTTACATCATATGGCACCATCGGTTGGCTGCCTGACCTGGACAAGTGGGCCCAAACGATTGCCTGGTACCTCCGCCCCGGCGGCATATTCTACATGGCGGAATTTCATCCCGTCGCCTGGATGTTCGACGATGAATTCACACATATAAAATACTTCTACGATAACCGCGAACTCATCACCGTAGAAAACTATGGCACCTATACCGATCGGAATGCGGCGATCGCGGGCACGGAATACAGTTGGAACCATAGCATCAGCGAGGTGTTGAATGCATTGCTGAAGAATGGACTTCACCTCTCGCATTTCAATGAATTCATGTATTCTCCCTACTCCAATTTTGCGGGCAGCGTGCAGGGCGAAGATGGCAATTGGCGGATCAGCGGGATGGAAGGAAAGATTCCTCTTGTCTATTCGCTGAAAGCGATCAAGGCCGGATAAGAAGACAGCTGTTCATTCTCCTGCCATTTAATGGGGAAAGCGTAAGCTGGTGGTGAAGGCCGAATTCCCCTATCTTCGCAGCGAAAAAAACGCGCTTCATGCTCCCAAAATATAAACGTATCCTGTTGAAGCTTTCCGGCGAATCCCTGATGGGGAGCAAGAGTTTCGGAATGGACAATGCAGTGATCAGCCAATACGCCCAGGACATAAAATCGATCACTGAATTGGGAGTGCAGGTAGCCATTGTTATCGGCGGTGGAAATATCTACAGGGGCATGAACGAAGCTGAGACGGGCATCGAAAGGGCGCATGGCGATTATATGGGTATGCTTGCTACCGTTATCAATGGAATGGCTTTGCAGGCGGGACTGGAACGTGTTGGCGTCTATACCAGGTTGCAGAGCGCGATCAAGATGGAACAGATCGCGGAGCCTTATATCCGGCGGCGTGCGATCCGTCACGTTGAAAAAGGCAGGGTGGTAATCTTCGGTGCAGGTACAGGTAATCCATACTTCACCACGGATACAGCGGGTTCATTGCGCGCGATCGAGATCAGTGCGGATGTGATCCTGAAGGGAACGCGGGTGGATGGCATCTATACTGCCGATCCCGAAAAAGATCCAACGGCAACGAAGTTCGGTACGATCACTTTCCAGGAATGCCTTACCAAGAATCTCCGGGTCATGGATATGACGGCCTTTACACTATGCATGGAAAATAATCTCCCGATCATTGTGTTTGATATGAATAAGGAAGGCAATCTCCGCCGTGTTGTGACCGGCGAGAAGGTGGGAACCCTCGTTAGCGGCTGATCTCCTACTGCACGAACTTCCTGAAGGCGGGATTCAGCAGGCCGACCAATTCCGTAAATGGAATGAATACCACGATCTCTCCCATTGCATAGGGCCCGATCTCATACGGCTGGTAGCCGAAACCAATGCCTTTTCCGGTCAGGAAAAAATTCTCCGTCGGTTCTATCTTATCTCCAAACAAACCAGCTTCGCTTAACGGTTGGCTGGCGGACAGCTTGAAGTCCCTCCTGAAAAATTTCTCGATCAGCCCAGCCAGCGGTTTCTTGCCGGCCGCAGTGATCACATCTGCCAATTTGATTTCCTTCCTGCTCCCAAGATCAATGGAGAAATACGCAGTTCCGTAGTTGCCATGGGCTCCGCCCGTATAGGAGTAGTTGGTACTGGCGAGAGTAAGCAACCCCATTGACCGGTAAAGAATAAGAACATTCTGATCCTCCTGCAGGCTGTATGAAGAGGGGAATGAAACGACTTCGCTGTCGGCCACGTCCTGGTTTTCCTTTCGGTATCCATCCATGAAATCCTTCTTTTGTTTCAATAGGAATTTGCCGATGTCCTCGCTGCTGTTCTTATGCCCGAACAATTGATTGACCAGTTTCCTGAGGTAAACGCCAACCGGGGATTGCTCATGCGGCCATATGGTAGAGGCCTCGTAGCTGGCCGAGGGGGAATTCTCCAAAGAAGGCTTCAGATCCAGGCTGCCTTCCACATAGATCATGTCGAAACTCAATGAATCCCTTCTTGTTTCGGTTGCCGTGATGGCAAGTTCCTTTGATTGCTCATCCTTCCGCCAGGTTCCGGCCAGGGTAGTACCCGTTATGGTTAGAACCAGCGTTTCGTCCGTGGATTCATTGCCGGGAATATAGGCCGAAAGCCTGATTTGCTCCCGGGCCACGTTAAGCTGGCCGGGGAGCACCGAAGTATCGCTTCCCGTGCCCGCCAGGCGGAAAGGCCGCTGGGTCTTTTCGTAATAGTAGAAACCCGAATACGTGTCTCCGGCCTTGTGCAAATGCAGCACAATGGGATACTTGTCGATGGTTCCGGAGAACTGCCGGTACCAGCTTATGGGCAGGGATTGGGCACTTATAAGGGTGTGAGATAGGACGGTGCAGAGGAAAAGGAGGACCTTTTTTTTCATTTGGGAAACAATGCTTTTGAATTTTAAATATACCTATTATCTTGTGGTACTTTCTCTCCCTGCTTGTGAAAAACAATTGGCCGCATTCTGGCTAATTTTTAATAGTTTCAATTAATCTTAATCGTTACAATGTTATGATGGCAGCTGGACTTACGCTCTCAGTCCTTGAGATCATTGTGTTGCTTTTTGGTGCCATAATCCTGGGCATAACTATTCACTTTTTCATCACCAGTCGCAAGAGCCTCAAGGCCACCCGCGAGGGAATGGAGAAGACCAATCGCGTGGAAGACGAATGGAAGCTTCGCTATTTCAATGATACGGAAGTAAAAGACAAGGAACTCTCTCACCTGAAGAGTAAACTCATGGAAGCTGAGGAGAACAGTCATATTTATTCGATTGAGGCGGAAGAAATGCGGAATCGCAACCGTGTATTGAAGACGGAGCTGGAAAATGCGAGGAACACCAGCCACGCTCCACAGGACCAGGAGAAGACGATCGAGGATCTCCGGGCGCAGGTAAGGCAGCTACAGCAGGAGATCGCACAGGCGCCGAGAGCATCACACACGGGGCATGAGGGCGAGCGGCCGGATTATCTTGAACAATTGAAGGAAGCAAAGAACAGCCTGATAGATCATAACCAGAAGATCAACCAGCTCCTGGGCAATATCGAAGTGATCAAGGAGAAGGAAGAGATACAGAGGGAAATGCTTCACCAGAACGAGGAACTCGCCGCAGAGATCGACCGTATGCGTAATAGCCTCTCGCAGAAGGAGCAGGAAATAAATACGATAAAACAAAAGGAACATCTTACACAGGAGATGACCTCGATGCTGGATAATGCCTACAATGATTTCAACCTTTTGCAGGGGAAGATCCACAAACTGGAATCTCAGCTGACCTCATCGAAGATGATGAATATGGAATTTGAGGATCTTAAGGAAGAACATTCCAAGCTCACGCGCGACCTGGATGAGCAAAGACTGAAGACCAGTGCACTCACCGCGGAGAATGCCGAGCTGAATGCTTCTCTTTTGGAGAAAACCGATAAACTCAGGGACGTGAACTTTCAGCGCCAGCAACTACAGAAGAAAGTGGCCTATCTCGAAGAATTGAATAATGATCTCCAGGTGGTCTCTGAGGCCAATAAGAAACTTGAGAATCAGCTGCGCCGGGTCGGCGAATTGGAAAGCATGCTCAATGTTGTCTCGGAGGAAAGGGACAAACTGATGGAAAGGCAGCCTGAAAAGCCAATGTGATAATTTTGTTTTTGAACCACCAAGGCACAAGGGCACGAAGGGGCACAAAGAAATACAAGAACTAATTTGATAATTTGACAATTTGGCAATGTGCCAATGGTGCGTGTTATGCGAAGCTTTTGTGCCCTTAGTGGGTTGCATATTGAAATTGCAACAACCACTACGACTAGCACGCCCAATTGGCACATTGGCATATTTTCGAATTGGCTAATTATCAAATTACCAAATTATCAAATTACAGTATGGATCTCCGCAGCATTCGCCGCAACTATTCCCAGAAAACATTATCGGAAGAAGAGATGGACAAGAGTCCTATCCGGCAATTCAGGCGCTGGTGGGAAGAGGCTGTCGCCTCTGAGATCGATGAGGTAAATGCCATGACATTGGCAACGGCATCGGCCGACGGGATCCCGTCCGCGAGAATAGTGCTCCTGAAGGGATTGTCTGACGAAGGATTTATTTTCTATACAAACTATGAGAGTTACAAGGGAAGGCAGTTGGCGGAGAACCCTAAGGCCTGCCTGGTCTTCTTCTGGAAGGAATTGGAGCGGCAGGTGCGTATCACCGGTATTGTAAAAAAGGTGGGGGAAGAAATGAGTGATGAATACTTCAGTTCACGGCCCGTTCTGAGTCAGCTTGGGGCGATCGTATCCCCGCAAAGCAGGATCATAGAGAACAGGAACTGGTTGGAGACGCGGTTTAAAGAAGCGGAAGAAAAAAGTAAAACTGACCCCATCATACGCCCGGACAATTGGGGCGGATATATCATTCAGCCGGTCCTGATAGAATTCTGGCAGGGCAGACACTCCCGGCTACACGACAGGCTGGAATATTCGTTGCAGGAAAATGGGGAATGGGGGGTGGTGAGGTTGGCCCCTTGATCAGGAATCAGGAATAAGTAATTTGGAATTAGGGCGACGAGCTAAATATTTTGCCTACAGGGGATGAAGCTTGTCGAGGAGCCCAATTCCCAATCCCTAATTCCCAATTCCTTGATTGTATATAAAGATTAGCTCTTCTTTTTCACGGCGGCCTTCTTCACCGCAGCCTTCTTTGCAGGGCGGCTCTTGCCGAATGATCCCTTGAAGCGTTTTCCTTTTGCTGTTTTTTTATCTCCTCTGCCCATAATTTAGTTTTTAAGATTTGATTTGCAAAGATATGATTTAATTAAAAAAGCTCCGTACTAATAGAAGCACTGGAGCTTTTTAATGTTGTAAGGGTGCAATTACATTTTTGCAGAAAGTTCTTTACCAGCCTTAAATTTAGCCACCTTGCGGGCCTTGATCTTAATGACTTCACCAGTCTGAGGGTTACGGCCATTACGGGCAGCTCTCTTGGAAACCGAAAAAGTACCAAAGCCAACCAGGGTAACTTTGCCACCACCTTTCAATGTCTTTGTAACGGCTTCAACAAAAGAATCCAGCGCTTCATTTGCCTGTGTCTTGGTAATACCCGCATCATCGGCGAGTTTCGTGATTAATTCAGCTTTGTTCATGATCTAGTTTTTTATATGATTTTGTAACAGGCGACAAATTTATACGGTTTTCCATACCGATAAAAAAAATCTTTCGAATTTTATGATTTTAATAAACCGCCCGAACCCGCTACGGACAAGGTTTTTAGCGGATTTTGTAAAAGTGATTTTACGAAGTAATTTTATGGCCCAGGCTGAAACCCTTTACCAGCCCATATCCTGTGTGAAATAAGAGGAAATGCGCGCGGGAATAACGTTTGCGGAGAATATACAATTGTGTCCGTAAAGGCAAATTAAATATTTATTTTTTGCACACTCAATTCACAACCTGCAGGAGGGAAGTGAAGGATACAAATGAATCTCCCCATTTCTCCCTGGCCTTCCTTGTAAATTCATCTTCATGCTTATTTCTAAAATCTGAATAGAATGAATGATCGTTCGCAAAATGCTGCACGGCATATGTCGGTCCTTCCGTTTCATCCACCTCGAGCAGGCGAAGAACAACGACACGATCGAATAGTCCCGTTGCAAGGATCGCGGGAATATAATCTGCGTGTATCCAGGTCAGCCATGCTGCAGCGATCAACGTATCTACCTTAACCGTCAAATTATAGATGATAGCATTCCCTGGCTTTGCAGATCTGGTTGTTGCTTTCATATAAATGGTTTGTTCCGGTCACGGTTTGAGCTCGAGGTACACCGGGCAATGATCAGATTGCTTTACATCGGGATAAATATCCGCATTCACCAGGTGTTTCTTCAATGCGTCCGTAACATTGATATAGTCGATGCGCCATCCCTTGTTATTCAGCCGGACGGTAGGGAAACGCTGGCTCCACCAACTATAGCGGTGTGGTTCGGGATGAAACTGGCGGAAGGTATCTATCCAGCCACTCTTGAGGAATTTAGTCAGCCATTCTTTTTCCTCGGGCAGGAAGCCGGATGACTTCTTATTTCCCTTCGGGTCATGGATATCGATATCCTGGTGCGCAATATTATAATCGCCGCAGACGATCAGTTTCGGATGTTTCTTCTTAAGCTCCGTGAGATAGACATAGAACTCATCCAGCCACACATACTTGAAACTCTGCCGTTCGTCCCCGGTGGTTCCGGAAGGGAAATAGGCATTGATCAAACGAATATCACCGAAATCGAGTTGTATCACACGGCCCTCGTCGTCGCTTATCTTATGGCCGGTACCATAAGCCACGTGATCGGGTTTTATCTTTGTAAATACGGCCACTCCGCTATATCCCTTCTTCTGCGCACTGAACCAATAGTCCAGGTACCCGAGATCGGTAAACAGTTTGTGGTCCACATTTTCCTTTGCCGCCTTCGTTTCCTGCAAACAGATGATATCTGCGGGATCAGTTTTCAACCATTCGATCAATCCTTTGTTGATTGCTGAGCGGATACCATTTACATTGTAGCTGATGATGCGCATGAAGAGTTCTTTTTTCAAAGTACCGTATTATTTTACTCTTGTCAAAATCAAAGCAGATGTTAAGAGTATCAATCATTGAATAGAAATGTTTTATTTTAGTCGGTTTAAATAAGATCCATAATGAGCGAGACAGAAAAGATCATTCCTTCCAAACAGCACGTTTATCTCGACGGCCCCAAGAGCCGGGGTTATGAGCTGAGCTTTGCCTTCCGGGTATTCAGGCAGTTCATCAAGGGCTTCCGGGTACTGCATTTCGTAGGGCCGTGCATTACTGTCTTCGGCTCCGCCCGCTTCAACGAAGACCATCCTTACTACGCTAAAGCGCGCGAATTCGGGAAACGCATTGCGGCGCTTGGCTTCACCACTATGACGGGAGGAGGTCCGGGCATTATGGAGGCGGCAAACCGTGGCGCATTCGAGAATGCTGGCGCCTCTGTTGGCTGTAATATCCGCTTACCGTTCGAACAAAAGGAGAATCCATACGTCCAGAAATCGGTGACGTTTGAACATTTCTTCGTGAGGAAAGTATTGCTCATAAAGTATTCCTATGCCTTCATCATCATGCCGGGTGGGTTCGGTACCATGGATGAATTCTTCGAGACGCTGACACTCGTTCAGACAAAGACGATCACGCAATTTCCCATTGTCTTATTCGGCAAGGAGTATTACCGGGGACTGATGGATACACTGGAGGAAATGGCGCAAAGGGGAACTATTGCGAAGGAAGACATGGATCTCGTGCTGCATACGGATGATATGGACGAGGCTATGAATCATATTCATCACTATATCACTACTAATTATAAGGTGAAGCCGAGGAAGAGATTTAGATGGCTGCTGGAGAAGAGGTAAGACGTTTAACTGGCCTATGGATGTAAGGCGTAAGAAATATTCAATAATCAATGTTCAATGCTCAATGGGCAGTCTCCTAATCGAAATTTCACTTCGTTTAGTATATTTTTCTATACGATATGACAGTTCAATCAACGCGAGGGTCAACTTGAGCATTGATTATTGAATATTTCTACGCCAATCCTGTACAAACTCTATCGACTAATTGTCTGTCTACTGTATCAATACGATTGTTCCAGCAATAATCAAGAGCCCTCCAATAATTACCTTTGTATCCATCGGCTCTTTTAGAATGAGAAAGGACAGGACGATGGCTATCGCCACACTCAGCTTATCGATCGGGGCCACTTTGGAAACGGGCCCAGCCGAGAGCGCCTTGAAATAAAATAGCCAGGAAAGACCGGTGGCAATACCCGAAAGCCCCAGGAAGATGAGGTTGGTCCGGGTCAGGCTCTTCATGTTCTTCAATTGCCCCGTGGCAAGAACGATGCCCCAGGCAACAAATAGAATGACGATGGTCCTGATGGCCGTCGCCAGGTTTGAGTTGACACCCTTGATCCCGATCTTGGCGAGAATGGCGGTCAATGCAGCAAAGACCGCGGAGAGGACTGCGTATAGCTTCCACATAAGAAGTGAATTTGATAATTTGGCAATTTGGTAATTAGACAATGTGCAAATTAGCAAATTAGTAAATGTGCCAATGAGTGCGTGCTTCGATCGGGTAGATCGAAGCTAAATGAAGCAGAGCCATGTGGGGAACTTAATGGAATATCACGCCATCATTGGCACATTGGCTAATTTGCACATTGTCTAATTACCAAATTGCCAAATTATCAAATTGTCAAATTGGCCTTCCTATCTTTGACCACTCAAACTCATCAACCATGACTGCAGTCGAGATCCTGGGCTACGCCGCCGGCGCCATTACCGCGCTGACCTTCTTACCCCAGGTGATCAAGACCTGGAAGGACAAGTCCGCGAAGGATATTTCACTACTGACGTTCCTGATCGCGGCCGTGAATGAGACCATGTGGATCGTGTATGGCGCCCTGCTTGACAACTGGGTGATCATTCTTACCAATTCCGTGGTCCTGGCAATGTCACTGACGATGATCTATTTTAAACTACGTTATAATAAGTAATGGCAGACATCAAGGCAATCATCTTCGACCTGGGAGGTGTACTCATCGACTGGAACCCTCATCACGTATTCAATGAGACCTATTTCGACTCGGAACAAAAGCGAAAGGAATTCTTCGATACCATCTGTACGAGCGACTGGAATGAAGAGCAGGACGCAGGCCGATCCATTGTCGTGGCCACACAAGACCTCATCGCCAAACATCCGGAGTGGGAGACTTCCATCCGGGACTTCTATGGCAGATGGACTGAAATGCTGAAGGCGCCCATTCCCGAGACCGTGGAGATCTTCCGGGAATTAAAGAAAAGCGGCAGGTATAAGATCTATGCTCTCACAAACTGGCAGTCCGGCCTGTTTGATATCGCGCTGGTGCGCTATGATTTTTTACACTGGTTCGATGGCCGGGTAGTAAGCGGCGAAGAGAAGACACGAAAGCCATTTCCGGAATTCTATCAGCGGTTGCTCGATCGCTATAATGTAAAGCCAGAAGAAGCCCTATTCATCGATGACAATCTCCGCAATGTGCATGCAGCCGAGGCCATGGGAATAAAAAGCCTGCATTTCGAGGGCGCGGCGCAGTTGAGGAAGAAGTTGGTGGAGCTGGGGATTTTAAACAAGAATTAGCCAATTAGCCAATGTGTCTCCCGGCAATTATAAACGACCCTTGCCCCAGCGGGGCAACATGTTTGTAGCAAACCCACACCCCCCCGTGATTATTGCCCCAGCGGGGCAACATGTCAGAAAAAAAATGTTCAGGGAAGAATACGTCGAATTGTTATCGGGCACGCCATTGATGATAAGAAATATATTTTGATCAACCAGCAGGTTTACATGTTGCCCCGCTGGGGCAAAGGATGCGTAGGCGCCGATTTGCTACAAACATATTGCCCCTCTGGGGCAAGGGTCGCCTGGGTTTGCGGGTGTGTTACGACAATGGAGTTAAAAAATATCCGGGAAGAATACATTGAATTGCTATCGGGCATGGCATTAATGATAAGAAATATATTTTGATCAACCAGCAGGTTTACATTTGCCCCGCTGGGGCAAAGGTTGCGTGGGGGTGCTGATTTGCTACAAACATATTGCCCCTCTGGGGCAAAGGTCGCCTGCATTTGTGGGTGTGTTACAACATGGGTTTGAAAAAAATATTTAGCAAAGAATACATCGAATTGTTGTCAGGTATCACATTGATAGTAAGAAATATTTTTTGACAATTGGTAAATGTGCAAATTGGCCAAGTGATAATGCTCCTAATCAGTAAAGACATTCCACATCGGAGCACGCCCAATTGGCACATTTACGAACCTGCCTACCGGCAGCTATGCCTTACCTAAATTTTTTGTGTCATTAATTCATAAACACTTGCTGCATGGCATAGTTGCTGATAGCCCAGCCATACCG
>Ga0193753_10001356_pt1 | contig 21028 bp, 19 predicted proteins | sample H1c2metaG_FD_144925 | JGI IMG/M metagenome (GOLD analysis project Ga0193753, IMG submission 144925) | Soil microbial communities from a riparian zone of the East river system, Colorado, United States - H1c2 | ecosystem: Environmental > Terrestrial > Soil > Riparian zone | place: USA: East...
CGGGAGGAAAGGACCTGCATCTTATAAACGGAGGAATGCTCCTGGTTCTCCTGGTCTTTCTTCTCCTGCTCCTGGATCTTCTTCATGAGCTGGCACTTGCCATTGCAATGCATCTTAGGACGCGCCTTATTGACACAGTTCTTTGCATATGCTGCGCTATCCATGTAGTAATCGACATAGTAGAATTCACGGCCAAACATTTGCGCCATGAAGGAGAAGAGTATTATTGCAGTTGACAGTTTTAACACAACTGCACGAAGGTATACAATTTGGCAATTTGATAATTTGATAATGGGTTTACTCCAGAATAAAAGTCCTGTCGAATTAGAGGGTCATTGTCAAATTACCAAATTATCAAATTGCCAAATTTATTACCAGTAAATCGTATACAACGCCGCCAAAATTCCCGTCACTATCAATGCTCCGACGGCAAAGACAGGCGCGAGTTTGAACATCTTCCTATCTATCTCCAGGCCCTTGGGTACAATGCCTTTCTTATTCTCGTACAGGCTGATGACGACCATTACGGCAACGCAGATGACGAAGACAAACCCCATCCGGTCGATGAAAGGTATCTCGTACACACCTTTTTCATTGGCCTTGGAGAACCCATAGCGCGACAGGAACGACAGATCCACGACCCGCGGCATGAATTTGAATAGAAGTGATAATATGAACCCACCGATCGTGGCAAACAATGCCGCGCTCGATGTGGTCTTCTTCCAGAAAAAACCGAGAATGAACATGGCGAATATGCCCGGGCTCACGAAGCCCGTGTATTCCTGTATATATTGAAAGCCGCCCTTCTTATCTATCCCCATCAGCGGCGCAATGAGCACTGCGAGGAGCATGGCCACCACCACTGTGATCTTCCCGACCTTCACCATTCGTTTTTCATCCGCATCCGGTTCGAGTTTCTTCTTGAAGATATCCAGCGTAAAGATCGTCGAGATGCTATTCGCCTTCCCCGCAAGTGAGGCAACTACCGCGGCAGTCAATGCCGCGAATGCGAGACCCTTCAGTCCCGCCGGTAACAAATTCAACAATACAGGATAGGCCTTATCGGGATTTATCTCCGAACCCATCATCATCTCATGCTGAAAATCGCCCTGCTGGTGCAGCACATAGGCGGCGATGCCCGGCAATACAACGATCACCGGCATGAGTAATTTCAGGAAGGCGGCAAACAGGATACCCTTCCTTGCTGTAGGAAGCGTGGCACCCAATGCGCGCTGAGTGATATATTGGTTGCAACCCCAGTAGTTCAGGTTCACGATCCACATGCCGCCGATAAGCACTGTGAGTCCTGGCAGGTCCATGTAATTTGGATTGTCTTTTTTGAATATCATATGGAAGTGATCATTCGCCTGCTGCGTCATTATCTTAAACCCATTGAGAACCCCTGTTGTCCCGAATTTCTCCGAAACCAGGTTCAATGCCAGGTAGGTGGTGACGAGTCCGCCGAGAATGAGAAAGAATACCTGGATCACATCGGTGTAACCGATCACCTTCATCCCACCGAGGGTAATGAAGATGGCGAATATCGCGAGCATGTACATGCAAAGCGTTCGATCGATGCCCGAGATGCTCTCGATAGCCAGGGCGCCGAGGTAGAGAATAGAGGTAAGATTTACCAATACGTAAAGGAGTAACCAAAACACAGCCATGATCATGGCGACAGTTCCATTATATCGTTGGCTGAGGAACTGCGGCATGGTATAGATCTTGTTCTTCAGGTACACGGGGATAAAGAATATGGCCACGATGAGAAGTGTAGCTGCAGCCATCCATTCGTAGGTAGAAATCGCCAGCCCCATCTTGAAACCGCTGCCGCTCATTCCTATGAATTGTTCTGCCGAGATATTGGAGGCGATCAAAGACGCGCCGATCGCCCACCAGGTCAAAGATCCCTCTGCCAGGAAGTAATCATGTGATGCCGATACGCTCGCCTTCTTCTTTCTTCGATAGATCCAGTATCCATAACCGGCCACGATAATGAAGTAAAACAGAAATACAATATAATCCTTCGGTTGAAGAGAATTCATACAGCAAATTATTTACAATTGTTTAATCCTTAAATATACCTGTTAATTATGTTTTCAAAATATTCTTGTTTCCCACTTATCATTGCCGGTTCTCCTGCGGTTATCGCATGATCGCGCAGTTGTTCGAGGCTGAGTTTTCCTTCTTCGAACTGTTTGCCTTGGCCTGCATCGAAGGAGCTATAACGGTTACTGCGTAGCTTCCTGTAATCGGAATGCTGCAGCATCTTATCTGCGGCCAGCAATGCGCGTGCAAAGGTGTCCATTCCCCCGATATGTGCATGGAAGAGATCCGCCGCATCCGTACTGTTGCGCCTGATCTTCGCATCGAAGTTGATGCCGCCACCACCAAATCCTCCTGCCTCTATGATCACGAGCATCGCCTCCACCAGTTCATTCACATTGTTTGGGAATTGATCGGTATCCCACCCGTTCTGGTAATCGCCACGGTTGGCATCCATGCTTCCGAGCAGTCCTGCATCTGCCGCTACCTGCAGTTCATGCTGGAAGGTATGCCCGGCAAGCGTGGCATGGTTCACCTCAATATTCAATTTAAAATCGCCGATGAGCTCATATTGACTAAGAAAGCCGATCACGGTCTCGCAGTCATAGTCGTATTGATGTTTGCTGGGTTCACATGGTTTCGGTTCAATGAAGAAGGTTCCCTTAAAACCATTTCTCCGCGCATAGTCTTTCGCCGTATGAAGAAACCTGGCCAGGTGTTCCTTCTCGCGTTTCATATCCGTATTCAACAGGCTCATATAACCCTCGCGCCCTCCCCAGAATACATAATTTTCGCCGCCTAAGGCGATCGTCGCATCAAGTGCGGCCTTCACTTGTGCGCCTGCATGCGCCAGCACATGGAAGTCCGGATTGGTGGCGGCGCCATTCATGTAACGGCGGTTGCTGAAGAGATTGGCCGTGCCCCAGAGGAGCTTCACGCCACTTTCCTTTTGCTTTTCGGCAAAATAGGAAGTGATCGCCTGGAGACGCCGTTCGTTATCGGCTACATCATTGGTATAGTCGATGGCATCCACATCGTGGAAACAATAGTAAGGCATGCCGAGCTTCGTAATGAATTCGAAAGCGGCATCCGCCTTATCCTTCGCCCTTTCGAGCGCATCCTGTTTTTCATTCCAGGGGAAAAGATGCGTAGGCTCACCAAAGGGATCGGCGCCGCTGCCGACAAAACTATGCCAGTAGGCGCAGGCGAAGCGCAGCCATTCCTTCATTGGCTTTCCTCCCACTATTTTCTTCTCATCGTACCAGCGGAATGCAAATGGATTATCGCTTTCTGTTCCCTCGTATTTGATCGGGGGAATATCTTTGAAGAATTCCTTCTTTCCTTTTATGACTGCCATCTTGAGATATTGATTGGGTTAAAAAATTAATTGATTAGCAGATTGCCGTTTCCCACGATCGATCCAGGTGTTCCTTCACTATGCCTTTCCATCGTCCATACAAGGCGTCGTAGGTCTTCGATGCCTTTGGATGAATGACACCGGTAGGTTTCCTGTTATGCGCGGCCGTGGCAGCGTCCTTATAGATACCTGCTCCGATACCCGCGCCGAGTGCGGCGCCATAGCTTCCATCACCATCATAAAACTCCACGGATACATCGTTCACATCGGCGAAGGCCTGCGCGAAGACATCGCTGAGAAAGAGATTCGTGCGACTGGCACGGATCACCGTTGGTCGTATCCCATTTTCCCGCATGATATCGAGACCATAACGGAATGAAAAGGCAATGCCCTCCTGCACCGCCCTGATCATATGCGTCCTCTCGTGAAGATTAAAATCGAGGAAATGAAAATGGGCCCCGATGATGCGGTTATTCAGCATCCGCTCCGCGCCATTGCCAAATGGGATCGCAACAAGACCATTGGACCCCGGCTCTATTCTTTCTGCCTCTTTGTTCAATTCATCATAACCAAGCGAAGCGCCTGCAATATTCTTTATCCACCGGTTGAAGATACCCGCGCCGTTTATGCATAACAGAATGCCGATCTTCCTGTCGTTCTTCTCATGATTCACATGCGCGAAACTGTTGATCCTCGATTGCTGGTCATAGCTGAGCTGATCGCTGACGCCGTAGATCACACCGGAGGTCCCAGCCGTCGCCGCTACTTCACCGGGTTGCAGCACATTCAATGATAATGCATTGTTGGGCTGATCGCCGGCCTTGTAAGCAACGGGAATGCCGGGTTTCAACAATAGCAACCCAGCTATCTTCTTATCGAGGCGCCCATGGTCGCCGAAAACCGGTCTTACAGAGGGGAACAATGCACGGTCGAAACCGAAATAGTCGATGATGGCGTCCGCGATCGTCTCTTCTTTGAAATCCCAGAATATACCCTCGGACAATGCGGACGCGCTCGTGGTGGCCTCGCCGGTCAGTCGCATGGCGATGAAGTCGCCGGGCAACATTATCTTGTCCGCCTTGTCGTAGATAGCAGCTTCGTTTGCCTTTACCCAGCCGAGCTTTGCGGCGGTGAAATTCCCCGGTGAATTCAGGAAGCTTGCCAGGCAATGCTCCTCTCCTATATTATGAAAGGCTGTGTCGCCAATCCCGACAGCGCGGCTGTCGCACCAGATGATCGAATTCCGCAGCACATGTTGTTCTCTATCCACCATCACGAGGCCGTGCATCTGGTAGGCAATACCGATGGCTGAGATATCGAGGGGATCGTACAATTTTGTGGCGTGGCAACGGAGAATGGCCTGCTGTACATCATTCCACCAGGTATCGGGGCTCTGTTCGGCCCAGCCGGGATGCAATGAGAGAATAGCAGTTTCGGAATCGGGATAGTGCGCGGAGGCAATACAGGCTTGCGACGTTGCATCCACAATGGAGACCTTTATAGAAGAGGTGCCGAGATCAATACCCATTAACAACATAGGGAAGCAATTATTAGTACTAGGAGGCTCAAGTTACCGGCTGTGAAAAAGAAAGCCTACCACTTTATTGTCAAAAACTAAAACTATCTTAATAATTTGAGGAAATTTACAAAAGAAAAATCATTAAGATAGTATCTGGATGAAGCCGATAATAGAAAAGCTCCCCTTGAGCGACGACAGCTCATTCGTTGCGCGCACCTACCGGACGCCCCATTTCGAAGTGCCCTGGCACCAGCATATCGAATACGAGCTCATTCTGTTTACAGATGGGGAAGGAACCAGTTTTATCGGCAATCATGTCGGTGAATTCAAGACCGGCGATATCTTCTTCCTGGGTTCCAATCTCCCACACACTTTCCAGAAGGCCATCAGGGACCTGAGCATGGAGGCGGTGGTCATCCAGTTCAGGGAAGATTTCTGGGGCAGTGATTTCCTCCATCTCCCGGAATGCAAATCGTTGCGCCAGCTCTTCGAGGTATCGATGAAGGGACTGAAGCTAACAGGTGAAACGAAGAGGACGGCGAAGACGATGATCCACGACATCGAACGACTTTCCGGACTGCGCCGGATCACACAGCTATGCGACTGTCTACAGCTGATAGCCGAAGGCGGCGACTATGAAACCGTATCGACACAGGATACGACGGCATTCAATTCAAAGAAACAGGAACGCATCGACAGGATCTTCCGTTTTACGATCGACCATTTCCAGGATACCATCACGCTCAATACCGTGGCGGCGCATGCGGATATGAGTGTGCCCGCATTCTGCAATTACTTCAGGAAGAGCACGAAGAAGACCTATATCGATTTCCTGAACGAGATCCGCATCGGCCATGCCTGCCAACAGCTCATCGATACACAAAAACCGGTGCAGGAGATCTGTTTCGAAAGCGGGTTCAATACGCTGGCGAATTTTAATAAGCAATTCCTTAAGATAAAGACGATTACGCCTTCGGCGTATAGGAAGAAGCGCAATTTGATAATTTAAGAATTAGCCAATGTGCCAATTCGTAAATGTGCCAATTGGTCGTGCTCCGATGCGAAATGTATTTACCAGCTGGGATCATTGGCACATTTGCACATTGCCGAATTTGCACATTATCAAATTACCAAATTGCCAAATTCACCTATACCCTCTTTGTGTTATTGCAGGAACAAAGGCAGGTGGCTAACTTGCAGCTTTAAATCAATCTGCATGAAGCATCTCTTGTCATCTCTCCTTCTCCTTGCCGGCTTCATCTCTTTGTCCGCCCAGGACTGCAAGGGCTATTATTATCTATCGAACAGCGAGGTCCAGATGACCACCTACGGCAAGAAGGGAGAGGAAAGCGGGAAGCTGACTTATAAGATCTCCGATATAAAGAAGGAGGCATCCGGCACAACAGCGTCCTTTACCTCGGAGATGGTGAATGAAAAGGGAAAAACGCTTTCGAAAGGAGCGGGAAAGTATAAGTGTACCGGCGGTGTCATGTTCATCGATGCGAAGGCCTCACTGCCCGGTGACCAGATGGAGGCATACAAGGATATGGAAGTAAAGGCAGACGATGCCTTCATTGAGTATCCCGCCAATCTCTCCGAGGGACAAACATTGAAGGATGCGAATTTCAAGATGCAGACCTATAGCAAGTCGACCCTCAATTCTACCATCACTTTCGATGAGATCAACCGCAAGGTAATAGGCAAAGAAACGATCACTACTCCCGCGGGCACATGGGAGTGCTGGAAGATCACCTACGACGGAAAATTCAAGGCACAAATGGCGCCGCTGAATATTGGCATTCCCTTCAGTTTCCAATGCACCGAATGGTTCGCACCGGGCTTCGGGATCGTTAAATCGGAGACGAAGAATAAGAATGGGAAACTGATGGGATCGATGATGATCACCGCGTTGAAGAAGTAAGACGCCAGAGGGATGTTGTTATATGAATGAGCGGTGCACTGAAATAGATAACTTGGACGGTTATACATAAATAAAGCCCCGGAGTATCTCCGGGGCTTTTTGTTTCTTAATTGATCGCTTGAGAAACTCATTCTTCCTCCTCTCGACATCGATGATCGCGTTTTCAGGACAGATCAGTCGAAATTATTTCTGCATTCCTTAAAAAGCGGCAGCTTCTCGTCCTTGCCGGAAACGATCTCCCTTCCCGCAGGGATCTTCCAATCGATACCCAGCGCCGGATCGTCATACCGGATTCCTCCCTCGCTTTCCTTGTGATATGTCTTATCGCATTTATAAAGAATCACAGCGCTCTCACTCAGTACCGAGAATCCGTGGGCGAAACCCGAAGGGATCAGCAACTGCAGGTTATTCTCTGCAGAAAGTTCCATGGAAGCATGCTTACCGAAGGTGGGAGATCTCTTGCGCATGTCAACAGTAATATCGAGGATGGTTCCCGCCAGCACGCGGACCAATTTTACCTGGTCAAACGGAGGCAGCTGATAGTGAAGTCCACGAATGACGCCATATTGGGAAAAGGATTGATTATCCTGTACGAAATGCATACCAATGCCCTGGCTTCGAAACGCTTCCTCATTATATGCTTCGAAAAAATAGCCGCGTTCATCTTCGAATTTTCGTGGCTCGATGACCCTCAGCCCGGAGAATTCTTTTATTGGCACATTCATCATAAACTCCAATAGTTCCTGCTGCTTATCTTATTGCGATAGATCCCTTTCAGATCCGCAATGAGCGCATTCGGTTTTGTGATCTTTGCAAAATAGGCGTCGTCCAGCTGGAGATAGTCGTTGTGCGGAACAGTAATGATCACCGCATCGTAATCATCATCCACCGACCCCGAGAGGCCGAATCCATATTCGTGCATCAGTTCCTCGGAATCCGCATACGGATCCTGTACATCTACATTGACATAGAATGCCTGCAATGCCTTTACCACATCGGCCACCTTGGAGTTACGAATATCGCTTACATTTTCCTTGAACGTGGCTCCCATTACCAGCACCTTCGCCGTCTTCACATCTCCCACGGTCTTGATAATATGCTGTACGGTCTTTTTTGCGACATAGCTAGCCATATCGTCATTGATGGTACGACCCGCGAGGATGACCTGCGACTTATATCCTAGCTTATGCGCCTTATGCGTGAGATAATAGGGATCGACACCTATACAGTGTCCGCCAACGAGACCCGGTTGAAATTTCAGGAAGTTCCATTTAGTACCCGCCGCCTCCAGCACTTCGAATGTATTGATGTTCATCTTATCGAAGATGATCGACAATTCATTCATGAGGGCGATATTCAGGTCCCGTTGCGTATTCTCGATGATCTTGGCCGCCTCGGCTACCTTGATCGACGATGCACGATGAACGCCTGCCGCCACCACCAGTTCGTACACCTTCGCGATCTCCTCGAGCGACTCTGCATCGCAACCGGAAACCACCTTCACCACGCTGGAGAGTGTATGATGCTTATCACCTGGGTTGATCCGCTCAGGCGAATAACCCAGTTTGAAATCGATTATATTGGTAATGCCTGCGAGTTTCTCAATAATGGGGAGACAATCTTCCTCGGTACAACCGGGATATACTGTCGATTCGAACACTACATAGTCCCCATTCTTGACCACTTTCCCGATCGTCTCCGATGCTTTCTGCACAGGAGTCAGGTCGGGTACATTTTGTTCATCCACCGGAGTGGGAACCGCTACCACGAAAAATTTCGCCTCGCGCAATACATCGAGGGAATTCGTGAAGCTGATATCGCAATTGTCAAAATCCTTTTTCTCCAACTCATTGCTCGGATCTATTCCCTGGCGCATGAGGTCTATCCGCTTCTCGTTAATATCGAAGCCGATCACCGAGAGTTTGCGGGCAAAGGCCAGCGCGATGGGCAATCCTACGTAACCAAGCCCGATGACGGCAAGCTTGGCTTTCTTATCGATTAGTTCCTGGTACATGAAAGGTTTAATGGTTTTAATATTAGCGTACGGGGCAGAAAAATACTAATTATAGCTTAGGGTTCATAATTCCCCCCTTTATTTATGACTAATGAATTCCTTTGGCTGCTTCCGCCATTCGGCTTCGGGCAGCGACCTGAAATAATCATAGGTGATCTTCAAGCCGTCTTTCCGGTCCACTTTCGGCTCCCATCCCAGCAATTTCCTCGCGAGGGTAATATCGGGTTGCCGTTGTTTCGGGTCATCCACGGGAAGGGGCTTATTGACCATCTTCACCTTATTTCCCGTCAACAACAGTATCTCTTCGGCGAAGTCGCGCAACGATATCTCGTTGGGATTTCCAATATTCACCGGGTAATGATAATCGCTCAAAAGCAGCCGGTAGATCCCCTCGATCAGGTCGTCCACGAAACAAAAGCTGCGCGTCTGCGACCCATCGCCGAATACGGTAAGGTCTTCTCCACGCAATACCTGGCCAATGAAGGCCGGGAGCGCACGTCCGTCATTCAACCGCATCCGGGGGCCATAGGTATTGAAAATACGCACGATCCTCGTGTCCACATTGTGAAACGTATGATAGGCCATGGTGATGGATTCCATGTAGCGCTTGGCCTCGTCATACACTCCTCTTGGCCCCACGGGATTCACATTGCCCCAATATTCCTCCTTCTGCGGATGCACTAGCGGATCTCCATACACTTCGCTTGTGGAGGCAACCAGCATGCGCGCATTCTTCGCCTTGGCCAGGCCGAGACAATTGTGCGTACCCATGGCGCCAACCTTGAGCGTTTGGATGGGGATCTTCAGGTAGTCGATAGGACTTGCGGGTGAGGCGAAATGAAGAATGAAGTCGACCGGGCCGGCTATATGAATATATTTTGTAACATCATGATGATAGAATTCGAAATGTTCCAGCTTGAATAAATGTTCGATGTTCTTCAGATCCCCGGTGATGAGATTATCCATGCCTAAAACATGATACCCCTCCTTGATGAACCTGTCACAAAGATGAGAGCCGAGGAAACCGGCAGCACCAGTAATAAGAACTCTTTTTGCCTGCATAGCTGATTGTTGATTTTTATTTTACTGAATGACGGCCGACGCTCTCGTAATGGAAGCCCAGCTCCCTAATGGCAGAGACATCGAAGAGATTGCGTCCGTCGAAGATGGCCTTGTTCTTCAACATCGATACGATCTTGAGAAAATCGGGCGTACGGAATTCATTCCACTCCGTGGCGATGATCAGGGCATCCGCCCCTTCCAATGCCTCGTACTGGTTATGCGCGTACTCGATCTTATCACCAATCGTCTTTCTCACATTATTCATAGCCTCCGGATCGAATGCGCAAACCGTAGCTCCCGCCGCCGTGAGCGCATCAATCATAAACAGCGCCGGCGCCTCGCGTATATCGTCCGTATTCGGTTTAAAGGCAAGTCCCCACAGCGCGAAGTGCTTTCCCTTGAGATCGTCATTGAAATACCGGCTTATCTTTGGAATGAGATGGAGTTTCTGCTCGTCATTCACTGCCATCACCGCCTCGAGTATCCTGAATTCATAGTTCACTTCGGTGGATGACTTCACGAGCGCCTGCACATCCTTCGGAAAACAACTTCCTCCGTAACCGATGCCGGGAAACAGAAATCGCCTGCCGATCCTGTCATCGCTGCCGATACCCCTGCGCACCATGTCCACATCGGCATCCAGCAGTTCACACAGCCGGGCTATCTCGTTCATGAACGATATCTTGGTAGCAAGGAACGAATTTGCCGCATACTTCGTCAGTTCCGCAGATCGCTCGTCCATGAACACAACCGGGTTTCCCTGGCGCACGAAAGGCGCATAGAGGTCGTTCATCAGTTTCTTCGCCTTCTCCGAACCCGTACCTATCACCACGCGGTCCGGTTTCATGAAGTCTTCCACCGCCACCCCTTCCCGCAGGAATTCGGGATTGGAAACGACATCGAACTCCCCCTTGTAATTTTTTGCAATAGCCTCCCTCACTTTTTCCGCGGTGCCTACAGGTACGGTGCTCTTATCCACTATCACCTTATAACTTTTCATGATCTTGCCCAATTGCTCTGACACACCCAGGATATACTTCAGATCCGCCGAACCATCTTCTCCCGGTGGTGTGGGCAGCGCCAGGAAAATGATCGCCGCATCGCGGATACCTTCTTCCAGGTCGGTGGTGAAATGCAAACGTTGCTCCTTCAGGTTGCGGAGAAAAAGTTTTTCGAGTCCCGGCTCATAGATGGTTATCTCCCCTGTGGAAAGTTTAATCACCTTGTTCTTATCGATATCGACACAGGTGACAGCATTGCCGGTCTCAGCGAAACAGGTGCCGGTAACGAGTCCAACATAACCGGTTCCTACGACAGCGATCTTCATGAAATAAATTGAGGGTTAAAATTATTTATTGAGGTATTCCAAGACTTTCATACTGATGAATTGAAGTTGTTCGGTCTCCAGTTCCGTATGCATGGGCAATGATATGACTCTTTCGGTAAGGCTATCCGTTACGGGCATCGGCACCGAACTCACATTGAATCGCTCAAACATCTTCTGGCGATGACCGGGTACGGGATAGTAGATCATGGAGGGGATCTTGTGGCCGGCAAGGAATTCATTCAACCCATCCCTGAGTGCCGCAGACTTTTTTCCCGCCTCCAATTGAATGGTGTACTGGTGGAATACATGGTAAGAATATTCCGCCCTGGCCGGGGTCCTGATCACCGCGTGATCCGCAAAGGCCCCGTCATAAAAATCGGCGGCGGCCCTGCGCGCCAGGATATATTCATCCAGGTATGCCAGTTTGATATCGAGTATGGCCGCCTGTATCGAATCGAGCCGGCTATTGCAGCCAACGATATCGTGATAGTAACGCCGGCTTTGTCCGTGATTGGCTACCATCTTCATCTTTTCCGCCAGTTCGTCGTCATCGGTGAAGATGGCGCCGCCATCGCCGAAGGCTCCGAGATTTTTGGACGGATAGAAGGATGTAGTGCCGATATGGCCGATGGTGCCGGTCTTGCGGACCGATCCATCGCCGGAAGTATAGTTGCAGCCGATCGCCTGCGCATTGTCTTCGATCACATAGATCCCATGTTTTTTCGCCACCCGCATGATCTCATCCATTTTGGCCGCATGTCCATATAGGTGTACGGGCACGATGGCCTTTGTCTTCGGGGTGATGGCCTTTTCCAGCGCCACCGGATCAATGCAAAAAGTGGCGGGATCCACTTCCACGAAAACGGGTGTGAGTCGCAGCAGGGCGATCACCTCCGTGGTAGCAATATAGGTGAAGGACGGAGTGATCACTTCGTCGCCGGGCTGAAGATCGAGGGCCATCATTGCGATCTGGAGCGCATCCGTTCCGTTAGCACAGGGAATGGTATGCTTCGAGCCCATGTAAGCCGATAAATGAGTGGTAAAATCCTGCACGGCCTTACCATTGATAAAGGCGGAACTCTCCATCACGTCAAGCACGGCCTTGTCCACGGCTCCTTTTATTTTGAGATACTGCGTTTTCGTATCTACCATCTGTATTGGACGCATAATCTGAATAAAGATTTAGAGAAATCAGGCGGGCCAATGACCGGGGAACCGGCTGCCTTGACTTGCCTGGCACATCAGGCGGGCAAAAATAGTAAAATACGGGTAGTTTCCCGGATTGACTTTACTTTTGCCCCTTATTTAAAATCAATCCGTTGGGCGTCTTTTTCTACAATCTCTTCATTTTACTCTTTCGACCGGGTATCCATCTGGCCGCCCTTTTCAATCCCAAGGCGAAGAAATGGGTGAAGGGGCGCCGCGGCATCATGAAAAAAATAGAGGCGGCGGTAAAGGGGAAGGAGAATATCATCTGGGTCCACTGCGCATCCCTGGGGGAATTCGAGCAGGGAAGGCCTGTTATCGAGCGTCTGCGCGTAACAGCACCACATCATCGCATATTGCTCACCTTCTTTTCGCCCTCAGGCTATGAAGTTCGTAAAGAGTATGACGGTGCGGACTGGGTATTCTATCTTCCGCTCGATGGACCGCGTACTGCCAGGCGATTCCTCGAGGCCGTACGACCGGTGCTCGTGATCTTCGTGAAATATGAATTCTGGTATTACTATCTGAAGAAACTAAAATATCGCAATACACCGCTCCTGCTCATCTCCGCGCTCTTCTGGGAGAAAATGTCCTTCTTCAAGTGGTACGGCGCCATGCAACGAAAGATGCTTTCCCGCTTCGACCACCTCTTCGTTCAAAACCAGGAATCGCTGGATCTGATGAAGAAGATCGGGCTGGAGAAGATCACCACTATATCAGGCGATACGAGATTTGACCGGGTAACCGACATCGCGGAAAAAGCCAGCGCGATACCCGTGATCGGGGAATTTGTGAAAGACAGGAGGATACTCGTGGCAGGGAGTACCTGGCCGGAGGATGAAAAAATTCTCAGGGATGTGTTGGCGGCAACGGAGGATTCGGGGTTGAAGTTGATCATCGCGCCGCACGAGATCACCGAAAAGCATTTATCGGACCTGCGGGCGCTTTTCCCCGGTGCGCTTTTCTATTCCGGATTGGCAAAGGAAACTGACCTGCAAATGAATTCAACTGTGCCACGCGTATTGATCATCGATAATATCGGTTTGCTTTCCCGGCTTTACCGGTATGCATACATTACCTATATCGGCGGGGGATTTGGCAAAGGGATCCACAATACACTGGAGGCGGCCGTCTATGGCAAACCGGTAATGTTCGGACCGGTATATCACAAATTCCAGGAAGCATCCGATCTCCTGGCATCCGGGGCGGCAACCAGCATCCAGTCACCGGATGATGCGATCGCACGCCTCACTATTCTTTCTACCAATGAAAACGAGTACAGGAAGGCCTGCGATAGCGCGCGAAATTATGTATATGGAAAAAAGGGCGCAACGGAGAAGATCATCCGTTATATTCAGGAGAAGCGTCTCTTGACGAGCTGATCGAATTGTGCTACGATCGGGTTATCGGGGTTCCAGCCGAGTTTCACCTTCATCTCGCGTGTGATCCAGTATTCGGCCTCGGGGTAAATATTGAAGCTATTGATCGTTTTAATGCTGCGTTCGTACATCGCCTCATCTCCGCGAAAAAGATCGTTGATGAAGAGAAAGCGGTCATTGATGCCAATCGCCTTGCGGAGATCTTTCACTGGCGCCTCCTTCAATACTTCCATCAATTCCGTCTTGCCCTGCTTCAGCTTATCGTTGATCGATTCGGGCTCCTCCGATCTGCGATCGTCCTTGTTCTTTAATTGTTGTGTAAGAGTCGGTATCTCTCTCATGGGATCGAAGACCATATCAAGCTGACCGTTCTCCTGGACAATAGATAGAGCGCCTTCATCTACCAGGATGGTCTCCGTAGTCTTTTTCATGATGGGAGTATCCGCGGGTCTGGGGGCAAACCGGTCGTAATGACCACCATTCATGGAAGCGGGCAGAACGACTGCTACCTTGGAAGTGCCGAGTGTCCGGGGGACCTGTTGCACCGATAATTCATTCTGGAGTTGTTGCACTGTAAGCAGCATCTGGGCAGGATCGGCGTTTTGTTCAGCCTGCTCTTTTAATTTGGAGATCAATGCCTGTATTCGTTCCATTTTGCTACTTTTGGAGCGCTGATGAAATGATTTAATTCAAAGATTAAGGATAACCCGGGTTACACAATTTTATTTATAAAATCCACCGATCCGGGTGCTGAGCGGAGCTCTTAATTCGCCAAATCAGCGTCCTGAAGTTACAAACACTTTGCCAATTAATTGATTACGAGTTGCAGAAATTAAATCTTAACAATGTTTATTGAACCCAGTCTAAGGGGTGAGCGTCGCGGTTGGATAGAGGTGATCTGCGGCTCTATGTTTAGCGGAAAAACGGAAGAACTCATACGGCGGCTGAAAAGGGTGAAGATCGCCAACCTCAAAGTGGAGATATTCAAGCCGGCCATCGACGTAAGGTACCATGCGGTACAGATCGTTTCGCACGACACCAATGCCATTCAGTCTACTCCTATCGACAATTCACAAAAGATCCTGCTGATGGCCCAGGATGTCGATGTAATAGGCATCGATGAGGCGCAATTCTTCGACGATGAGCTACCGAATGTCTGCGACGAGCTGGCCTTTCGTGGCATCCGTGTCATCGTTGCAGGTCTCGATATGGATTTCACCGGCAAACCGTTCGGGCAAATGCCCTTCATTCTTGCCAAGGCCGACTATATAACAAAGCTCCATGCCATTTGTGTGAAATGCGGCAATATCGCCAACTATTCCTACCGCAAGATCCCGAATGAAGACCAGGTAATGCTTGGCGCCATCGATGTGTACGAGCCCCGGTGCCGCGTATGTTATAATGAAAAGAGAGAGTGAGAACCATCCGTCATATCGCCACGCTGTTTAAAAAGGACCTTTTGCTTGAGGTCAGGCAACAATACAGCTTCTATGGGATACTTCTCTATATCGCCTCCACCGTCTTCGTATTGTTCCTTGCGGTGGAAGAACCGGAAAGCAAGGTCTGGAACGGGCTTTTCTGGGTGATCCAGTTATTCATCTGCATCAATGCCGTTGCCAAGAGTTTCCTGCAGGAGAGCCGCGGACGAATGCTGTATTTTTATTCCATCGCGTCACCCGCGAGTTTCGTGCTTGCCAAACTCCTGTTCAATTCGTTGCTGATGCTCATCATGAGCCTGCTGAGCCTTGCCCTGTTTGCGCTCTTTCTCGGGAACCCCATGGTGAAGGCCGGCGCCTTCATCGGCCTCGTGCTGCTTGGTGGTTGGAGCCTGAGCCTCATCTTTACATTCCTCGCCGCCATTGCAGCGAGGGCTCAGCAAAACGCAGCCATCATGGCGGTATTGGGCTTTCCTATCATTGTGCCGCAACTATTACTTCTTATGAAGATATCGAACGCTGCATTCAATCCTGTCCTGGTCATCCATTCAGCCGATCTGTTGTTGCTGGCCGCTCTCGATATCCTGGTGATCATGCTGGCGGTGATATTGTTTCCGTTCTTATGGAAAGAGTGAAGCTAACAGCCAATGTGCCAATTTGCCAATTTGAAAATGTGCCAATGAGGCGTGATACTTTGTGAAAGCACTCTTCCCGAGGAGCATTGGCACATTTTCAAATTGGCACATTGGCTAATTTCATACAAAGGAATTTTATGTTTAATAGCAGCTCCGCCTTACTTTTGCAAGTCCATGGTCACCAATAAAAACTATATGTACAAGTCATGGTGGAAGATCCTGACTATCGTACTCCTACTTTTTACCCTTATTGCTGGGCTATTCATAAAGATCCCCGATCTGCCTGCACTTGAAGAGACCAGCCGTAATCTCTTTTTCCATGTCGGGATGTGGATGTCGATGATGACGCTCTTCACTATTTCCGTGGTACACTCCATCAAGTATCTCCGAACGTTCGATCTTAAGTATGATATCTATGCCAGGCAATATGCCACCTCCGGTATACTCTTCGGCATTCTCGGTTATGCTACCGGCGCCATTTGGATGAGTTATACCTGGGCCGATCCCAACAACCCGCTCTTTCAATCCTTCAGCGCATTGGCAAGGGAACCGAAGCTCATCGGCGCCGCCATCGCATTGCTGATCTATTTCGCCTATCTCGTACTTCGGGATTCGATCACCGATATGGATAAACGCGCCAGGATAGGCGCGGTCTATAATATCTTCGCCTATGCCATGCTATTCCCCGCCATCTGGATCGTGCCACGGCTATTGCCGAGTCTTCATCCAGGCCAGGCTGGCAATCCTGCCATGAACTTCAAGGATGTGAGCCCCGAGATGCGGCTGGTTGAATGGCCGGCATTCATTGGTTGGTCGCTGCTTGGTGTGTGGATCACAACCCTCAAGATCAGGATCTCGCTTCTCAAAGAAAAAAAACTAGCTGAATGAAAATACTAAAACGCCTATTTTTCCTTTTAATGGGCCTGGTGTGGACAGGAATTATACATGCGCAACAGGGAAAGGGTAAAACAGCCTTCGGCGAAACCATGCGCGGCAGCGGTCGCATATATGTTGTTGTCGCCGTTCTGCTCACGATACTCATAGGCCTCATCATCTATCTCGTGCGGCTCGACAGGAAGATGACGAGACTGGAAAAGGAACAAACAAGTCATTAACGATCCATTTTTATAACAATCGCTTGCATTTGAAAATCAAAAACCTGAATCATGTCAGACAAACAGTACAGTTTCTTTGGGGCCGTTGAAAAAAGTTTCGACAAGGCAGCAAAATTTACCAAGTGGGACCTCGGCATTCTCGAGCAGATCAAGGCTTGCAATGCCATCTATAGCATGCGTTTCCCGGTCAAGAGAGATAGCGGTGCCATCGAAGTGATCGAGGCATACCGTGTTCAACACTCACATCATAAAACACCTTGCAAAGGTGGTATCCGCTTCGCGGCAGAAGTAAACCAGGATGAAGTGATGGCGCTTGCCGCACTGATGACCTACAAATGTGCCATCGTAAACGTGCCATTCGGCGGTGGCAAAGGCGGTATCAAGATCAACCCGAGGGAATACAGTCCTTTCGAGCTGGAGAAGATCACGCGCAGGTACACATCGGAGCTTATCAAGAAAAAATTCATCGGGCCCGGCACTGATGTTCCCGCACCCGACTATGGAACCGGCGAACGTGAAATGGCCTGGATCCTCGATACCTATACTACTATGCACCCGGGCGAGATCGATGCGGCGGGTTGCGTGACCGGCAAACCAGTATCACAAGGCGGTGTGCGCGGCCGCAGGGAGGCTACGGGTCTCGGTGTATTCTTCGGACTCCGCGAAGTATGCAATATGGCGGATGCCATGCAGCGCCTGGGTCTCGCGGTGGGTGTGGAAGGAAAGAAGGTAGTAGTACAGGGATTGGGAAATGTGGGTTATCACAGCGCGAAATTCTTCCAGGATGCGGGTGCCATTATTGTCGGCCTCGCAGAATACGAAGGAGCGATCACCAATCCGAATGGACTTGATGTGGACGAAGTGTTCAATTACCGGAAGAAATCAGGTTCGATCCTGGATTTCCCCGGCGCCACTAACCTGGCAAAGAATACGGATGCATTGGAACTCGAATGCGATATCCTCATACCTGCTGCGCTTGAAAACGTGATCAATGGCGACAATGCCCAGCGGGTGAAGGCGAAAATCATAGGGGAAGCGGCCAATGGACCGTTAACACCCGATGCGGATGATATCCTGTCGAAGAAGGGCGTACTCGTGGTACCGGACATGTATCTCAATGCCGGTGGTGTTACGGTATCTTATTTCGAATGGCTGAAGAACCTGAGTCACGTGCGCTATGGACGCCTCGAGAAACGTTTCAACGAGAACATGAACGCGCATATCGTTGGTCAGATGGAAGGCCTGTCGGGAAAGAAAATGACGGAAAAGGAAAAGGAATACATCGTGCATGGTGCGGACGAAGTAGACCTGGTGTATAGCGGTCTCGAGGAAACGATGATCACTGCCACGCATGAGATCATGAATGAGTGGAAGAATAATCCTGCTATTCCAAATATGAGAACAGCCGCGTATGTTGTGGCGATTAATAAAGTGGCAACCAGCTATGCCGAACTTGGAATATTCCCATAATTGTTAATTACAAAAAAAATATTCTCCGAAAGAGTCCGGAGTCCTTCGGACAATATTCAATACGCAATGATCAATATTCAAGGGGCAGTCTGCTGACCGAAATCTCATTTCATCCAGTACATTTCTGGACGATGTGACTGATCAATCAGCGCGAGGGTCAACTTGAACATTGATTATTGCGTATTGAATATTTGTATTCGCCTTTTCCCGGCGATGTGAGCGTCTTACCTCTTCTGTAAAAGGTACTCCACCGCCAGCTCATATCCTTTCAGCCCCAGTCCAAAAATACTTCCCACCGCTTTACCACTCACGTGAGAGAATTTCCGGAAATCTTCCCGCTCGTGTACATTGGAGATATGCACCTCTACTACCGGGGCTTTGATAGCGGCAATGGCATCGCCGATAGCGACAGATGTATGTGTGTATCCGGCAGGGTTTAAGATAATGCCATCGCAGTCGAAGCCGATGCGCTGCAACTCATTCACGATCTCTCCCTCGACATTGCTTTGAAAATAGGCAAAGGTTATAGCGGGATACTTCTTCTTCAACTCATCGAAAAATTGGTCGAAGCTCATCGTTCCGTAAATATCCGTTTCCCTCTTCCCGAGAAGGTTGAGGTTGGGACCGTTTATGATGGAGAGGTTCATTGTCTTTTGAATTATAAATACGATTTGGTTAGTTGATAAGTTACTAAGTTGATAGGTTGTTAAGCGTTATCAGCAATTTCCAATACTAAAGTACCCTTCGCCCAGCACGAAACCTATCAACTTATCAACTATCACTCTTGATCATTGAAATAAACTCATCAAACAAATACCTGCTATCATGTGGACCAGGTGTAGCCTCCGGGTGATACTGCACGGAAAAGGCCGGTTTTCCCTTCACCCTGATGCCTTCTATCGATTGATCGTTGAGGTTTACATGCGTCACTTCTATATGCTTCGCCTTCTTCACGGCCTCAGGATCCACGCCGAATCCATGATTCTGAGTGGTGATCTCCGATCTGCCCGTGACCAGGTTCTTCACCGGGTGGTTAAGTCCGCGGTGGCCGTGATGCATCTTAAAGGTCGGTATATCGTTAGCCAATGCGAGCAACTGGTGACCCAGGCAGATCCCGAACATCGGCTTCTCTTCCTTCAATATTTCCTTGAGTGTTGAAATCGCATAGTCCATCGGAGCCGGATCGCCGGGTCCATTGGATATAAAATACCCGTGCGGGCCGAACTTCCTGACCTCGGAAAGAGGCGTCTTGGCAGGGAATACCTTCACATGCGCACCCCGCTCTACCATACAATTCAGGATATTCTTTTTGACTCCGTAGTCCATCACGGCGATGCGCATGGCGGAAGACTTGTCACCCAGTTCATAGGCCTCCTTAGTACTCACTACCGACGCCAGTTCGAGGCCGTCCATATCCGGGACTTCAGACAGTTGCTTCTTCAGAGTATCTATATCCGTCGTTTCAGAGGAGATGATACAATTCATGGCTCCCTTCGTACGGATATGGGCCACGAGAGCGCGGGTATCGATGCCCTCGATCGACACGATATTATTGGTCCGCAGGTAGTCACTCATCGAGCCTTGCGCGAGTTTCCTCGAGTACTGATCTTCCAGGTTGCGCCCGATCAATCCCCTTATCTTAACACTATCCGACTCAATGTCCAGGTCCTTTACGCCATAGTTGCCTATATGTGCCGCATTCATAATGAGTATCTGGCCGAAATAACTGGGATCGGTAAAGACCTCCTGGTAGCCGGTCATGCCGGTATTGAAACAGATTTCACCGGTAGCGGTTCCAATGGCGCCGAAGGCCATTCCATGCGCTACAGTTCCATCAGCGAGGACGAGGACAGCTGGAATTTCTTTTTTTGACATCGATTGAATTGTGTGTTTACCCGTTAAACAAATTCCGCAAAAGTAGCAATGAAAAAGTTGTCATCGGGCAAAAATATGTTACGAGTTTGTCCACAGCCTAAGTAGGCCGGTTTCTGAAGGGAGCAGCTCAGTCGTCAATCGTGAGTCGTCAATCGTGAATCGAGCACTCCGCCATTTAAAACTGTCGTTTCGTCATGAGAATTCCAAGGGTAAGGCGAGAGTCTTCAATTAAGAAACGTAAATCCTGTACGATAGTGTCTTCGATTCACGATTGACGACTCACGATTCACGTTCTCTTCCTCCTCAGCTTAAACTTCTCCCTGATCACATCCTGCACATTCACATGATTGATCTTGCTCTCGAGCCAGGAAATCACATCGAGGTAGGCAAAAGCCCTCGTTTCAAGCGGATTACCCTCATATTTCTTGAGTTTATTCAGCAGCGAAGAAAACTCGGGCTTCAGGGCATGCGCGCCCAGCCGGAAGGATCGCCGGAGGAAAGTAAACATCTCCTCCTCCACCTTGCTGAGATTCTCCATTTTCGCCATGTACCGGTACACCGACTTGATCAGGTATTCCAGCAACTCGAAATTCCCTAACTCATAATGTGCGATCAGGTGCAGCAGCCTCGCATAGCACTGCAGGTCGGTACGCAGATCACCTTTTT